>Ga0170475_130262046_pt1 | contig 11328 bp, 7 predicted proteins | sample Soicark_Litter_5_FD_111474 | JGI IMG/M metagenome (GOLD analysis project Ga0170475, IMG submission 111474) | Avena fatua rhizosphere microbial communities from Hopland, California, USA. Combined Assembly of 48 SPs | reverse complement strand
TCTATTACGGCTATCACAACGACGACCTCCAGCAGTTATTTCAAAGCTCACTGCCCATCGGCCGCGTGCTGGAGGATCCCTATGACTTGCCGCCGGTGATCTTGTGTTACAAGCTCAATGGGCAGTGGCTCGACAGTCGCCGCGGTGGGCCGGTCCGCGTCGTTGTGCCCGAGCACTATGGTTTTAAGTCGATCAAGTGGCTGTCGCATATCATGCTGACGAACTTGCCGCATGCCAATGACACCTACGCGAACGGCAACAACGATATCGATAGTCCACTCAAGTCGTTTGCCGCGACGCTTTCGGCGCCGACCGAAGTTGCCGCCGAAAAACCGTTTCCGATCACCGGCTATGCACAAGTCGGAATCTCGGGTCTATCGAAAGTGCAGGTTTGGATTTCGCGCAGCGACCAGGAGTGGCCCGCGGAGGATAAGGACTTCGCCACGGCTCCATGGGTGGACGCTCAACTTCTGGACCCACCGCCCAAGTGGGGCGGCGAGCTTCCTGGCGACGCGATTCCTGCGGATACGCTTGGCTTCGATAGCACTGGACGTCCTCGAACCTGGCCGATGCGACTGGGAAAAGCGCATTGGGCCATTTTAATTCCCGGATTGCCAGCCGGTGAATACACGCTTCGCTCCCGCACCATCGATGAGAAAGGACTGGCTCAGCCGATGCCGCGTCCGTTCCGGAAATCAGGTCATGCGGCGATCGAGTCGGTGAGCTTTCGAGCTAAAGCATCTTAGTCCGGGAGTATTAGCGAACGGGCACTCGCCCCTTTTGAATTTTTCGCAAAACGAGTAAGATAGGGTTCTCGCGTCAGCTATCGATCGGATGGATCGTCTATGGCCAAAAGCAAGAAGAAAGCCGAAGTTGTGTTTCTCGTCTGTGATGAGACGGGTGATCTCAATTACACCCTTCGCCGCAAGCCGGGCGGAGAAAAGCTCAAGCTCAAGAAGTATTGCCCCCGTTTGCGGAAGCACACGCTGCATACGGAGAAGAAGAAGTAACAAAGTGGGGCAGACATTCCTGTCTGCCGCTTTTTGGCAGGCAAGAATGCCTGCCCCACGGGTATGACCCCAACGCTTCAAGGACGAACCAACAAGCGGTGGCGCTTTCAGCCGCATGATGCGGGGCGGATCGCCCGGCTCGAGCAAGCTGCCGGCATCTCGCCGATTGTGGCGCAGCTTCTGATTAGCCGCGGCGTTTATGAAGCTGAAGCTGCGCGGACGTTCCTGGATGCCAAGTTAACGGGACTGCGCGATCCTGATCTCTTGCCTGGCGCTGCGGAGGCGGCTGATCGGGTTTACGCGGCAATTCGAGCGCGGCGAAAGATCGTCGTTTATGGCGACTACGATGCCGACGGAATGACCGGGACGGCAATTCTGCTCTCCTGCTTGCGGCTACTCGGTGCGGACGTGTCGTATTATGTTCCGAATCGACTGGAGGAAGGTTACGGCCTGAATGGCGAGGCGCTGCGTTCACTGGCTGGCGGAGGCGCGTCGCTGGTGATTTCTGTCGATTGCGGTATTGCGAGCATCGCAGAGGCAGCGATTGCGAAGGAACTGGGCCTGGAGTTGATCGTCACCGATCACCACGAGTTCGCGAGCGAATTGCCGGCGGCTGCAGCGATCGTCCATCCGCGGCTGCCGGGGCACAGCTATCCGTTCGGCGGTCTATGCGGCGCGGGAGTGGCGCTGAAGCTGGCATGGTCAATCTGTCAGCGGGCGAGCGAAGCGAAAAAGGTCAGCGAGCCGCTCCGCAACTTCTTACTCTCGGCAGTGGGCCTCGCAGCAATTGGTACCGTGGCCGATGTGGTGCCGCTGCTCGATGAAAATCGCATTCTGGTCCGCCACGGACTGAACAGCCTCAAGTACATGCCGCCGCTGGGGGTGGCCGTGCTGATGCAAGTGGCCAAGCTGCACGAAAAACCTTGCCTCGACAGCGAAGACCTCGCGTTCTGCCTGGCTCCGCGAATCAATGCTGCCGGTCGTTTCGGTCAGGCGCAACTCGCGGTCGAGCTGCTGACCACGGATTCCCGCGAGCGGGCGCAGCAACTGGCTGAGTACATTCATGAGCTCAACAGCAGCCGGGAGAGCCTTGAGAAAAGCATTCAACTGGCAGCCGGGAAACAGATCAAAGAGCAATTCGATCCGGACGGTGATTCGGCGCTGGTGCTGGCGGGTCGCGGCTGGCACGTGGGGGTAATTGGACTCGTTGCCGGGCGGCTGGCGGAGAAATATCATCGCCCGGTGGTGCTGATTGCGCTCGACCAATTGGGCGTTAAACCGGGCGTGGGCTCCGCTCGCTCGCCTAATGGTTTGAATTTGCATGCGACCCTGGCGGCGTGTTCCGAGCATCTGCTCGGCTTCGGGGGTCACGCTTGTGCCGCGGGCCTGAAGATCGACGAATCGCGGGTTGATGCGTTCCGTGCCGCGTTTTGCGAACATGCCTCCGGCGAGTCATCGGAAGCGACGAGGATCGGTGAAATTCGGGTCGATGCGGAAGGGCCGTTCTGTCAGCTGACGATCGAGACAGTGCGGCAAATCGAGTCGCTTTCGCCATTCGGGTGCGGCAATCCGCGGCCGGTTCTGTGCGCGACCGGTGTGAAATTGTCCGAGCCGCCCAAGAAGATTGGAACCAACGAGCGACATCTTTCGCTGCGCCTGATGCAGCAGCGCACCGGCATTCGGGGGGTCGGTTTTGGGTACGGGGAATGGGCTGAAGAGCTGGCGGCAATCAATGGACCGCTCGACATCGCTTACAAGCCGGTGATTAACGATTTTCGCGGTCGGCAGAGCGTCGAGATTCAGCTCATCGACTGGCGCGTGTCGCAAATGGCGTCGTGAATTGCCCGCAAGTTGCTGCCGTGCCACTGGGAACGGTAGAATCGGTTTTTCCCTTACAAGGGGCTGCTCATGCTCGGCCGTCGGGTTCTTATCGCTGCGATAATGCTTAGTCTTGCTGCGCTGCGCGCGGAGGCCGACGAATCTTTAAAGGCCGAGTTCGACCCGGCTCATGCCGAAAAAATGCAGGAGGGCCTGGAGCTATTCAAGTCGCAGGTGCGCGGTGTCTTGATCGATAACTGCGTCGAATGCCACGGTGGCGGCGAGGTGGAATCGGGCTTTGATCTGGCCACGCGCAAGGCGCTGCTGCGCGGCGGCGCCCACGGTCCGGCGGTCGTCGCGGGAAAATCCGCCGATAGCAATGTCGTCCGCTTCATCAGCCACAAAGAAAAGCCGTTCATGCCGGCAGAAGCGGACAAGCTTCCGGCCGACAGAATCGCCGCGATCAGTCGCTGGATCGACCTCGGCGCGCCGTACGATAAGCCGCTTGTCGATCATCCGCGCGATCCCGATTCATGGGTCAACACGGTAGTGCCGGACAAGGCGCGCGAGTATTGGGCGTTTCGGCCGCTTGCCAATGCCGATCCGCCGCAGGTGAAGAACGAGAAATGGGTGCAAAGTCCGATTGACCGTTTTGTCCTGGCGAAGTTGGAAGAAAAGGGCCTCACGCCAAATTCGCCCGCGCCGCTCCCGGTGCTCATCCGCCGAGTGCATTTTGATCTCATCGGGCTGCCGCCGACGGTAGCCGAGCTTGAGCAGCAGGACCTTGGCGATGTTATCGATCGGCTGCTTGCCTCGCCGCACTATGGGGAACGGTGGGGACGGCATTGGCTCGATGCGGCTCGTTTTGCCGAAAGCCACGGCTTTGAGCAGGACTATGACCGGCCGCATGCCTATCACTTCCGCGATTTCGTGATCGAGGCGCTGAATCAAGACATGCCCTATGATCAGTTCGTCCGCTGGCAACTGGCAGGCGACGAATTCGAGCCGGAGAATCCGCTGGCTCTCAAGGCCACAGGCTTTCTCGGCGCGGGGGTTTTTCCGACGCAAATCACGGCGAACGAAGTTGAGCGAACGCGCTACGACGCGCTCGATGACATGGCGGCGACGACGGGCAGTGCGATGCTCGGCCTGTCCATCGGCTGCGCTCGCTGCCACGATCACAAGTTCGATCCGATCCCGCAGGCCGATTACTACCGCCTGCTCTCGACCTTCACGACCACGGTCCGCAGTAATTTCGATGTAAACCTGGAGCCAGAGCCATACAAAATCGCCAAGGCCGCGTACGACAAGGAGCATCAGCCGCTGGTGAATGAGGTAATGGCATTTGAAAAAAGCCAGCTACCGGGGCGATTGGCGACGTGGGAAAGCTCGGAAGAGTCTCAGGACGCCCGAAGTGCGTCGTGGATTGTGCTCGACCTGACGGGCTTGCGGGCGGAAGGCGGCGCGGTGCTGTCGCGCAAGGATGATGGCTCGGTATTGGTAACCGGCGTTAATCCTGACAGTGATCGCTTTACGTTTGCGGCGGTTACCGATGTGAAGGACATCGCGGCCTTGCGGATCGAGGCCTTGGCCGATTCTGCACTGCCGAAAAACGGGCCGGGACGATCGCCGAGCGGCAATTTTTTGCTTACCGATCTGATCCTGCGGGCCAAAGCGCGGGGCGCTGACAAGACGGTTGAGCTGAAGCCGAAAGCGATCGGCGCGACGTTCGAGCAGGACGGCCAGGCGGCCAGCGGCGTCACGGATGACAAGGAGTCGAGCGGCTGGTCCGTCGGCTCGCGCGTCGGGCAGAACCACGCTGCCGTGTTTGAATTCGAGCAGCCGATTGTGAACGATGGCGGCCTGACGCTGTCTTTCGTACTTGACTTCAAGAAGAACAAACAACACGCGCTCGGCCGGTTTCGAATCTCGATATGCGGCGCGGATAGAAAAGGCGCCGTTGAGACCGGAACAGGAATGCCGGAAACGGCGCTTCGTGCGATTGGATTGCCTCCGGACAAACGCTCGGAAAAGCAAACGGCCGCCCTCCTGAACTGGTATCGCCATCAAGATTCCGCGTGGCAAAAGCTGAACGCGGTCGCTGAGGAACATGCCCGGCAGGAGCCGCAGCCAAAGCTGATGAAAATCATGGTCTGCAGCGAGGGCGTGCCGCCGCTGCGGCATCACACGCAGGGGGCCGACTTTTTCCCGGAGACCTACTTTCTGAAGCGCGGCGACTGCGAGCAGAAAATGGGGCAGGCAACGCAGAGTTTTCTGCAAGTGCTCATGAGTGCGCCAGAGCGCGAAAAGCATTGGCAGGTTTCCCCGCCTGAAGGCTGCAAGACGAGTTATCGACGGCGCTCGCTGGCCAACTGGATCACCGACACCGAGTACGGAGCAGGTCAACTCCTGGCCAGAGCGATCGTCAATCGTCTGTGGCAGCATCACTTCGGCCGCGGGATCGTTGCCACACCGAACGATTTTGGCGTGCAAGGCGCGCGGCCCACACACCCCGAGCTGCTCGACTGGCTCGCCCGCGAGCTGATTCGCGAGGGCTGGCGGCTGAAGCCAATTCACAAGCTGATCATGACGTCAGCCGCCTACATGCAGGGCGGCCACTATGACGCCGCGGATGCAAAACTCGATCCGGAAAATGTGTGGCTGTGGCGACGAACGCCGCAGCGGCTGGAAGCCGAGATCATTCGCGACAGCATGCTGGCCGTCAGCGGCACGCTCGATCCGACGATGTTTGGTCCCGGCACGCTCGACGAGGGACATACGCGGCGAAGCATTTATTTTATGGTCAAGCGGAGCAAGCTGGTGTCGATGATGCAGCTCTTCGACCAGCCGGAGCCGCTCGTCAGCGTCGGCACCCGGCCCAGCACGACAATCGCTCCCCAGGCGCTGGCATTCCTCAACAGCCCGCACGTCCGCGGTTATGCGCACAACTTTGCGACGCGATTGAAAATTCCGTTCGAAAAATCGCCGACCGACGTAGTGCGTCAAGGCTATCAGGCGGCAATTGGTCGGGAGCCTGACCGTTCTGAGCTTGCTGCTGCACTCGAATTTCTGGCCGCCCAAGAGCAATCGTACCGAGCTGGTAAAAAATCTGACGCGCGCCAGCTGGCTTTGGCCGATTTTTGCCAGGTGTTGTTTGCCTTGAACGAGTTTGTTTACGTCGAATGAATCGCTGCAGGTCTGCAATGAATTTGAGTGAATCATCTCGCCGAGATTTTCTTCGCCAGGCAGGCGGCGGTGCTGGACTGCTCGCCCTTGCCGCGCTCATGGCAGAGGAAGGTCTGCTGGCAGCGGATTCTGCAAGTAGCTCGGCAGCCGATCCGCGCTTGAACCCGCTGGCGCCCAAACGAAGCCATTTTCCGGCCAAAGCCAAGAGCGTGATTTGGCTATTCATGAATGGCGGGCCGAGCCATGTCGATACGTGGCAATACAAGCCGGAGCTGGAAAAACGCGACGGGCAGGAATTGGTGGGCTTTGACAAAAACACCGGCTTTTTTAAGGAGCAGGTGGGGCCAGTCATGAAGTCGCCCTTTAAGTTCGCCCGCTACGGCGAAACGGGGGCTTGGGTCAGCGAGGTTTTCCCCGGCATGGCCCAGCACGTCGATGAAATGGCCTTCATCCATTCGTGCTATACGAACAGCAACAATCATTCACCTGCGCTATTCATGATCAACACGGGCACGACGCGCATGGGGCTGCCGTCGGCCGGCTCGTGGATCACCTATGGGCTGGGGAGTGAAAGCCTGAACCTGCCGGCGTTCGTCGCGATGACCGATCCGCTCGGCCGCGGCCTGCCCAAAGGATATTCACAAAACTGGAGTGCGGGGATTCTGCCCAGCGTCTATCAAGGAACGTGGCTCAAGCCGCAGGGCGAGCCGATCGACAATCTCTACCGGCCAAAGGACCAAGACGAAGCCCAGCAGCGGGCGGCGCTGGATCTGTTAGCAAAGTTGAATAAGCACCGCCTGGAACAATCGCCGCAGGAACTGGAATTGGCCGCCCGCATCGAGAGTTTTGAACTGGCCTACCGCATGCAAATGGCGGCACCCGACGCGATCGACATCGATCAGGAGCCGGAGCATATTCATAAGCTCTATGGCGTCGGCGAAAAGCGGTGTGACCATTTCGCCCGGCAATGTCTCGTGGCTCGCCGGCTTGTCGAGCGGGGCGTGCGGTTCGTCCAGATTTACTCCGGCGGCATGGAAAACGAGCGGAGCTGGGACGGCCATCAAAATATTCAGGCCAACCACACGCAATTCGCCGGCGAGACGGATACGCCAATCGCCGCGTTGCTGACCGATCTGAAGCAACGCGGTTTGTTACAAAATACACTCGTTATTTGGGGCGGCGAATTCGGCCGGCTGCCGATCGTGCAGAAAGGCGGCACCGGCCGCGATCATAATCCGCACGCTTTCACGTACTGGCTGGCGGGCGGCGGCGTCAGAGCGGGCGTGCAGCACGGCGCCACTGATGAGATCGGCTTTAAAGCCGTGGAAGATCGCGTTCACGTGAACGATTTGCACGCGACGATTCTGCACCTGCTGGGACTCGACCACACGAAGCTGACATATCGGTACAGCGGGCGCGATTTCCGGCTGACCGACGTCGCTGGTCACATCGTGAAGGAAATTCTCGCCTAGCGCGGCTACGACAGGATATCTTTTATGACTCTGCCGCCGACATCCGTCAGGCGGAAGTCGCGGCCTTGATAGCGATACGTGAACCGCTCGTGGTCAATGCCGAATTGATGCAAAATCGTGGCGTGCAAATCGTGAACGTGAACGATGTTCTCAGCTGCATAGTAGCCCAGATCGTCGGTCGCTCCATAGGTGATGCCCGGCTTGATGCCGCCGCCGGCGAGCCACATCGAAAATCCCTTCATGTGATGGTCGCGGCCTAGCTCGATGCCTTTGCCGTCCTGGGCCATCGGCGTGCGGCCGAACTCGCCGCCCCAAATCACCAATGTCTCGTCGAGCATGCCCCGCTGCTTGAGATCGGTCACTAGCGCAGCCGAGGCTTGATCGCAGGCGACCGCACAGATCTCGACGAACTTTTTCAGGTCGTTGTGGTGGTCCCAGTCGCGGTGATAAAGCTGAATGAACCGCACACCGCGCTTGGCCAGGCGGCGCGCCAAAATGCAGTTGCTGGCAAATGATCCATCGCCCGGCTTGGCGCCATACAGGTCCAGCGTTGCCTGCGATTCATCGCGAAAGTCCATGAGATCGGGCACGCTCGTCTGCATTCGGAAGGCCATCTCGTACTGAGCCAAGCGAGTTTCAATCTCCGAATTAGGAAGTTGCCGGCCTTCTAAGCGGTTGAGCGCGGCCACTGCGTCAATCACGTTCCGCTGCTGGCGGAGTGACACTCCCGCTGGCCGCTCCAAGTACTCGACCGGTGAGCCCGTGGAATTAAAGCGGACGCCTTGAAAACGGCCAGGCAAAAATCCGCTGGCCCACATACGACTGGAGATCGGCTGTGGACTGCGGCCGGCAAAGCTCGTCAGCACCACAAAGCCCGGGAAATCTTCGGCCTCGCTTCCCAGGCCATATGTGAGCCACGAACCCATGCTCGGCCGACCGGAGATTGTTGTCCCGGTGTTCATGAAGGTGTGAGCTGGATCATGGTTGATCGCCTCGGTCACCATCGAGCGGATGATGCATATATCGTCAGCAATGGACGCGATGTGCGGCAGCGCGGTGCTGATTTCCTGGCCAGACTTGCCATGTTTGGCAAAGGGAAAGAGCGGTCCGAGGATTTTGAGATGGCTTTTGCCTTGGAGCTGAGCGATCGGCTGGCCGGTGGTCACGGAATCGGGCATCGGCTCGCCGCTGCGGCGCGTCAACTCCGGCTTGTAGTCAAAGGTTTCAAGGTGCGATGGCCCTCCTGACATATACAGCCAAATCACCCGCTTGATTCTTGGCGGCAGATGCAGCGGAGAGATTGCGTCCTGGAATTTCGTGTCGCCGGTCGCTGCGGGCAGGCTCCGACCAAGCAGCCCCGATAGGGCAATGGCGCCCAGGCTCACTCCGCCGCCGGTGAGGAAGGTGCGGCGAGCGAGTGGGATCGGCAGCGGCTGAACGGTCGCTTTCATCGGTTCACAGTACACAGCATCCAGGAGTTAAGTCCATTTTTACAGACGTCAGAACCAACGCTCATGTAAATGGCTATCAGGGCAGGTCAAGGATTTGCTCGTCCGTTTCCGCCCGTGCGCCGTTGAATTGTGAGGAGTACAGCGGAAGCGAGATGATGAAGGTCGCACCTTCGCCCGGCTTGCTTTCGACGGAAATCTCGCCGCCGTGTGATTCCACGATTGCTTTGCAAATCGAAAGGCCTAATCCGGTTCCCCCCGCGCCGTCGCGGGCGCGCGCTTTATCAACTCGAAAAAAACGATCAAAGATCTGCAGCTGGTCTGGCGGCGCAATGCCAATGCCGTTGTCCTGCACCCGCAACCGGGCCATTCGCGCCGATTCATCGCGAACCAGCGTAACCTGAATGCACCCGCGATGCGTCGAGTCGCCCCGATCGCATGGTTCAGCGCTCCGACGTGCCGCGGTGAACTTGATGGCATTATCAAGCAAGTTGCTGACGACTTGTCTGAGGTGATGGCGATTACCAGGAACGGAAACCGAGTCCAACTCCTCGGTGCGCAGCTCGATGCCGTGATCGTCCGCAACCCCGTCGAACATGGCGACCACTCGGCTGACAACCTGATCGAGCTGGACCGGCTCGATATCGGGCTGCAATCGATCCGCGTCCGTCTCCGCCAATAATAACAGTTGGTTGACGAGCGTTTGCAGCGAGGAGCACTGCTCGATGACCAGCCCTAGAATCTCGCGATATTCTTCATCGGTCCGCTCGACCCCCAGAGCTACTTCCACGCTGCTGCGAATTGCGGCCAGCGGGGTGCGCAGATCGTGCGCAGCGTTGGCGAGGAAGTCGTGCTCTTGTTTCAAGTAAGTGGCGATGCGGTCGAGGAGCCCATTGATGGTATGGGCGAGGCTATCGAGCTCGTCGCCCGTGTCGTGAATCGGCAACCGCTCGGTAACTTCGCCGGGATGCAATCGCGAAGTGGTTTGAATCATTTGCGCCAGTGGTCGAATCACGCGCCCCGTGAGCAGATGCCCGACCAAGGGAGATACCAGCAACACAACCAGTCCCGTGAAAATAACGAGACGATCGATTGTCGCCATGTCACGCGACACATAATCCTGGCAACCCACGACCACGAACGCAGCTTCCTTGATCGGCGGATTCAAACGGCCATAGGACAGGCGATAATCGTCGATCGTGAACGATTCTCGCTGCTTTTCCTCAGTCGTCGGAGGCCGCAGATCGGGCATTTTACGGCTCGACCATTTTGGCTGATTTTGGTCATCATAGAACCGAACAAACCAGCGATGGAGCTCGTGCCCCTCCGCCTTGCGGTCCAGGTCTTCGGTAAAGGTCGTCCAGTTGTAGGCCTGATTGCCTTCGAAATGCAGCGTAATCTCCTTTAGATCTTCGCGAAGCACTTCATCCATTTCGGAGCTGAGCCGCGATTGCACTCCGCCGCGCACAGCCAGCAAGATGAGCAGGCCCATCGCGGCAACCGCGCCCGCATTCCACAGCATCAGCCGGGCGCGAAGCGATCGGGCGTGTGAACGAATCGTATTGAGCGGCATGCGGCGGAAGACTTTAGTTCTTAGTCTTTAGACTTTAGGTTTTTTTTTGCCGTCCGTCATCCTAAAGCCTAAAGCCCAAAGTCTAAAGCCTGATCCTAGCTCGCCTTCAGCAAATAACCACGACCGCGAATGGTCTGGATCAGCGGTTCATCGAAGCCTTTATCGACCTTGCCACGGAGTCGGTTGATGTGCACCTCAACGACGTTGGTCACCCCCTCCCAATCCGCTTCCCAGAGATGCTCGCAAAGCATCTTGCGCGTGACAACCTGCCCGGCGTAGCGCATTAGAAATTCAAGGAGGCTGAATTCCGTTGGAGTGAGCGTGATTTCGGTGCTCCCACGCGTCACGCGACGAGTTGCCAGATCCAGCGTGAGCGGACCGACGCTGAGCGTCGAGCCAGGTCGATCCTGGGTTCGCCGACAAATTGCTTCCAGGCGCGCTAACAATTCCGGAAAGGCGAAGGGTTTGACGAGGTAGTCGTCGGCGCCCGCGTTTAGACCTTGCACGCGGTCTTCTACGGAGCCAAGTGCCGTAAGCATCATCACCGGCGTGCGGACGCCCGCCTTCCGCACCATCCGCATGACCTCCTTGCCGGAAAGATCGGGGAGCATCAGATCGAGAATGATGGCGTCGAACTTTTGCGTCGTCGCTTCTTCGTAGCCACGTTGTCCGCTGCGAACCCAACGACACTCGTGGCCCGCTTCTGTCAGACCGCGATGGATGGCTTTTCCCAGCGCGTTGTCGTCCTCAATGATCAAGAGGTCCATGTCTCGGGTGTCCGCAGCAGCGTAGGTAGATCTAGTTAACATGGCGCGTCCAAC
>Ga0170475_120567473_pt1 | contig 11329 bp, 10 predicted proteins | sample Soicark_Litter_5_FD_111474 | JGI IMG/M metagenome (GOLD analysis project Ga0170475, IMG submission 111474) | Avena fatua rhizosphere microbial communities from Hopland, California, USA. Combined Assembly of 48 SPs | reverse complement strand
GGCTGAGCTGGGGGTGGTGTCGAAGTGAGGACCGGGACGGTGACGCACAGGCTCGCGCACTGCGGTAAAGTCCTCCGCATTTTTCGATCGGTTCGATTACCAATGAAAGTTGCGCCTCATCTCATCTCCATTGCCACGATCCTCGTCGCTTGTTGTGCAACGGCTGCCGAGAGCTTTCCTGCGCGCCCGATCCGCATCGTCGATCCGTACTCGCCCGGAGGCAGCACCGAGGCGCAGGCACGCCCGATCGGCGCACGGCTCTCGGAACAGTGGGGACAAGCTTGCGTGATCGACGCGCGCCCGGGGGCGGGAAGCGCGCTGGGGTCTCAACTCGTGGCTCAATCGGCCCCGGATGGCTATACGCTGCTCTTCAACAATGTCGGCATCGTCACCTCGACGCTCCTCGCGAAGAAGCCGCCGTTCGACCCGGTGAAGGATTTCGCGCCGATTATCCTCGTCGGGACGCAGCCCCAGTTCATCGTCGTGCATCCATCGATGCCGGCCACGCTGAAAGAATTTCTGCAATATGCGAGAGCCAATCCCGGCAAGGTGAACTTCGGCTCGTCCGGTGTTGGCGGCAGCAGCCATCTTTCGATGGAGTATTTCAAGATGGTCACCGGCATCAACGTCGTACACGTGCCCTACAAAGGCAGCAACCCGTCAGCAACGGCCATGATCGTGGGTGAGATTCAATTGGGCTCGTTCGCAGGCAATTCGGTGCTGCCGCACATCAAGTCAGGAAGGTTGCGCGCGCTCGCGGTCACCTCGCTCAAGCGCTCCGCAGTGATGCCGGACATTCCGACTGCCTCGGAAGCGGGCCTGCCCGGCTATGAGGTGATCAGCTGGGGCGGGATCTTCGCACCCGCCGGAACGCCCGCCGCCATCGTGACGAAGCTGAACGGCGAGATGAACGCCGCGCTCCAGACTGCGGACCTCAAGGAGCGTTATTCGCGGATTGCCGTCGAGCCGGCCGGTGGGTCGCCGCAGGTGCTCGCAGAGCTGGTCGCGTCCGAAGTGCGTAAGTGGAGCAAGGTCATCGAGGACGCGAACATTGCGAAGGAATGAATGCGCCGGCGGTTCAGCGTTCATGCTTCGAGACCCTATCGCTCCTCGGCACGAACGACTCTTGGCCCCTTCGTCCTGAGGCGGCGCGGCGAGCGCCGTCTCGAAGGATGAACGAGCGCCGCCGGGACAATCACATCGCGCGCTCCTTGATCGACACGCGCCAGTGGACGCGGTCCTCCTCAGGCGGATAATCGCCCGCCGCCTTGTGATACGAGCAGCGGTTGTCCCAGATGACGATGTCGCCCTTGCGCCACTTGTGGTGGTACTCCGCCCCCGGCTGAACCATATAAGTCGTGAGCTCGTCGATCAACGCGTCGCTTTCGGATTCCTCGAGACCTTCGATGCGCAGGATCTTTCCGGGATCGAAGTAAAGGCCCTTACGGCCGGTTTCGGGATGCGTGCGCACGATCGGATGCAGAGCCGGTTTCTTGTCCCTGTCTTCCGGATTCAGCAGGTCGTTCCGTTTGCGCCGCCCACCGTAGACGTAAGCGCCGACGAGTCCGTCCACCCGGCGCTTGAGCGTATCGGGCAGCGCATCATACGCCGCATACATGCTCGCGAAGAGCGTGTCCCCGCCGCGGCTCGGAATCGCGAGCGCGTAGAGCTGGGTCGCCTTGAATGGTTGGTCATCGTAGGCGCCATCGGTGTGCCATCCTTCCGCGCCGCGCCGGTAGATCGCCATGTCCAGTTCGCCGTCCGGCCGAAATTTATTGACGCCCAGGAGAGTAATCTCGGGACATTGAGGATGGCGTGTGCTCTTGGAAGGGTGCGGCTCGACCCGGCCGAAGCGCCGGCTGTAGTGCACGAAATCATCGAGCGCGAGCGACTGGTCCCGCACCGCCACTACGTTGTAGTCGAGCCATGCTTTGTAGATGACGCCGAAGGTGGCTTCGTCCATCGATTTCACGTCGACGCCGGTGATCTCGGCGCCGATCTGCGAGCCCAGGCGGCGAACTTCGATCATGTGGGCCTCCTCTCGAGTGTGCGCACGGCCCAATACGTGCGCTTGCTTCGCTACCATAGCACCACATCCACTGTTCCGCACAAGTCCGGAGGCAGCATGAACGACACGAACCGCCTTTCCGCCATCGAAGCCGCCGCACTCATTGCCTGCGGTAAGCGTACTGCCGTCAAGCTCGCCGAAGATTGTCTTGCCCGAGTCGCTGCGCGCGAGGAAGCCGTCCAGGCGTGGGCGCACATCGATCCGCAGCAGGTGCTCGCGGACGCCCGAGCGCGCGACGCTGAGAAACCGCGCAGTCCGCTCCACGGCGTTCCAGTCGCCATAAAGGACATCATCGACACGGCCGACATGCCGACGGAGTACGGATCGGCCATCTACGCCGGACACCGGCCCCGCGCCGACGCCGCTTGCGTGACGCATCTCAGAAACGCCGGCGCCGTGATCATGGGCAAGACCGTCACCGCGGAGTTCGCCATGTCGTTCCCCGGGAAGACGCGAAATCCGCTCAATTCCGCGCATACGCCGGGCGGGTCATCGAGTGGATCCGCAGCGGCTGTCGCCGATCACATGGTGCCGCTCGCGCTCGGAACACAAACCGGCGGCTCGGTGCTGCGGCCGGCGGCGTTCTGCGGCATCGTGGGTTTCAAGCCCACCTTCGATGCGATCAACACGGTCGGCGTGAAGCAGAACACGAAGTCGTACGATACGGTCGGCATCATGGGACGCAGCGTCGGCGACGTCGCGCTCACGTTCGCCGTGATGACCCGCAGGGACGCATCCGGATTCGTTCTGCCGCCCATAGACAAGCCGCGCATCGCGTTCTATCGCACGCTCCAGTGGCCCAGAGCCGATGACGCCACGCACGCAGCACTCGAAGGCGTGGCATCGCGACTCGCCAAAGCCGGCGCACGCGTGAGCGAAGCGACGCTGCCTGCGAAATTCAGCGAGTTCGCCGACGCGCGCAGTAAGGTCGGCGACTTCGAATCCTCGCGCGCGCTCGCTTGGGAGCGACAGCATTTTGAGGACAAGATCGGCAGCCGCGAAAAGCTGAGAAAGGCCGATGCCGTCACCCTCGACGAGTACCTTGCCGCGCAGAAGGTGCTCGCGGAATGCCGCAGGCTCGTGGAAATCGCGTTCGGCGATTTCGACGTGCTGCTCGTGCCGAGCGCGCCGGGCGAAGCGCCGAAGGGACTCACCACCACCGGCGATGCCGTCTTCAATCAGACCTGGACCGCGCTCCGCACGCCGTGCGTGACGATCCCCGTATCTACGGGACCTTCAGGGCTGCCGATCGGCGCTCAACTCGTCGGCACATTCGGTGCGGACTAGACGACGCTCTCCTGCGCGGAGTGGGCGCATCGCGCTCTGGCCTGATCTCGTCCGTATCTTCGGAGCGCGGTGTTTGACAGCGCAGTCGGCAGCGCCCGATACTCGCGCCGCGCCCGTCGCCCAACGCTGCGTCAGTTCAACGGCTCAGGGTTCATTTCCAGAAGTGACGGCAGCAGTTTTGCGCCGACGCGTTCGCTCGGTCTTTCGGAGGAGTAGGAGTCATCATGCATGCGCTTGACGTAAGCCATACCGCGCCCGGTTTCGAGCGGTTCGTGCCGCCCGGAACGGTGCTCGATACGGTCGCGAGCGGTCTCATCTTCACGGAGGGGCCGGTGTGGCAGCCGAAGGAAGGCTGCCTGTTCTTCGTGGATATTCGCGGCGACCGCCTGCTCAAGTACACGCCCGGCAAGGGTCTCGCGACAGTGATTCAGCCCACCGGCAAAGGCAATGGTCTCACGCTCGATCACGACGATCGCATTCTCTGCGCCGGCTGGGGCGGCCGCACGGTCTGGCGACTCGAGCCGGACGGCGCGGTGACCACGCTCGCATCGCACTGGCAGGGCAGGAAGATCAACACGCCGAACGACATCGTGGTCAAGTCCGACGGAACGATCTGGTGGACCGACATGATCAACGGGATCTACATCCCCGGCATGTGCACGGAGGACGTGCAACGCTATCTCGACTTCGAGGGGGTATTCCGCCTGAACGCCGACGGCGCCGGAATGGCGCTGATGGCGGACGACCTGATCACGCCGAACGGACTCTGTTTCTCGCCCGACGAGAAGCTGCTCTACGTCAACGAATCATCGCAGCGGCGCATTCGCGTGTGGGACGTCGGCGGCGACAACACGCTCGCGAACGGACGGCTCTTCTACAAGGACACGTTCAGCGAAATGGGCGTGCCCGACGGGATGAAGGTGGACGTGGAAGGCAACGTGTATTGCACCGGCTCGGCGGGTATTCACATCATCTCGCGAGAAGGCCAGCTTCTCGGCCGTATCCACACGCCCGAGCACGCAGCCAACATGGCCTGGGCAGATGACGACTGGCGCACGATGTACATCACGGCGCGCGGCATCGTCTATCGAACGCGGCTCGGCATTCCCGGCGTGCCTCACGGCCACGCGAATCGCAAACAGGCACTCGCGATGGCGGGAAAGGGAGACCGATGATGGACTGGCGCTTCGAGCGGGTAGCAGGTCCCCTGGGCAGTGCGGCCATGGGGGTCGTGTGGGACGGCAGCGGTGTGCTCTTCACTCATCCGGAAAGTCATCGCATCCTGCGCTACGACCCGCAAGACGGAAAGGTCGGAGACTTTCGCAAGTGGACGAATGGCGCCGCAGGCCTCGCGTTCGCGCCGAATGGCGAGCTCTTCGGGGCACAGCAGCTTTCGCGACGCATCGTGCGCTACAACTCCGAAGGCTCGACCATGCCGATGGCGTACCGCTTCGTCGGACTGCCGTATCACAGCAGCTTCCACAACATGCCGAAGCATCTCGCGATCGATGCCGTCGGCCGCATCTGGTTCAGCGATCCGGCACCGCGGGGCGTGGCGAGCGGGCCGCCACTGCCGTTTCCGGATCACTGCTCGGTATTGCGCCTCGAGCAGCCGCCCGATCGCAGCTGGGTGCTGAAGCGCATGACGTACGATACGACTGCACCCGCGGGCGTTGCCCTGTCGGGCGACGGCAAGACGCTCTACGTCGCGGAGGACGCAGCGAACGGCGCGACGCTGCGCGCGTATCCGATCGACGCGGACGGCAGCCTCGGTGAGTACGACGTGCTGCATCACTTCGGCGGCAATCGCCACGGCAAATTCCGAGGCATCGATGGGATGACGGTGGATGCCGAGGGCAACATCGTCGCCGCTGCGGGATCGACCGCAGCCGGGCCCGGCGCGCTGATCTACGTATTCACGCCGCGCGGACGCGTGATCGAGACACACCCAGTGCCCGTGGAGCCGACGAACTGCGCATTCGGCGACGCGGATCTCACCAGCCTTTACGTCACGACCATCGACGGCAGTCTGTATCGCGCCCGGGATACGGGTCGGCGCGGGAAGCGAACTTAGAACTCAGCGGTGTTCGCGAAGCGCGCAGCCTGAATCGCCTGCTCACGAATACAAAGAACGTTCGTGCTGAGGAACGCGAGTGTCTCGAAGCACCAACGCGAACCCGCTCATCTTTCGCGGCGACCGCCCTGCTGTGTCTCGTCAGGAGGAACGGTGCACGTGAGTGAGTGCGAAGCTCAGTTCTGCCCTATCGGCTGCGCCGATAATCGCTTCCACACCTCGTCCGCATCTTTCGCCTTGTTATAGTCCTGCGCCATATCGCCGGTTCCCACCGGGCTCTTGGCGGCGAAGAACACGGCCGGCCCGCCGATCGCGCACACGCCGTGACGCGTATTGCGCGGAATGTGGACGAGCGTGCCGGGCTCGACGATGCGCTCCTCGTCGCCGACGATCATGCGCATCTTTCCTTCGAGGACCAGCATGAACTGCTCTTCGTTCGGATGAACGTGCGGCGGCGGGCCTTCGCCTTCCTGGTACGTCGTCACGCCGACCTTGATCAGCTCTCCTGCGACGGACTTGCCCACGGCGGGGCCGACGTTGGATTTCTTCGCCTGCATCTCGGAAATTCGGTAGAACGGCATCTTTTCTCCAGTAAAAGCGATTGCTCAAGGATTCATGGTGGCATGTTGATACTGGCAAGCGCGCTACTGTGTAGCGTCCCGCTTTTTCTCCGACTTCATCGAGGCCGCTGAACGGGTCGATGCTCCTGACGCGGAGGTACCCTCTGCGTTTCGTTTGCTTCGTGCGGCGTCGACCGCGGACGCGCTGCTTCCTGTAGAGTCCGTTGTTTCCTGTCGCACTGGCGGTGAATCAGGAGCCGCCCGTGGACCGCCGACCTCATCTTTCAACTGGGCCACTTTGTCCGGGTACTCATCCTGAACGCGCCCGTTCGTATCCGCCGGATCGAGAAGCACCATGCTACCTGCGGCGACACCCGTGTGAACAAGTGCGGGTAGCACGACCAACAGCCCTGAAATGAACAGTCGATTCATACAACGCGATCGCATGGGACCTCCCGTTCTCGATGTGGAACGAGGCTCAGGCGCAAGCGCCTGTTCTCGCCTTCGACAACCGCTGCAACTCCGCCCGCATATGGCGGTTTTCATCGTACAACCAATGAAGCACTAATAAAATTATCGGAATGATGGGCTCGATGAAGAGGCCGAAATTCTGCCACGACAAATACGCTACCACGACTAAGCCAAGAGCGGCTCCCGATAAATACAGAACCCTGTCTCTCGGGGACAGGCGTACCGCAAACAGGACGGCGACGAATGCCACGAGTACGGCTTCGATGCCCATGGCTACCCATCTTCCCATACTGCGATAAAGGCGACTGTCGATCAGGGCCGCCGCGTAATTCGCGTGCAGATAAACGCCTGGGATCTCTCCGACCGGAGACTGATGCAGATCCGTTAGCTTGCCCCGGCGGTATGCATACTGGCTCCAGTCTGCGCCGACAATCATCGTCTTGTGCTCCACCGCTGCCTTGAATCGAGAAGTGCCCGGCACGAGCTCCCCTGCTGAGAAGCGCTTGGATCCTTCAATGAAACGGCTCGGCCAGATGAAGCTGATGTATGGCAGATTGCCGATGGCCGCCGCAGGCTCGTTTATCGTGCCGGCGTCCGCTGTTGCTATTGCTTGAGAAAACGACAGCAGCCCATCAGGACTCCATCCCCGTCCGCCCAAGGGCACTTGCCGAATGTCAGCCGGAAGATTGATGTAACCATAGGTCACGTGTTCAGGGTCGAAGCTGTAGCTGTCCAATACCGCCGACTCCTTTAAGCAGGGATCCACACTGCAATTAAGTGTTCTGGGCAGCACGATCTTGCAATTGCGAGCAGCAGCAGCGGCGATCGACGAGGCGAGTTTGTCGGTTTCAACCTTGTAGTCAGGATGATCGATCAACGAACCGTCGACGATCGGAGATCGCATGTCGAAATCTAAGGCAATAACCTTCGGCCTGGCAGCGTTCGGATCAGCCGAGCACAGTCGCTCCACAAGCGCCCCGAGGTAGTCGCGCTTAATCGGACTGCGGCCCGCCAATTCACCCTTCCAGTACTCCTCGTCCGTAATCGCTACGATGACGATGTCGCCACTCAGTGGTTGGCGATTCGTCAGATCGCTTATGTGCTGATAAACCCAGTGACGAGCTTCTCGCAGGCCGAACGAATCTACGTGAGTAAGCAAGTGTCCCAACAGGGTTCCGAGAAATCCTACGACCAGCACACGCATCCAATAGCTCGCTCCCTTGCTCTTCAGTTGCGGCCATATGTCATCGCGCAGCTTTCCGCGTCGTTCCGCCATCGCCCCTCTAAACTTTACCGCGCGGCCTGATCGAATCGATCCATAACATCGACGATACGGCGGCGCTGCTCTCTTGCGGGAGCGTCTGTCGAGCCACCGCGCATACGCAGCCAGGACAACAGAGCACTTGCTGCCGAGAAATGTGAACGGTCTTCGTCACGCCATGCCCACCGGCTCCGTAAAGCGCTCCCGCACCTTCCCCGGCCGCGCGCGCATCATCTCCTCCAGCTCCCTGCGCACCCGCACGTAGCCCGCATCCTCGAACAGGTTCTGCATCTCCTCCGGGTCGTTCGCGAGATCATACATCTCGCCCGCACCTGATTCGAGCTCGAACGTGCATTTCCACTTCTAGGTACGAACGGTGCGAAGCTTGAGCGCGACGCCGCAGCGCGATGGGTGCACGTGCCACTCGCTCCAGGCGCACTCGCGCCTCTGATCATCCCCGCGCAAAAGCGGAACCAGACTGCGGCTTTGCATATCGTGTCCGGGTGCAGCGCTCGCGAGTTCCAGAAAAGTCGCCGCAAGATCCAATGTCGAGACCGGCGCGCGCACGACACGATCCTGCACCACGCCAGGCCCACGCGCGACGAGCGTCACGCGCATCAGGTCTTCATACGGCGTCGGCCCCTTGAGATACAAGCCGTGATTGCCGAGCAACTCGCCATGATCGGTCGTGTAGATGACGAGCGTGTTCTCGCTGAGACCCAGGTCGTCAACCGCGCCGAGTATCCGGCCGACGTTGTGATCGATGAGCGAGATCATGCCGTAGTAGTTCGCTGTCATCCCGGCAAGCTGCGCATCGGTCTGGTCTGGCACACGCGAGCCTTCTGCGCGGAACTTGAGCATCGTGGGGTCGGAAAGCTGCGGCTTGCCTTCGAGCGACGCCTTGTGCCACCACGGGCGCCGTTCGAGATCGCGCGTGCGATGCTTCGGCAGCCTGACGCTCTTCGGGTCGTACATGACGCTCCACGGCTCGGGGCAATCGAACGGATGGTGCGGATCCGGAAACGACACCCACGCGCAGAACGGTCGCTGCCGCGCTTTCAGCCACTCGATCGTGCGATCGCCGATCCACGTGCTCGAATGCCACGCGACAGGCAGCGCCGAATGCCATGTCTGCGCCGCGCCGATATCGGCCCGCGTGCTCGCGCCCCAGAGACGAAGCGCTTCCTCGATTTCACCTTCGGATGGGGCCTTGCTTCCGCGCGACAGCCACCACCGTTCGTAATGTCCGGCCGGTGGCCGTTCGAGCGGCCGTGTTCGATGCTGGTGTCCGGTCACCGCAAGCTCGACATGTTGAAAGCCCATGTAGGGGCCGAACCACGTCGGCCCGTACTTTGCCTGGCTCTTGTTGCATTCGGGCGTTCCGGTCGCTTCGAATGTCGCTTTGGTCGAGAAATGCGCCTTGCCGATGAACGCCGTGTCGTAACCCGCGCGTGACAAGGAGCCGGCGAAGCCGCGCTCACCGACCGCCGGTTCGAGATCGACGCCGTTATCCCAGACACCGTGCGTGAGTGGAAGCTGACCGGTGAGAATCGAAGCGCGCGAGGGCTGACACACCAGATTCGGAGTGATGCAGGCAGAAAAGCGCGTGCCTTCACGAGCGAGGCGATCGATGTGCGGCGTGCGTAGATCGGGGTTCTCGAAACCAATGCAGTCAGCGCGCTGCTGGTCGGATGTGATGAGGAGGATGTTCATGCACTCTCGCTTGCGCGCTGCCAACGCGCGGTGTGATTTCGTATCCGTTCGCCCCGATGAAGCCGGCAAAGGCTGTCTCGAAGGGAAACGCCTGTTTATTCGTGCTTCGAGACGGCTTTCGTTCGCCCTCTATCTCCTCAGCCCTCGTACTCTCGGACGAGAGTGCTGAAAGGCTTCCGAATGATACGTTCGCGCCGACAGCCTCTCTGAGGCGCGCCGCTCACCAGTATGGGGTTATTCTAGTCAACGTGTGCGCCTGCCTTCACCACCGGCGCCCACCGCGCGATGTCGGTCTGAATATGTTTCGCGCATGCCGCCGATGAACCACCGGCAGGTTCAAGGCCAAGCGTGGCCAGTCGCTCCTTCACGTGAGGAAGCCCCAGTGTCTTCAGCGTCTCCGCGTTGAGCTTCGCCACGATGTCGGACGGCGTCGCACTCGGCACGAGCAGCAGATGAAAACCGGTCACGATGTAGCCGGGCACCGCCGACTCATTGAGCGTCGGCACTTCGGGCGCGACGGGCGTACGCTTCGGCCCCGTGGTTGCGATGGCGCGGACCTTGCCCTGGCGCACCTGTTCGATGACCGATGCCACGTTGCTGAACATGAACGCCACCTCGCCGCTCATCAACGCGACACCCGCCAGACCTGCGCTCTTGTACGGCACGTGCACGAGCTTCGTGTTCGTCATCTGCTGGAACAACACGCCCGCGAGATGATTCGCGCTACCCGGGCCGGACGATGCAAATGTAACCTCGCCGGGACGGGATCTCGCGAGCGCAATGAACGCCTTCGCATCCTTCACCGGAATGGTCGGGTGCGTCGAAAGAAAGTACTGGCCGGAGGTGAGCTGAGAGACGCACGTGAAATCCCTGATGGAATCGTAGGGCAGCTTCTTCAGGCTCGGGTTGATCGTGAACTCCACTGCGATCGAGAGCAGCGTGTAGCCGTCCCCCGGCGACTTCGCCACGAGGTCACTGCCGATGACCGCGCCGCCGCCGGCACGATTGTCCACGACGACGGTCGCGCCCATCTGCTCGGTGAGATGCGGTGCGAGAAGCCGCCCCACGATGTCCGTGCTGCCCCCCGGCGCAACCGGCACGATCATGCGGATCGGCTTCGAAGGATAGATTTGGGCTTCGGTGAGGCTGGCGGAGAGTCCGGCCGTCAGCATGAAAAGCCGCGCCAGTCCTGTCATGAACCGCACGAAGGCGGCCGCAGTTGCCTTCGTTTCTTCTGCTGAAAGCGCGTCTCTTCTCGTCATGTTCATCCCGGAATCACCGGCAGCAGCACGTAAGGTTCTTTTCCCTTCCCGAAATGCAGCGTGTTTCTTCCGCCGAAAATCTCGGGCGGCCGATCCTTCGTATTCGTGTGTGTGAACGGCCCTACGCCTTTCATAGGATAAGGCGCGTTCGCAACGCCCGCATCGGTGCCGTCGTATTCGTAATCCTTGCCGCGCACCGTCAGCGCGAGCCGATAGCCGGGCGGCGCGACGATCGATGTCGGCCAGATCTCGATGTCCAACTCCACCGGCTCGCCGGGCGTGAGCGGCCACGGCTCGTCATGCGTGTGTACGGGCCTGTACGGCCGGCTCTCCCGGGTATCGAGCTTGCGATGCGACGCGCGCAGCCATCCGAGTCCGATCGGTGTGCGCGGATCGTTCGAACCGATGAAGGTCACTTCCCTGCCTTGCCGATCATAAAGGCGCAGCGCGACGAAAAGATCGGCGTCCGTCGTGTCGGAGGAAACCCAGAGCTTCACAGCCACCGGGCCTGTAACCTCCATTTCCTTGGTCATCGGCGCCATCGTGAACGTCACACCATCGCTGCTCGTTTCGTATGTGATGGTGGCGTCGTGCTGTTCAGTCTTCGAGACAGCCTCTGCTGGCTTCCTCAGG
>Ga0170475_100638067_pt1 | contig 11333 bp, 9 predicted proteins | sample Soicark_Litter_5_FD_111474 | JGI IMG/M metagenome (GOLD analysis project Ga0170475, IMG submission 111474) | Avena fatua rhizosphere microbial communities from Hopland, California, USA. Combined Assembly of 48 SPs | reverse complement strand
GCCCGCAAGCGTCGATTGGCCGCTGATGAACATATGATGGCCCCAAACCAGGAAGCCCACGATGGCGATCGCGACGGACGAAAACGCGATGGCGCGATATCCGAAGATCGTCTTCTTGGAAAATACCGGTATGATCTCCGAGATAATCGCAAATCCCGGAACGATCATAATGTACACGGCCGGATGCGAGTAGAACCAGAAGAAATGCTGGAACAGGACCGGGTCGCCGCCTAGCTTGGGATCGAAAATGCCGATGTGGAAGGCACGCTCCATTGCGAGCAGAAGCAGTGTGATGCCAAGAACCGGTGTTGCCATCACCTGGATTAAGGCAGTGGCATACATGGACCAGACAAAAAGCGGGAGTTGAAACCAACCCATACCCGGCGCACGCAGTTTGTGGATGGTCGCAATAAAGTTCACGCCCGTAAAAATCGAGCTGAAGCCTAGCACGAAAGCAGCCATCACCATAATTCCGACGGAACCACCGGTCGTTGTCGAATACGGCGTGTAAAACGTCCATCCGGTATCCACACCGCCCATGATGATCGCCGTGAGTGCCATCAGGACGCCCACTACATAGATGTAGTAGCTCAGCAGGTTCAGCCTTGGAAAGGCTACGTCTTTAGCGCCTAACATCAGGGGCAGGACGAAGTTGCCAAGGGCTGCGGGGACCGAAGGGATGATGAACAGAAACACCATGATCACGCCGTGGAGCGTGAAGACCTGGTTATAGGTCTCCGCCGACATGATCGTCTGCTTGGGCGACAGCATTTCGATTCGAATTGCGAGCGCAAGAATCCCGGCTACGAAGAACGCCGCCAGAATTGCCCAGAGATACATGATCCCGATGCGTTTGTGGTCGATGGTTAAGAGCCAGCTCTTCAGACCTTTCGGTGAGTTGAGATAATTCTCGCCTACCGCGTGATGGCTATGGACAGATTCCATGGTAATATCCCTTACAATTATAAGTCCTGCGCTACTTCAACGACTTGATGAATTCTATTACGCCCAACACTTCGCGAGGTCGCAGCAATCCCTGGTAGGTTGGCATGATTCCCTCGTAACCCCTCACAATACGGGCTTGTGGTTCCATAATGGACTGACGTATATAGTTCTCATCGACGAGAGCAGAGGTACCGTCAGTAAACGTCTCCGTCTTGCCCCAAATGCCTTTCCAACTCGGGCCCTGCCCACGAGTGCCATCGAGGGCATGACATGTCGCGCAACCGCGATTCTCGTGAATTAAAGCGCCTAATTCCTTCAATGGCATGGTCTTCAGAGATTCGTCCCCCTCGACCAGCCACTTTTGATAGCCTGCCTCGTCGAGCACGTTGATCTTTGCCAGCATGTCCGAATGGCCCTTCCCGCAATACTCCGCGCACAGAATCTGATACGTGCCGGGACGAGTTGCCTCGAACCAGGCTTCCGTATACCGGTTGGGCAGCACGTCCTTTTTGATCCGAAATCCAGGTACGTAGAAGCTGTGGATGACATCTTCGGAACTCATCACCAGCCGCACCGGACGCTTCAAAGGTACGCTCAGTTCATTGAGTGTCCGCATACCATCCGGATATTCAAACTGCCACTGCCATTTTTTGGCCGTGATTTGTATCTCGATCGAGTTTGCGGGTGCGATCTGGGCAACGACATATCCGTGGAAACCCCAAAAAAAGATGCCGATCAGGATGATCAGAGGGCCGACGCTCCACGCGATCTCGAGAACTTGGTTGTGCGTGATATGGGGTGTGATTTCGTGTTCCGAACGCCGCCGGTAGCGGTGGACGAAGACGATAATCATCAATACGATCAAAACAAAAAAGAAGATGTTGACCGCGGTGATGAACATGAACAGATTGTCAATGTTCGGCGCCAGCGTCGACCCCTGCGGGCCCATCATCCATTCGCGTAGCCAAGTCATTTTACGGTAGCCACTCCAGACGGCAAGGATGCATGACGCTCCCGCCGAAACAGAAAAGTTATAACAAAGCCCATGAAGACTACCATCAGCGCGCCCGCCGCCTTCATCAGGTTTCGCGCGAACGGCACATACCCCCTCGCCTCAGGGTCGTAATGAAAACAAAACAGCAGGAGCTTGTCCCCAATGCTTCCGAGCTTGCCTTCCGAAGCTTCCGCCAGGGCTAACCGGAGGTCGCGTTCTTTGTACCGGATCCCATAGAGGTACCGGGAGATCCGCCCGTCCGGCGTAAGTATCATGATGGCTGCCGTATGTGCCCATTGCGAGGTTTTCGCATCCCATCGATATTTGAAACCGACCTGGTCAGCCAATCGCCTCGTATTGTCCTGCCAATCCGTCAGAAAGTGCCAGCCTTGCCCCGCATCCCGGCCGTATGTCTCCAGATAAAACTTTTTCTTCGCGCGAGCAAGGTTGAACTGCTCCTCCGGCGCGATGCTGATCGTGACGATCTCAAACTCTTTCCCGGCTGTCCACGCCAATTCACGAAGGGCGGCCGTCTGTCCGTTCAACACGAGATTGCATAGCATCGGGCAGCGGTAATACACAAAGTTGAGCAAGACCGGCTTGCCCTTCTCGAAAAATTTCCGAAGCGGAACCTGATATCCACTTTCGGCGGTGAACTGCAAATCAAGATCGACCCTGTCACCAATATGGTCGACGATGTCGACACCCTCCAACTCGGCAGGCAAAGTCTCGCCACGAGCTTCCAGAATCGGGAGGGCAGCCAGCGCGAGAACCACGGTGAAGCTATTTATGCTCCGGCGCAGGTGGTTGAACATTGGGGCTACTCTTTGTACCTTCCTTTTGCGCGGCGGTCGCCGCCGCTGCGCCCTGTGGCGAGACACCTGGGTTTCCCGCGGCCGCAAGCTCCTCCGGTGTCTTCACACGAGACGGATTCGTCGGATACTTCAACCGATTTTCGGCCGCCTCTTGCGCAACAAGCTGCATCGCTTCATCAATGGGAATCCGGACGACACCCTTATTTTTGTCGACGTAACTGTAGTGGGTGAGTTCCCATGCCTCTTTTTGCCGGAGGTCTTGGAGCACCCAATTTTCCTGAGACAGGACCCGCTTATACTCGTCGGCGTTATAGGTCAGATCGTAATAGTTTTGAATGGCGATCCCAATCAAGCCGAGGAATACAACGGTCGCGGCCATGTATAGGGCAATGGCTCGGTATCCCGGCTCCGAATGGTCGTAGCTGACCGGATGATCGCCATGCGCAATTTCTTCGCGATATTCGGAGTGGTCCATCTTAACTAATTAGATTCCCTTCCGTTCCCATCAGATGCCGTATTCTCGAGCCTGAACATTCTGACCTACGCATTCTGGAAATGCAGCGCCTGCTCAAAACGCGGATCGCCAATCGGCATCAACGCGTGCGCTTTCATACGCGACCAAAACACCAGCGCCGCCGCGCTTACCGGCGCCAGTAGACAAGCCACATCCAGCCAGTGAAACGCCACGCCGTGCGGATAGAAATTCGGCATCACCTGCCAGTAAAAATCGATGTACTGGATCACGAGAAACCAGATAGCCATCAACGTTAACCTTCGCAAATTCCGTTTGGTTGACCGCAGCACTAATACGAGAAAGGGGAAAATGAAATGGCCGAACAGCAACAGCGCGCTAACCCAACTCCATGACCCCTGGAAGCGATGCAAGTACCAGATGGTCTCTTCCGGAATATTCGCGTACCAGATCAACAGGTACTGCGAGAACGCGATATAGGCCCAAAACACGGTGAGCGCGAGCATCCATTTACCGATGTCGTGATAATGCTCGACATTTACCGTGTCCCGCAACACTCCCTTCTCGCGAAGCGATACCAGGATCAGTTGCCACATCGCCAGGAACGCGAAGGCTCCTCCGGAAAAGCAATAGAGTCCAAAAATCGTCGAATACCAGTGCGGATCAAGCGACATGCTCCAGTCGAAAGCCGCCAGTGTCCCGCTCAATACGAGCATTAGTAAACCGGGCGCACTCCATCGCGAAAGAGCATGCATCTGGTCCAGGCTCCGGGTGCGATCCTGGCGTGTTGAATTGTTGTAGATCCGGACCGACCACAAACTCCAGAGCAGAAAATAGATGATCGTTCGATACGTGAAAGCTGTAGGGTTCAGCCATGCCTGCTTGGCTCGCAGCACGGCGTCGTGAGCCGCCGCGTTCGGATGGGACCATTCGTAGAGATTGCCGATACCAAGCAGTACCGGAATACAAAGGATGAACCCGAGCGGCAGCGTGACAACCATGTTCTCCGCCACCCGGCGCATTGTGACGCTCCAAGCCGACCCGGTCAAATACATCACCATGAGAAAGAAAAGGCCGCCCAAAGCGATAAAGATCGTGAACAAAAAGCCGACCAGATAAGACTGGAAAAATCGCGCGGGATCCAGAAAGTACCCGGCCAGGGCCGCGATCCAACTGATGAGCGCTACGAACGCAATCGCATTGCGGCCGCTCGTCCAGAGCGCCGGATCGATCCGATACGAATCTTGTGCATGAGTGGCGTGCTGTATCATCCGTTTCCCAAGGGCCGATTCCCAATGCTCCTCATTTCAAATCCGCGCGCTTATCTTCCGGTACTTCGGCGACCGTCGCCATAGACGTTCTTTGTAACGCGCGCACGTAGGCGAGAATCGCCCAACGATCGTGGTCCACCACCTGGAACCGGTACGACGGCATAGATCTTCGTCCGAACGTCATCACGTTGAAAATCTCGCCGTCATTCATCTCTTTAACACGAACATCTTGCAGATTTGTGGGAATCCATACCGCGCGCTGCCCAACGATTCCCCGGCCCTGCCCGGTGCGGTCATGGCAAGGCGAGCAATACGTGTTGAAGCGCTTCTGTCCGTTGGCCAAGAGATCGGCGTCCACCTTCAGCGGATTGCGGCCGATGTACATGTTGTTCGCCACACCGGTTGAAAACGACTCGTCCTCGACGAGTGAGCCGATGGCCACCGTGCCCTCTACCGGGCGCCGGCTCGCGCGCTTGTCGTCAAAGATCGGTGTGCCCCCGTCAAACGTGCGATCACCCTGCGGCTCGTATCGGCCCTGATAATCCATGTCGGTGATGATCACGACGGGTGTATTACGCGAGGGTTGCCCTGCGCAGCCGGCAAGCAGCAAAGCCGCGGCACTCAGGATAACCGGCAGAATCACCCGCTTCATTTCGCCACCACCTCCGTGCGCAACGCCCCGAGTTCATCGAGCAATCGTGGCGTGCCATTGATATCGAACTTCGGATCGGACGCTTCCACCACCAGGAGGAAACGATCATCGGTGGCGCGCTCGGACCCCTTGACCAGAAACACGGGGTGATAGAAGCGAGGCAGTCCGTTCAGGGCGAACATGCCGAAAACGGCTGCAAAGGCCGAAAAGAGAACTGTCAGCTCGAACATTGGAGGGATCGAAAACTCCCAGGCGAACAGCGGTTTGCCGCCGATCACGAGTGGGTAATCGTACCCGTTCGTGTACCAGACCATAAAGATCGCATTCAACAGGCCAAACAGACCACCGGCAAAGACGATGTAGCCCAGGATTGAACGAGGCACGCCGATTGCATCATCAATGCCGTGAATCGGAAATGGAGTTAGCGCATCCAGCTTCTTGTACCCGTGGTGATGATGGATACGATGGCCTGCGGCAACCAGATCCTCAGGACGATCGAACTCAGCGATAACGCCGTACACTGCTTTATCTTTGAGTTCGGGGGAGTTCGTATGCACGCTCATCGGTGCGAACCTCCCGTAACCGGCTGCATACCGGGGGTGGGGCTATGGGTGTCCGGTCCATGAGCCGTTCCGTGGACTGCGTGATGCATCGCCTGGTTTGCCACCATGCCCTTTACTTCACTCACGGCGATCATCGGCAGGAAGCGGACGAAGAAGAGGAACAGTGTCAGGAATAGACCGAAGGTCCCCAGGAACGTAAGAATGTCGATAATTGTGGGCGTGAAGTAACCCCAACTTGACGGCAGGAAGTCGCGATGCAGCGAGGTCGCGATAATAACGAATCGCTCAAACCACATCCCGATGTTCACGAAGATAGACAGCACGAACATGAACGGCACGCTTGTCCGAAGCTTCTTGAACCAGAAGAACTGCGGCGAGATCACGTTGCAGCTGATCATGGTCCAGTAAGCCCATGCGTAAGGCCCGAAAGCGCGATTGATAAACACAAATCGTTCATACGGGTTGCCACTGTACCAGGCGATGAAGAACTCTGTCGCATAGGCGTAACCCACGATCGTGCCCGTCGCGAGCATGATCTTGTTCATGTTCTCCAGGTGCTTGATGGTGACCAGATGCTCGATCTGAAATGCCCAGCGAGCAATCACCATCAGTGTCACCACCATTGCGAAGCCGGAAAAGATAGCTCCCGCGACAAAGTAGGGCGGGAATATTGTCGTGTGCCAGCCCGGCAGGACCGACGTAGCGAAGTCGAACGAAACCACGGAGTGAACCGAAAGCACCAGCGGCGTTGAGACGCCGGCCAGGATCAGGTAGGCCATTTCGTAGTTGCGCCAGTGCCGCGCCGAGCCTCTCCAACCCAGACTCAAAGCGCCGTAGATCTTCTGTGCAAGTCCTTTGGCCCGGTCGCGCATGGTTGCGAGATCGGGAATCAGGCCGACATACCAGAACAGCGCGGACACCGTGGCGTACGTGGACACCGCGAACACATCCCAGACCAGCGGACTGCGGAAGTTGGGCCAAACGCCGAGATGGGTATTCGGCAGCGGCAGCAGCCAGTATGCCGCGCGCCAAGGACGGCCGGTGTGGAACAGCGGATAGATCAGGGCGCAGGCCACGGCGAACAGCGTCATGGCTTCGGCGAAGCGGTTGATCGACGTCCGCCATTTCTGACGGAAGAGAAAGAGAATTGCCGATATGAGTGTACCGGCGTGGCCGATACCGATCCAGAAAACGAAGTTCGTAATGTCCCAGGCCCAACCCACAGGCTGGTTATTGCCCCAGACACCGATGCCGGTCATCACGAGGTAGCCCAGCATCCCGAACAGCACCAGAGTCAAGCCCCCGGTCATCGCCAACGCCATGTACCACTGGATCGGCGTCTTCCGATTCATCCCTTCGACGATCTGTGCTACGTCGGCCGTGAGCTTATGCAGGGAAGGATTGCCTTCCACCAGCACCGGCGAGACGTGCGGATCTTGAATTACGGCTAGATCAGCCACGGTGTTCCTCCACGGCGTGTGCCGGTTGCAATTCCGGATTCGGATTGCGCAGCTTCGCCAGGTAAGTGGTACGCGGTTTCGTGTTCAACTCCGTGAGCATCCCATAATTTCGTGGGGACAGCTTCATTTTTGCGACACGGCTTTCGGGGTCGTTCACATTGCCGAAAACGATGCACTCGGCAGGGCACGCCTGCGCACAGGCCGGTGTTACTTCTCCATCCTTCAGCCAGCGCCGGTTTTCTGTCTTGGCTTGAATCTTGGCGTTTTGAATACGCTGCACGCAGTATGTGCACTTCTCCATCACGCCGCGCATTCGAACCGTCACTTCCGGGTTGTAGACCATCTTGGTGACTTCGTCTTCGTGCTTGTGCCAGTTCAGAAAGTTGAAGCGGCGCACCTTGTAGGGGCAGTTATTTGAGCAGTAACGTGTCCCGACGCAGCGGTTGTACACCATCTCGTTCAAGCCTTCGGGACTATGAACAGTTGCTGCTACGGGGCAGACATTCTCGCACGGCGCCGTCTCGCATTGCATACAGGTGACGGGAGCGGTGACAACCTGGGGTTCTTCGATCGGACCGGTGTAATAACGATCCAGCCGGATCCAGTGCATCTCGCGTCCGCGCGCCACTTGGTCTTTACCGACAATCGGGATGTTGTTTTCTGCCTGGCAAGCCACCATGCAGGCGTTGCAGCCGATGCAAGCGTTAAGATCGATTGCCATCGCCCACTGCTGGCCCTTCGAGTAATCGTAGTCTCCGTACAAAGAGATAAGGGGTGGGTGCTCCACCATCTCGTCGGCAAAGTAAGGCTCTTTCTTAAATTCGTCGATCGTGGCTTCCCGGACAATCGGACGAACCGCGTCCTGCTGGAAAGACGCGAGCTTCGGCTCTTCCTGGTAATCGTATTCCTGCGTGCGTACTAACGGATAGGTGCGCTCGGCTTTCGTGATATTAAATCCGGTGCCGTAGCCGAACGTATCGGACGTGCGAATCTTGTACGCGTTGAATCCTGCGCCTTCACCGACGGCGCCTACTTTGCTGCGGCCATATCCGAGCGCGATCACCACTGTATCGTCGGCCTGTCCCGGCTGTACGAAAACCGGAACCTCCAGCTTGCGGCCGTTGCGTTCGATCGAGACTACATCACCTGCCGTAACTCCCAGCTTTTTAGCGCTCGCCGGACTTAGCAGCGCCGCATTGTCCCATGTGAGCTTGGTCATGGGATCCGGGGTTTCCTGAAGCCATCCGTTGTTCGCGAAACGGCCATCGAAGACGGACCAGCTCGGAACGAAGACCAGTTCAAAGCCGCTGGCCGGACTCGGGGCGGGGGAACTTGTATGGAAAACCGGAGTCGTGGATGCCGCGGGGGCAGTTACCGGCAGAATGCCGTCATGAAGCGCTTTGCGCCACGCTTTCTCGCCGCCGGGAATAGCCGACAGCCAGTAATTTCGCACAATTTCGTATGCCTTCTGGTCCTTGTACCCGCTGACCAGTGCTACGAGTTCCGCTGCCGTTTTACCGTTGTAGATCGGCTGTATGGTCGGCTGCTGAATGCTAGCAGTCCCATCGGGCGCTACCGCATCGCCCCAGCTCTCGAGATAATGTGCGCCCGGGATTGACCACTTTGACGCGGCGGCCGTCTCGTCGAAATCCTGGGCTAGATAGATGCTGTTCGGAACCTTCTTCAGGTTGGTCTCGAACTCGAGGTCGGCCGGCGCGGTAAACACCGGGTTCCATCCCACCATCACCAGAGTGTTCACCTGGCCGTTGGACATCTCGCCCGCCAATTCTCGAATGCCCTCTATCGGCGGCCGCGGTTGGTCCGAGACTGATTTCAGGTACGTGACCACCGGTCCGACATTGCCCAGCGCTTGATTGATCTGATGAACAACCTGGTGGACTGCCGCGGGCTGCCTCGGTCCCACGACCACGACCGATTTACCCCGGTTAGCGAGCAGGTCCTTCGCTATCGCGCCCAGCGCTTTGTCCGCTCTGCCCCCCTGGCCAAGAACCTTGAGAGGACTAGATTGCGATTGAACGGCGCCCAGGAGTGCCGAAGCAAATGCGCCGATCTCGGACGTCTTCATCCGGAATCGATGGTCCGCGGCCGCCCCTGTGACCGAGAATTGGGGTTCGACACTGTAAAGCCGGTTCATGACCGGTGCGTCGTCTTTAATCTTGCGCCCACCGCGGACAAACTCTTTAACGGCAAGGACGCTCGTGCAATCCAAACCGAGGAAATCACTATCGAGTGCGACCACCGTCGCCGCTTTGTCGAACGCGATCCGGGGCGTGACAGGCTGAGCGGTGGAGTTGGTTAGAACCGGGCTATACTCAAACCACTTCGCGGCCGGAAACCGGGTCAACGTGTGTTTTCTAATCGCCGCAAGCGACGGGGAGTTGATCGGTTCGCTTAGGAAGCGAAGACCAGCACCACTGCCGAACGAACTCTGCAAATTCTGGATGTAGCTCGTGAACGCATTCCAATTCGAATCTTTCGCGTCGGCGCGCACCGGCGTTCCTCGGGTCGCATCGTAAAGCGACAGTACGGATGCTTGGTGGTAGCCTCGCGTCGCGCCGAGGCTCCAAGGATGATTCGGGTTGCCTTCTAGTTTGGTGGGACGGCCCTCGTAAGTCTCCGCGGTGAGGCCCATCGCCGTGCCGCCCAGCGACATCACAGTGTTGTAGAACAGCGGCTTGCCATGAATGAAGTTCTCAACGCCCTTCGAGAATGGCAGGATGTGCTCCACCGGACGGTGGCAGGCGGTAAGCCCGCCGAGCGCGAAGGATGCCCCCATTAACTTCAGAATGTTTCGCCGGGAGGGCTCGTCAAGCGGCTGCGCCGCTTCGGCGGGGAATTCGCGATTTAGCCATTCCTGGAACTCGGGGGCTTGATAGAACTGGTCCAGGCTGCGCCAGTACTTCTTGCCGGTGAGCTGTTTCTTGATCTGGATCATCGATGGCAACCTGAACAATTTTGCGGAGGGTTGATTCCGCGCGCGACCATGATTTCATGTCCGATCGCGGCGGGATCTCTGTCGGGTGTCCAGGCTAGATTGGTCACCTGGTCGACAGGGCGGATGTTCGGCGCGGGATCGCGGTGGCAGTCCAGGCAGAACTTCATATTTAAGGGTTCCACCTGTCTCACTTCAACCATCTGGTCAACTCTTCCGTGGCAGCTGATGCAACTCACACCCGCAGTTACGTGGGCTTGATGGTTGAAAAATACGAAATCCGGAACCCGATGCACGCGAACCCATTCCACTGGCTTTCCGGTAGCGTAGGAATCGCGAACCTTCTCCAACCTCGGGCTATTTGGCTTCACCCGCGTGTGGCAGTTCATGCAGACTTCCGTTGGTGGGACCGCGGCGTGACCGGACTTATTGGCTGTGAAATGACAGTAATAGCAGTCCATGCCAATATCCCCGGCATGGAGCTTGTGGGAGTATGGAACCGGTTGAATCGGCTGGTACCCGGTCATTATGACTCTTGGGTGTCCGATGTACATCGCCAGTGCTCCGCCGGCGACGGCGGCAGTAGCTAAAGCGAGGGCTCCGATCTTAACGTATTTGTCAGTCGATTTCGGAAAGATAAGCGCCATTGAACGTCCCGAACGGAACTTCTACTGGTTTAGCATAGAGGGAAGGATTACGCAATAGAAGCAATAATTCTTGTTTCGCGAGAAGCCCACTAGGTGCGACATACTCTAAGTTTGGAGGGAGAATACACACCGACGAGCGGCCTCGGGCGTCGCTTCGGCAACCTGGACATCCGGCCGAAGTTGATCGTACTTCATAACTTATTCTTCCTCGTGTTGAGCGTTTCGGTTTACTTTGCGGTAATCCCGCCTTTCGAGCGGCGGGTAGCTAATGCGAAAACGATTGAAATCAGTTTAATCACTGAGATCTTTTCGGCGGATCGCCCACTGCTTCGGCTTCCCAAAATTGCGACTTATGACTATAAAGAAGGCAGCGCAGATCAGGTAAAACCGCCCAATGACGTCCGTGAATGGTTGGATGCTCACCCCGGCCAAGTCTGGCAAAACACGCCGCTCACGGACGTCATGTACCGCAAGGATCCCAAGAGTGCACTTTATCGACGCATCACGTTGCCAAATTTGGTCTACGACGATGTTGTCGAGCGCGCCAGGGCTACCCTGCTG
>Ga0170475_110751791_pt1 | contig 11336 bp, 23 predicted proteins | sample Soicark_Litter_5_FD_111474 | JGI IMG/M metagenome (GOLD analysis project Ga0170475, IMG submission 111474) | Avena fatua rhizosphere microbial communities from Hopland, California, USA. Combined Assembly of 48 SPs | reverse complement strand
CCCCTTCCACTTCAATTGTGTCAGTTGACTCAGCCATGCCCTTCCTAAAAAGTAAGTGACTATATATAAAAATAAAAACTATAAGACAATAATTTTAATTCTGAAACGTCACACTTTTGACGAAATCTGATTAAAGATCTCATCAACAGACTCTTCAGCATCTACCTTCATCAATCGACCTTGGTCTTGGTAATACTTGATGACAGGATCTACAGTGTCTGTGAACACTTTCAAGCGATTTGTAATCACTTCTTCCTTGTCATCCGCTCTTTGTACGAGATCAGTACTACCGCACACATCGCATACACCCGTTATCTTAGGCGTTTTTGAGATGAGGTTATATATAGCACCACAGTTCTTACAAGTCCTGCGGTTAGTTAGCCTTTCGACCAACTTTGCCATATTAATTTCGAAATAAACCGCCATTGATGGCGAACCTTTTAAAACTTCCTTATCAAGAGTCTGCGCTTGGGCCAGATTCCGAGGATAGCCGTCAAAGATATATTGTGAACTTGATAAGTTCACGTTTGCTTGTAATAGACGAATTACTAGCTCATCAGAAACTAACTTTCCGTCGTCCATTACTTTTTTAACTTCCAATCCAAGAGGCGACTGCTTAGCAATCTCTGAACGAAGAAGGTCTCCAGTTGAAATATGCTTAAAGTCTTTATTCGTAACAAATTTGCTTGCCTGGGTGCCTTTTCCGGAACCAGGGGCTCCTATGAAGATCAAATGGGATTTCATTAGAACCTTTTCACTCCAGAGTATTTACCTTTAACTTTGTATGCCGTATCCAGACGCTGAGAAATCATAAAGCCTTCTGCCTGCGCCATTGTATCAATAGCAACACCTACAAGAATTAGAAGTGAAGTACCACCAAAGTAAAAAGGAACCTTGGCGTAATTAAATAAAATAGCAGGCATGATACAAATAGCAGCAACATAAATTGCACCCACTAGTGTCAGGCGAGAAATAACTTGATTTAAAAAATCTGCAGTTTGATCTCCAGGTCTAATACCCGGTATGAATCCACCATTCTTTTTCAAAGACTCAGAGACATCATCTGTCTTGAACTGAATAGTTGAATAAAAGTAAGCAAAGAAAACAATCAACCCAATAAAGACACAGTTATAAAGCATTTTTCCTGGGTAGAATAATTGCTCGATATTTGTGAAATAAACCTTGGCCGGGCTTTCCTGAGGAATAAATTGTGAAATTGTTGTTGGAAATCCAAGTAAAGCACTTGCAAATATAGGAGGCATTACGCCAGAAATATTAACTTTAATTGGCAAGTGAGATGATTGACCACCAAAAACACGATTGTTAACAACTCTCTTGGCATATTGAACTGGAACTTTTCTGAACGCTCTTTCTACAAAAATAATAAACCAGAAAGAACATAGCATAATAGCAAGAACGATAATGAGATTTACAATGCTCATTTCGCCATTTTGAAGCAATTGGAATGTGTCTCTAATACCTCTAGGGATACCAGCAGCAATACCAGCGAAGATAATGAGAGAAATACCATTTCCGATACCTCTTTCAGTAATCTGCTCACCAAGCCACATAACAAACATCGTACCAGCAGTTAAGCTAATAACAGTGAGTAAGCGGAAACTCATCCCTGGGTCAATTACAACCGGAAGACCATTTGGTGATTTAATGTTTTCAAGCCCAACAGCTAAACCGTAACCTTGAAAGAAACACAGTAGAACTGTTGCATATCTTGTATATTGAGAGATCTTTTTATGGCCGTCTGGCTCTTTCTGAAGCTCACCAAGAGCAGGGATGGAGTAAGACAGAAGTGAAAAAATAATTGAAGATGTGATGTAAGGCATGATCCCCAGTGCAAGCACGGAGAATCTCTCAAGAGCACCACCAGAAAATGTATTAAAAACGCTGAAGAGAGATCCCTTCATCCCATCAAAGAATGAAGAAAGGGCAGCCCCATCAACTCCCGGTGTAGGGACTTGAGTGGCTACCCGATAAATTCCAAGCATTAATATCGTAAAGAAAACACGTTTTTTAAGCTCTTCGAGCTTCGAAACATTTGATGACATCCTTGTATCCTTCTTAATTAGGCATTCTCAACTTTGCCGCCAGCTTTTTTAATCAATTCTAAAGCTTTAGCAGAGAACTTTTCAATGCCTTTAAAGGTAAGAGCTTTATTTAATTCGCCTTTTGCCAAGATTTTGATTGGCATAGACTTATTAATACCGCTTAGGAAGCCTTTATCGATGAGTGTTTCGCGAGTCACAACTTCAGAAGTGAACTTCTCAGCTAGTTTTTCAAGGTTAAGTACAGCGTACTCAACTTTGAAAGCAGCATTCGAAAATCCGACCTTTGGTAGACGTCTGTAGAGTGGCATCTGACCACCCTCGAAACCGATGCGAATTCCACCGCCAGTACGAGCTTTTTGCCCTTTATGACCTTTACCAGCTTGAGTACCTTGACCAGAACCCTGACCACGGCCGATACGCTTAGTATTTTTATGAGCGCCTTTTGGGCTTTTAAGTGTTTTAAGAGTTAACATTTTGAACCTCTATTATTTTACAATCTCAAGCCACTGGATCATAGCTTTGATCATTCCACGAACTGCCGGAGTATTCTCAAGAGTTTTTGTGTGATTGATTCTTCTTAATCCAAGACCTTTGATTGTAGCTTTTTGCTTATCAGTACAGCCGATAACGCTTCTTTTTAATTTAATAGTAATTTGCTTGTTCATAATGCACCTTAAGCTTTTGTAGCTTTAGCCTTCATACGAAGACCTTTAGTGTTTACACCGCGAGCCGTTGCCACTTCATCAAGTGAACGAAGGTTCTTAAGTGCTTTGAAAGTTGCCTTAACGATGTTGTGTGGGTTTGAGCCACGAACAGACTTAGTAAGAACGTTCTTAACACCAGCAAGCTCAAGGATTGAACGGCATGCACCGGCAGCTTTAATCCCTGTACCATCACCAGCAGGCTTTAAAAGAACTTCACCAGCGCCAAACAGACCAAGTACTTCGTGAGGAATAGTTCCATTCTCGATAGAAACTTTGATCATACGCTTAGAAGCTTTCATTCCAGCTTTACGGATAGCATCAGGAACTTCTTTTGCTTTACCAAGACCGTAACCAACTTTACCGTTTTTATCACCAACTACGATAAGAGCCGCGAAAGAGAATCTACGTCCACCCTTAACCACTTTTGCAACACGGTTAACAGCAACTACTCTTTCTTCAAGATCAGGGTTCATCCCTTCTTGAACTGGCTTCTTTTCAGCACGAGGTGCGCGAGCTGGACGCTTGCCACCTTTCTTTGGTTCATTTTCGTTTTCAGACATTTCGTTGTTATTTTCTTCGCTCATAAAGTCCCCTATTTAAATTTGGATACCGTTTTCACGGATTGAGTCAGCAAGTGCTTTAATAACACCTGTATACTGCTTTCCGCTTCTATCAAAAACGGCTTTAGATAGGTTGTTTTTTTGAGAGTAGCAGCAATTTCAGCACCAACTTTCTTGGCACCTTCAGCATTACAGCTATTCGCAACCTTAGCTTTCCCGTAAGTTTGAACAGAGAAAAGAGTAGCTGATTTAACATCATCGATGATTTGTACACGAAGATGCTTGTTTGACTTTGTTACAGCCAAACGAGGCTTTTCAGCAGAACCAACAACTTTCTTTCTGATAGAAAGCTTGCGACGGTATTCTTTAGCTTTCGTTTCATTTTTGATTTTAGAAATATTTTTTCTCATAATTCACCTATTATTTTTTAGCGCCTGTTTTACCGGCTTTTCTGATGATTGTTTCATCAGTGTACTTCAAACCTTTACCTTTATAAGGTTCAGGCTCTCTGAACGAGCGGACTTGAGCAGCAACGAAACCAACTAGCTCTTTATCAGAACCGTGAATTTCAATTACGTTCTTATTAACTTTCGCTTCAATTCCTTTCGGTAGCGCGTAGTCAATAGGGTGTGAGTAACCAAGGTTAAGAGTTAAAGTGCTACCAGAAACAGCAGCCTTATAACCTACACCGTTGAACTCAAGAGATTTTATGAAACCAGTTGTTACACCAGTTACCATGTTACCAAGGAGTGTCCTTGACATACCCCAAAGCGAACGAGCTTCTGTGGAGTCGTTAGCTGGAGCAACGTTAAGAGCTTTTTCAGCCTTTTCAATTTTCACTTGCTTGTGAAAAGTATAAGAAAGCTGACCCTTAGGGCCTTTGATGTCAACGGTATTACCGTTAACTTTCACTTCTACTTTATCAGGAATGCCAATAGGCTTTTTTCCAATACGTGACATAAGTCTCTCCGATTACCAAATGTTACAAATGATTTCGCCACCAAGCTTCAAAGAGGCTGCTTTACGAGAAGAAACAATTCCCGCAGAAGTGGAAACAATTGAAATACCAAGTCCTGAAAGAACTCGTGGCATCTCAGTATAGCCTTTATAAACTCGTAGACCTGGTGAAGAAACTCTCTTAATACCTACAATCGCACCTTCTTTAAGGCCGACTTTAAGTACGATTTCTGAAGGAGATTTAGCAGCGAGCTTGAAAGACTTAATATAGCCTTCTTCTTTAAGCACACGGCAAATGTTAGCCTTGATCTTGCTTGCTGGAAGCTCGATTTTATCTAGGCCCGCTTTATTAGCGTTACGGATTCTTGTTAGCATATCTGCGATAGGATCTGTCATCATAATTTGTTTCCCCTTCCTTACCAGCTAGCCTTAGTCACACCTGGGATGAGACCATTGTTAGCAAGTTCACGGAACTTGTTACGGCTTAATTTAAAGTCACGATAAACACCACGAGGGCGACCTGTAAGCTCGCAACGATTACGGATGCGGTTAGGGTTAGCATTACGTGGAAGTTTCTGAAGCTTAAGACGTGCAGCATCTCTTTCTTCATCAGAAAGCTTCATATCAACAGCCTTAGCTCTAAGAGCTGCAGCCTTTGGAGCAAATCTCTTAGCTAGTTTTTCTCTTCTTTTATTTTTAACAACTGCGCTTAAACGTGCCATGGTTTCCTCTTACTTCTCTCTGAAAGGCATGCCGAAAAGCTTAAGCATTTCGCGGCCTTCTTCGTTGTTTGTAGCTGTAGTAACAAAGCTAATTCCCATACCACGAATCTTGTCGATCTTGTCGTAGTCAATTTCTGGGAAAATGATTTGCTCTTTCAGACCCATAGTATAGTTACCTTTACCATCGAAGCCCTTTGGAGAAAGACCGCGGAAGTCTTTTACGCGAGGGAGAGAAAGGTTGATCAAACGATCAAGGAATTCATACATTTGTTCGCCACGAAGAGTAACGAAAGCACCAAGTGCTTGATCCTGACGAAGTTTGAATGAAGCAATTGATTTCTTAGCACGCGCAACTACTGGCTTCTGACCAGTGATCGCTGCGAGATCTGCAACAATGCTATCTACGATTTTACCGTTAGAAACTGCATCACGAGTAACACAGTTAACGATGATTTTTTCTAATTTAGGAATCTGATGAACGTTCGAATATTTGAACTTCTCATTCAGCTTCTTTTTAACCTCTGATTCATACAGAGCTTTTAAACGTGCCATATGTTTCCCTCAGCTTACTTAAGTTCGGATTTGCTCTTGGCAGCAACTCTTACGTTTTTGCCATTTACATTTTTAACTGCAACTCTTGTTGGTTTTCCTGATTTTGGATCAAGAAGAGCTACGTTACTGATATGGATGGCTTTTTCCATATCCACAATTCCGCCTTGCTGGTTAGCTTGATTTGGCTTGATTGCTTTCTTAACTACATTCACGCCTTCAACAACAACACGATTAGTCTTGAAGTTGATAGACTTTACTTTTCCTTGCTTGCCTTTATCTTTGCCGGCAAGGACTTGAACGGTGTCGTTCACTTTCAGCTTTTGCATTTTTTTCTCCTTACACGCTGATTAGAGCACTTCGTGAGCGAGAGAACAGATCTTCGAAAAGTTCTTGTTTCTTAATTCTCTTGCTACTGGCCCGAAAATACGTGTACCTACTGGTTCATTATTTGCTGCGATAATGACCACGCTGTTTGTATCAAAATTAATATATGAACCATCTTCGCGTCTTACTGGATAAACAGTACGAACGATTACGGCTTTCTTAACATCACCCTTCTTAACTTTACCGCCAGAAATTGCTTGCTGAACGGCTACGACGATAACGTCGCCTACATTTGCGCTCATGTGCTTTGAACCGCCCAGAACTTTAATACACTGAACTGTTTTTGCACCTGAGTTATCGGCTACGTCTAGAATCGATTGTTGCTGGATCATAAATTACTCCACTACTTCTGAATAGAAACAAGTTCCCATCTCTTTAATTTAGAGTAGGGTTTTGATTCGATGATTGTGACAACATTACCCATAGAAGCTTGTTCTTTTTCATCATGAACATGGTACTTCTTAGATGTAGTCACGAATTTGTTATACTTAGGGTGCATAGTTTTTCTTTCAACTTTAACAACGATTGTTTTCGATGTTTTGTCGCTTACAACTTCACCTGTAAGTGTTCTTTTAAATGTTGTGCTCATTGTTCACCCGTCTTATTTATTAGCGTTCTTGAAAGTTAAGAGACGGGCAATGTCTTTCTTAATTTGTTTAACAACATGTGGCTTATCTGAGCCAGTTGTAAACTTTGTGAACTTATTATTGAAAAGTTCAGCTTTAAGAGACGCAACCTTCTCGTTCAATTCTTTTGCGCTAAGTTTGGAAATTTCGCTGGTTTTTAACATAACTACCTCTACTAATCCAGTTTATTCTGCAACAGGAGCAGCTTCCGCTGTTTCCATGTCCGCTTTTGATACGATTTTCGTTCTAACTGGAAGTTTATAAATTGCTAATCTAAGAGCAGCCTGAGCTGTAGCTTTATCAACCCCACCGATTTCGAAAAGAATACGGCCAGGTTTAACAACAGCAACCCACTCTTCTGGAGATCCTTTACCTTTACCCATACGAACTTCAGCTGGCTTCTTAGAAAGTGATTTGTCTGGGAAAATTTTGATCCACATCTGACCTCCACGTTTAGTTTCACGTGAAATAGCGATACGGGCAGCTTCGATTTGACGGTTTGTAATAAAACCGCAAGTTGTTGCTTGAAGACCGAACTCACCGAAAGTGAGAGTGTTCCCTGTGTGGGCTGCACCGGTCATACGACCTTTCTGCATCTTTCTATGTTTTACGCGTTTAGGACTTAACATATTTTACCTCTAAAATAATTACTATTTGTAAATCTCGCCCTTATAAACCCAAACTTTCACACCGATGATTCCGTATGTAGTTTTGGCCTGAGCTGTGTTGTAATCGATGTCAGCGCGAAGAGTATGAAGAGGAACTTTCTTCTCAGCATATCCTTCAGTACGAGCGATTTCTGCTCCACCTAGACGACCAGCACACTTGATCTTGATTCCCTTAACACCAGACCGGAAAGCAGATGTCATCACTTTCTTCATGGCACGACGGAAAGCAACACGCTTCTCAAGTTGTTGAGCGATGTTTTCAGCAATTAGTTTAGCTTCAGAATCAGGGCGTTTTACTTCTGCAATGTTGAAAAACAAAGGGCAGTTTGTAATTTTTTTAAGGTCATTACGGATTTTTTCGATCCCTGTACCTTTTTTACCAATCGCTACACCTGGTTTAGCAGAGTAAACAGTTACCTTTACCTGATCAGCTGTACGAGTGATTTCTGTCTTAGCGATAGCAGCTTGTGCAAGCTCAACATCGATATAGTTACGGATAGCAAGATCTTGCTGAAAAATATCCGCGTAATTGTTTTTAACGTACCAGTTAGAGTGCCATCCTTTGATGTAACCTAATCTAAAGCCGTACGGATTAACCTTTTGTCCCATTTAGTCTTCCCCTGATTAAGCTTCTTTAAGCGATAGAGTGATGTAACTTGATTTCTTGCTAATGCGATAAGCACGGCCTTGAGCACGTGGCATAATTCGCTTAAGAGCAGGACCTTCGTCTACTTTAACCATATCAATAACGAGATTATCTAAGTCATACTTCTTAGATTCTGCAGCGATTGCAAGGCCGCTATTGATAAGTTTAGTTACAACGATAGCAGTCTCTTTCTTTTCGCAGAAACGAAGAATCTTAAGAGCTTCTTCAACTTTCTTTCTGCGGATCAAGTCTACAACTTGTCTAACCTTACGAGCTGATGTTCCGACATTATTGTTTTTTACAGTAATCATAATTCCCTCTTACGCCTTTTTATCGCCAGCGCCGTGACCGTTGAAAGTACGAGTTAAAGCGAATTCGCCAAACTTGTGCCCAACCATGTTATCAGTCACGTAAACCGGAATGAACTTCTTACCGTTATGAACAGCAAAAGTTAATCCAATAAAATCTGGAACGATCGTTGAACGACGTGACCAGGTCTTAATGACTGTGTTACCTTTCGTATTTTTCTTGGCCTCAGTCGCTTTCTTAAATAGATATGTATCTACGAAAGGACCTTTTTTAATTGAACGTGCCATTATTTACCCCTATTACTTTCTTCTCTTAACGATGAACTTGTTTGTACGCTTGTTCTTTCTCGTCTTATAACCACGAGTAGGAAGACCCCAGGGAGATACAGGGTGACGACCACCACTTGTACGACCTTCACCACCACCATGCGGGTGATCGATAGGGTTCATTACCACACCTCGAACTGTAGGACGAATACCGCGATGACGGTTTGTACCAGCTTTACCAGTGTTAGCAAGTTCGTGCTCGATCTTGCCAACTTGACCGATAGTAGCTCGGCAATCCGACTTAACTTTTCTCACTTCGCCTGAAGGAAGACGAAGAAGTGCGTATTCACCTTCTTTGGCCATAAGTTGAGCGTAAGCACCTGCTGAACGAGCCATCTGGCCGCCGCGCTTAGGATTTAGCTCAACGTTGTGAACGAGAGTACCAACTGGGATATCTTTAAGAAGTTTAGAGTTACCAGCTTTAATATCTGCGTTGTCAGAAGAGATAACAACATCACCAACTTTGAGACCTACCGGCGCGATGATGTAAGCTTTTACACCGTCAGCGTAGATAACAAGAGCAATGTTACAAGTTCTGTTTGGATCGTGTTCAATCGTCTTAACAGTTGCCGGGATATCAAGCTTAGATCGTTTGAAATCGATCACACGATATTTTTGCTTAACACCGCCACCATGGTGACGAACAGTAATAACACCAGAAGAGTTACGACCAGCGTTCTTTTTAAGTGGAGCTAGGAGAGATTTCTCAGGAGCTACACCTTTAGTAATATCTCCAGTCACAACTACTTTTTCTCTTTGAGAAGGAGTAATAGGACGGAATTTTTTTAAAGTTGCCATACTTTTACCTTACCTTAAATGCCCTTGAAGAATTCAATCTTCTGGCCGTCTTGGAGTTGAACATAAGCCTTTTTAGAAGCCGAAGACTTCTTGTGGCCTTTGCCTGCACGCTTTGTCTTCCCTGGAAGAACAGATGTGCGAACGCTTACAACCTTAACATCAAAGAACTTTTCTACTGCGCTCTTGATTTGGTTCTTGTTAGCTTTTGTATTAACTACGAAAGCATAACGATTGAAAGCTTCAGTCTCTTTAGACGTTTTTTCAGTTAATAGTGGTTTAATTAATACGTTTTCTAAACCTAACATCTTACACCAGCCTGCTGATTAGTTTTTCGAAAGCAGCTTTCTCGATGATTAGGTTTTCGAATTTAATTGCTTCGTAAACGCTGAAACCATCAACTGGAGCATACTTTGCTCTTTCAAGGTTACCTACTGCGCGAGATACGTTTTCATTAACTTCAGCTGTAATTACTAGAGCTGGAAGAAGGTTTCTTGAAGAAAGAGCCTTGAACATATCTTTTGTCTTACCAGTAGATTCTAATTTTTCTACGATATGGAGTTTGCCGGCCTGGTGTTTGTCAGCAAGAACAGAAGAGATAGCTACTAGCATAGTCTTCTTGTTAACTTTCTGCTCGTATGAACGAGGAACCGGACCGAATACAGTACCGCCTCCAGGCATAAGAGGTGAACGAGTAGAACCCTGACGAGCGTTACCAGTACCTTTTTGCTTGAATGGTTTTTTACCGCCACCAGAAACCATAGCTTTAGTTTTTGTCATGGCTGTACCCTGACGACGACCAGCTAGAGTTGCTTTAACAACCTGGTGAACAACTGTTCCGTTGATTGACTCTACAGAGAAATCAACGTTGGCCTTTAAAGAGCCAGACTTTTCGAATTTTGTATTTAATACTGCTAATTCAGTTGTCATAATTTATTTCCCCCTTACTTCTTCACAGCTTTCGCGATTTTCACGAAGCCATTTTTTGAGCCAGGGATAGAACCTTTAATAAGCATGTAACCTGCTTCAAGGTTTACTTCTACTACTTGAACGTTTTGAACTGTTGAAGTTTCAACACCCAAGTGACCAGGCATTTTCTTTTCTTTCCAAACACGAGCTGGAGTTGCACGACATCCGATTGATCCCGGACGACGGTGGAAGTGAGATCCATGAGCAGCTGGACCACCTTGGAAGTTATAACGTTTCATAACCCCGGCAGTACCCTTACCTTTCGAAGGACCAGTCACGTCTACATATGTAGCAACTGGGAATAAATCAAGAGAAGCTTCTTTTCCAAGAGCGTCTGCAGCTACTTCAGAAACAGGAATTTCTGAACATTCAGAGAAATTCTGTGTGATGTTAGCTTTCTTGAGGTGGCCTTTAACTGGAGAAGTGATAAGTGATTCACGCTTTTCGTTGTAAGCAACTTGATAAGCAGTGTAACCGTCTTTTTCAGCAGTTTTGACTTGAGAAATAACGTTCGGAATTAGTTTAACTACAGTGACAGGAACGTGATTACCGTTCTGGTCAAAGATTCTGGTCATGCCAGCCTTAATTCCGTAAAAAGCAGGCAGACTAACTTTTGCGTCTGACATTCGCCCTCCACAGCATCACCCTCTCTCAGGGATGCATTCATGGTTAATAAAATAAACTACAACAAAATAAAAAGCGTTTGAGCTTTATACTAGTACTTGATTTCTACGTCAACACCAGCTGAAAGATCGAGCTTCATAAGAGAATCAACAGTCTGTTGAGTTGGTTCAACGATATCGATAAGTCTCTTGTGAGTGCGCATTTCGAACTGCTCACGCGATTTTTTATCGATGTGAGGTGAACGAAGTACAGTATAGCGATTGATTTCAGTAGGAAGAGGGATCGGTCCAGCGACGCGAGCACCTGTATTTTTAGCAGTTAGGACAATTTCCTGAACAGAAGCGTCTAGGATATTGTAGTCATAAGCACGAAGCTTAATTCGAAGTTTATTAGTCTTCATTGATTCTCCAAAAAAATTTTTTTGTCAAAAT
>Ga0170475_116173456_pt1 | contig 11337 bp, 9 predicted proteins | sample Soicark_Litter_5_FD_111474 | JGI IMG/M metagenome (GOLD analysis project Ga0170475, IMG submission 111474) | Avena fatua rhizosphere microbial communities from Hopland, California, USA. Combined Assembly of 48 SPs | reverse complement strand
TGCCAATATAATATCTTTATCGATTGTAGCTATATTTGCTAACTCATTGACATCTAATATTTTCTTGTAATTATTTTCATTATGGTAAACAATATAAGCGCTTCCATCACACAGTACTATTCCACCTAAAGTAATATACCCCTTTAACATATACATAGTATATATAAAACAAGCTTTATCATATAAATTGCCACAGCGATAATTAAGAACCTGGTTTGCAGTCATTATTTGATCTGCTGAATAATAAATTGAACCATCCTTTATACTAGATTTAACCCAACTTAGTAATTCGACATTAGATTTTATTTGATTTGCAAACTCTATGCATTCGCTACAATTTAACGAAAATATTAAATATGCTTGAGGGTATTTAACAAATATTGTTTGGTAGCTGTACTTTGCCCAAGTATAAGGAGAATCTGGAAACTTTTCACTCATTTTAAATATATGTTGCTTCAATGTATCTCTAATACGATAATTACATAATTCACTATAAGTTGATGTCTGAAAGTCATTTTCAGATAAAGGATTTTCTGCCGATTTAATGTCTGGCTCAAATTTGAAAGTAGGAAGCTTATTATTAATAATACTTTCAATTTCATTAAGTATTTCGTAAGACATATTTGTATAACCGGATTCAGCCAAATACATCTCTTGTGTTGCAATTCCGCTAATTTCATCGTAACCACCGTAAAATCTATTAGGATTCATTCTAATAATGTTATTTATATCTATAATAAAATATTCATCGTCAAGGTCAAGATAATTCATGTAATGAAACGGCAACATTAAAAGTAAATTTTTCCTGAAATCAACACCGAGAAGACTGAACAAAGCTGTATAAATATGTGCTATTTCTGCACACTTTATCTCAGTTCTTTTTAGGCCACACATTTCATACTTAAAAATTAGTTCATCAATGTTTCCTGATACGTTCTCCATAGACAACTCTCTTAATTCAGAAGAGCTTTTGTCCATTTCACGAGTATGATGATATGTTTTCTGACTAAAAAGTTTCTTAAATATTAAGTTAAGTTTTGTTACAGATTCTTTAATACTTTCACTCTTTATTAACTGATTGATAAAAATTGCCCCGGCAGACATTAAATTTGATAAAATAATCGAACACTCGATTTCCGGGTGTGACATCCTATACCTTGTAGATTTAGAAATAGCTCTAGAATAAACTGATGCTGTCATCGGTTCATCGGTATTATCTGTCATTCTAATAAGCTCTTTATATTCAGATAATGGAAGAATTACATTTTGGCTTCTCATCGTATCTATCATAGAATGTATATCAAATAAATCTTCCGAAAATATACTGGTATCAAGGTTATTATTAATATTATTTATTTTCACTTCATTAATAAGTAGCTTGTTCTTTTCATTATTATAGATAATTTCACTTATAAATTGTAAATCTTCATTACTAAATTCACAATATCCTAGAGAAAAAATAATCTCACATTCTATTTTTATCTCCATACTAATATTTTTAATCTCAAAGTCGCACGACCTAATATCTTTTCTTGTATAGTTTTTGAACAGTTTTCTTGTATAGTAATCAGACATTGGATCTAAATCAAAGTTTGAAAGGAATAGCTCGATGTTTTTATTTATAAAAGCACTTCTGATGTTTTCTGAGATACTTTCAATATGTAGACAAATATCTGCATATTGTTCCTTTTCTGCTAAATATTCCATCTTTTCTTCTCCTTAAAAATAACACTTAGCACTTAGCGCACTTTTCAATAATATAATCACGTACTGTACTTATATGATCAAAAAGTCCTCTGAATATTAGCTTATCATCAAATTCGATATTATATTTCCTTTCAAGTTCCGACACACACCTTAGGGTTTCTAATGAAGATAACATTATTCTTTCCTCTAAAGATACCTCTTGTTTTTTAATTTTAGTAATAACTTCAACTATAAAATTGTCTATTTCACTCTTATTCATATCAAAGCTCCCTTAAAAAATATTATGATGTATTTTTAGTTTTAAATTATTTATCACTTTTGTTGAATTTTCTTGAAACTTTACCATAACGGCTTCTAGCAATTTCTTTAACAGATACTATGTGTCTTGGCACTTTATAGTGAGAAAGTCTATCCTTGCAAAAACAAATAATAGAATCTATGTCAATACTATGGTTAATCTCTATAGGGATAACTTCAGCAACTATGTATTCTCCTAATGCATTATCTTTTTTACCATATACTAAGGCCTCTGATATATGTGGATGACTTAATAAAACTTGTTCAACTTCTTGTGGGTTTACTAAGAAGCCACTTACATTTATCGTGTCAGATTTTCTCCCACATAATTTGAGATAGCCATTTTTATAGATTATACCTACATCTCCTGTCTTTATCCACCCATCATTACATATTATTTTCTGTAACTCAGATTGTTTGTAATATCCCGCCGACAAATGGCTACCCTTTACCACTATGTCACCAATTTCATTGATTAAAGCTTCACCGTTATCATTGAGTATTTTTATCTGTACACCAAGTAAAGGTGTTCCTACCAAATCTCTAATCATTGGTAATTTAAGTGACTGGTTATATGTAATTGCCCCTGCTTCAGACGAGCAATAAATTGAACGTATAGGCATTTGTGTTTTTTCATAAAACAGATCAAAAATTGAATGATCTAAAAATGCAGAACTTGTAATATATATCCTAACATTTTTCCATATATCGTTTTTCTGAATAGACGCTGAGTTTGCTAATAAATTATATATGTATGGAACAGCAAAGAAAACTGAAACATTTTTATTAATAATATTTTTTAGGATACTACCTGGTATTATTGAGTCCGAAATAACCAGAGCAGCCCCTACTGCAAGTGATGGTAAAACAACAGTCGCAAGAGTAGCAGGTAGATTAGGTGATAATGGAGTATATATTATATCTTTTTCATTTAATTTAATTGCATTAATAACAGAAGTAACATTCGATGCCATTGCATAATGACTAAACATAACACATTTTGGTAGGCCAGTAGTTCCAGAAGTATAAAAAAACAAAGCTATATCATTAGAAATATCACTTTCAACTTCATCCTTTATTTCTAAGTAATTCCATGTAGGCTGTATTATTGAATGCCATGTGTCTATGCTGCTGATTTGATGTACATCAGTATTTGAAGAGGCTATTAAGTAATTGCACCCACTTGCATTTATTGCTCTATCTATTTCTGTATTATTAGCACCACTTTCCATAGGTATAATTACACAATTTAGTTCCCATAACGCAATCCATATACTTATGAATTCAACAGGGTCATTTACAATCAAAAGAACTTTCATTCTTGGAGAGAATGAAAACGAATTTAATTCATTTACCCATGCACTTACCTTTTCACTCAATTGATTGTATGTTAATAAGTGATTGTCATAGTTAATTGCAATTCGTTCAGAATATTTCTTTGTAGATTGTTTAATTAGTTGTGGTAAATTATCAATATTCATCAAATTTCTCCTTTACCAATAGTTTATAGACATTTGTTATACACCTACATAAGAAGTCTTATATTTCAAAGAACACTTGGACTTATTAAAATACGTCAAAAATCAAATAAATCTATAAAAAGCGGTGACAAACGCCATTTTTATAAAAAGTTATTCCATTTTAAATGACTAAATGCAATTTAATGGTTATGCCAATTATTACTATATTAAAGCTCATATTCAAGCATATTTTAGAAATAATCCTAACACCAATTAACATAATTTAATCTTGTAAATAGGTTGTAACTTCTCATTAAAGTAATTGAAGTGTAACTTCCTAACTTGATGCACTAGAATACTTCTTTATACTTAACTTAAAAAATAAGACTGCAGCAATATAACTAACAATCCCAAAAACAAGTCCAAACAACACCTCGTGCACATCCGCTTTTGCCATAAGTGCTTCAGCTGGAATAGATACAATTAACCCAACTGGTATTATCCAAGTAAGAATAAATCTAAAAACAAATGGGTACACCCTTACAGGGTATCTACCTGTTTCCATTACACTGTTAAATATCCAAAGAACTGGTGTCCCAAGATACCAAAACGCTAAAGAGGAAAGGATAAGTAAAATCGAGTAAAGAATTATTAATGAAGAAAAAATTGCAATAATAAATATAAGTAAGCTGTTTATACTAAAATCAGAATATACATGAACAAAAGAATAAATAATTACAATAAGGCTTATAACTAAATCTATTAATGTAAGAGGAGCCCAATTTCTAATACTTATATAAAGCTGAGTAGGAACGGGTTTTAATAAAGTAAAATCAAAACCTCCTGTCCACAGCTCCCCACCTAAGCCTGCAATCGAATCAAGACTAGGTCCTATAAATAAATTCTTAAGACTTTGGATGAACATAAACATTCCTGTAACTGCCATAGTACTATAAAAATCCCAGCCATTTACAGAATGTGTCTTCGAAAATATAATAGCAATTGCACCTATACCTGCTGCAAGACTTATCGCTGTATTGATTAGCCTAACTATAAAATCGAACCTAAAAGAAATATCTTGCTGCAACGACGTCTTAAAGAATACATAAATTAACCTTTTAATTAGCTTTATATATCTCATCTCAACCTCCTACTGAAGTATAGTGCTTTATCCCCTTATTCCAGATAAAATTATGAAGTACAATGACTCCTGCAATCCATGCCACTTGAATTCCTATACCCATAATCAATTGACTTTGGCTGAGTTTACCCAATAATACCTCAATCGGGAATCCCAGCATATATTTATATGGTAAAAAATTACCTATTTGTCTTATTGTGTCCGGCAAGAGATCAGTTGGTATGATTTGCCCAGCCAATAAAAATACTAGCGTCTCATTAATACTTAAAAGTGCACCAATCTTATTGGTCATTAGAGCAAGTAGTGCATTTGAATATGCAAACATAAAGCGCAAGATTTGAGCCAGAATTAAGCATAATATAAAAATAAGAACATTTGTAAAAATTAAAGTTATTTTAACTTTAACAATTATACTAACTGTTAATATAAATACTGCAACAAAAGGAATGCAAACAACTTTTGTTGCAATATCAGATGCAATAGCTTCATAAATAGGTTGTATTGGCCTTAGTAACCAGTATGAGAATGTTCCATTAAATATATTATCCCCAACAGTCCAGTTTGAGGTCGGATATGTTAACTGGTTAACAAAAATAAAAAATACATAATAAGTTATAAAATCATTTTTTGTATAACCTGATATTGATCCATTTCCAGAAGCTTCAATCCAAACAAACATATAAATTAAAGGCGCTAACATCCATCCAAATGATAATGTCCAAAAAAAAGCTCTAGAAGCTACAAAGCCAAAAAGAGACTTTTTTATTAGAACTAAGCCACCGCGAAAATTCATATCTATACTCCTTCTCTATAAACTTGGTCTATAACAGCCTCAATAGGAGGATCTTCTATTGTTAAGTCAACTAATTGTACATTATTAATGAGTAATGTTGTTACTGATGAGATATCTTCCTTTTTAACTCTTAGCGTAAGCTTTTGATCATTGTTATCAACAACTGAAGCATTAAACTTTGATATAATAAATTCTTTATCAATATTAATATTCTCATTACCTGAAAAGGTTACTTTAAGTAACTTAAAAGGGGCAATCTTGTTGGATAAATCTGTTAAATTACCGTCATAAACCAGCTTACCTTTATTAATTAATATAACTCTTGAACACAGCGATGAAATATCGGCCATGTAATGGCTAGTCAATATGATGGTTGTATTATATTTCTTATTATAATCTTTAATAAAGTCACGTATTTTAAATTGTATCGAAACATCCATCCCTAAAGTTGGTTCATCGAGAAATAGAACACGTGGATTATAAAGTAAAGATGAAACAAATTCGCATTTAGCCCTTTCTCCTAAAGATAAATTTCTCGGCAGTTTTGTCAATAGTTCGCTTATATTAAGTAAATCTATTAATTCATCTAATCTCTGCTTAAAGTGCTGATTAGATATACCATATATTTCACTAATAATGTAAAAAGAATCAAGTACAGTAACATTCCAATTTAGTTGAGATTTATTTCCCATAATCATACTAATTTGTCTTAAATATTCGGCTTTTCTTTCAAAGGGTTTGAATCCACATACATTTATGTCGCCTGACGTAGGATATAACAAACCACTAAGCATTTTTAGAGTTGTTGTTTTTCCAGCACCATTTGGCCCTATAAAGCCAATAACATCACCATAATTTACCTTAAAGCTAACTTTATCAACTGCTGTAACATCGCTGTACACCGGTTTTAAAAGACTTTTAAAGGATGAAACTAACCCATGCCCACGGATTGGGACATGATATGTTTTTGTTAACTCTTCTACCTTAATTATTTCCTGGTCCATTATGTCCTCCAATACCTTAAAATAATCTCCGGAATCTTTAAGCTTCTATATTATTTTTCTATACTTTCCAATTCAGATATTACACTATGTAATTGATTTATAATAATTTCTGCCTGTTCATCTGTCAACTCTGGGTAAATTGGTAGACAAATATGATTTCTGCAAATATTATCAGCATTAGGAAAGTAGTTTTCGAAGCCTAACTCATGTGCTATAGGCTGGTTATGTAATGGAATTTGGTATACCTCTCCTTGAAGTTCAATACCTCTTAACATCAACTTTTCCTTAAGTATATTTCGATCAATCCTATTTGGTAAAAGGACAATGTATTTATACCAACTACATTTGTCCAGAGGTAATATAGGTGTTACACTAGGAATCAACTCTGATATCATTTTTGTATATATATTTGCTATACGCGCTCTCTCTTTAATTATTTCGTTTAATCTATTTAGTTGAGACAAAGCAAATATAGCTGTTAAATCACTCATACGGTAATTTGAGCCAATATGCGTATGGTAGGTCTCCCAGTTTCTTGGTTTACCATGATTACGAAAAAGTCTTATTTTTTCTGCTAGTACATCATCGTTTGTAACAATTATCCCGCCTTCTCCTGATGTAATTATTTTTGTCGCAAATAGAGAATATCCTCCTGCAATGCCAAATGAACCGGCAGACATTCCATTTAATGAGCTGCCATGTGCATGAGCACAATCTTCAAAGAGCCATATTCCTTGTTGATTACACCAATCTCGTATATCCTCAATCTCTGGTGTAACTATTCCACCTATGTGAACAACTATTACACCCACTGTATTTTTTGTTACCCGCCTTCTTATCTCAGCTAAACTAGTCGAAAATGTTTTTGTGTCAGTATCCATTAGCTTAACTTTCCCACTTGGAAACATTACCCCCGTAGCAGTCGCCATGAAAGTATTAGTTGGAACTAACACTTCTTTTCCATTTACTTCCAATACTCTCATTACAACTTCTATCGCACTACTACCTGAATTAACTGCAATAGCATTCCGTATTGATGTATACTCAGCAAATTTGTTTTCCAATTCTGATACATATTTTCCCTGGCTAATTTGACCGCACGACAAACATTCATCTATACGATCAGTAATCCATTTCCGTTCATTTAATGTAAATGAAACTTTTAGATTGGGTATATTCATTTCGTCCCCCCTAAATTTTAGTAAATTACTGAAGTAATTCTTAAAGAAGCAACACCATTGCAAAGTATTCTAATTACATTCACTGAAAATTCCTAATTAGAATCAAATTTTACTTTAGAATATTGATTTAGCTTTTGCATCTTTGTATATCTAAACAAACCACTTAAGAAGTTAATTTTTGCTCTTAAATCTACTTATTATAGTTGTTTACCATGCCTTTATATAATGATCTCCAACACTATAAGGTATTAAAGTTTATAGGCTGCTTACCCATAACTACATTTAACAATTAACAATCCTCTACTATTAAAAATTCTTCACGATGTTGTTTTCTTATAACTCAAATTACCAATCATAAACTACAACTTTACCGCCAAAAACGTTCTTTTTTATAGAATGAAATGTGTCTAATGCACTTTCAGCATGAACATGCTGACCAATTAAGTCTTTCACATTTAATCTCTCTTCCTTTAAAAGTTCTATTGCTAAATTTATAGTATCGTGATGTCTCCAACTACATGTATTATTTATTGAGTAATTATTTTGAAATTGAACAAAATTGCAATAAGGGTTAACTTCTAAAAAACTATTTTGAATATTCGATGCCCAAGGCGAATTTGATAAAACAAATATATTACCAGCATTATTAATTAAGTCCTGAGGAATACTGTCACCATAATTAAAAACCGACTCCGCTCCACTCTCGATTAATAAATCAGGTTTTATAACATCATTATCTAAGATAACCGTAGCTACTTCACCATAAGTCACTAACAGCTTTAGTAAAATAATACCAACTATATTGCATCCAAGCAGAATTATTCTCTTTTTATCGTTTATATTTTCAATATTCTGATAAAGTGTAAGTGCAAGAGAAACTAACGGAATAAAAGTAGCATCCACTTTATCTAAATCTTTTGGTATTACATTGAAATAACTCTCATCTTTATTCAATTCCCTAACATTATTAACTTTAATATATTTTGAATATTTTGGTGATAAGACTACTAACATGCCAGGTTCAAACTGTAAATAACCTTCCCCTACATCGTTAATTATTCCTACGCTTGCATATCCGAAGTGACCAGGTATAGTGTACAGCTTAGACCCTGTATCTAGTACATTATCAGAAACTGTGCCTGTTAATGTAAATAAGTTCCTAATAATTAAACCGTTTTTTTCCACCTTATTTTCAAATTCCTGAACACAATATGTAGGGTTACCGTCTTCAACAGCTATCATTATATTTTCCAAACATCTACATTTATTTATCATAATTGATTTCGTCACATCCTATAAAATAAATAAGTATTTCTTTATTAGAGGTGATCTGGAATGACTACATATCTACCACCAACGTAAGGTGTATGAAAATTTGGTAGCCATCCATGAACAGAAAAGTTTACTTTTGAATCAAACCCTGCAATAAGCATTGCTTTACTTTCATATTTTCCATGTGTAAGCCATATTTTATGTTTTGTATCTGGGGTCTTTCCTGTTAAATATCTCATACGTGCAATAAATGTAATGTACCTTTCAAGGCTCATTCCTAGTTTACCTTCTTTTTGATACAACCTTTGAATTTCCATTCCTGGTTTGTTCAGATGTTCTGGTAATAATGAACTTTTTGTTTTAAACCAAAAATCTTCAACTTCAGTTGTTTTACTTATTAATTCATCTTCAAATGCCCAGCTATTTAAATTAAATAGCTGTCCAAGTTGTTTTCTTGATATTCCTTTAGGCACACAGAGTATTATCTCATTATTATTATAAGCATCAATTATCTCATTTTGTGTGAAATATGGAGATTTCAAGTTAAATTCTGTCCCAAGAATATTCTCTATCCCTAAAGTCCGATACCAACTTTCCATTTCATATCTTATATATTCTGGGTTTGTCTTGTCGGTTTTCTCCCTCACAAATCTTGATAAATCCTCATGGGATATTATACAATCATCAATCAATGCTTGGACAGTTTCAATTACATGTTTTTTTATAACTTTAGAAGAAGACATAAAACTCCACCTTTCAATATGTATCAAAAGCATTAATAATGTTTTTATCATTATTAATCAACATTTACTTACTGTTATGAATATTAGTTAATTGAGTCATGATATTTATTGGTCTTATGATTTATAAATTCACAGATAAGAAACCAGTAAGCCCGTTTACACTTCCATATTTAATATTTACAGAATACTAAATAGCTTAAGATTTGTTCTTTCATATCGCATATCACGAAACAAGTTGGTTACTTTTCATCTTACATCTCAAAAATTAACATAGGACAATTTCATCATTCCATTCCAAGTTTTACAATGCTCCTATTAAGACATAGCTTCGCCCTTTCACTCAATATTCCGTGCTATACGACTTAATACACTATTACATCACTAGAATTATGAGGCTAAGCGACGATTAATATCCCTAAGAATTTATTAAAATACGTCTATTAAGTATTTCATAATATATTAAAAGTACACAAAAACAACAAATCTGCTCTATAGTAGCACAAAAGGTTCATTCATCACTGCAAATAATAACATGACATATAGGTACTACTTTATCAAATAAACTTTACACATAATGATATAAAATTTAAATATTAATCCTATAGAAATTAGAGGTACTTTGTGAAGGGAACTTTTATTCACATTAACCCCAAAACATATAATACAAATCATCTATTAAGTTCCTATAAATGTCTATATTAGCTATAACTTCATTTACTATAAATATTATACATCAAGATATCGATTTATATAATAATATATCAAAATATTAGTGTCAATAGTTTAAAAAATATATTTTGGAGCTATTTGCTTTTTTTAATTTAAACTTATAATTAATTTCGACTTTGAACTTTCAAAGTTTATTGTCTGCTCAAACGCAGGGCTGACCTCTGAAGATAATCAAAAATTTAACGACAAAGATAGTCGAGCATACATTGACTTGTTAGTTATTAAATTAATAGCACCTTAGGAACTTTAAATCCAATTTACTTATCCACTCTTCTGAACTATTTCCAAAGCAACACCTATCAATCTTTTATCTCCCATCAACATTATCTCAACCCACGCTTTTTTTTATGCCTGTCCACTTTTCTTACTATACTCTCCCGCCCTTTGAGTGGTCCATCTGTTATATATACTTTGCCTCCCTCTATAATACCCAATGACGATTCAATACAATGTTGATCATTACACAGGCTTAGCATAGTATTTTTCTCTGATTCCTTAATAGCAATTTCCGACTCAGAGTATCTTAATATACGAACTATGTCACATGAATCATGTATTAAAGTACCTATTCTTTCTATAAATTCGTAACTTGGTACATCAGATTCAATAAAAACATAGCTTGGGAATAAAAGCGTCAGTTCTTTTTTCACAATTCCAGATAATTTAAATATTTTCTCATGTAATGGTATAAATGGCCTAAACTTATCTAAACCTAGTTGCTTTTCTATCAGTTGCTTTACCTTATTTTCTCGTCCTGTTTGCACAAAAAGTACATACCAATACATATTTCTATTTCCTCTTAGCTTATTTTCTCTTATATGCATAGCTTCGCCCTTTCACTTATCTTAATCAATAAGCTATAATGACTTTCACTGTATATTCCAAGTTAATTGTTAACGTGACACAGCAGCGATTAACAACAAAACAAGTGCTTGTCTTATAAATTTTAAAAGCTTGTTTCATGGGTTATATTAGTGAAGTAGTAATCTACTATTACTATGTTTTCTCCC
>Ga0170475_109256144_pt1 | contig 11340 bp, 10 predicted proteins | sample Soicark_Litter_5_FD_111474 | JGI IMG/M metagenome (GOLD analysis project Ga0170475, IMG submission 111474) | Avena fatua rhizosphere microbial communities from Hopland, California, USA. Combined Assembly of 48 SPs | reverse complement strand
GTCATTTTCCAACCGGGCACGACGTGGATCAGTCTACAGACTGTGTGACGGGAACCGAGCCCTCCGCGGCTACCGACCTCGACCTGGTGCGCCTGGCGCAGGCCGGCGACATCGACGCGTTCGGCGAACTGGTCGAACGGAACCGCCGTGCTGTCTTCCGCGCCGCGCTGGCGTGTGTTCGCTCCCCTGCCGAGGCCGACGACGTCGCTCAGGAGACGTTCGTTACCGCGTATCGGAAACTCGGAACGTTCCGGGGCGATGCGCAGTTCCGCACATGGCTTCTATCCATTACCTGGCGCAAGGCCATCGATCGCCGAAAGAGCATCTCACGGTGGCTTCGCCTCGCCGTTACGCCGTCGCGGACGGATGCAGGAGAGGATTCATTCGATCAAATGGAACGCGTTGCCGCGCCGAACCGTTCGCAGGAAGACACGTTCGTCGATGAAGAGCTGCAGCAGAACGTGACTCGCCTCATCAAAACGTTGCCTGGAAAGCTGCGCGATGCGCTGCTGCTCGCAGGAACGGGCGAGCACACGTATGAAGAAATCAGCCACATTCTCGGGGCGCCTCTCGGGACCGTCAAATGGCGCGTCTCGGAGGCCCGCCGCGTGCTGAAGAAGAAACTGGCTGCGCTGGGATACGCATATGAATAACGAATTCTCCTGGAGTGCCGCGCGCGAGGCCCGGATTGACCGCGCGATCGATCGGGCAGTGCGCGAGATGGTGCAGATCGATCCGCCGCCCGGGTTGCGTAGGCGTGTCCTCTCGCGGCTGAACGAATCGACCGAGCGCCGCGGCTATCTCTCGCCGGCGCGATCGGCGGTGGCTGTAATCGCGGTCGCCGCGCTGTTGATTTTCGTCACTGTGATGCGGAACGGCGTCGAGGCGCCGGCACCGCCAAACGCGCCAATGCTCGCCACGATGACTCCTGCGCGCACGATTCAATTGGACGGCGATGCGACCGAGCCCTTGCGGCCGCAGATCACGCGAGAACCGATTCCCATGCCGCGCGTGACGAATGTGTTCGGAAATCGGCCGGGAGAAGTCTCGGCGGCGACGATCGACGCGGGCACGGGAATCATTGCCCTGTCGCCGCTCACGATCGTGCCGCTCTCCTCGCGACCGATCGTCATCGCCCCGCTCGTGCTTCGCCCACTCTCGAAGAGCGGGCAGTAATCCTATTTGGCAGCTGTCTTGATCGCCTCGAGTGCCTGACCCGCTTTGTTGTTTGCCGCCGGGTCCAGCTTCGCCGTCATCTTCTGCGCCTCGTCGAGCAGACCCGCAGCTGTGTCGACGCTTGCAACCGCGTCTCTCTTGCTCTCGTCCTGGTATCGCTGTTTCACGCGAAGGAGCGGCGCCTTTGCGCTTTCGAAGTGCCGGCTGGCGTCACCGAAATTGTTGTTGTAGAGGCTGACCCGCCCGTCCAGGATCTCGCCGCGCGCTTCCGCCAGATCGAGCTGCTGCTTCACATCGTCGACCGTGGTCTGCAGCTCGCCACGGCCCGAGATGCCCCACGCAAAGCCGAGTCCGAAGCACACAACCAGCGCAATGACAACGCCGAGGAACAGTTTGCCGCGTGTGATCGCCATGGCGTGATTGTAATCGGGCTTGAGGCTCAGGGCTAAAGGCTCAGGGCTCAGGGCTCAGGGCTCAAGGGTGACGAGATCAGCACAACGTGCAAATCCCCAACATTGGTTCCGGTTGGCCCCCACATGATCAGGTCACCGAGCGGCTCGAAGAAATCGTAAGCACCGTTTTCCCGCAGAGCCGCTTCCGCCTGAAGACCTCGGCGATCAGCGCGTGCCGGCGTTGTGGTGTCGACGACCGCGCCGGCAGCATCCGTCGGTCCGTCGATGCCGTCCGTTCCCGCGCTGGCCACGACAACCGTCAGTCCTCCTGCGACATTTGCTATCGAAGGCAACGCCCCGAGCGCGAATTCCTGGTTGCGACCGCCGCGTCCGCTTCCACGCACCCGCACGGTCGTCTCCCCGGAGGCGATGACGCACGTCCGCTGCTCCTTCCGCAACGCAAGCGCGGCCGACGCGAAACCGTGGCCGGCGTTTCGCGCTTCTCCACTCGTCGCGTCAGCGATCACGTGAACGCTGTAGCCGAGTGCTGTCGCCTGCCGTCGAGCGCCGTCCATCGCGAGTTGGCGGTTGCCAATCACTTCGTAATACCCATCACGAAGACGCTCATCGCCCGGTTTGGGCGATTCGTCGTCCGCCCGTTCGAGATGCGCGATGACGTTGGCCGGCACTACGCCTCTGACTCCGGTCTGCCGCACGATTTCGAGTGCATCAGCGTAGGTCGTCGGATCGCCGACGGTCGGTCCCGAGCCTATGACGGCCGGGTCGTCAGCGACGGGACCGTGCACGTCGGAGATCGCCAGCGTGACCGTGCGACCCGCCGCGGCCGCGGCCAACCGTCCCCCTTTGATCGCCGACAGGTGCTTCCGCACGCAATTCAGCTCCGCGATCGCAGCGCCGGCGTTCATCACCGCGCGCGCGCTCACCATCTTGTCATGCAGCGACAGCCCGTTGGCAGGCACGGCAAGCATCGACGACGCGCCGCCGGAAAGTAGCACCAGGAGCGTCGCGCGTTCCTGGGTTTCAGATGCGAGCGCCAGCGCACGTCGTCCCGCCGCCTCGCTGAGTGCGTCCGGAGAGGGATGCGCCGCGTCGAACCATTGAAACCTTTCGGGGATGACACGCGTGCCGACTCTTGGACCCGCAACGATTCCAGCGCCAGCCCCGAAGGGCTCGAACTCAAGCGCCGCGGCCATCAGCCATGCCGCTTTGCCCGCCGCAATGACATTGATTCGCTCATTCGATAAATGGTCGACGAGACCACGAGCGAATGCGTCGCGGACCAAACGGAATGGATCGACACTGCTGGCGCCCGCACGCAGAATCTGTTCCAGATGAGCGCGTAATGTAGGGAGAAGATCGGTCAGTGAAGCTTGTTCGGATCGGACCAGCCGGAGAGGCCGGTGAGGGCGTTGAACTTTCGAAGCAGCTGGCCCATCACCTGGGCCGCATCATCCTGCGCACAGAGCTGCTCGAGATGTCCGAGCACAAGCGCCAGCGCGTGATCGGCATCTGTGATCGCGCGCTCGGAGAAATATTCGCGCTGCTGCTTGAGACACTCGCGGTGTCTGATGAACTCCTCGCGATAGAAGTCGGAACGGAGACTGACAGGGGCGCTCAAAACCCGATCCGGGCTGACGACGCGTGCCATGCGACTCCTCGCGTGCGGCATGTGAAGGATAAATTCAGTGTAGAGCGTACTCAAGCGGCTGTCAAACACGACCATACGCGGACTAGCCGGCTATCGTGAGCGAACCCCGCGCGCCACAATCGAACCCCCAACGCACCCAAGCAGCATCCCGCCGACGACGATCAAAAAGCCGAGAGACCATGGCAAAAATGTAATTCCGCCCAGGCAGACAGCCTCAGCCGCTCGCGCGCCGAACCGGACGTTTGCCGCGGCAAAGGCCAGCCAGAGCAGCATCATGGCGACCAGCGCCCCCACGCCCCCCTGCAGCACCCCTTCCATGATGAATGGCCCGCGCACGTAGGCGATCGGCGCACCCACCAGCGTCATGATTTCAATTTCGTCTTTTCGCGCCGTGGCGGCAAGCCGGACCACGCTCGCTACGGTCAAAGCCGAGGCGAATGCGAGCAGCAGGATGATTCCAAGTCCCAGGGAGCGCAACAGCCGGACGACGGAATTCAGACGCGTCAGCCAGCGACGGTCGTAGCGAACGTCCGCCACACCGCCTAAGCCAGCCATGGTCGTGGCCAGGTTGTCGACAGCGCCGCCGGCATCACGGACCTCCGGCTTCAGCCGAATGTCGAACGATGCCGGGAATGGATTGCTCTCGAGACGATTCGTCGCACCGGCAAGATCCGGAAAGTCTTGCTTGAAGCGGGTGATCGCCTGGGTCTTTGATATGTATTCTCGGGTCGCCGCGAGACCGCTGCCGGCGATCAAGTCGTCGACGGTACGCAGCTGATCCTCTGTGACGTCGTCTTTCAAATAGACCGACAGTTCCGCGGATTCGGTCCACCGTCCGACGAGCCGCTGGAGATTGGTGTTCAGCACGAGGAAGAAACCGAGCACGAACAGGCCGCCGGATATCGTCAGGATCGAAAGGATCGCGGCGGTGCGCCCGCGCCACAAACTTGCCGCCGCTTCGGAGACGAAATAGTTGAAGGCGCGCATCTACACCAACTCCATCTACACCAACTCCACGATGTTGCCGTGATCGAGGGTGACGGCGCGCCGGCCGACGCGGCGGATGAGTTCGCGATCGTGGGTGGCGACGACGACGGTGGTCCCCCGCGCGTTGATTTCGCGAAACAGATTCATGATCTCGAGCGACAGGTCCGGATCGAGATTGCCGGTCGGTTCGTCAGCGAGAATGATCGCGGGATCGTTGACGAGCGCGCGGGCGATCGCGATGCGCTGCTGCTCACCGCCGGACAGCTCCAGCGGATATGCGTTCATCCGGTGCTGGAGTCCGACCCACTTCAAGACCTGGAACGTACGCCGCTGCTGTTGGGATTCCGCCATGCCGAGCACGCGCGGAACGAACGACACGTTTTCGAGCACAGTTTTGGCGGGCAGCAGCTTGAAATCCTGAAACACGAAGCCGAGCGATCGTCGATAGCTCTGGACCTGGCGCGGCGTGAGCGTCGAGAGATTGCGGCCGCCCACCATGAGCTGCCCTTCGGTCGGCACGTCCTGCCGCAGCAGCAGCCGGAGCAGCGTCGACTTTCCCGCGCCGCTTGGACCGGTCAGGAAAACGAAATCTCCCTTTTCGACGCGAATCGACAGGTCGCGAAGCGCGTAGACGCCTCGCGCGTACGTCTTGGAGACGTGATGCGCCTCGATCACGCGGGATCCTTGTCGAGCGCGCGGCGGACGAGCGCATTCACCAGCGCTGGATTGGCTTTACCACTCATTGACTTGATGACCTGGCCAACGAGAAACCCATACGTCTGCTTTTTCCCCGCGCGGTACTGCGTGACGGCATCCGCGTTGGCGGCGAGCACCTGAGTCACCGCAGCTTGCACTGCCGCTTCGTCGTCTATCCGTGCGAGGCCATCCGCATCGACGATCGCCTCCGCGGATCGACCCGACGCGTACATCTTCTCGAACACCTCTTTGGCGGTCGGCCCGCTGATAGTGCCCGAGTCGACGAGCCGAATCAAGCCCGCAAGCGCTTCCGGCGTGAGCGTCACCTGGTCAATGCCGATGCTCTGGTCGTTCATCCTGCGCGTCAGCTCGCCCATGATCCAGTTGCTCGCCGACTTCGGGTTCCCTGCGGCCGCGGCCGTCGCTTCGAAGTACGCGGCGAGCGCATGCGACTGCGTGAGCAACGACGCGTCGTACTCGGACAGCGCATACTGCACCATGAATCGCCGGCGGCGCGCGTCCGGAAGTTCGGGCAACGTCCGGGTCATTTCCTCGATCACCGTCTGTTCAATCCGCAGCGGCGGCAGATCAGGCTCGGGAAAATACCGGTAGTCGTGCGCGTCCTCCTTGCTGCGCATCGAGACGGTGCGTCCGGCTGCGACGTCCCATAATCGCGTTTCATGTTCGACCGTGCCGCCGCGCTCGAGCACAGTGGTCTGCCGATCGATCTCGTGCTCGAGCGCGCGCTGGACGTACCGAAACGAGTTCAGGTTCTTGATCTCCGTCTTGACCCCGTATGGCTCGCCGGCGCGCCGCACCGACACGTTGGCATCGCAGCGGAGACTGCCTTCCTCCATATTGCCGTCGGTCACCCCCGCGGCGACGAGAATCGCGCGCATCCGGCTGAAATACTCTCCCGCCTCCGACGGCGAACGCACGTCGGGATGACTGACGATCTCGATGAGCGGCACGCCGCTCCGATTGAAGTCGAGCGCCGTCGCTCGCTCGGAGTCGGGCAGGCCGTCATGCAGCGACTTTCCCGCGTCCTCCTCGAGGTGAACCCTGATGATGCCGACCCGGCGCGGCTCGCCAGCGGTCTCGAATTCGAGCGCGCCGTCGGTCGCGAGCGGCCGGTCGTACTGCGAGATCTGATAGCCCTTTGGCAGGTCCGGATAGAAGTAGTTCTTCCGCGCAAAGATCGACGTCGAGTGCACGGTGCACCCCAGCGCCAGTGCCGCCTTGATCGCCAGGTCCACCGCTCGCCGGTTCAGCACGGGAAGCGCGCCAGGCAGGCCGAGACAGACAGCACACGTGTTCACGTTCGGTGGCGCACCGAACCGTGTGCTGCACCCGCAGAACAATTTGCTGTCCGTCTGCAGCTGCGTATGAATCTCGAGACCGATGACAGGCTCAAAAGGCATCAGTGAAAATGCTGATTGTCGATTTCTGAGTGCTGATTGTAAATCAGCAGTCACCAATCAGCATTCAGCATTTTCAGATGACCGTCATCACTTTGCCAAAGGCTTCGACCACGAGCGCGTCGAATTGCGTGCCGCTGCACCGTTCCAACTCGAGCAGCGCCTGGGATGAACTGATCGCGTCACGGAAGACGCGTGGTCTCGTCATCGTGTCGTACGCATCGGCGACAGAAACGATCCGCGCGCCGATTGACACGTCCGACGCGTGAATCCCGTGCGGATAGCCGAGGCCGTCCATCCGCTCGTGCGCCTGCGCACGATCGGGACCGACGCATGCAAATAGGGCATGCTCGCCGTGAGCTCGCCGCCGATTGATGGGTGCCGCCGAACAAGGAGCGTTTCCTCGACGGTCAGTGGCGCCGGCTTCCGAAGCACCGCCTCGGGAACGGCGAGCTTGCCGATGTCATGCAGGAGCGCTCCGTGCTCGATGGTCGGGAGCGCCTCATGTGGCAGTCCAAGCAGTCGCGCGACGCTGACCGCCAGTGCCGCGACACGATAGCCGTGCTCGTACATCTCGCGATGGGCCAGCGTCAACATCGCGAACATCGAATCGACCATGTCGTCGCTGTCGACACGAACTCCGGCGATCGCGTCGCTCAGACGCGATTGCCGGATCGTCATTTCCTGTTCGAGAGACTCGCGCCACCGCCGCGCGTCCCAGGCGGCCGCGTGCCATTCGAGGCCGCGGGTGACGGCCTCGCGCAAGCGATCGCGCCCGAACGGCTTGGTCAAATAATCGATCACACCTTGCCGCAGCGTCTGGACCGCGGGGCCGACATCCTGCACACCGGTCGCCATGATGACGGCGGTCTCCGGAAATTCCTGGCGGATGCGCTCCGCGAGCCAGACGCCATCGTGTCCGGGCATACGGATGTCACAGAGCGCCACCGCCGGCGCGGCCTCGTGCAGCCGTCCGAGCGCCTCTTCAGCGCTTCCGGCTGTGGTCACGCGAAACCCTCCGGACTCCAACCAGCGCGCCATCAGGTTGCGCACGCTATTCTCGTCGTCGACAATCAACACACTATGCGCAGCGTGTCCTCGAACGGCTTCGTGTGGTTGCTTTCGCGTTGTCATGGTCCCGCCCTCGCCGGCGTCACACCTCTGCCATCAACGCGCTGTCGCGACGCCGCGTAATCGTGTCCGAGAGATCGAGACGCTCGAGCCTTCGATACAGAGCGCGACGGCTCAGGCCGAGCATCTTCGCGGCAGCCTTCTTGTTGCCGCCCGCACGAAGCAGCGCGCGTTGAATGTGATCTCGCTCGACGGTGGCCAGCAGATCCTTCTCGGAGCCGTCGCGCAACGCTTCGCCCGCCGCGCGAGCAGCCGCGGAGATCGTTCCGATGGTGACCGCCAGCTCACGCTCTGAAATCAATTCGCCGTCGACGAGAATGCAAGCCCGTTCGATCACGTTGCGCAGCTCGCGAACATTCCCGGCCCAATGAACCGAAGCAAGGAGACGCTCAGCCGCCGGCGTCAGACCCGCGACCGACTTCTGAAGCCGCTCGCTTGCCTCCCGGACGAAGGCCGCGGTGAGGTATGGAATGTCCTCTCGCCGTTCGCGCAACGGTGGGACCCTGAGCTCGACCACGTTCAGCCGATAGTAAAGGTCGCCCCGGAACCTCCCTGCCGCGACCTCCGCGTGCAGGTCGCGATTGCTTGCGGCGACGACGTGCACGCGATAACGACGTCCGTCCACCGGGCCGCCGTGGGTCACTTCCCCGGTTTCGAGCAGACGCAACAGCTTCGCCTGGAGCGAGGGCGACAGCTCGCCCACTTCATCCAGGAATAGCGTGCCTTCAGCCGCCAGATCCAGGAGGCCCGGCTGGTTCTCGAACGAGCCAGCGGAGCCACCACGCACGTGTCCAAACACGTCGCTTTCGAATGTCGACTCACCCAGCGCCGAGCAGTTGACCGTCACGAACGGTTTCTCGCTCCGGGAACTCATACGATGCAGCGCTCGCGCGACGAGTTCCTTGCCCGTGCCCGTTTCTCCTGTGACCAGCGCAGCGCGCACGTGCGGCGCCAGCCGGCGCACCATCGTAAAGAGCTCCTGCATGATCGGCGCGCGGCCGACCATTGCAGAATTCGACTCGACGCGCGAGCTCGCTTTCCATCGCGAAAACACGGCGATGCCGCTCGATATCGTCGCGAGTGTCGGTCAGCAGCCGCTCGAGCCGGGTTAGATCGAGCGGCTTGGTCAGGTAATCGGACGCTCCGAGCTTGATCGCTTCGACGGCGCTTTCAACCGTGGCATACCCGGTCATCAGCACCGTCTGGCAGCGCGGATCCAGGTCCCGTATGGCGCGAATCACGTCGAGGCCGCCCAGATCAGGCATCCTCAGATCCACCAGCGCGACGTCCGCGTGTCGCGCGCTCAGCTCTGCGAGCGCGCGCATCCCGCCGCCGCACGCCGACACCTCAAATCCTGCCCGGCGAGCCAGGCGTTCGACGACCTCGAGGATGCCCTGCTCGTCATCGACGACGAGGAGAAGGGGCGGCTGAGCCGTCATACATACTCCTTGGCAATTGCCCGCACTGCGGATCGAATCGCGCGCAGCTGAAAGGGCGGCGACAGGACCGCTCGTGCGTATTCGCGTCCGAAACGCTCGACCTCTCCATCCTCGGCCGACATCGACACCAGCACGAGCGAGATGGCGCGCTCGTCGCACGCCGACTGCCACGCTTCCAGGTCGGCGGCGATGACTCCCCGCTCGACGAACGCGGCATACAGAGGACGCCGGCTGTAGATGTCGAGCGCCTCGCCGCTGGTGGCGGCGGTCAGGATCGGGATTCCCCAGGCATTCAGCGTCGCAGCGAGATAATCCCGTTCGCCCTGGTCGGCATGCGCGATCAGCATCGGCTCTCCCGATCCGGTCTCGTCGATGCGTGCCGGCAACAGCACGGAGAACGTCGTCCCTGTGTTGACCACACTCTCGACCGTGATCTGCCCGCCATGATCGCGGACGATCCCGTAGCAGATACTGAGGCCGAGACCGGTGCCCTCGCCGACGTCGCGCGTCGTGAAGAAGGGATCGAAGATGCGCGAGAGATTCGCGCGATCGATGCCATGGCCGGTATCCTTCACGAACAACTCGACGGCTCCCGCGTTCTCGTCGAAGCGCGCGCCGGCGTGGAGGCGCTTGGTCGACCGTCCGCGCATCGCCTGTTCGGCGTTCAGCACCAGATTCAGCAGCGCCTGCTGCAGCTGACTGCCGTCGGCAACGACCTCGGGCAGCGCCGGCTGAAATTCGGTAACCAGCTCGATGCCATTCAACCGAAGTTCATACGAGCGGAGCGCCATCACTCGACTGAATAAGTCGGCGACATCCTGCGGCGCGCGCTCGGCCGCCTGGCGTCGCGCAAAGGCAAGGAGGTTCCGGACAATTTTTGCGGCGCGCTCCGACTCCTGCGCAATCCGCCGCAAGTCCTGTCCGAGTTCGGGCCCGGTGCGCACGGCATCGGGGGTGTCGAGTTCCTGCTCGAGCAGCTGCGCGTATCCGATCACGCTGGTCAGCGGGTTGTTCAGTTCGTGGGCGACGCCCGCCACGAGCTGCCCAATCGCAGACAGTTTCTCGGCCTGGAGAAGTTGCGCTTGCGTCGATTTCAATCGATCGAGCGCGGCCATCGATCGGGCGTTCGCGAGCGCCAGCTCGTCGCTCATTTGTTGCAAACGGCGCTTACTGCGGATGTCTTCCGTCACGTTCTTCGCAACCTGAACGACGGATGCGCCGTTCCGGCCGTCGACGACCGGGAACGTGGTCACGCTGAAGATCTGCCCGTCGGCCAGCGTCACTTCGCTCTGGCTGCCATCGTGTACGACGGCCCTCGCGATCACGCACGCTGCGTCGCGTCCGGTGCAGAAACCGACGTCCGTGCAGGTCGCCCCGCGCAGGGTCGTTACGTCGCGCGCGAGGTGAATCGCCAGCGCCCGGTTGCCGCGCAGGAGCGCACCGCTGCTGTCGAACACAGCGATCGGATCGGCAATCGCATCGAAGGTTTGTTCCCAGTCCCGCTTGCCGCGGCGGACGAAATCGTGCAGCCGCGCGTTCTGCACCGCGACGCCAACCTGTCCGGCGATCACACCGAGCAGCCGCTGGTCCGGGAGTTCGAACCGTCCAGGACTCTCGGCCCCAACGGTGAGCGTTCCAAGTAATTCCTCGCCCGCCAGGACCGGAACCGTCAGCGTGCTCAAGGCGGGCACCGCGTGGCCGTCGGTGCTTGGCAGCAGCGTGCGAAGGTCGTCGACGATGAGCGGCGTGCGCGTGCGGATCACCCTTTCGCTCGGCGGCAGCCCCTTGTCTTTCAGCCGCGCCCACACGTCGTGCATGGACGGTGGCCCGATAAACGCCTTCTCGACGAAGACTCCCGTCGCATCGTCGCGGAGCCGGATCGAACCCCCGAGAACGCCAAGCGCCCGGACCGTGCACTGCAGCGCGCCGGCGAGGACGTCGTCCAACTCGAGAGATCGGGCAATGCCGTCGGCGATCTGGTTAATCGTCTGCAGCTCCCAGACGAGCCGACGGTTGTCGAGATTCATCTGGCGGCGTTCGAGTGCGCGCTCGATCGTGGCGAACAGTTGATCGACGTCAAACGGCTTTTGTACGAAGGCGAACGCCGACAGTTCGTAGGAATGAATGGCGGAGGCGAGCGAGGTGCCGGCCGAAAGCACGACGATCTCGGCGTCGGGGGTCTGCTCCTTGATCCGGCGGATTACGTCGAATCCGGAGTCGCCGGCAACCGCGAGATCGACAAGCGCCACGTCGAAAGCGCCACGCGCGAGCGCCGTGTTGACTGCCGCAAGTGAGGTCGCGCAATCGACGCGATAGCCGCGCGCCAGGGCCGTCTCATCGAAATGTCGCGTCGCCGGATCGTCGTTGTCGACGATGAGAAGCGAGACCGGACGAATGGGCATGGACGTGTTCCCCCGTGCGGCCGGCGCGCG
>Ga0170475_106959784_pt1 | contig 11340 bp, 10 predicted proteins | sample Soicark_Litter_5_FD_111474 | JGI IMG/M metagenome (GOLD analysis project Ga0170475, IMG submission 111474) | Avena fatua rhizosphere microbial communities from Hopland, California, USA. Combined Assembly of 48 SPs | reverse complement strand
TGCTCGGTCTGCCGCAAAGCTGCTGGCCGACCAGGCGGGTGTTGAGGCAGTCGACGTCAAGGGAATCCAGATCGCAGTCACCATGCGGCTCGGTACCGACGACTACACACTGCTGCCGACCGCGCTCGTCCAAGCCGGGTACAAAATCAGGCTGTTTCGCGAGGAAGAACTGAATCTCGAAACCGCGTTCATGACGCTCACCAAAGGTCTGGGGACAAAGGTCTGACGGTCGCAGCTCTTGTCTTGATTGATTCCCCGCGGTCGGGCGGTTGATTCAACGAAGTTTCTCGTTCATAGCTGATTACTTGCCCGTCTTATCGAATCGAGCTGCTCATGAGCCTGAATGTCTTCAATTGGACCCTCTTGGACTGGGTCAACAACTCCGTGTATGCAGTTCAAGGCATCGTTGCCTTGATTGGCCTGTACCATGTGGTCGTCTGCTTTTTCCGCATTTCGCAGAAGAGGTTTCGCACCCTGGAGGCGCAGGATGTGTTTCTGGACGAGCTGGGAACCAGATTGGAAGACCGCAACTTCGATGCAGCCATGGAACTATGCGCAGGGGACCAGCGAGCGGTTTGTCAGCTTGCCGAGTTGGGGCTGGCCAACCGCGATTTGGGATATGCCAAGGTCCGCCAGCTCCTGCTTGATCGCTTTCAGCGGGACGTTCTCGCCGACTTAGAGCACCGGATCAGTTGGATCAACACGGTGGTCAAGACCGAGCCTATGCTTGGACTGCTCGGCACCGTGATGGGGATGGTGCAAGCCTTCGGAAAACTCGCCGCCGCGACGAATGTCGAACCGACCGCACTGGCAGGCGACATCAGCTTTGCGCTGTACACCACGGCCATCGGTCTGACGATCGCCATACCACTGATTGTCTGCATGTCAGCAATCAACGTCCGCATCCGCAAAATGGAAGACTCCGTTGGAGCTGGCCTGACGCGGTTCTTCGACATGCTCCGTCACGCCTTGCAGCAGGAGCCACCGAAGGTTTCGAAGAAGGTGGCGCATGTCTGAGGCGGGACTACCGACGCAGTTGCAGGAAGAACCCGTTGAGCCGGTGGTGACCAGGCGTCGCAAGTTGGAAGAAGCCGACATGGATATCACGCCCATGATCGACATGACCTTTCTGTTGCTGATTTTCTTCATCGTGACGTCGAAAATGGGGCCGAAGGCGGGAATTGAACTGCCCCCCGCAAAGCACGGTGCCGCAGCAGTCGAGAAAAACAACGTGATTCTGACCATCGGACCGGGAGATCCCATTGCACGCGTTTATCGCGGCGAGTCGGTAGACCCTAGGGATGCCTTTGTCAGCAGCAACGCCGAAGACCAGGAAAACGAAGTTGTGGCTTATATTGAAGCCGAAATTACCAAAAGCAGCGGCGGCAAGACGGGAGTGCTGGTGCAGGCGGCCAAGGGCCTGAAGCATCGCGAGGTAGCTCGCATAGCGAAAGCAGCGGCGCGAGCCGAGGTCCAGGACTTGTACGTGGGCATTGTGGAGAAGAAGGATTAGGGAGGTTACGAGCTCATCGCGCCTTAGCATAGCTGACGATATGCCATTTCTGTTCGAGTGCCCGCAGTGCGCCGAACGTCGCGTCATTGCCGGCGCAGCGGTCGGTCATCGTGTGCGCTGTCCGGCATGTGAGGCGCTGGTGGAAATCACGCTGCCCACCGCTGAGCCGGGAGGCGAACACCCGGTGTCGGCAGGACCGACGACGGATGCGGCGGAAATGCAGGTGTACACGGGGGTCGCGATCACTGCTCCCTCGCTCCAGCCAGAATGGGAGTCGAAATCGGCGGCTGAGATGCCTGGCGTGCCGGTGCTCGCCATGGCCGACGACGAAGACTCCGAGGAGAAAGTAGTCATTCGGTCAAAGCCCGAAGAGTCGGAGATGGACATGACTCCGATGGTCGACGTGACGTTTCAACTGCTGATTTTCTTTATGGTGACGGCGTCGTTCACCATGCAGAGGTCGCTGAAGATCCCGGCGCCCAAGGAGACTCAGGCCGCCGCCGCATCCAAATCGCTGCAAGACTACGAAGAAGATCCCGAGTTTGTCACCGTGCGCATTGATCCCTTTGGCACCTTTTTCGTCAGCGGCGTTAAGTGGCCCGATGAGATAGAGTGTCCCAGCGAGCAGGAGCTACTGGTGAAGTTGCGCGAGGCCCGCCAGGACGGGGGCGGCAATGGGAGTAAAATGCTGGTAGTAGCCCACGGCGAAGCCGAGCACGCCCGAGTGGTGACGGCCATCGACGCGGGCTTATCGGCGGGGATTGAAGATGTCCAGCTCCTGAGCGTAGAGGACGACAACGGCTGAGGTTCGAGTTCCAATGTGGTCAGGGGTCGCCCTGACGAAGAGGATTCCAGCAGGGCGGCTTAATATGTCCATGACGGCCAATAAGGTGCTTGATCGAGCGGAAGAGTTGGGCATGCTCGATCCGAAGGTGATCGAAGAACTGCGCCGCCAGGTTTCGGAGTCGAAGTTCAGCGTTTCGGCCGAAGCCATCGTGAAGGTGCTCGTCGACAAAAAGCATCTCACTGGGTTCCAAGCCAAAAAGCTCGTCGCTGAGGTCACTACCGAAGCGGAGCCAGGGCCAGCCCCGACCAAGCGCGAATCGCCGGCTACGTCAGCGAAGTCCAGGAAGGTCGTCGACTCGGAAGAAGACTTACTGGCGAATTTCGGCGGCGAACCAGCAGGGCCGCCGTCCCGCAAGCCGGCTGAAGAAGAAGAGATCGTCGATCTGGAAGCCGCCCTTCCACCACCCCAGCCGCTCAAGGCGGAGGTCAAGCCGCTCCCGTCTAGCGGGCCAACCGCTGGGAAATCCACAGCGCCGGCACAATTAGGCAAACCTGCCGCTTGGAAAACGACGGTGCCGTCAACCCCAGGGCTGACCCCACTTGGTCCGACGGCTTTAACATCAACGCCGGGACTGACACCTCTAGCACAACCTCAAACGGCGTCTCCAGGACTGACTCCAATCGGTCCATCTGCACCTCCCGGTTTGACTCCCCTGAAACCAATGCCGGGATCTGCGCCGGCAAAACCATCCCCTGGGTTGACTCCGGTCGACAGAGCTGCGCCCCCGCCTGGGACACAGTCTCAGGCGATGCCTGGACTGACACCGTTGCCGTCTCCGTCTGCTGCTGGTTTGTCCCCACTTGGGTCTGCTGCCAACTCGCACGCATCCTTTGGAGGAAGCAGCGATCCTCGGATGGGCGACGTTCTCGGCGGTGGCTTAAGCACGCTTGGTCCTCCACCGCCGCCAAAGGATGAGAAACTTGCCGGCACTCAGAAGAGGCTCGCGAGAGCCTGGGATTCGCCTCTTTTGCTGATCGGCGGCGGCCTCTTGGGCGTGCTGCTGATCATATTCATCGTGTTGTATCTAGCCTTGACGAAAGGTACCGCGGCGCAGTTGCTCGCCGACGCCAACCAAAAGTATGCCGATGGACAATACGCATCGGCGATCACGTATTACGAAAAATTCGTCAAGACGTATCCGGATGAGCCCAGCGTTAGTTTGGCGCGGCTTATGATTCGCGCCTCTCGGATTCATCAGCCCTATGACGGCAAGGACATGAACAATGCGCTTAAAGTTGCCGAGCGCGAATTGCCGGAGATGGAGAAGGAAGAGACCTTCGATCAGATTCGCGGCGAGTTGGAATCCATTCTGCCGGCGATCGCCGATCATTTCGCCACAGCCGCCAGAGCTGAAAACGATCTGAAGAAGATGGAGGAGCAAGTAGCACTGGCGCATGCGGCAATGAAGCTCGTCAACAATGCCAGCTATCTGCCAACGGCGCGGCGGGAAACGCAGCAGGCCCGAATCGACGGAATCATGGAAAAAATCCGCGTCGTGGAACGGACCATCAACCAAGGCAAGGCGCTGGCTGACGCCATGACCGCCCTGCAAGGAAAGCTCACTGCCGGCGACATCAAGGCCGCCTACGACGTCCGCGCCCGGCTGCTGCAGGATTATCCAACGCTCCAGAGTCACGGCGAGGTTGTGAAGAACACGCTGGCCATCGCTCAGCGCGAGCGCGATCTGGTGACAACGACATCGCAGACCCAGGCCGCAGCGACCGACGACCCTCGCCTGCCGACCCATCGCCAGTTCTTACTGGCTCACCGCAGCGGGGATAGCATTGGCGGACCCGATGGATCGACGGCATTTGTATTGATTCGCGGCACGGTCTATGCCATCGATGTATCAGGCGGCAAAGTGGTCTGGCAGCGACATGTTGGTGCACAGACCCACATACTGCCGTTGGCCATAGCCGGCGGCGATGTCGTTGTCGCCGATCAAGTCCACCGAGAGCTGCTCCGGCTGGCGGGACGTTCCGGCAAGGTCGTTTGGCGACAATCGTTCGACGAGCCATTCTCGGCCCCGCAGCCGCTGGGCGAGCACCTGTTTGTGACGCTTGAGTCGGGCCGCATCGTTCGACTCAACGCAGCCAATGGCGAGCTCGACCGAGCCGCACAATTGCCGCAGGCCGCTGCCTTGGCAGCCATGCCCGTCGCTGCTGGAGCGGATGCCAAGGGCAAAGTCCTCTATCAACCAGCCGAACATTCGACGATTTATTCCCTTGCCGCGGACGACACTGCCGGCGAGCCGCTCTCCTGCCGCGCCGCCTATTATCTCGGGCACTCGCCCGGCAGCATCGCGGTTCCTCCGATCGTGGTCGTCGGCTACGTGTTCGTGTTCCAGAACGAGGGTGCCGCATCGAGCTTGGTGCATGCCTTGGCGGTGAAGAAGGACGGCACGCTCGCGCCGGCTCGCGATCCTGTTCGACTTCGCGGTCGCATCACCATTCCACCCATTTCGCTCCGCAGTCGTCTGATCGTCGTCAGCGATTTAGGCGACATTCTGGTAACCGACGTCGACCCAGGCAACAGCGAGAGCCCCATAAACATCACCGCGCATAAGCCAGGCGGCTTGTCGCAGCCGACGACTGGCTACCCAATCATTAGCGGCTCAAGGCTGTTTGTGGCCGATACGCGGCTGGCCGATTACGAGATTGTGGCCACGCGACAAGAGTTGGATAGCCGCGAAAGCAAATTCGCCGGAGACGCGTTCGTCGCACCATTGCAAGTCTTCGGCAACACGCTGGTCCATGCTCGTCAGCGCAACGGCGCACAGTCGGTAACCGTCACCGGCGTCAACCTCAGCGACAATAAGTCCTGGCAATTAGCGCTTTCTGCACCGGTTGTTGGAGTGAATGCCTATCCGCAGCAAAAGCAATTTGCGGCTGTTACCAGCGATGGCGATCTGTTTGAAGTCGGCGTCGATATGTTCGCGGAAGCTGTGCGCGATCAGCCAACCTCGACGGCCGGCGGGGCAAGCGTACAGTCGTTCGCGGGCACACTGACGCTGCCTGATGGCAAATCACTATTCTGGAGCCGGTCTGGAAAGGTCTGGGCGCTGCAGGAGGGGCGAGCGGGAGGCACAATCCAGCGAGTTGTTCTGCAAGCTGCCGAGGGAGACAAGCTATCAGCACCCCCAGCGCCGTTTGGCGGTGGAATCCTAGCGCCGCTGTCTCAGGGGGCAGTCTGGCTGCTTGATCCCGCGACAGGCGCTCCCCTGGCCGGTGCCACACCCTTCCAGCCGGAAACGGTGCCCGGCGCCAAGAGCCGCTGGCTGCCGCCGCTAGTCGTCGATGAGCGGCAATTCTTGGCGATCGATGCGGCCCGCAAGACCATCTATCTTGCGCGTCGCGAAGAGAAGCCGACGCCGTTTCTGGCCCAGTCAAAGCTGCTTGAAGTCGACTATGAGCCGGTGCATGCGGCGCTGCTGGAAAAGTCGCTGCTGGTAGTAGCCCGAGGCGAGGCAAATGACGAGATCATCGCCCTGTCTGTTCCCTCCCTGCAGGAAACTGCCCGCAAGACTCTCCCGGGTCGCGTCGGCTCTCGCGGGTTGGAAGTTGTCGGAAATCAGGCCTACTGTCAGACCAGCAGCGGTGAGTTATTCAAGATCTCACCGGCGGCGGAGATCGCCTTTCTCGCGAAACTTGATGGTTCGCTTCTTGCTGCCGCCCCCCTGGCATCAGACAGTGACTTGATTCTCGTTGCTCAGAACGGCCAGATATTCCGTATGAGTGGTGAACCCGCCGAACTGCGAGTCGTCGCCAACGCCCGCCAGCCACTGACGGGGGCTGTAGAGTTGGTCGGCAGCAGTCTGCTCGCAGGCGGCGCTAATGGCACTCTGCACGTTCTCCCACTTAGTGACGCTGCGAAGGAGCAGCAATGATGCTGATTCGACAGGCACTCGGGTGTCTGGCATTGGTAGCGATTACCGGTTTTACGGCGACCGCACAAGAACGGCTCATCGACCAGGAGCCGCATGATCTGCTCACGATTCCCTCCGGCAAGGAAATTGCGACGCTAAAGATCTATCCGCTGAAATTCCGCCGCACGCCAAAGGATCCGAAACCGACAGAGAAGATTCAGAATGTCAAGCTCATAGAGGACGAAGACAATCGCACCTTTGAGGTGATGTGGCGAGATGTAAAGAATATTGAGTTTTTCGAGGACCGCGTCCTGGCCGAGGCTGAAACACTGGCAGCCGCCGGCAAGCTCGACGATGCTTACGCCGACTACGCATTCCTCTTGAAGAGCTATCCCGACACACAGCGGCTCGATGAATCGATCCAGTCCTATTGGTACCTCAGCGCCGGCGCGTCGGCTCTCGAAAAGCGCTACGACGAAGCGCTATCGGTGCTGGAAGATCTGTTGCGGAAGAACCCGAATTACAAGTACAGCGACACTTCCCCGTCGCTAATGAATGTGCTCGGCGGCATCTGCGACCGCCTGGTGCAACGCTATCTCGACAATGGCGACTTCCGCTCGGCCAGCCGCCTGATTGGCCGGATCACGACTGCGTATCCTGACGCCAAGCAGGAGCCGTTCTACGCCAAATTCCAAGCCTTCATGCAGGACGCAGCCGAGAAAAAACGGAACGAAGCCCGCGCCCACCTGGAAGCCAAGCGCTTCACCGAGGCCTACGACGCCACGGCGGCCATGCTCGATATCCTTCCCAGTGTCAGCGGTGGGCGCGAGCTGGCGGCCGAGATTAACAAGCAATACCCGCTGGCGGTTGTGGCGGTCGATGTGCTGGCGACCGCTCCCAATGTTCTCCGCCACGACAATTGGGCCGACCAGCGCGTGGGCCGCCTGACCGATCGCCGGCTAATGGAGTTGCGAGGCATCGGGCCGGAAGGGGGCGACTACGCGAGTCCCCTCGGGACGTGTGAACGCAGCGAGGATTTGCGCAGCTTGTCGATCACGCTCGCGCCAACTCTGCCTTCTCCACCTACGACGTGTTGCAGGTGCTGCTCGCCGGAGCGCGCCCTGACTCGTCTCTGTTTTCCCCCAATTGGGCCCAAACGCTGGGAAGCGCACGGATTGTGCGGCCTGGACAGGTCGAAGCTACGCTTCGCCGACCCCATTTGCTCCCGCAGGCATTGCTCACGCTGCCATTGGGTGGCGCCAGCAACTCACAAGGCAAGGGCTGGTCGGGCAACTATCAGATCGCGGACGCCAGCGATACGCAGAGCCGCTATGTGCTGCCTCCCGAAACCATGGCTGGCGGCAAGCCGCGTGAGATCCAGGAGCGGATCTATCCCAGCCCTGATGCGGCAATTCTCGGGCTGCAGCGCGGTGAGGTCGACGTGATTGATCGCGTGCAGCCAGCCGACATGCCAGCCGTGCGCGCGATTCCTGGCGTCAAGCTAGTCCGCTATGCGGTGCCGACGATCCATGTACTGGTGCCCAACCCCGACCGGCCCTGGCCGGCGAATCGGACGTTTCGCCGTGCGGTGATGTATGCTCTGCAGCGCGACGCGATCCTCAAGCAGGGCATCTTGCGCACAGAAGACAAAGTCGAAGGAGCGCAGCTCATTAGCGGCCCGTTGCCCGCTCCGCTCAACAGTGGTGATCCGCTGTCGTATGCGTATGACGAGAAGATTCAGCCTCACGCCTACGAACCGCTGCTGGCGGTCACCCTGCTGGAACTCGCCAAGCGCGAGCTGGACTCGATTGCCAGGCTGAAAGAGGAGCAGCCCCCCAAGTTCGAAGGCGTAGTGCTGGGGCATCCTCCCCAGGAGCTGCCCACCATCGTTTGCAAAGCGATGTCCAAGCAACTGGCCGCCCTTAACATTCCCTGCCGGACCATGGATCTCGCGAGTCCCGAATCGCGCTCTCAGTGCGACTTTGTCTATGCCGAGCTACTGATCGCCGAGCCTGTCGTCGACGTAGTTCGTTTGCTGGGTCCCCAAGGGCTGTATCCGGCGACCAATCCTCACGTGCGGCTGGGGATCCGGCAAGTCGAGCAAGCCACGACCTGGAACCAGGCTGGCCAGCGGCTGAAGCAACTGCACCGCGTGTTGCACGAAGACCTGACGCTCCTGCCGCTCTGGCAAACGCCTGAGCATTTTGCAGTGCAAAACAATCTGCAAGGCATCGGCGTCGCTCCGATTTCACTCTATCAGGACATCGAACTGTGGCGCTTGACGCCGCGACTAGGGCAGAACTGACGCATGGCACGCCGGTTTAAGATCGCATTTCGCTGCTTCGCCGCGCTGCTGGCTGGAATGCTTCCTCTTTGTCTTACAGCGGAGCCTGCCCTAGCGCAAACCTGGGAATACTCGCCTTACAATATTCGAGTATGGGTTGCTGTCGAACCCACGCCGCAGTCCGCGGGGCTGGCCGAAGAGATCGGCCGAGTGGTTGCCACCGGCGCGCGCCTTGCATCGGGCGTGGTCTGGCGGCTGTTTCCAGAGGCAGCCCCTGAGGCACTGCGAGTCGATTTGCTGACCCGCCTCGGCACGCTTACGCCTGATCAGCTTTGGGCGGCCGACGCCGACGTTTTCCAGATCGATCCGTTGGGCTTCCCCAGGCATTACGTGGCCGCCAGCGGCGATCCCGAGCGGCTCAAGGCCGACAAGTTGGTCATCATCACCGTCGCCGACAACGACCTTGGCATCGCAGTGCAGGTCAGGGAGTTGGACGTTGCCACGCGGCAATGGGGAGACCTGTTCAGCGCTACAACGAGCCAGCTTGAGGCGGTGCCCAGCCTCGCACTGACCAAGGCCCTCCGTGCCATTCGCCCACTGGCAAAGGTCGAACGGGTGCAGGGCCGCTCCGTGTTTGCCCGACTGCGAGCCAGCGGTTTAATCGCCGAGCCGAATTCGCCCGCAGGCATTCTCGCTGGACAAGTGATGGTCCCGGTGGTGCGTCGCAATCAGCGCAATGGCGAACCGATGAAAAATGGCATTTATGCCCCCGCCTGGTCGTACGTGGCGGTCGACGAGCGGACGGAAACGACTATTGCCGGTACCATCAACTCCGGCTACGGCAGCGTAATTCCCGCCAAGGGAGGGCCGCGCACCGAACGCCTGCTGATTGGGCTTTCGCCGCATTACCCGAGCACCCGGCTCGAGCTGCGGGCTCGCGTCGCCGCGACACCTGGCAAGGGTCCACCGCCAACGGGGCGGTTGTTGCCGGGTTACGAGGTCTATGTCAAAAGCCTGGGCGAAGAAAAGACCGAGCTGGTGGGCCTGACCGACTGGGAAGGAGGCATCGATCTGCAGCCAGGCCCCAAGTTATTGCGGCTGTTTTACATCAAGAACGGCGGCCAGTTGGTGGCCCGTTTGCCCTTGGTGGTGGGTCAGCAGGAGCGAGTGACGGCCACCGTGCTCGATGACGATTCACGGCTGGCTGCGGAGGCCTACATCAAATCGCTGCAAAGTCGCGTCACCGACCTCGTCGCCCGCCGCCAGATTCTGGAGGTGCGGACTCGGGCCAAACTCAAGAAAGGGGACTTCGCGGGCGCTAAGAAGCTCGTCGAAGACTATCGCAATTTGACGACCGGCGCACAACTGACGCGCGAGCTGGAAGACACGCAGCGTCGGATGAGCAATGTCAGCGGCGTCACCGGCAAACGCATCGAAAAACTCTTTCTCGACGCACACAAACTGTTACAGGGCTTTCTCGACCCCGCCGCTGCCGACAAGCTCGCCGTCGAAGTGGCCGACGCAGAGAAAAAGGGACCTCCGCCCGCCGCCGCCACGCCAAGGCCCGCAGAATCAGCCGCTCCCGCCATCGCGCCGGCGACTTGACTCCTACTGGCCCAGCACCAGCCGCCGCACGTCGGACCAGCGCTGCAGCACGAGCAGTTCGGCGAGTTTTCGTCCCGGATCGGTGACTGCTTGCGTTTTCAGCTCCGTCGGATCGCATAACTGACCGCCAGTCAGCCGGGTGAACAAGTTCTTCAATTCTGTCTGCGGCGCGAGCACGTGCAAGTGAAACGCCCGCTTAGCTGACGGCAACAATCCCGTAGTGAAGGAAACCGACCCGCGCTTGTCGATTGGCAACAGGCTGAACAGCGCATCGATCAGCAGCCGCTGATCGTGGTCCAGCAGCACTCCCAGCGGCTTAGGGGAACTAACCTGTTCGACCAGGGCCGCTAAGGTTTCGGCGGGAAAGACGCTGCAGGCCTCCGCCACGGCCTCTAAGTGGACGGGCTGAGAACGTCCTACCAGCGCGATCTCCTGGGTCGCGTCCTCGCGAGTCCAGCCGGCGGCCAATGTCGATTCCAGCAGACGCAGGGGATGGTGACCACACAATTCAACGGCGTCGCCGTTGGCAATCAACAGCCACGTGGCGACGTTCTGCCCCCGTCCGCTGTATTCGTCGCTGGTCCCCCGCGTAAACGACAGGCAGTAACGGCCATCAGCCAGTGTGTGCCCATTGATGCTGCCCGTCTCATTGAAGCCAGGTTGCAACGAGTCGTGGCTGGGGCCCCAAGTCGTCAGCTCACGTCGCGTCGCGGCGTCGACGCCCGCGCTGTGGCCGGCGATTTGATAGCCTTCGTTCTCCCCTGCTTGCACCGAAGTAAACAATGCCTGCTGCAGGACGATCGGCGTGGCAGACATGAATCACTCCGTTTGATCGCGATCTCGCTGCGTCGAAACAGCCTACTAGGATGAGGCAGAAACGTAAAGTCGCTCGCTCAAAAGCCCGACGCATTAGCGAGGAAACCAGACCGTCCTCGCTGCCGCATCGGGCTTCCAAAACAAAGTTTCAACCGCCTCTCAAGCATAGTGCACCCAGCGACGCGAGGTACGGAACAGCAGCCACGTTGCGGTTGCCAGCAGAAGAAAGAGCAGCCAGGCCATGGCTGACGCGTAGCCCAGATCGAGATCGCCGAAGGCCGACAGAAACAGGTGCAGCGACAGCATCAGTGTCGATCCGGCCGGTCTGCCTGTTCCTTCGCTGACGAGATAGACCTGCGTAAACGCTTGCACCGATTGTATCAGCCCCATCACCAGGTTGAAAAAGATCA
>Ga0170475_106407922_pt1 | contig 11340 bp, 2 predicted proteins | sample Soicark_Litter_5_FD_111474 | JGI IMG/M metagenome (GOLD analysis project Ga0170475, IMG submission 111474) | Avena fatua rhizosphere microbial communities from Hopland, California, USA. Combined Assembly of 48 SPs | reverse complement strand
GTTACGAGTGATTGATGGTGATCGAAGGAAATTCAGTGTGCATTGTTTTATTCATGTTTCGTCGTCTGAGCGAAGCTGTGCCATCCGACCGCCAGAACATGAAAGAATGGAGAGAGAAAGGAACTGAGAAAATGGAAGCAGACTTTTGCTTCCGAGCTCTTTCGGTTCGAAGATTTCGAAGGAGCCAACACAACGAAAATAACAAAGGCAAAACCCAAAGCTGACAACAACACAATCAACACTTTCACGCAGCCAGCAGACTAATAGAAGAAGAGGAAAGAAAAGAAAAAGTAGAACAAGTCGACAACACTCGCATTTACACAATGAAATAACATGGATTCGCCGTTGGAGTTTAAACAGCTGTGAATTGGATGCCATCCAGAGACAGCTGAGGCGTCAGGGACCGAGGTCCATCTCGCCACCACACGCGGCCATCGGGGAACACGTCGATTGTTGCGACGGTGTTTCCGTTTGAGGAGGCGAAGGTAACCTTGCCTCGCGGGCGGCACTGCTTGGGCAGGATCGTGACAACCTCACTGTTCTTGCTCGGTCTCACGGAGCCTGAGAGTAAGCACACGTTTCCGGACCTCCGGAAGGATGGGATGCCGGAAACGCGGGAGAGAGCGACGTGGCCGTGGAGAAGCGCCAAACGGGAGCCGGAGCGAGCTGGGAAGGCGATGCCATCCAAGTCGATGCTCTTGGCGTGAGGGCCCGAAGGAGCCAATGCGTACACCTGGCCGTACTTGGTAACCTTCAGGAGGAATTGCTTGCCGCCCGATGAGCGAACCAGCTTGACGTGTCTGTCAGGTCGGCAGAAGCGGGGGAGGGTGGCAACCAGGCGGTTCATTCGCGAGAGGCGAGGGGCACGGGTGCGCATGCGGCCTTGAAGGACGATCACTCCACCTTGGGAGAAGCAGCTCGGGCGAGAGAATCCCTTGCGTGCTGTTCTCCAGGGACGGGCGACTCTGATGCGTCTCGATCCAGGCGCATTAGCGACCTTAAACACAGCGCCTCCGAGGTGAACACTCGTCGGAGTATTGGCCTTCCTCAACAATCGCACCGAGCCCTTCACGGACTTGACACGAACGTTCGCGAGATTCGCGGGTCCGTTCAGCGCCGAGAATGTCTTGCGGTGATCGGGGCGGCACTGGCGCGGTAGAGTGAAGAGAGCATTAGAACCGGTGGTGCTGGCCCGTCCCTCGATCATACAGAGACGACCGAAGCGGTTGATGCTTGGCGCCTGGGTGTTGGCCGTGGATGTTACGCCTCGGTTGAGCTTCAGTGTCTTGAGTTTGTTGATGAAGGAGGGGGCGGGGGCACGACGCAGCCAGAACTTGCGGGAGAGAGCGCGTTTTGAGGCCACCTTCACCATGAAGCGAATGCCGTCGAGACTGATGAAGCTGTTGGAGCCGATGGGGTTCACTGCGCGGAGCACCACACGACCGGCCTTGTTGACCTCAAGAGTTTGAGAATAGATACCACCAGAAGTCAAGAACACAGATCGTCCCTTGGGGCGACAGTACTTGGGAAGAGTGGCGAGGACAGAGCCGACACGCGCGTTGCCTTGAACAACTCCGGACACGAAGCACACATTTCTCACCACTTTGAAGGAAGGCTTACGATATCCGAGAGTGTTAGAGCGAACAGCAGGGGTCAGAGCCTTGACTAAGGAACGACCGCCGTGGACGCTGTAGGCAATACCATCGAAGCGGAGACGAGGCATGCGGCTGGAACGGGAGTTAGGGGTACGGGACTTTCTGATGAAGATCACGTTTCCATCCGGGCGAATCTCGATATGGGTTTCACCGTTTTCGGAAGGTCCCAAGAACACAAGTCGCTCCTTGGGGGCGCAGTATTTGGGCAAGCGGGCGACGTGGGTAGTTTGGATGCTTCTGGGCTGAGCATAGCCAGTGAGGTAGCATACGCCATCTTGTTTCAGGACAGAGGGACGAACCTTTCTGTTGACAGGCTTCCAGTAACGGGAGAGAGGGACGCGCTTCAGGTAACGACCAGGCTTCTTGGTGATGAAGGTCAAACCGTCGAAGCTAATGCGACCGCTCTGACGAGCACCAGCGGCCCATGCAACGACACCGCGTGAGTTCACATCGGCACGCGCGATCTTGTTTCGGGTTTGCACAAGATTAACGCTCTGGGGACGCGCGGGGCGGCAGAAGCGAGGCAGTTTGGCGTAGCGACCGGTGGCACGGAGACCATCAGCTGAACCAGCGAGCAGACAGACGCGGCCCATTCTCAAGTAGGAGGGACGCACGTATCCGCGGTTGGAGACGGTGTACTTGGAGAGAAGCTTGATGGAGCTGGTACGGTAGGACCATCCGCGAACCGAGTGGCGATGACGGCGGCGGAGAGAGCGGCGACCGCGGTTGCGGAAGCGTTTCACGCGGGAACGAAGCTTTTTCTGGAGTCTGGCGATGCGCTTTTGAATGGATGACACGAAAGAGCGAGGCTTCTTCGACTTGCCCTTGAGTGCATTCTTCAGCTTTTTCTGCAGACGCTGCAGACGGTTGATCAGCTTGCGACGGCGAGTACGACGGGTGCGAGCGTTTTTCAGCGCCTTTCTGCCTCCGCGACGAGAAGACTTGCGAGCGGAGAAGTGAATGCCATCGAGAGACACCCACTTGTTGCGACGAACTGCGAGAGACGCTGCTGTCGTTGGCTTGTTGCTGGCACCGAATCTGCGGACGCGCTGACGCTGGACTCTGCCGTTTCTCAGAACGTCGATGCGAGTGACTCGACGGTTGGAAGAAGAGACGAAGAACGAAACACGAGCAGAGGGGCGGCAGTTGGAGGGTAGACGAGTGATGGTTCTGCCACGAGAGATGGCGGAGACACGGCCGGAGAGTACGCAGAGAGAGCCGGCTCGCTTGAAGGAAGGAGCGCGGACTGCGCCGACTGCGGGTGACCAGCGCTTGCTCAGACGAACGAAAGAACCGCTCTTGGGCGCATAGACCACTCCTGAGAGGGAGACCCAAGGATAGGTCAGGTTAACCTTGGCGGAGAGCATTAACCGGCCACTAGGGAGGAGAGTCAGTGGCACAGAGCGATCGTTGTGATTCACAGTAAAGGATAGCTTCTTATCCGGCTTGCACTCAGCAGGGGTGGTGGCGAGGTGGCGGTTGATCGCCTTAGTGCCCCAGTTATTGGTACGGACGAGACCGGAGAATGAGCAAAGACCCTTGCGAATCGTAACCTTGGGCGCAGCGTAAGAAGAGCCGTAGTTGACCCAGCCGCGAGCGAGGAGGAGAGAGAAGGCAGACTTGGCAGCATTAGCCTTGCCTCTGCGAACACGCGCGCGAGCAGCAGAGGGGAAGACTATGGAGTCAAGGGACACTCCGCCGGTTCCGGGACGGCCGCTGACCCATACCACTTGACCATTGGCTTGCACGTCGACACGAGCGGTGGCTGAGCCGGCGCCGATGGTGTGAGTATCGAAGATGAGGCGGCCTACGGGGCGGCAGGTGCTAGGGAAGCGGATCTTTGAGGTGGAGTGGGGCAGGATACCGCTTGCGACGCAGAGGCCACCGGCTTTCACGATGTGGGGAGGAGCGAAGCCCTTGGGGATGCGCAGTTTTCTGAAGGATTTCTTGCCGCGAGTCAGAGGCATTGCGCCACGAGGTAACCGCATTCGGATCTTGCGAGTCGGCACTTCGCGGCCATTCACCGTCCACGCCATTCCGTCGAGAGACAGCGAGGCTTGATTGAGCGCGCCAGCTGCCAAGAGCACTTTTCCGGTGGGGAGGACGTCAACACGGAGTGAAGCGACTGTCTTGGTGTGTTTTCCAGCCAGGAACACAAGGCGAGTGCGAGGTCGGCAGCGGTGAGGGAGAGTAGCGATCTCAGTTTTGGCTCCTTTTGCTCTGAAGATGATGCGACGAGAGACAGAGCCGGTGAGAGAGCACAGATTTCCGTGTTTGACGACGGCTGGGCGGCGCACTCGAGGAAGAGAGGAGGTGCGGAAGGAGGTGGAGAGAGCAAGAGTCGCGCTGTTTGGTGAAGTGATGAAGGAGATGCCATCGAGAGAGACCCAAGGTAGAGTGCGGTTTCCAGCAACCCAGAGGACTTGACCTGAAGGGTTCACGTCAATGCGGTGTTGGCGCTCTTGTTGGCCGACATAGAAGGTGAGTTGGCCGTCAGTGGGGCGGCAAGAGGCGGGGAGTTCGGCGATGATGGAAGGGACGCTCCATTGAGAGAGGTCGTAATTTCGGACGACGGCGACACCGGAGAGGGCGCACCATTTTCCGAGTTGGCTGAAGACTGGACGTTGGAACTGTCCAGCTGGACGTCTCCAGGACTTTCCGAGCTTGAGGCGACGGTTGTGGCTTCGCTTGTTAACAGCGAATTGGACGCCGTCCAGACTGAAGTAGGTCATGCTGCGAGCGCCTCCAACCCATTCCAAAACACCGTTGGGACTGATGTCCAGACGAGCGACCTTGTTGCCTTCAGTGAGCACAGTGAGGACATGGCGCTTCTTGGGACGGCAGACCTTGGGCAAGCGAGCGATAATACCCTGCCATGCTGTGGGACGACGAGCAGTGCTCTTGTTGTTTTTAGACTTAGCCGCTGCTTTGGCAGCGACAGCTCGCTTTGGCTTGGCGTTGGTCTTGATGTAAACCAGGCCGTGGAGGGCGCAGAACTGGCCGTGTCTGCGGAATCCGGGGGTCTTGTAAGGTTTGCCGTAGGGGCGGAAGTGAGCAGAGACAAGATTGAGCTTGCCGAAGCGCTTGACGCCGCGTTTGTTCATATTATTCAGCCACTTGAGGTGGATGGTCTGTCGGCGGACGCAGCGATACGCCTTGTTCAATTTCTTGTTCAGCTTTCTCAGCTTGGAGCGGAGACGCGCAGAGCGAGAGCGTCTGAAACGGCGACGAAGACCACGCTTAGTTTTTCTGCCACCGCGTCTAAGTCTGCGGATGGCTCTACGACTGTGTCTGCGGATGGCTCTACGACGGTGTCTGCGGAGGGTTCTACGACGGTGTCTGCGGAAGCGACGAGCGCGGTTCGAGCGACGACGAGAGTGCTTCATCTTGAGACGGAGCTTCAGCTTTCTGATGCGAGCCGCAATCTTTTTGGCGCGGGTTCCGCATTTTCCGCGACGCTTTTGCACCTTGGCCAGCATACCGGCGCGGCGAGCAACTAGTCGCTTCCAGGTGCGTCTGAGCTTGCTGCGGAGCCGAGCGCACTTCGCCTTCACACGAGGATTGGTGTTGTGTCGTTTGCAGAAGACGGAGAGACGAGTGCGGAGTCGGCGGAGTTTTCTGACAGCCTTTTTGGCGCGAGAGCGTTTGTGTTTGCGGTTCTTGCGAGCGACGCGGTGCTTCTTGTTGCGGCACACACGCAGTTTCAGCTTGATCTGTCGCTTCTTGGCTTTGAAGATGGTCTTGATCTTGAGGTATTGCACGCGTTGCTTAGCAGTCAGGAGTCTCACGTTCACACGGAAAGGAGTGCGAGGGGAACGCTTGGATAAGGCGACATTGCGACGCAGTAGGCGGTTCACGTTCTTCCGGAAAGCCTTTCGCAGTTTTCGGAGCTTCTTCTTCAGCTTCTTGCCGCACTTCTTCGAGCGATTACGACGTCTCTTTGACTTGGAGCGCAAGTAGCGACGAGCCGCTTTGTACTTCTTCTTCAGAGCCACAATAGCTTTGCGGTGGATCTTGGGCTTTGTGTTGGTCTTCATAGCCACTTTGCGCTGACGACGGGCACGCTTGTAAAGACGCTTCATGCCTCTGACGATGCGCTTTCTCAGACGGCGGATGCTCTTGTGGTTCTTGTGCATCTTCTGTTTGAGGTAAGCGATCAGCTTCTTGAGCGCTGTGAGTTGCTTCTTCTTCAGTCGCAGTTGCTTTCGAAGAACACCGCGAATCTGCGGACGAACGCGAGCAATGCCGCTCATTCGGCGTTTGACTCCACGGATGTCCTTCTTCAAGCGACGTTTCTGCTCGCGAAGGGCCTTAAGTCTCAGCTTCATGTTGTAACGCTTCAACTTGAGGTGGCGGACGCGGGGATGCGCGAACTTGAAACGCCTATGACGGCGATGCTTGCCACCGAGACGAGCACGCAAGAGCTTGAGCAGCTTCTTAATCGCACGGATTTCCGTCTTCTTCAGTTTGAGTCTGGTCAGCAGCTGCATCTTGGCGGTGGTGTCCTTGGTGCGGCGATACTGCTGAGCGAGAATGATCTTTTGAGCGCGCAGTTTCATTAGCCTCAGCTTGAGCGTGCGGTATTTGCGGTACATCCGCTGACGACGAGGCGAGTACTTGCGGTGGCGCCGAATGGTTTGGTAGCGGCGACGGTGTCGCTGGTGCTTCTCAATTAGAGACATGAGGCCGAAGATGGATCCGGGGCGGCGCTGAATCGGAGTCACGTTAGAGGTGGTAGGCTGTGACTTGTGTCGAACTTCGGAATTGAGAACAGAGACAGAAGCATCGAGGTCCTCATTCCACAGATTATTTGCACTCGATTCTTCAGAGCGCGCAGACGGCGAGTGGAAACGAGCTTGGTGGTGCAATGAATGGCGGGGGCGGCGCTGGAATCTGCGGAGTTTTCTGGAGCGGCGATGATGCTTTCTGTGCTTACGGCCGCGTCTGTGTGCTCGCTTGTTGAAGCGGCGTGAGAGACGACGATTAACGCGGACGGATCGACGAGAAGAGCGAGGGAGAGTTCGGTTTGGGACAGAGAACACGATTCCGGAGAGGTTGATCCATTGGTGGCGAAGGAGAGAGGACTTGGTACGGAGCTTGATACGGCCGCTAGGCAAGACAGTGATCTGGGTCGGCTGCTCAAAGTGAGAGGTTGAGAATGAGATGGCCTTAGAAGGACGGCAGCTGGAAGGTACCACGCCGACTACTGGGTTCAATTTCTTCTGTCCCGGTGCGATTACTGCGAGACCGCTAATAACGCAGAGATTTCCGCTTCGGCGGTAGGCAGGGGGACGGAAGGTCAGTAAAGGACGGCGATAAGAGTTGGTGAGAGCGATAGGGAACATAACAGATTCACGGAAGAAGGTAATGCCGTTGAGAGAGAGGAAGGGAGAGGAGGGCTTGCCACCAACGTGAGTAATTCTTCCCTTTGTATCGACTTGGAGAGTGACAGTAGAGAGGTGTTGATTGACAGAGAAGAACACAGCGCCATCCTTGGGGCGACAGGCAGCAGGCAGCTTGCCAATGTCCTTATGCCACGAATTGATATTGTTGTTCTTCAGTCTCAGCACCCCGGAGAGCACGCAGAGTCCGCCGTGTGCGGTGAAGCGAGGGCGGGAATATCTGCCGCCGAACGCGGTCCATACAGGGGACAGAGCGAAGGTGGTCTTTCGGGCCTTCGAGGTAGGGAACATGAGGCCGTTGAATGAGAAGGAGCCGATGGTGTTGCGACGAATTGCAGTGTGGTTCACCAGACCCGTGGACGTGACATCGACACGCAGAGTATTGAGAACAGCTCCAGTACGAGAGTACGCATTGAACACCGAGTCAGAGTCGGGACGGCACACGGGCGGTAGTGTCATCGAACCTCCATTCAGATTCTTAGTGCTCTTGACCAGTCCATTAACGACGCAGAAGGGACCGACGACGGAGAAGCTGGGATTTCCGAACTTGCGGCGGCGAGTCGGCTCGAAAGGAGCCTTGACAGTGAGCTGGCCGCCAGCGACCGCCTTGAAGGCGTTGCGCAGTTTGGGTCCTTTGATTCCGTTGGTGATGAAGCGAATGCCGTCGAGAGAGAAGAAGCCAGCGGTGATGTTGTGTGAGACGAACTCCATGTCACCGGAAGGCAGAACATCGACACGAGCATAGCGATCGTGGCTATTGACATGGAATGAGATCTTAGCAGCGGGCCTGCATGGAGGAGGCAGTTTGCCGATCGAGGAATGGAGGGGCTTAGGGAAGTGAACCAGACCACTGACAACGCACAAGCGACCCTTCTTGTTCCAGGTCGGAGTGCGGTAGTCATTGGCGTATCGCGTTAAGCCGTTGAGTAATTGAATGGGACGAGAGGAGTGAGTGAAGAACGCGATGCCGTTGAGTGAGAGAACGGGTTGCTTTCTGTTTCCGATCACCCAGCGGACACTACCGTCCTTCAGCACATCGACACGGTGAGAGGCTGAGCCGCCGTTGAGGGAGAATACCAATCGGCCGTCAGCGGGGCGACAGGCGGGAGGGAGGGTGAATAGCAGAGAGTTCCACTTGTTGTTGCTTCGGTCTTGGGTGCGAATCATTCCCGAAACCACGCAGAGGCCTCCCGATTTCATCCAAACCGGGGCGGCGTATCTGGGACCATAGGGAACCCACCCGGGAGCGAGCGCCAGTTTCGTTCCGGCGACCTTTCCAACCGGGTAGATTGTGCCTTCGTAAGTAACAGCTCCGCTGTGCTCCTCATTCTTGCGGTCAGGCGCGTAACCAGTGATGCGGCCGTTGGGGAGAATATCGAGACGAGCGACAGTGTCATCGCGAATGAATTGATTGAAGACATGGCGGGCCTTGGGACGGCACTTGACAGGCAGATGGGCCATGCGGCCGAGGAGGTTGTTGCCGAATGCCGTGCCCGAGAGGACGCAGAAGTTGGAGAGTTTTGAGAACATCGGCGAGCGGAATCCCTGGGCGAAGGGCTTGAAGCCGTTGGTCAGAGGCAGAGGACGACCACCAGCTTTCATGGCTTGTTCGCGGAGTCGAGCCTTGACCACCTTCTCAGCGACCGCAGCTTTCTTGGCGAGTTCAGCGTTCTTCAGAGCAATAGCGCGCTCGCGAGCCACCTCCTTCTGACGCAATTCAGCGGCCTTCTGTTGTCTCAGTCTCTCGGCCTCAGCGCGGACCTGAGCGATTGCCTTGTTATCAGACTCTTGCGCCGCTGCCTTCATCTTTCGTTCGTTCATTTTCATGTGCTGCTCGTTGCGAACAGAGCGCTTCACGTGATTCTCGTGTTTGACAGAGGCTTCTTGCATCAGCTCAGCCTTGCGGAGTCGTTCGCGACGCGCATCCTCTTCAGCGGTTTGTTGTTGGAAGTGCTGTTTGGACCGTTGTTCATCCTTTTGGACCACCTCTTTGCCTCGCGCCAAATCCTCGGCACTCTTCTTCGCGGCTGCGTCCAGAATCGCTTGATCTGCCCTCATTTTCGCCGCCTGAGCCGATTTGATCTTCTGCTCTTTTCCGTCGGCCTCCTGAACCTTCAGACGGGCAGTTGCCTTTGAGGTGGCTTCAGCCTGGGTCTTGGACGAGGCCTCTCTGCGCTCTTTCTCGAGTTTCCTCTTCAGGGCCTTCAGTTTGGCGCGCTTTTCCTTCTCCAATTGCTTACGGATTCGAATCGCTTCCTTGTGTTTCTGCGTCTTCTCCGCCTTGGATTCAGCCTTGAACTTCTCCTCTCTGTCTTTGCGCTCTTTCACAAGTGACTCTCTCTCCTTGCGGTACTTGTCTTCGAGTTCCTTCACAGCTGCAGCAATTGACTTGGGCGTGGCGCTATCGCTATCTTTGGTTTCATTGAGAAGGCTCTCGCGTTCCTTGGCCAGTTTCTGAGCGCTGATCGCCAGCAAAGCTTGAAGTCTCTTCTTGTCTTCCGCTTGCTTCTGCAAAGCCTTGCGTCTCAGCTCTTGTTTCTGCTTCTGTTCTTTCATACGAGCTTGCTTCACACGGAAGATCGCTTCACGCTGCTGTTGTTTCAGATCATTGATCTCACGCTGTTGCTTGGCGTGCAGGACCTTTGCGGCCGCCTCTTTAGTGCGATGCTCAGCCTTTGCCGCAGCTCTGAGAGTGCGAGCGCGCTGACGAGCAGCCTCGGCGATCTCCTGTCGCTTTCTCTTGTGTTCGTGCAGAGTGTCCCGGCGGACTTTGCGGTTCAGAGTCTCGCGAGCCTTGGCCTGGGCAGTTGCCTTGTTCGACACTTCCCGAGCCTTCAGATCGGCGAGACGAGCACCAACATCAGCGGCCTGTGCGGCAGTGGCTTGCTGGAGCTTCATGACGTAGCGATTGGCTTGAGCAGATTCACGGAACGCGCGTTGTTCGGCCTTGATTTGCTTGAGAACGGCTCGGCGGGCCTTGGCGCGCTGGGCGGGAGGCAGTTTAGAGATGCTCTTCTCGGCTTTGCGCAGCGCCTGACGAACCATTCGTTTGTGGACTTTCGCTTGCATTCTCGCAAACCGCTTCTCTCTCTTCGCCTTTGCTCTCTGTTCCCTCAGTTGCTCAGCGCGTTTCTTCTCTGCAATCGCTCGCAGTTTCACAGATTTCTTTGCGGCTTTGCCAGCGAATTTTTGTTTCTTCGCCTCCTCGCGGGCTTTCCTTCTTCTGAGTTTGGCCACTCTTCGCTCAACGCGAAGTCTCTCTTCCAGTGCCTCGACTTTCTTCATGCCTTGTTCAGTGAGTTTCTTCAGTTCCGCTCTGTACTCTTTCGATTCCATGTGGCGAGCGTGGGCCTCGATTGAGCCGTAGAGATCAGCGCGGACGCGGTCGGAAGCAGCCTTGAGACGACGATAGTACGCAGCTTTCATGGTTGAAGTGGCGGCAGTCGCGTTGCGAGCGGCCTGATGCGCTTGCTTGGAGACGTTGGCCAGCTCAGCGATATCGTCATCGAACTCTTTAGCTTCTAGTCCTCCGGCAGCGATCTCGGCTTTGATGGCGCCAACGAGGGCCTTGCGGACCACGGGGTGACGAGCGAATCGGCCGTTGAGGGTCCTCGCTTGATCGTGAGACATCACGATGGTAGTGCCGTCGAGCACGCGATCGAGCTTTTCCGGATCCTCGTGCTCCTTGGCAGCGGATCGGGCCGTGGGAGCCGCCATCAACGATTTGAGAAGCTGGTTCAGCCGTGCCTCTTCCTTGGCCTTGGCTCCAGGCTTGGGCTTGGCGGGCTGGCAGCAACCATCGAAGCCAGCGGGGGTCTTGGGCAGCTTTTGGCCGAGAGAACGTAGTATCCTTGCTTCCTCGGCCTTCTTTTTCATTTGTTTGATCTGCACGACGCGGGGGTCCACTTTCGCGGCCCGCGCAGCCTTTGCAGCTTTCTTCGGTTTGTACATTTCAGGGCTAACATCCACCCCATCAGGATTGACCAGCACAACCAACGGGTCCTTTGACGTTGAGTTGGGATCTGCTGACGTCAGGGAAGGTGCGAGTGTGGTGTCGGTCGATCGATCACGGGCAGAGACGGCGAGCGATGGAGTGACGGCGAGTGTAAGTATCGTTACACATCCAAGCAGAGTCCGTAGTACCCGCGTTCGTTGTGAACGCAAGGGGTCGTGTGTCATCCTCGAGCGAGGAAGACTCATTGGGCACAGTCAGGCCCGCGATTGCAGTCCTGTCTTCGCCCCGAACCACAACGTCACCGCTTTGTCAAAGCACAACGTCTGCG
>Ga0170475_116742906_pt1 | contig 11341 bp, 18 predicted proteins | sample Soicark_Litter_5_FD_111474 | JGI IMG/M metagenome (GOLD analysis project Ga0170475, IMG submission 111474) | Avena fatua rhizosphere microbial communities from Hopland, California, USA. Combined Assembly of 48 SPs | reverse complement strand
GACCAACGGGAGCTAGGCAGTTTCTGACAAACAGCTCCAGGGGTAAACATGAACGCAATCGTGAGAAACGTCATCGCCAAGGTCCGTGAGCTCGTCAGCAACGCGTCAGGTGACGCTGCCCGCACCGTGTACTACTCGGTGCACAACCTGAGTGACCTGTTCACGGCGCACGTCTACGTGTACGCCGACCGCTCCGTTGTCGTGGAGCTGTTCGAAACGGGGCACGCCCACCCCGCGTACCTGATCGAGTTCGAGCGCGCCCCCGCCGACGCCGTCGAGATCGTGTTCTGCGGAAGGTTCAACGGCGACGGCAGCGTGATCGGGCCTATCTCGTTCGAAGACAAGCTCGCCGTCGCCCGCCGCTACAAGGACCTCGGCTACAAGGTCGACACCTGCGAGTCGTCGTCGTTCCCCGGCAAGCCCAACTTCATGGGCCGCACGGTGCGGGCGTGAGCGGGCCCAATTCGCTGTTCGTGCTCGCTGGTCCCACCAGCGGCAAAACCACGCTCATGCGCCGCATTCGGGAAGTCGGTGGCCTCGATGTTCTCGAGTCCGATGAGTGGCTCCGCCGCAACCACGCTCCCGCGTGGGAGGCGAGGCCCTGGCGCAACGGCGTGCCGACGGAGATCGAGAGGCAAGCGTGGGCCGACGTGGTCGACCAGTTCATGGAGAAGGCGATCGCCTTCGAAGGTCTGGTCCTGACCAACCTCGCATGCCGCAAGTCGTACACTCACGCCGACGTCATCGCATGGCGTTGGCCGAGCGACGTGGCTCTCCGCTCCAAGGAGCGGGGCGACACTGTTGGCATCACCGAGCCCCTCGCGAGGCAGTGGCTGCGCTCCGCCATTGCGGCGGCGAGCGCTGCCCAAGCAGGTCCAGATCATCCAAAAGGGGCAGAACCTTTCGGACGTCCTCGTCACGCGGCTCCCCTTCGGGATCGGCGCGATGGTGGGAGACCAATAATGCACAACAACCCGATCAGGGGCAAGAAACGCCAGCCCTTTCACAAGCCGTTCAGGCCGGAGCTCAGGGCTGCCATCGTCCGATTGAGGGCCGCGTGTGTCGGCGTCGCCGTTTCCATCGGAGAGACGTCGTCCCTTGCCTCGCTGCTCCTCGACATGGCATCGTGGCTCCAGATCCCGTCGAGGATGCTCGACGAGAAGGCAGCCTATCGCTTGCTGGTCGTCTGCGCACACCTCGATCGTCCGATCGAGGTCTCGCGGGCGTCAGACAAACGCTGGGCGGAACTTTGGCGCGCGGAGTGGCGCGCCGTCGCCGCAGGAGTAGGCCGAGAGGCAGAAAGCGCGGCTTTGCACGCCATAGGGGCAAGGGGACTCTCCCCTAGCCCGTCGGCGCAGCTGAGACTCAGAGGCGCGGTCTCAGCTTAGCGACTTGCGCCAGGAGAAGGGCCATGCTGGCAGCAGCAACGGTTCTAAGCTTGCTGGCTACGGCCGGTAACTACGTTGTCATGGAGCCCGGGGTGCTAAAGTCACCCCGGGCCCAGGGCAAGTACCTAAGATCGGACCTGCGACGCATCTCGCGCGCGGCGTCCGAGCATGGACGAGATATCGTGATCACTGAAGGATGGGGCGGAAAGGCATCGTGGCATCACGACCACGTTGCCAGATACGACATCCGGATCATCGGGCTCACCGAGCCCGAGATCACGAGTCTCAAGACTGCCCTTGAGCACCAAGGGTTCCAAGTGCATAGGGAAGGGCCGCCGAAGTACGTGGCACACCTGCACATCTGGAGAGACTGATGTACGAAAAGGGACACGAGAGTGGCGAACAAGGCAGCGTTGTTGCCTGGTTCGCCGGTACCGCGGTCGTCGCATTGACGACGGCCGTTTCTGTCGGAATCTTCGCGGGCGCCAAGGCGCTCGTGGCCAAGGTCAGGGGCTGAGCATGAAGCCGAGTAAGTTCTTCATCGCCTCTGTCCTCGTCGTCGGCGCAGTCGTCGGCCTTGCCATCGCGCAGGGCGCTGAGCTCGCTGTCATCCGCGTCCGCAACTCGAAGGGCTGATCATGAAGCCTACCCTCACAAACGAAGATTGGGAGGCGCTCCTCGCGCAGGTGTCGTCGAACGGCGAGATGCCGGTCATCATCACCTCGCCGGGCCTCCGCCAGCGCAGCTTCCCCTACGCGAAGGCCGTTCCGTTCTCGCTGCTCGATCTGATGTCGGTCTTCAACCGATGCAGACAGTACAACCCAGTCGATTCGCTGCTCACCGCGTCCACGACCGGCCCGGGCACGATGACCGTCGGGCTCCCGGGCGCTCCGGGTGCTGCGACGAGTAACGACAGGTCGGCGCTCCTCCCAGGCTACTTCCTCGACGTGGTCAAGAACCGAAACGTGAACGCACAGCCGTTCTCGTTCTCGGGCACCGGCCGGCATGAGGATGGCAGTGTCTATACGCTTCCCTCCGTGGACATCGAGTTCACGCAGGACGCGTCGGACAACGAGTCATCCTCGTGCTCGGCGCGGAGAACACGCAGCGTGGTCCGATGTTGCGCACGATCCGGTGCACGACGAACGACTACCCGTCCCAATTCCTCGGGAACGGCGCGGCCGCGATGGCGGCGGGAGAGCAGCTCTCCGTGACCATCGCGAGCGGCGGCGCGAACGTGGGTTACAATCTCGTTGCGATCACGTCGCAGCAGGAGACCTACGACACGCTGAAGCAGTTGCTCGGCTGGCGCCTCCACCCGGAGGCTCCGCGGATCAACTCGGGCCACGCCTCGCTCGATGAGCTCATCCCCCCGAGCATCGTCAGGCGGCTGACGAGCCCGATCAAGCTCGGCAAGTGAGTTAGCGCGGGGGGGCCCCCAGGGCCCCCCCTCGCTTCCTTTTAAAACCAGGAGACCACATGAACCAGGCAACATTCGGCACGATCGCACGCCAAGCCGGCGTGGACGAGCTCGAGGACATCACAGTGATGGCTTTCGGCCACATCCCGAAGGACGCGCTCGCGATCCTTGTCAGACGCGTCGCGGGTGAGGGCATCGAGCAGGCGATCGACGCGCTCGACGCCGTGCTCGAGCGTCCGAACGCGAGCGGATCGCGTTCCGCAAGCGCGCTCATCGGCGCACTCGTGAAGAAGAACCCGCAGATCAAGTTCCGCGAGATTTGGCCACAGATTGCCCTCCTCGGCGTCGTGGCCTATCTCTCGGAGACGATCAGCATCGACGATCTGCCCTCCATCCTCCACGACAACTTCGGCGTGGACGAGGCGTCTGCTGCACAGGCGGCGACCGAAATCGCCGTCGCCAGGACAACGAAGAAGGGCCATCTGTCCGACACTATCCTGCACACCGTGATCAAGCACTCGGGCCTGATCCTCGGGCTGGTCGGGACTGCCGTGACCAAGAATCCGAAGTTCCTCACGACCGGTCTCGCCGGCGATGAGGTGTCGGAGATCATCGAGGACATGAAGTGAGCGCGCCCAACATCCCAACCCTGAACAAGGACGAGCTGCTCCAAGCGGCAGCGCACCGGTTCCAGGGCCTCGTCATCACGATGGGGACCCTGGCCGCCCTCTGGGGTGCGCAGTTCGCCATGGGTTGGATCGCCAACATGCTCGCCCCCAAGCCATCCGGCCAGGGTGAGAAACCAGCCCAACCTGAGCACACGCCGCAGGTCGACCAGGCCGTGGGCGGAGTTCATACGCCGGGATTCACGATCCCGACGAGGTGACAGATGGACCCAGTGACCATGATGATGGGGGCGAAGGTAGCGCAGGCAGCGCTGCCGGTCGCTCTCCCCGTCATCGACAAACTCGCCGACAAAGGGCCCATTCTCATGGGCGCCTGGTCGGACCTCGTGACCAAGGTGTCCCCCTTCCACATGGTGTTCAACGCCATGGTGAAGAGGACCCAGCCCCCTCCGGCGCGGGAAGTGGGCCACGGACCCGACTCTAGCGAGACCTTCGTAGCGGTCTTGGCGATCGGTGGAGTCATCGTCGCCCTGACTGGCCTCGCCGTCGTCCACCTCACCCAAGCAGTGGTGAACTCACCGGCCGCGGAGGCCCTGAGGGAAGCTGCTGTGGCGGGAAGGAACGCATCGGATACGCTCAAGGGCTTCGGGCAGCTGGCGCAGCACTCAGGTGCGGCGGCGGCTGCCTCGGAGGCGGCGGACATTGTGTCCCAAGCTGCAGCTGCAGCTCGGGGCGCCGAGAACTCTGTGCGCGACGCTCTTCGGAGAGTCGGCATCGCGTTCTGACATCGGGGGGGCCACATTCCGTGGCCCCCCCTTTTCACGTACAGGAGAATGAATGCTCGAGTTCAACAGCCTCAAGCTCCCCAGCATCGTCGCTGACTACTCCACGTACTTCAAGGCGCACGCCTTGAGCACGCTGAGTACGGCGATCGCGTTCGCCACCGCAAGCGATCCCTTCGTTCAGGCGGTGCCTGAATGGTGGATCGACGTCATGGAACAGGAGACGCGCCTGTCCCGGGGTGTCGACAACGACGTGCGCCTGAAGTGGCTCCAGGATGACGGCATGTTCCTCGACGCCCTCGCGGTCGTGGGAAAGGGTGTCGGCGCCATCGAAAGCACTGACCCTAAAGTGGCCGACATCGAGGTCACCGACTACTCCGACGAACTCCTGGCCGCAGTGAGGTCGTCGAAGATCTTCCTCGAGAGAGAAACGCGCTTCGAGCTCGATAAGGGCAAGTTCGCGTACTACATCGCCGTGGCACGGGCCGCCGAAGCCTCGCGCCTGGGCAGGCACGCCATCTTCTCGTCGGAGAGGGTGTCCAAGACCCCGAACGTTCGCAACGCCTTGATGGCGATCGCGAGCACGCTCGCCTCCGCCATCACCGTCCAGAATGACGTTGAGGCGGTGGCCCGCACGTTCCTGACCGAGTCAGGCAGCGGGCCCGACGGTAGGCTGTCTGACCAATCGGCCACCGGCTCCGCGCTCGCGAAGCTGCATGGCTGAACGCCTTCCGGCCGATGATGGAGGGAGCCTACCTCACCGCCGTCCCGAAGGTGGCAGACACCAAGGCGTCCGAACGAGACCGCGCCTTCCGGCGCTTCATCCGCGCGCGCCGAGTCGATGCCGTCGCGTGGCGCTGCACACAGGAGCTCCGCCTCCACGTGCTGCGATGCCTGATGCGCGTGCTCATCAACCCGTACACGACAACGTACATCCAGGAACGCGGCATGGGCGAGATGCTCGCCGCTGTCCAAGAACTGACCAAAGCCCCGGGTATCCCCTTGCTCCGGTTGGTCGACAGCTGGTCGATCCTCGGGCCCGGCGAGACGCCCTACGGGCAGATGGCTCCACGCGGCGTCATCGAGACCGGCGTGGCCGACGCGCTCTGGGGAGTCGGCATCTCCAGAGGCAAGATCGGCCTCAACACGTCGACGGCGCTTCTCGCAATGTCGATGATCCAGTGCGCGCACAACTACCTGGTGAGCCTGAAGGGCATCAGAGATCAGGAAACCCTCGCCATGGGCGAGGGTGAGCGCACTCTCGGTCTGGCCTCCACAGGGCCGGATCTCGGCAGGCTCGTCCCCCCGTTCGGCAAAGGTACGAGGGTGGTCTACACCAGCGGCGCCGGATGGTCGGAGCCCAAGATGACGCTCGCCGACATCGTGGGATCCTACGTGTTCCCCGCCGCCATCGCCTCGCAGGCGGGGGCGACGCGTTACGTTGGAAAGGGCCTCGGCCACCGTCGACTCTGGCCCGCGGCGCATCTCGGCATCTCCGTCCTCGACGGCGATGGAAAGGCGGGAGATAAGATCCCACCCTCGAAGATGGTGACTCTGGCGCGCATGGGCTTGAAATGGCCAGGGACGCCCTTCGTGTACATGGAACCCGACCTGCCCTCGTTCGCGATCCCGGCGCACAGCCATGTGTTGCCGCTGAGCGCGTTCCGCCACCCGGACGAGTTCCAGGGTGGCGACGGACAGTTCATCGAACTCGGCAAGACCCCCGAAGAGGCGAGGTCGGCCATCAACCTTCTTCTCCCCGACGCGGGCGTCGCTGAGAAGGAAGCGCTCTACGCCACGATTGCGCAGGCCAAAGAGGACGTGCTCACGCGCGCTGAGAAGCTGAAGGAGCGCACCGCCAGCCTGCTCTCGGGCTCGGAGTACGTGAAGGACGTCTTCAAGGACGACCTCACCCCGATCGTCACGACATCGTACCTCGATGACGAGGAAACGAAGCCGTGGCTCGAAAAGGTCATGATCGACCGCCGGAAGATCCCTTTCGTCTGGGACGCGAACGGTGACAACATGGTCGTCGCCCGGCCCGACCGGCTTTTGAAGGCCGACAAACCCCTGTACATGGTCGACGTGTCCATGACGGACGCCACGGCGGCAACGCCCTACGACGCCGCAGGCCTGGCTCGCGCCATGAGCCTCGACCTGGCGAAGGCCGTGATGCCCACCAAGCCGGTGGGCTGAGCACATTCCGCATCTGCGGGGACTGGCCCACCTCACGGGCCACCACTTCAACGTTCAGCAGGAGTCCCATGTCCGTCCTCGACGACGTCATGACCCCGTACAACCTGGAAACGTCAGTCATCAAACCCGATATCAAAGCCGAGGAGCCGAAGCGCATAAGCCCCCCGGGTTTTGCGGTCAACGTGATACCTACGAGCCTGAAGATCACGCTCGAGCACGCGGAAGATCCGAAGTTCTTGATCCCTCAGCTCGGGGCCATGCCCCACGGCACCTCCTGGACGAAACCAGGCGTGCACGAAGGCATACTCACCTTCGCGCGAGAGTTCAGCGGTCACATGAAGGCGTTGGCGGGCGCCGGGGAACCCCTGGCCATCGCAGAACACGACAACGCGTCGAAAACGACTCTCCAGAGCGGAGGATACCCCGGCTTGCCCGTGATGCCCGACGCTTACATCCGAAGCGCGGACGGACCGTGGTTCGCCCTCGCCCGCGCAGTCGTACGCGCGCTGAAGACCAACAAGGGCTACAAGAGAAAAGGGATCAGGAGACATACGAGCCAAGGCTCGCCGAACTGGTCCACAAGCGATCTGTCCATGATAGGGCACTTCGCCCTGGCACGCGCCACAGGCACCGTGTCCAACTACGTCAAACACCACGCCGCCATAGCGCACATTGTCGGCGCCCCGGAGGACCCCGTCGCCACGACCCTCTCGCGGTCGGGACCGATAGGCAAGCACGTTGCGGTCTACGTCAAGATGGGCGGCGCCACCTACTACGTGGGTACAGCCGCCGGGAGAGCGCCTAGACGCAGAGCCGTTCTCGGCGCGCCCATGACGACCGCCTTCCTCATGCAGCCACTGTATGAGCGGGTGATCGGCTATCTGTTGGGCACCAGATGCGCATCGGCGACACGGAGCCTCACTGACATCGAGAGGTCAGTCGCAGACGCACTCAGGCGCTTCGGCGAGCTCTCAGCCTGGAACGATGATCTCGGGGGCTTCGATCAGTCAGTCTCCTGGCAGGCGCAGGACGGACTGCGAGACGCGATGTTGGAGGTGTGGCCCGACCTGGCCGATGCCATCGAAGCATGGCACTTCTCGGAACGGATGGGCGTCATCGCGCCCGGACTGGGGACGGAGAAGGCGTGGATCTACCCCTCTAAGGGCATGACACATTCAGGCGTACTGCTGACCAGCGCAGCCGGCACCCTGATCAACCTAATGAGGATCGTGTACTGCGCGGTCGACCAAGGCTGGTTCGGCTCGTTCGAAGCGGCTGCCGAGTGGGCGCTCTACTCGGGAGAGCTCCTCGTGCTGGGCGACGACACGCTGATCATCACGAAGCGCGCGATGAACGCCGAAAGGTGGGCGTCCGCGAGTGGCGACATAGGCTTTAAATCGAAGATTCTCCGGGGCGCGATGTACCTGCGCAGGATGTTCACGGCGACGGGCAGCATGCCCCTCGCTGCGCGCATTCTGCAGCAGACCGCCTACAACGAGCATAACCCCAGGACTCCGGCCCTCGAGCTGCTTGGGGCATGGGCAAGGACGCTGGAAGCGGAGAGAAACCCCCACTTTCCCGAAGTGTGGCACGCGCTCCGTACGCACGGAGACGGGCTCGGCAGGTTCCTGTCCGTCGCGGATCTCAGAGCACACGTGGCGTCCGAAGACTTCAAAGCTCAGGTGCTGGAGGACGCCACCACAGGTGATAACCCGTGGTTGTTGCAGAGGGAGGCGGTCGACGATGTAGGCGCGAGCCCCGCGCAGCGCAAGCTCGCATGGCTGTCAGAGGCTCTCGGGAGGCCGATCACGAACCGGGCCAACCCCGAGGCCGCTGTGGAAGGGATGAGTCAGGCGGAGCTGCTCGAGCTCGCCTATGGAGTGTTCGAGGCGACGACACACAGTGAGAGACATGAGCCCAACGACCGCAGACTTCGCGCCGTCATGGGCGAAAACGCGGCCGCGGTGCTAACAGGAGGAATGTAATGCGGAAAATCACGTCAATCCAAGAAGGCGATCAACAACCCGGCCTGCTCGAGCTGCTCGAGGCGGCCGAAGCGGGCGAGAATGCGGTGACCGCTCAGATGTCAGCGCGGAGTCCCATGCGCACGCAGGAGTACACCATCATCAGGAAGGGCAACGCCGCGCGGGGCTACTTCTCGGACGGCGTCAGAGTGACGGGCGTGCTCGTCGGTGAGCTCGCAGAGACGATACTCGCCCTGAGGGCAGACATCGTCGACCGAGCGCCAGGCGTCCTGACGATCACGGAGCAAGGCGTGGTCATCTCGCCGCGCTCCACAGCGATCTGCACTTTCAAGATGGAGGACATCGCAGATGCAAAGACGAAACAAGACGAAACCGAAGTTGCCGGAGCCAACTCCGGCGACCAGAAGGTGGCTGGCAGCGCTGATCACAGCGCTGGTAGCGGCGATCGCGGGGCCACTGGCTCTGATGACGCAACAGTGCGGGGCACCGGCAGCGCCGGTGGATCCGAGCACGCTTCCGCAGGTACGGGTGCCGGCGCAGCCAGCAGCCCCGCCATCGGCAGCGTTTCCGTCGGCGAAGGAGCGAGCGACATCACCGTCGCCGCCGGCGCCGGCTGAGACAGATCAACCACAAGGAGAGTCTGATGGAGAGATCATCGAAGACGAAGACGGCCCGGACGCATCAGCGCCGGTCGCACAACGCTGACAGACGCCCACCGTGACGGCGACGGTCGTCAACTTTCGGGACGTCGAGCAAGCAGCGGTGGCGGCGTGTCACCTCGATCCGGGACACGCGGTGATCAAGATCGGAGGCGCCACCCACACCGTGGAAGCGTCACCGAACGAGCGCGTAATCCGGAACGCTGACGGGCTGGCGGTATGCCACCTTGAGCGTTCCTTCCCCGAAAACACGTGGAAGCAGAGGGTCTAATGGCAATCCCCAATCCCTTGCAACTCGACAAGAACGCAGCCCTCGTCGGCCAGGACATCGCCGACGGGACGTTCGCAGGCCTCGGCGCCACGTCGGCGACTGCGGCTCAGCTTGCCAACCAAGATACCGCGCTCTTCGCGGGCTCAACGCTTCGCGAGTATCTCATCGACGGGTTCGCTCTCCCGAGCGGCCAGTTCGCGTACTTGATCGTCAACATGGTGGAAGGGGCGAGCCCTTACCCCGCGGCGCCGGTCAAGATCATCTCGGCACACCTGTTCGGGTCAACGCCTGGCGCTTTCGCCGCTGCGGGCGCGAGGACGTACTGCCTCACGTTCGGCGCTGGAGCGCTCATGCTCGTCCTGTCGCTGATCCGTTCCGGTTATAAGCTCGTGCCGTTCGCCGGCCCGGGCATCGTCGGAACTTCGCTCGACCGTCCAGCCGCGCCGTCGCTGACCGCGTTCGCTGCGGGCACGACGACGAACTTCTCGCGCGAGACGCGCACCATGAACGGGGTCACGGCGGGCTTCAGACGACCCACGTTCTGACCGCCATCTTGTGAGGCCTGAACTGCCCAAAACCCTTGGCCTCAGGGCGATCAGCCCGACATTGCGGGGTTCGGCGCCGGTAGTGGACCACGGCTCGATCATGTCCGCGCAGTGACGCGGGCGGCACTGGAAGTCCGCCCTTCCCCCAAATCACACCGTCCCATCTCTACCAGAGGAAGGATAAACATGTTCATCGTCACCAACTTCGGTTACATGACACCGGGCGCACCCGTGAGCCCCTCCCCGGGGGGGTTCATCGCCACGGCGGCGCCTTCCGGGGCACTACCGCTGCCGGCATCATTTGCTGGCTTCACTGGTCTGGTTCACTTCAAAACGGAGCTACAGCCCTCCGTGCTGTGGACCGACCTCACCGTGCAGGCCGAGCACCTGTTCGTGGCGGCCCAGTCGGACGTGGCGCTCGGTCTGCGTGTGTACCCCAAGCGACACGAGGCCAGCTACGACTCCGCGATCGGTGCGTGGCCGGCAAACGCATTCTGGCAGAGCGCCGATCCCCTGGCCGCGTCCTCCAAACTGGTCACGCTCCCAACCGGGTCGGGGAAGTTCGAAGCGAGGTTCAGCCCTGGTCGGCTGTTGCCTTTCGACGAGTACTACTACCGCGTGACGGAGGACGGCACCGCCCCACCCTGGCCGGCGGAGACGGGCACCGACTACCGCGAGCCGACGAATATCATCGTCGAGCTCCACCTCTTCAAAACCACGGGCCAGCCCGACCCCCAGGTCAACATGCTGCTCGGGCTTCAGACCGATCCCAACGTACCGAAGGCTCAGGCGCTCGGTTTCGCCATTCCGAAATGAGGCGTATGGATAAGATAAACGTCAACAAACTCACCCCCGCGCGGATTCTCGCGATAGGGGGCCTCGCATCAACGGCGCTCGCGGCGGTCGGTGCCGCGCTGATGAACCCGGGCGTCCTCGCGGCCGCGGGCGTCGCGATGTTCGCCGCCAACGTGATCGCGCTCGTGGCGCCCTCCCAATCCGCGAACCGCGGAAGAAAGAAAGGTGGCGCGTCATGAACGGTTACGACGATGACGACTGGTTCCCCGGCCACCCGGGTACCTGACATGAAACCCAACACACCACCTCCCACGCTGGGAGTGGCGGCGTGGCCCCGAGCCGTACTGCTCGCGAAGGAGCGGTACGGGACGGGCGTCGCAGAGCTGCTGCTCAGGCAGATGGGGCAACTCTTGTACTCCGGCGGCATGGCGGGAGCACGAGACGGATTGGCCCTCATCATGATCACCGACGACTCCAACAGATGGGCAGGCCTTCTGCGGGGTGACTCGAAGAGGACTAGGCCCACCGCCACCCTCTACCGAGGGTCATTCGGCGACGACTTGGAAGCGCAATTGACTTGGGAAGTCGTCTTGTCCGTCGAGCTCGACGAGATGACGTTCTAAGACAAACAGGAGCAACGGCGAGAGCCCTGCAACAACGGCGGGCCCCTCACG
>Ga0170475_129962338_pt1 | contig 11344 bp, 8 predicted proteins | sample Soicark_Litter_5_FD_111474 | JGI IMG/M metagenome (GOLD analysis project Ga0170475, IMG submission 111474) | Avena fatua rhizosphere microbial communities from Hopland, California, USA. Combined Assembly of 48 SPs | reverse complement strand
TGCTACCTTATTATGGAATTCATTTACAGGGCCTACATCTGATGTTTCTGTATCCATTCACGGATATTATGAGGCAGCGGTAAAGGCTTACAATGCAGTAGTAACTGCTGAAATGAATGTGGTCTATTCTCATTTTAGCCAGATGAAAGCTAATCAGGAGGGTTATAACAAAACGCAGATCAGGCAGGTAATTGATGATCTTTCAAAACAGGGCGGGATAAAGATTGATGTGTTTGACCGTTCTGCAGGTCTTGGAGTAAAGACAAGTGATATGGATGGGATACTAAACGTGGTCACCAACAAACTTACTGAGATCATGTTTGATACAAAGACCGGATGGTCTAAAGAACCAGAAAGAGTAGATCCTAACCTGGGATTTGACCCTAGAGGAAGACAGGGAGATAAATCAGAAGCCGGCCAGGTCATCAGTGATATTGGTGATGCAATGTCTGATGTGATGGGTTCATTACCCATTCTGGGATGGTTCTCTCCCAAAAAAACAAAAGAATACTAATCCTGAATATATAACCGATAACCAGTACGTATTAAAGGATGTTAAGGATATCCGTACCAATAAATTCTATCTCAATCTTTCAAAATCCACCACCATCAAGGTGCCGTTTCATACTGCTGGCAATATCGGCGGATTATATTCCTCACTGGGAGAAGATGAGCGCTATTTCCGGATCGTGAATATGGATGATCCTGCTTTTCAGCGCCGGGGAATCAGCTTCCAGGTAGATGGGGAATTCATAGATGCTTTCGACGATATCGTGAATTTCGTAACTGTCAATTTCCGTAAGAAATATGGTGAGGGCCAGGATGATGTTACTTCCCAGCTCATTATTAATGGCAGTGATCTGAAAAAAGGTATCAATCTCAAAGAGATCGCCTATCCACGACTCGGTGCGCAGAGTGCCGACTGGCTTAATTATGAATACCAATTGCTCTGGAGCTTTAAGGGCAAATCAAAAGTAGTACGCTATCCTGCTGATGAAAATCAGTGGATAAGGAGTAGTGACCCGGCTGTATCATTAATTCCACCATTGATTAAAGAATACATTGAACTTGACGCAGACAGGCAACAGTTTGCGACAGATAGTGTGGCATCGGTAAATGTCAGTTTTGCAAGTGTACAGGGAGGCGATAAGAAAGTAATACGCAGTGTGATACTCAGGTCGGGCGATCAGGGTTCTACTACAAAGACCGCAGTATATCATGATCCAGGTGCGCCAGTGGTTTATCAAACCACGTGGTATAGCAAGGAAAAAGGACAGGCAAAACCAGATCTGGCGGTGCTAAGTTCTAATTACCTGTTTCTGGCCTCACCACCATCTGCCCAATTTAAACGCTAATGAATCTGGCTAACCGATCATGAATAAAAAACTCATCATATTATTCTGCCTTCTTTCAATTGGGTGTTGGCTAAGTGCCCAACAGATATTGATAGACAGGGGAGTCAGGGTAGAAGGCCTGTGGTGTTTTCCACTAGTGACTGATTCTACACAGTATCTCTATCTGCCTGACCGTGCTGCGCTGGGGGTTGATGATAAAAAACAGCCGCAGTTCTCCTTTATCCGGTATGTGAATGGAACCGATAATGCATCGGCTTCTCCTGACAAAACTATTTCACAGGCTGGTGGCGGTGCTGTGCTTCATTTCCTGGTAGAATACGATACTGATGAAGCGAAAGTGCGCAGGGCTAATGAGCGATTGAAAGAAATACTGAACAATGATGAAGTCAAGCTTCGTGGCCCGATAATCTTTAAGGAGGGACGTTATGCATTGGTTTCCTCCATCATTAACCCGGAAACAGGAAATGCTCAAAAAATAGTAATGTCTGTAGGAGCTGCCCCGGTATTACAGGGCAGCAAGATCGCGCTATCCTTTGAACTGGATCCCCAACGTTCCAGACTATTACTGGAAAGTTTTAAAACCACTACGCCTGATGTTTCCATCGTTTTCGATCTCAGTTTTTCGGGAATTATGGACGCGTACAATGCAAAGATGACAGTGGATTGGGCGGAGGTACAGAAGAATGAAAAAATCGGCGGAGGCCTGAGTGTCTATTTCGTTAGCGCTGAAGTGGAAAAGATCTACGAAGAGTTACGAAGGACCAGTGCCATCAAACTGGAAACAACAGGTGAAGATGCCAAAATGCAGGCAATAGTAGATGCTGCCTACACGAAAGTGACGGATATGATGTTTCGTCGTGTTGAACCCGGGCAATTACCACCCGGGGAGCAGAATGGACTGGGTAGTTTGCTGAATGGCCTGTTTGCCAATAATGGCAATACTTCCAATTTTAGTGGCGGCAGTGGATTCCCAATAAGTGCGCATTTCGGGTATAAGAAGAAGGATATTAAAACAAGCGGCTTTAGTATACTCAATTTCAATAGTCGCAGTAGTACAGACCGTCACCACTATATCACTTTCAATATCGGAGATTTCTTTAAGAAGTATGGAAATGATGAATCCTATTTCAAAACAGTATCCCTTTCTGATCCTGATTTTGAAAAGCGGGATGTATTTGTAGGGGTGGATGGTACCCTGTTGCCGGAGTTTGATAGACTGATCAATAATATAACTGTAACGCTGAGGAAGAATCACCAGAATGGGAGTACAACCATCCGCGAGACGAATATTGTAAAATCAACGCTGGCGGATAATCACAATATTTCGATGAGCTATGGATCGGCAGGAGATGCTGACAGGCTGGCCTGGCTGAACTACGATTACAAAGCACAATACAATTTTAAAGGCGGGAAAACCTGGCAAACAGAATGGCAACAGCAAAATGCTGCCATGATCAATCTGTTTGCACCATATGAAAGGCGTATTATAAAACTGGAAGGAGATGCTGCCTTGTTAAAAGAGAAAAATGTGCGGGCCACCACAATTAAAATTGAGTATCCCTTCTTTGGAGATAAGAAAGTATTGGAATTTACTGTAAAGCCGGAAGACGATCTGTCTACAAAGCAATTTGATATAACACTTCCTGCCGGACAATACAGTTATAAATATACCCTCCGCTGGCGTATGAAGGATAATACAGAAAAAATGTTGTCTGGCGACAACGATACCGAATTATTATTCATTGATATGATACCTGATAAATGAGGCAATTGGTATTGATATTATCCCTGGTTGCCTGCTGCAATGAAATAATGGCGAACACTAACGATGTGTACGTGATCTATTATGCCACTTCAAAAGGGAAGACAGGCCATATGGGAATTGCAATGGATACTTATAAGATCAGATTTAAAGAGGTCAATAACCAGCTGTTGCCAGATACTGTGGCAACAGGGGAGCTGGTTTATTATGACCTCTGGCCAAATGAGGATGATTTTAGTGTCAGCAAAACAGGGAAAGATATACCGGCAGTCTATTTCCGTCTTCCTTTATCATCAACGGATGAGATCACACTGAACAGCTTATATGACCAGGGAATACCACACCGGGAACATTATCCCTGTGATGGCATACTGCAGATCCGGACCAGCTGGGACCAGGACCATTGGATGACGGATTTCCTTGATAGTATGATAAACGTTAATAAAGATTTCAATGCCCGGAAATTCAATTGTGCAGATTTTGTTCGCATCCCTGTAGAAAAACTATTGGGCATATCGTTGAAATCGAAGGAGTTCATTGGTACCGGCTGGAGTACAACACCCAATAAATTATACCTGCGACTCAGAGAATTGGATAAAGTTGAAGTGATCAAGAATGCTGATAACAAAGCACAGGGATCATTCCTGGCGCAGCGGGTAATGTATGCCGTGCTTCACAGAAGAAGATAAATCGAATTCATAATCATATAAACTACAATCATGAATAAGAAATGGATTATTGCAGTTGTCATGATACTGTGTTTTACAGTAACTGTTCCTGCATTTTCTCAGAACCTTGATTACAACAGCAAGGTATCCTTTGCCCTGAACGATGGTTCCCAGATGACGCTTTATGCGCAGTTGGTTGGCAGTGGTTCATCAGCCACCCCTTCTAAAAATTATTATTATCTGCCCAACCAGATGATGCTGGCAAAGGACCCATTAACCCAGGTACCTTCCTTCCTTTTCCTCAAATATGTAACAGAGGAGCGCGAAGATCAGGGAGGTGTTAGTGGTGCCCTTATGCATTTCCTTATGCAGACAGGATATACTCCGGCACAGCTGATTGAAACCCAATCAAAGCTCAATGCCAAAGTAAATGGGGCTGTAGTCAAAGGACCGGTTGATCTGTTTGCTGCAGAAGATGCAAATTCCTTTACTATCACATCGGCCGTTGTTAATAAAGACGGGGGCATGACCAAAAGCCTTGTTACTTCAGGTAAAGCACCCCTGCAGGAGGGAGGGAAAGTGGCGGTTGCTACCAACCTTAACAAGTTCGGTGCACAGTTGATGGCCGCAACCTTTGAGAAAGCAAGCTCTGTTACTGATCTCAGTGTAAACCTGTTTTATAAATATTATCTGAAAGTAAATGGATTGAAAGCCAGACTGATTATTGATTATGAGCAGATAGCCAAACAGATCAAGGAAGATAAAGTAAACGCAGAGTACCGGAAGATTGAATCAAAGGACGCTGTCCAGGAAAGTCAGTCCTGGTCTGAATTGCATAAAGTATACGATGAGTTGGTAAAAAAGAGTGCAATAAAAATGGAAATTGATCAGGGTATACCCAATGCAGGTTCAGATAAAATAACGGAATTGCTCTTCCAGGCATTCATGGCCAAAATAGCTCAACCAGCAACCGATCAACCGCAAGCCACTCCGCCTACGCCAGCAGAAAGTCAGGCATTACCTGGAAAAAATACGGCCTATGGCTATTATTTGGATATAAAACGTATTCAGCAGAATATTCAAAAGAAAAAGGAAGTGATAGAGGTCAATTATAATTATTTACTGCCTATGGAATTGTCGATCACTCAGAACCTGAAATCATTTTACAATTCCGTCAAGGATAACAAGAGTTGTGTTGCGAGTGTGTTGCTGAATGATGGTTTTTACCGTCATATGGATATCCGATTTGTTCTGGACCTGGAGGCAAAGGAAATGTTTGACCAGGAAGTAAATTATGTAACAGTGAATGTGCGCAAGAAAAGGGATTCAGGCAATGATTTCACCGATCGTGCCACAATTGATAAGAAATATGTTACCGACAAGGGTATTACAGCTGCCATGACTTATGCATCAGGGGATGATAGAAATGCTGATATGTACCAGTATGCAGTTCAATGGAGCCTTCGCGGAGGCAATGTATTCCCGGCCACACCAGTTTGGGAGAAGGGACAAATGGAAGCAGTAACACTGAAGCCCCCGGTTATACCACGCAATATTGAATTTGAAGCTGATATTGAAAAGCTGAAAGCGGCTAATATTTCGCGGGCTACGCTGCAGATAAGGTACAGGAAATACAATGAGGAGGTGGAAGAGAATATTAATATATCCCCGGCGGCCAATCAGCCATTGGTTAGCAAAATGCTGTTCATGGACAGGGATACACGCGGCTATGTGTACAGGCTGGTATTAAACAATACAAAAGAAGGCAAGCTGGCCCTGCCCTGGAGCGTGAAGCTGAATGATAATTATGTGTATGCCGTGATACCGGATGAATTGAATGATAAGACTACAGATATTTTCAATAAGGCCATCGATGCCGCCAAAACTATTATCACTCCCGGACCGGATGGAAAGGTGAAAACAGATAAAGTACTTGACCAGTTCAAAGAGATACTGGGCGTGGTAAAGAATTGAGTTAATAAATAAATAAAATAATTACCAATGAAAAAGATCATACAGCAAATGCTATTCTTGCCGCTGGTCTTAATTATAAGTATGGTGTATGCGCAGAAAGAGTTTGTGCAGCGCATTTTACTTGATAAACCGGTAACTGCAGGACCGCTGAAGGTGTTTCCCCTGGTAGAGGACCCCAACAGTTATTTCTACCTGCCGAATAAGGTGAGATTAGGTACTGATGATAATGGTACGCCGCAGTTTTCTTTCATTCGCTTTGTTGATAATGTTCGATCTGCTGCGAATGACAGGGAAGCTACTACTGGTCAGGGAGGAGGATATGTGCATTTGCTGGTAGGCTTGATAGTAACACAGGATGAAATAAAGGCAGCAGAACAGGAGTTGAAGAATATCAACCCAAGGGCAAAGATTGTAGGAAATGTAGTATACAAAGGGGGCACGATGGCCCTCATTACAAAAAGTGTTATAACAAATGCCAATAGCGCAGGCGGTGAAGGAGCTCGCAGAGTATTGGGAATTGGACCGGCGCCGGTGCTTGAGGGAGATAAGATAGCAGTATCTTTTTTATTGGATAAAACAGATGCTACTCTTTTGTGGGAGTCATTAAAGACAGCAACTCCGGATATTTCTTTCAATCTCAACATGACCATTGCAGGTTATCAGTCCCCGTTGAATTCAAAATTGAAATGGACTGGGACAAGATCTATAATCATGAGATCTTCAATGCAGGTGTGGCAACTCCTATATTGCAGGCCGAGATTGGGATAGCAACACAGGAATTGCGTGAATCGGGCGCAATCAGGATCACACAGATTGGTGAGGATCCTAATATGCAACGCTTACAGGATCTGTTAACCAATAAAATGATAGACATGTGTTTCGTTCCATTTGGCCGTGAAGGATCACCCAACTGGAGCGATCTTGCACAGCCTTTGAATGGAGGGCAAAGTTTCCTGGACAGGGCTACTACTCAATTGAATGAAGAAAGACAGCGTCAGCGGGAAAACAATAATACCATTGCTAGCAGGAACCTGGAAGAAAGAAGATATACGGATGAAGAGAATAGAAGAAGGAGGGAAGAGAACAGAAATAATAACGGAACTACTAATGGAGGATCAACTGGAGGTTCAACAGGTGGCTCAACTGGTGGCTTAACTGGTGGAACAGTAGCTTCTGGCACAGACTCAGGTACAGAAACAGAAGAAGGAAATGATGCTGCAGGTGCAGAAACAGCTACAGGTGTAAGAGAAGGAAGAGTTACACCCAGATCAACATCTACTCCATCCAGGTTAGGGCCTGCATTTTCCAATCCTGCCAACTTCCGCAATGGCACTCAGGGTATTCCGGATGCACAACAACAACAGCAACAACAGGAAGGATTACAGAACATCAATATTGTTGCTTCTTATCAAAAGAAAACAATAAAACATACCGGCAAGTATACTGCAGAGGCCAGAACCTATTTCACTACTTCCCTGACAGAAGTGTTTGGAGGTAATATCGGCAGGATCAATTGCAGGGATTGTTTGCGTGAAGTAAACCTTGATGATCCGCTTTATAAACAAAGAGAGCTGGTTTGTTTCATTGATGGAGAAATATCACAGGACTTTGACAAGTTCATCAATTATGTAACTGTAAGCATGCGTAAAAAACATCCCGGCGGTGATATCACAACAGATGAAGTGAGAGTTGATCGCAAGAACTACAATAGTGAAGGCAATGCTTTCAAATTGATGTATGGCTGGAAAACTGGTGACAATGACCGTCGGTCCTGGCTGAATTATGAATACAAAACGGTGTGGAATTTCTTTGGTGGGGGTACAGTGGAAAGTGATTGGCAGCCTTCCGTTAATCCGGTTATTCCTTTAAAGGCACCAGTCAGAAGAAGATCCGTGAATATAATTGCTGACCCGGATAATATTAAAAAGAATAACATCAGGAGTGTAACGGTGCGCGTGTATTATTCAGCAGGGGGTAAGGAGCAATTTAAACAAACCAGTTTGAACCTGAGTCGCCAGGTATATTCTGCAATTGTTGATTTTATTCTTCCCGCAGACCAGGCGGAGTATGAATATGAAATTGACTGGCTTACGGGCAATAACCAGGCGGTGAAATCCGGAAGAATGAAATCTTCTTTTGACGACATATTTGTAGATACCCTGCCAGGCAAATAATGAAAGACCCCAATACCTATTCCCGAAAATGACTATTCTTCAAACAAATTGATCACGTATGAAAACGAAAATATTATCAGCTGTTATTACTATTTGCATAGCGATAACCAGTTTTTCGCAGAACTCAGACGCAGATTTTATCGCACAAAAAATACGTATTCGTTATATACCCCATCCCAATACAGCACCTTTGGAAGTGATCCGTATACCTGTAAGCCAGGTTCTTGGGAGCGGATATATATTCGGTACTACATCTGAGAACGGCATGAATGTATGCGCACGGTTCTTAAAACATTTATTGCGACCGGTGGGCAGGGGTGCAGATGATGGGCAGCCTTTGTTGCAACAAATTATTGCCAGTACATTACGGATTACGGGTGATTCAGTTGTAGTTGATATATATAAAGATGACCAGGTTTTGAATGCATATGCCAAAACACAATACCTGAGTGATCCAAATTACGGGGATGATCACATTTGGCCAGCAGCATGGAGGGATGATACTGGCCCTGCAGCAAGTGGAAGCAGTCATACTGCACATATCCAATTTGGAGAAAATTTTGCAGGAGGATATGGAATTACTGAAATGAGAAGAACCTTTGTGCATGAGATGATGCATACCCAGGATTTTTCAGATGTACGGGCACATATCTGGGGAAGGTTCAGGTATGGTGCAGATGGTGATCACTATGGATTTGAATTACTTCCTAATGCAGCAGATGCGTTTGGAGAAGGCATCGCCAATTCAATGACCTATATCTATAGCAGGATCAGCAGGAATGAAACGATCAGATGGTTTGCTAATAATGATTACTGTGTTATTGAAATGCCACCCACAGATGCTTTAATAACAAGCAATCATCTTCCGCCAAGGTCGGAATGGGTATATACACAGGTAAGCAGTACCGATCCTCCAGGTGCAGGGCTGGTATCCTCGAACCCAACTTTCCGGGATTACAGGGTCTATCGACTTGCTGAGATGCCATCCCGGTTCCTAATGCAGAATGAACAGATAATTGCAATGATCGGAGCAGAGTATGCGTTAAAGGTGGGAATGAACCATTATTTCCAGGCTTTGCGTTCAGGAAATGGAAGATTGTTCCGGGTAAGCACTTCGGCGCATGCGAGATGGTTTGAAGCATTATCCAATGAGGCAATTCCGAATGGAATTACCATGAATGATATCCGGACTACATCCCGTGCTTCCATGCCGTATTTATATGCGCTGGCGCTTGCAGATTATTTTACTTATTACAGAAGCACTACACTAAACGAATTTAAGGCCATGTTTGAAAATAGTCTTTCAGAAGACTGGGCAAATGTTTATTGGACAGTTGGAAAAGATATCACAAGAAGGGCAGCTCCAATCACACTTAGCCGTGGAAGACCTCCGGTATTGAATGTGCAGCAGAATATTGATGCAATTGCTGCTGCTTTGGGAGTCAGTACTCCGTAAAAGCCGGGATAATTATTTGTTTAAGAAATGGGAGCTGAAGTCTAGCCCATATTATGGAATACCTTTTGGACATCCTCATCCTGTTCCAGCTTTTCAATGAGTTTGCTCACGTCTTCTGCCTGGGTATCATTTACAGGAACAGTGGTAGATGGTATCCATTCCAGTTCAGCGCTTATTGGAGTAATATTTTTTTCTTCAAGCGCTTTTTGCATATTGCCGAAATCAGTAAAACCAACGCGGATAACCAATACTGGTTCGTTATTTTCACCAGTCCCTTCACCCAATTCTTCCAGTCCAAAATCAATTAATTCCAGTTCAAGGTCATCTGTATTCAATCCTTCCGGCTTTAATTTGAAAACACCCATTTTCCTGAATTGAAAAGCCACGCTACCGCTATTGCCCAGTGTGCCGCCACCTTTATTGAAAAGGGATTTAATATTCGCAACAGTGCGCACATGGTTGTCAGTAGCTGTTTCTACAAGCACAGCCACACCATGAGGACCATATCCTTCATACAGGATCTCATCATAATTGGTCATTTCCTTGCCCTGCGCCCTTTTAATGGCAGCTTCAACACGGTCCTTGGGCATGCCAACGCTCCGGGCATTCTGGAAACAGCGGCGAAGGGCGGCATTGGTATTAGGGTCAGGTCCACCGGCTTTAACTGCTATCACGATTTCTTTCCCGATGCGAGTGAACTGCTTTGCCATCCGGTCCCAACGGGCAAACATGGAGGCTTTTCTAACTTCAAATATGCGTCCCATAATTATTAATACGAGGTCAATAAAACAGATCAAAAAAAATCAGCCCATTTCCCTGCAAAGGGTAATGGGCTGCAAATTTACGGCAATAAGTTTATGTTTATTTCCTGCTTATTCTCATTCCGAAAATAACAGCATGGATTGCAGCAAATACCAGTGAAAAATAAAACAGGCCGGTATCTGCCCCCTCTGATTGTTCATGATGAAGGAAAGCAACAGCAGCCAAAACAACAGCCAACACGAGGCCTGTTGAGCCAACTACTTTATTCGCCTGCCTTGGTGTATCCGGAAGAGTACTGGAAAGAAGGCTTTTTTTGATACTGTACCAGAGGTAAATATCAAATCCTATCAGCATCCATACCAGCAAACGGATCCACGTATCAAGAGGCAGAAAAGCCATCATGAAAAAGCAGGTAGCTATTCCCAGTAATGGTACCAAGGGTACCAATGGTGTTCGGAAAGCACGAGGTGCCTCAGGCATTTTCTTGCGCAGTACCATTACACCAATACATACCAGGATAAACGCGAATAAGGTTCCAATACTCGTCATTTCCCCCACAACCCGGGCTGGAACCAATGCGGCAAATAAACTTACAAAGCACAGAAATAGGAGGTTGCTTTTTGCAGGTGTCCTGAATTTTGGATGTACATCAGAAAATACTTTGGGAATCAGGCCATCTTTGCTCATGCTGAAGAATACTCTTGATTGTCCCAATAACATCACCAGGATCACAGAAGAGTAACCAGCAAGAATGGCTACTATGATAGCGCGATTCAGCCAGGGATAATCTGCATGGACCAGGCCATCTGCACCAACCTTACCCATATGATCGATGGCTACAGCAACAGGCGCAATTCCATCTTTTCCTCTGAATGAAGTATAATTGGTTACGCCAGTCATTACATGCGCAAATAATATATAAAGGAGTGTGCAGATAAAGAGTGATCCCAGGATACCAATAGGCATATCCCGTTTGGGATTCTTTGCCTCCTGTGCGGCAGTACTTACAGCGTCAAAGCCAATATAGGCAAAGAACACAATGGCAGCCGCTCGAATAATACCACTGAAACCAAATTCGCCAAACTTGCCTGTATTATCAGGAATATAGGGAGTATAATTGCTGTTATTAATATAGCTCCAGCCGAGAATGATAAAAATGAGAACCACGGCTACTTTCAAACCTACGATAACTG
>Ga0170475_100196504_pt1 | contig 11346 bp, 7 predicted proteins | sample Soicark_Litter_5_FD_111474 | JGI IMG/M metagenome (GOLD analysis project Ga0170475, IMG submission 111474) | Avena fatua rhizosphere microbial communities from Hopland, California, USA. Combined Assembly of 48 SPs | reverse complement strand
CTGTTGTCGTCGGCGATGAGCACATGGTGGCTGGGGAGGGTTTCGAGAATGGCCGGCGGCGATTCCGGCGGCGCAGGCGGCACCCGGCCCCGCGGCAGCCGCACCACGAACTCCGACCCTTCGCCCAGGCCATCGCTATGCACGGCGATGCTGCCGCCGTGCAGTTCGATGAGCTGCCGCGCCAGTGTGAGCCCCACGCCCAGGCCCTTGTTGCCGCGTTTGAGCGACTGGTCAACCTGAACGAACATGTCGAAGATGCTGTCCTGCTTCTCCGGCGCGATGCCCACGCCGCTGTCGCTGAAGCGCACGACGATGTCCTGGCCGTCTTCTGTCATGCGCACGACTATCGTTCCGCCGTCATCGGTGTACTTCGCGGCGTTGTTGAGCAGGTTGGCGAACACCTGCGCGAGGCGTGTCGAATCGCCCTCCACGAAGATCGGCCCCGGCGGCAGATCGAGCGTGAGGCGGTGTTTTCTTGCCTCGATGCCGGGCGATGAAATCTCGACCGCGTTGTTAAGCACGCCGATGATGTCCACGCGTCCCGACTCCAGCAGCACCTTGCCGGTAGTGATGCGCGAGACGTCGAGAAGGTCGTCGATGAGCCGAACCATTTGCTGCACTTGGCGCGACATGATCTGCAAGGCGCGCTGCTGGATCGGGTTTTCATTGCACGAACGGCGCAGAATTTCCACAGCATTTGTGATCGGCGCGAGCGGGTTGCGCAGCTCGTGGGCCAGCGTTGCCAGGAACTGGTCCTTGGTGCGAGCCGCGCCGCGCAGCGCCTCTTCGGCCTTGCGGCGTTCGGCCATCTCGACAGAAAGGTGGTTGTTCGATTGTCCAAGCGCCTCCGTGCGCTTGCCCACCTCTTCGAGCATGTTGTTGAAGGCATCGACCAGCGTGCCGACCTCGTCATCCGAGGTCTTGGGTGCGCGCAGCGAGAAGTCGCGAGTGGTGAGTACGCTGCGAGCGACTTGTGCCACATGAAGAATCGGGTCGGTCACGCTGCTTTGCAGCCGCCGGCTCACGAGGGCAGCCGTCAACAGGCTGGTCGCCATGACCGCGGCGAGGATCAGCAGGTAATCGAAGAGCCGGCCGAAGATGTCGTAGCGCGAGCGCAGGTACACCGTGCCGATGATCTGGTTGTTCTCGCGGATCGGCTGGAAAAGTTCGATTCGGTCGCCGTCGATGAGCATGCCCGGCGCCTGCGCCGTCACGGGCAAGCTGGCCTCGGCTGTCTCCGGGTGCACGTAGCTCGCAAAGAGCTGGCCGTTGCCTCGGTAGACGGCGGCCGCGGTGATCTTCGGCCGCAGCTCCAGCAAGGAAAGGTTCTCGGCCACCGCTTTCGGGTCGTCGAAGTTGAGTGCTGGCGCACTGGTGTGGGCAATGATGCGCGCCTGCGTGTTGAGGTCTTCGATCCAGGACTTCTGGAAGCTTCGCAGCTCGTAGATCAGCAACGCGGTCGCGCTCAGCATCAGGGCAACGCAGGTGGTGGCAATGACCACCGCCATGAGCTTGCGGCGCAGCGAGGTGCGCGTCTGACTCACGGAAATACTCCAGCGACCCGGCAGTCGGGCTCCCTCGGGTGACGGCATGCAGATATTTCCACAGACCCGACTCGTGTGTATGGTGGCAGCGCAATGTGCGGTCGGCGCTGTGCCGCGCCTGAATGCACGAGTCTAGCAACGGACTCGCAACGAGGGCAGCGCTGGCCGCAAGTCCATGCAAACAAATGCAGGTCTTACACACTGACGGGTCATTTGGACGGGCGAAGCTTCCCGTCGAAACGGCTGAAGAGGCCAGTATTTCGATCATGCCCGCTCGCTCATCAGGCCAAAGGCCCCTTGCTCGTCGTTGCAAATGCTCGCCATAGCACGAGCTATGGCTGCGCTTTGCGCCTCGATCAGGTGCCTTTTGACGTGCTGTTCGGACACGCTCGAAATACTCTCAGCCTCTGGTGCGTTTCTGCAAGCTGCACGCCCTTCATGGCGAGCGCCAGTTACCAATTGCCGAGGCACAGCACTTGCCGCAAGCTGAAGGCATCCACGGGACTTCGACATGACACCAGCTTCAAAATCACGCTGGCGAATCGCCGCCTGGCCTCTTGGCATCGTTGCGGCGGCGCTGATCGGCGTTGTGGTCTGCGAGACTCAAGGCTGGCCTTTCCTGAAGGGGCCGGTGCAGCAGCAACTGAGCAAGCGCCTTCAACGCCCGGTTGAGTTCGGCGACACCTTCAAGCTCAAGCTCTTCGGTTCGATCCGAGTGGACACGAGTTCGCTGCGCATCGGCCCGCCCGACGGCTTGGCGGCGGACTCTCTCTTGAGCGGCGACCTCGTCAACGCCAAGAGTGCTCACCTGGAGTTGCCGTACGCCACGCTCAGGCAACTGGCACGCAAGGACAACACCGAAGCGCCGCGCATTGCGTCGCTTCGGTTCGGCGAGGTCGATGCATCGCTCAAGCGTTCGGCTGACGGTCATTCGAACTGGGCCTTTGCGCCGACGCAGGCCGCTGCGACGCAAAGACAGTTCGACCTGCCGACGGTGGACGAACTCGTGGTAGAGCATGGCCACGTCGCCTTCGACGATGCAGTTCTCAAGACCAGCTTTGCCGCAAAGGTGAGTACAAGCGAAGGCGATCGCGCATCAGTCCAGAACGGCCAGGCGGCCGGCCTTGTCGTTGAAGGACGAGGGAACCACGAGAAGCTGCCGTTCCAGTTTCGCGTGACCTCGGCGGGCGTGTTGCCGCTGGTGGCGCGTGACACTGCCACGGCTGTGCCGATCACCATCCGGCTTTCCGGCGGAAGCGAAGCCAAGTTCACATTCGACGGCACCGGCACCGACGTGCTGAGCTTTCAGGCGATCGATGGCACCGCCACCCTGTCGGGTCCGTCGCTCGCGAAGGTGGGCGATGCGTTGGGCATCACCTTACCGACGACGGAGCGCTTCACGCTGAAGGGACGGCTGAGCAAGTCTGGGCAGCGCTGGGCGTTCAAGAATGCAGACCTCGACGTGGGCGACAGCCACCTTGGCGGGAATTTCAGCTACGACCGCGCGCCCCAGGTGCCAATGCTCACCGGCGAGTTGAACGGATCGCATCTGGTACTGGCAGACCTGCTGCCAGCCTTCGGTGCGCCGAAGCCCGGCACCGAGAAAGCCAAGGCGCACGTTGTGGCGCAAGGCGGGCGTGTCTTGCCGGATCGTGAACTTGATATTCCATCGTTGCGATGGATGAACGCGAACGTCAAGGTCCGTCTGACGCGTGCTGAACTGGGAACGCTCTTTAGACAGCCGCTTGCACCGCTGGATGGCGACCTCACGCTTGACGGCGGCGTGCTGAGGCTGTCGAACTTGCTCGCTCGTGCTGCGGGCGGCGAGGTCAAGGGCAACCTGGGGCTCGACGGTACCCAGGCCAATCCACTGTGGACGGCAAATGTCCGTTGGGCAGGCATCGAACTCGATCAATGGCTTCGTCCGCGCAACAAGACATCGCAGCAGCCGAAGCCGTCTGGCGAGAACCCGGGTTGCGTGACGGGTCGCCTGGGCGGGCATGCGCAACTGCAGGCACACGGGAGGTCAACGGCGAAGATGATCGCTTCAACCGATGGCACGGTGCAGGCGTGGGTGCGCGACGGCACGATCTCGCATTTGATCGTCGAGGCGGCGGGCATCGACATTGCACAAGGCCTGGGCCTCTTGATCGTCGGGGACGACCCGCTGCCCATGAACTGCGCGGTGGTCAAGGCAAACGCCAAGGCCGGCCTGCTCACTCCTGAGGCGGCAATGGTCGACACACGGGACTCCACGCTGTTGATCACCGGCTCCGTCAATCTTGCCGACGAGCGGCTCGCGCTGGTAATGACCTCCAAACCCAAGGACATGAGTCCGGCCACCTTGCGTTCACCGGTGAGGCTGGAAGGCACCTTCGATCATCCGCAGGTCTACCTGGAGAAGAAACCGATTGGCTTGAAGGTGTTGGCGTCCGCGGCGCTGGCGATGGTGCATCCGCTTGCCGCATTGATTCCCCTCTTCGACCCGGGCGACAAGGACGGTGCCGGCGGTTGCCAACGAACCCTGCAGCACCTGAGAGATGCAGACGGGCCGGCGGGTGTTCGAGACGCGAAGGCGCCAAAGGCCAACGACAAATCATTGCCGCCGGACCCCGCCGCTCGCCATGCAGCGGCATCTGCGCCGATGCGCAAATGATGAAGCGATGAGGCGTCTTCGCGGAGCCAGGGAGCGATCCCACCTCATGAGTGGTCTCCTTTGTCAATGCGGTGCGCACGAGACTCATTCTCCGTCGCCGCAGCCGCGAGGATCTTCGCGTGGATGTGCCACACCGCGATGAACATTGCCGCGGCCGCTGGCCCAACGACAAAACCGTTGATGCCGATCAATGCGATGCCCCCGAGGGTCGAGACCAGAATCAGGTAGTCGGGCATCTGAGTGTCTCTGCCAACGAGCACGGGCCGCAGCAAGTTGTCGACCAGGCCAATGACGAGGACACCATAGGCGATCAGCGCGAAACCCTGCCACACCGCGCCAGTCGCAAGCAGGAAAAGTGCGACTGGCAGCCACACCAGCCCGGCGCCAACGGCCGGCAGCAGCGAGAAGAAGGCCATCAACACCGCCCACAACAATGCGCCGCTGACCCCGAGGAACCCAAAGGCGATGCCGCCAAGCGCACCCTGAACGGCAGCCACCACGAGATTGCCCTTGATCGTGGCGCGTACCACGGTGGCGAACGTGTCGAGCAATTCCTGCTTGTGCGCCGGCGTCATCGGGATCGCCCGCTTCATGGCACGAACGACGCCGTCGCCGTCGCGAATCAGGAAGAAAGCGAGATACAGCATGACGAAGACGCTGACGACGAAGTCGAAGGTGTTCTGCCCGAAGTTGAGAGCGTGTGTCGCGATGAACCGGCTGGCCTGCGTGAGCGCGGCGGACAACCAGCGCCGCAATGCCTCGAAGTCGGCCAGGCCGAATCGATCGAGCACCGAGGTTGCCCAGGCCGGAAGCGCGTCGAAAAGTTTGCGGAAGTAAATGGCCGGGTCCCATTCGCCCGACTGCATTCTTTGATAAATCGCCGCCGCTTCTTGCGCAAGAGAAGCAGTGATGACCGCGAAGGGGATCACCACCATGAGCAGCACGATCAGCAGAGTCAGCAGGGCGGCCACAGTGCGCCGATGCTTCAGCGGCGGCAAGAGTCGACGATAGATGGGCTCGAACAGCATGGCCACGATCACGCCCCACATGATGGCGCCGTAAAACGGGAGGAGGATCCATCCCAGTCCAATGGACACGACGATCAGGAGCAGCAAGAGAACCCGGTTGTGAGAGTACGAGGACTCGCTGTGTTCAGACGGCTTCATGGTGTTCGCACGCAGGAGCGGGCCGGGATTGGCGTCCGATCGTATCGGTCGCATGGCAATCCCTTCAACACGGTGACATGTCGAGCCCGTACCGGCGCATCTTTCAGTCGTCACGCGATCCAACAATGCCGAGCAGCGCCAGCAGCGACTGGAACACGTTGTACACGCTCAAGTAGACACCGAGAGTCGCGGTGATGTAGTTGGTCTCCAGGCCATCCTGAACACGCTTCAGGTCGTGCAGGATGAAGGCAGAGAAGACCCCGATGGCCAGCACCGATATCGTGATCATCAATGCACTGGACTGGATGAAGACGTTGGCAATGCCCGCGAGCAGCACCATGATGGCGCCGATGAAGAGCCACTTCCCCATCACGGACAGGTCGCGCTTGATGATCGACGAGAGCGTGGCCATGCCGAAAAAGATCAATCCGGTGCCGGCGAACGCCATCATCACCAGGCTGGCGCCATTGGCCAAGCCGAGAACGGCGCCCACCAGACGCGAGAGCATCAATCCCATGAAGAACGTGAAGCCCAACAACATGGGCACGCCTGCCGCCGAGTCCTTGTTCTTCTCGATGGCGAACATGAAGCCGAAGGCCCCCACCAGGAACACCACGAGACTGATCCCGGGGGACATCGCGCGTGCGAGTCCGGTGGACACGCCGATCCAGGCGCCGAGGACGGTGGGGATCATCGACAGTGCGAGCAACCAATAGGTATTGCGCAGCACGCGATTGCGCTGAATCGCACCTGCGGGGTTCGCAACATCGGCAGTAAGAGCTTGATACTTGTTCATGTGGTGACCTTTGATGGACGAAATGGTTGATGAAAAATGGTGAAGGGAAAGGGTTGCCCTCCTTCGGTCATGAGCGATCTGTGGACTTCAGCAGGGCGGCCTTTCGTTTGGCACGCGACCGGATATTGAGTGCCTCCACGGCCAACGAGAACGCCATGGAGGCGTAGATGTAGCCCTTCGGTACATGGATGTCGAAGGCTTCGGCGGTCAGCGCCATGCCGACCATGACCAGGAACGCAAGCGCAAGCACTTTGACCGAGGGATGGAGATCGACGAAGTCGCCGATGGGCTTGGCGGCGAAGAGCATCACACCGACGGATGCGATGACGGCAGCCATCATCACGAAGATCTGGTCGACCATGCCCACGGCGGTGATCACCGAATCGAGCGAAAACACGATGTCGATGATGGCAATCTGGCCGATCACGCCCCAGAAGACCCCGCGCTTTGCGCCTGCAGTAGCGATTGCCGTGTCGCCAGGTCCGTGCTCATCTCGCGCTTCGACCTCCACGAAAATTTCGTGGGAAGCCTTGTAGAGCAGGAAGATGCCGCCCAGCAAGAGCACCAAGTCCCGCCCGCTGATGCCCTGGTTCATGATGGTGAAGAGGTCCGCAGTCAAGCCCATCACCCAACTGAGAGAGAGCAGCAGCAGCAGACGCGACACCATTGCGAAGCCCAGCCCGAGCCGGCGGGCCCTGTCGCGTTGTTCCGCCGGCAAGCGGCCGACGAGGATGGAGATGAAGATGATGTTGTCGATGCCCAGGACGATTTCCAGTCCGGTAAGCATTGCGAATGCAATCCAGATGTTCGGGTCGAACAGTGTGGCCATGAGTGGTTTTGTTGGTCTGAAAAGTGGAGGGAATCAGCTGGAGCGAAATCAATATCGCGTGCGAAGTTGATCCGCACGCGCAGGCCGGTGGTGCCCTTGACGGTGTTTTGCACGGGACCCAAGTCCCCGCGCCACGTGTGGCGTGGCCTAGATGACGACCTGCAGGCGCGGAGGCCGCTCAAGCCCGGCCAGGAACGGCGATGGGGCTCTCAGCGAGAACGAGCGTTGAGATATGGTGTCAGGGCGCGCGGCCTCTTGCGACGGGCGCACTGAGTCGAACAGTTCCGGACTGTCGGCCAAGGTGTCTGGGGGTTGGACTTCGTCCGCTTGGTCGCAGGGGCACTGATCCACCAGTCCGTCTGCGTGCTGATCCAATGGCCCAGCTGTCTTGACTTGCACTGTCCCATCACTGGACGGTGCCATCATTCGCCCGGGCAAAAGCGTGGCGACGGCGTAGGTCGAAACCAACAGCGTGACCACGAATGTGACGAACCAGCGAGGCAAGAGTGGCAAAGCGGGGGGGCGAAGTGTTCGAAGCACGATTATCCGTCCTTCAAGCAATCCAGTGGGGAGGACCGCACAGACCGATCGCGACTCAGAGGCTGAGAGTATTTCGATCATGCCCGCTCATCACGCCAAAAGAACCCCTGCTCGTCGTTGCAAATGCTCGCCATAGCCCGGGCTATGGCTGCGCTTTGCGCCTAGATCAGGTGTCTTTTGACGCGCTGCTCGGGCACGCTCGAAAAACTCTCAGCCTCTCAGGCGTGCTTGCGTCGCCGCTCGACGGCTGCCACATTCAGCATCTGCCGAAACTTCGTCACCGTGCGGCGCGCCACTGTGAGGCCTTGCCGCGCCAACTGGCGTGCGATTTCGGCGTCGGATAGCGGGTCCAACGGGTTCTCACCGGCGATCATGTCCTGGATCACGCCGCGGATCGCGGTGGCTGAACAGGCGCCGCCGCTCGCCGTCGGCATGGCGCGCGAGAAGAAGTACTTGAGTTCGAACACGCCCGACGGCGTCGCCATGTACTTGTTGTTCGTCACGCGGGAGACGGTCGATTCGTGCAAGCCGACTTCATCGGCAATCTCGCGCAGCCCCAGCGGCTTCATCGCGAGCGGGCCGTATTCGAGGAAGTGGTGCTGCCGGCGAAGAATGGCTTCGGCAACGAGCAGGATGGTCGAGAAGCGCTGCTCCACGTTGCGTACCGTCCAGCGTGCTTCCTGCAGATGCGCGGCGAGCTCGGCGTGCTTCGAATTGCGGTGCTGCTGGAAGAGCTCGGCATACACGCGGTTCAGTCGGACCTTGGGCACCACGGCCGGGTTCAACTGTGCAGCCCATTGGCCGCGAATCTTCTTGACGATGACGTCGGGCACCACGAAGTGCACGTCCGACGAGCCGAATCGCCAGCCGGGTCGCGGATCGAGGTGACGGATGCGGTCGCACACGGCTTCGATGTGCACGGCCTCGCGATCGAATACCTTTGCCAGGCCCGGAATGTCTCTTTGCGCCAGTTTGTCGAGCTGCTCTGTGATGATGCGTCGCGCAAGTTCGCGGTCGACTGCATCGTCGATGCATTCGAGCTGAAGCAGCAGGCACTCCGATGCGTTTCGCGCGCCGACGCCGCAGGGGTCGAGCGATTGCACAAGTTTCAGGGCCGTGTTCATTTCGCACTGGTCGACCACCGGGTCGAGTTCAGTGATGCCGGCAAGTTCGTCGAGTGATAGGCGAAGGTAGCCGTCGTCGTCCAGCGATTCGATGATGGCGCACACCAGCACGCGGTCGCGGTCGGACAGAGGCATCACGTTGATCTGGCCGCGAAGATGCTGGCGCAGGTCGATGTCCGCGGCGACCATTTCCATCACGCCGTCGGTGTCGCCGGAACTGCTTGCGGAGCTTCCGCTTCCTCCCGGCGTCTGCCAGTTTTCGCGTTCCCAGGTGGTGTCGGGGTCGCTGGCCGATGCGTTGTTGTCGACCTGCGGCGCTTCGGTTGCGGCAGGGGTCTCCCGCTGTGAGTCGTCGCCAGCACTTTCCGATGCCGCTGCTTCCCCCGATGGTTCCTCGATTTCGAGGAACGGGTTCTTGCCCATTGCGTCCATCACTTCCTGCGCGAAGTCGAGCGAAGACAGTTGGAGCAGACGCACGGCGTGCTGCAAGCGCGGTGTGAGCGTCTGATGCTGTCGATGTTCTGTGCGAGTCTGGAGCGCCGGTGAATTCATGGATCTCTCGATGAAAAGTTGATTGGCAGCGACCACTCGTGGCCTGAGAGGCTGAGAGTATTTCGATCATGCCCGCTCATCACGCCAAAAGACCTCTGCTCGTCGTTGCAAATGCTCGCCATAGCCGTCGCTATGGCGAGCATTTGCGCCTAGATCAGGCGCCTTTTGACGTGCTGCTCGGACACGCTCGAAATACTCTCAGCTCTGAGGCCGAGTGGGCGTCGGGAGCGCGCTGCGGCACGTCCTGAACTGTGTACCGCAACCGCTGTGCCAACCGAGTGAGAGATCGGTAACAAGCTGCGGGAAGGCGGTGCCAACCTGCTTTCGAAAGTCCCCGGAAATCCGCGCCAATGCTGCGAATTTTCGATTTCGCCTGTGTAAAAAGCGCTCGCTGTTGCGGGTTGCGAGGAGCAATCGGCGTGCTCAAAAGCCGCCCTTCGGTCGGACATTTCGGGAGGCTTTGTGTGATTTACCGCAACAACTGCTGGCTGACCACGACGAAAGTCACAAAGTCGCGGCATGACTATTGCCGCAGCACCGGGGCACTCGCCACCCAAAAGGAGATGTATCCATGGCTACTTCCGCCAAGACCCAGATCATTGACATGCTCAAGGCCGATCACAAGAAGGTAAAGAAGGCCTTCAAGGACTTCGAGAAGATGGACCCGCAAGCGGAGTCCGAAAGCGCCGAGGCACTGGTCGAGCAAACGCTCGCCGCCATCGAGGTCCATTCCTCGCTCGAGGAACAGATCTTCTACCCGGCGGCGCGTAGTGCCATCAAGGAAGAAGACCTCATCGACGAAGCCGAGGTCGAGCACATGACGGTCAAGGTGCTCATCGAACAGTTGAAAAGCATGAGCGCCAGCGATGACAAATTCGCGGCAACCTTCAATGTGCTCGGCGAGTACATCGACCACCACGTGAAAGAGGAGGAGAACGAGATGTTCGTGCAGCTCACGCGACCGGGCGTGGGCTGGGACGCCGTGCTTGAACAGATGCAGACGCAGCGCGCTCAATTGCTCGAAGAAAAGGGCCTGCCTCCAGAGGCCGAAGAAGCCACGACGCCGGCAGGGCGATCATCCGCTGGCAGCCGTGCATCCCGCAGCACCGACGAGTCGCGTCCGCAGGCCGCATCGCGTTCGTCGAAGAGATCGTCTGCGTCTGAGAAGAAATGATTGCGGCCTGGCTTCATGCATTTCAATGAAAGGAAAGTCTGGGCTGAAGTTCAGCACGGCGGTATGTCTTACGGGAGTTTCGAAGCGCTACGGCTAACCATCCGGCGAAGGGATCAGTGCCCGCGAAGGAAAGTACTCTTTCTCTTTAAGTCCCGTCGCCATAAACCTTGACCTGGCTTGCCACTTGCTGTGAAATTTCTGCAAGCCGTCCGCGCGACCATTTGCGTGGTTTGTTGGGATCGGCCTGAAATTTGTACATGAGGCAGCAAGTGCTGCAACGGTTGCGCCCAACGCAGGGAGAAGCCACATGCCCCACGCATTGATCGTTGACGATGAACCCGATGTCGTCGACTGGATGTCCGAAGTGGTCCGCGCTGAGGGCTACACCGTCGCCACGGCCGATTCACTGCGCAATGCCCGGGCCCAACTTTCCGACAGACGCCCGATGTGCTGCTGACCGATCTGCAGCTCCCTGACGGACGTGGGACCGACATCGTGCGCGACCTCGAATCTCCGGCACAGATCGAAGTCGTGGTGATCACGGGACACGCGAGCGTGGACACCGCGATCGAAGCTATCCGCATCGGCGCGAGTGACTACCTCGTCAAGCCGGTGGACATTGAACGCCTGCTGGCCATCCTGCGCCGTCAGCCACAGGCGTCCGAGCTTCGAAGCGAGATCGGTGAGCTGCGCGAGGAGCTGCGGCGCGCGGGGCGCTTCGGCCACATGTTTGGCGACTCGCCGCCCATGCAGGCGCTGTACGACAAGCTGAGCCGCGTCGCGCCGACTGCAGCCACCGTGCTGCTCACGGGCGAGAGCGGCACCGGCAAAGAGGTGGCGGCCCGCACCATTCACGAACTCAGTCGCCGCAAGAAGTTTCCCTTTCTTGCGATCAACTGTGGCGCGATATCGCCCAACCTGATCGAGAGCGAATTGTTCGGCCACGAGAAAGGCAGTTTCACCGG
>Ga0170475_108920061_pt1 | contig 11347 bp, 10 predicted proteins | sample Soicark_Litter_5_FD_111474 | JGI IMG/M metagenome (GOLD analysis project Ga0170475, IMG submission 111474) | Avena fatua rhizosphere microbial communities from Hopland, California, USA. Combined Assembly of 48 SPs | reverse complement strand
CTGGTTGCCGCGCGCTTCGACCCGCAGCATCACCGCCGGTAAGCACGGACTGTCGTACCTGACCGTCCACCGGCGCCGTCCCGGCCTGCAGATCAGAACGCGCCCCACCACCTGAACGCACAAACGCTTTCCGCCGAGCCACACTTCGCAACCGACCCAGTTGCCATCGGCCACGCTCATGACGGACGCCACAGTTGGGAACCTCCAGAGGGAGGAGGTGATGGCGTTGACGCGTAAGGAATGCCGCGTGGAGTCGGGACGAGGCCGACCGTCGATACATTACTCCGGGACGATGCTGGGGCGGGACGAGCTCGCCGTTGCCCTCGGCGCGGTGGCGCGTGAGCTGCAACAGGCCAAGAGTACGCACCTGCTGTTCGGCGCGGTCGACGCCGCGGTGGAGCTGATCCCAGGTGCCGAGCACGGATCGATCGCGGAGGTTCGGAGACAGTCCCGGATCGTGCCCAAGGCGGAGTCCAGTGAGCTTGCACGCGAGGTGGATCTCTTGATGCAGGAGACCGGTCAGGGCCCGTGCCTGGAGGCGATCTGGGAGAACCAGACCGTCCGCGTGGACGACACCGCTGCGGAGCTGCGGTGGCCGAAGTTCTCCCGGCGCGCGGCCGAGGCCGGCGTGCGGAGCATGCTGTCGTTCCAGCTGTACGTCGCGGGTGGCAACCTCGGTGCTCTGAATGTCTACAGCAGCCGGCCCGGCGCCTTCTCGGACGAGTCGGAGCACGTCGGCCTGCTGGTGGCGACGCACGCCGCGGTTGCCTTGGCGGGCGTCCAACGGCGGGACCAGCTCGAGGATGCCGTCGACACGCGGGATCTGATCGGCCGGGCGATCGGCATCGTCATGGAGCGCTACACGATCACAGGTGATCGGGCGTTCGCGACGCTGACCCGGTTGAGCCAGCAGTCGAACCGCAAGCTGCGTGACATCGCCGCCGAGATCGTCCGTGACACCGAAGCCGCTGGCGACCAGCTGCGCGGGTAGACGCGGCGCTTCTTCGCCGCCAACGATGCTCGCCGCATCGAATGCGCTAGATGCGCCGGGACGTCCAGTGGCGCCATCTCCTGAGCCCCCGTTCTCAGGAGAGGACAACCGCTACTGCGGACGTCCCAGGTCACGGACCTGGGCGACCCCTGGTGCTGACTGTCTAACCCCAGGAGTCTGGGCCCGCGCCAAGCCGCGGCCGGACGCCAGCCTTGGCAGGCTCGGTTCCCCCGAGCGTCAGCTCTATGCCAACAGGTTCGGCACAACTCCCCATCCCTGTGAGTCCACCGCCTCGGCGTCGAGGAGAGATCGGGGCTGCTGATGGTCGAAAGTGGGCCCTCTTACCGGGTGCGGCTGTCGCGGACGCGGGGTGCTCGGTTACCGAAGGATGCGGTGTCGGTTGCGTGGCCGACGAAATGGCACAACCCGTACAAGCCCGCGCAGCGGTCGCCCGAGGCGAACGCGGCCGCCGTCGAGGCCTATCGCCGCCACCTGCGTGAGCATACCGAGTTGGTCGAGGCTGCCCGCGTCGAACTGGTCGGCAAACGACTCGCCTGCTGGTGCCCGCTCGACCTGCCCTGCCACGCCGACGTGCTGGCGGCCGTCCGCGACGGCGCCGACCCCTGACCGTTCGCACCGCGGGCCGTCGTGGGCGGGCGGTTCAGTTCTTGTGGTGGGCGAGGGCTGCGGCGGCCTGGAGGGAGACGACGTGGGCGAGGTTTACGGCCTCGGTGGTGAAGGTGTGGGGAGAATCGTCGTACCAGGTGATGAACCCGACGGTCTCGTCATACGTGTCCAGCCGGGTGCTGAGCAAACTGCGGATGCCGAGGGCGACGACGTGCGGGCGCCAGGCCTGCCAGCGGTCCTCCGACGCGGTGTCGTCGACCAGGACCGCCTCGAGGCCGGAGTTCGAGAGGCACAACCAGCAGGGGCCCTGACGCAGGTCGACCTGGAGGTGGTCGGCCTCGTCGGCGGCGAGGTCGGTCGCCTGCACGGACTCGAACTCATTCGCGCCGTGGCACAGCAGCAGACCCGCATGCCGGCAGGGTACGGCCGCCTTCGCGAGCGAGAGCACCGTCGCGAAGATCTCCTTCGGTTCCGTCTGGTGCAGCAGGGGTCTCGCCCCCTCGGCGAACTCCCTGGCCAGCTGACCGTGCATGATCCCGTCCAATCAACCGATCACCGGGTACACCGTCCGACACTTCATCATGATCACGTTCTGCGGTCTTGGGAAGGCGGTACCCGAGCCGCTGACACGCTAGGCCGGTCAGGGCCGCGGTCACCCCGACCGTGAGCCAGCCGGCGCGGTGGTTCAGTGGATTGCCCGTCGCGGTGGCGACGCCGATTGCGACCGCGACCATCACCGCGGTACCCAGTTGCGCTGCCGTGTTGAGCAGCCCCGTAGCCGTCGCCTGCTCTTCGGACTCGACCGCCGTACCGAGGGCATAGGCGGCGACTGCTCCGATTCCGTTGCCGGCGCCGGCCAGCACGAGAGCGCTGAGTACGACGACCACTCGCGGGTGCCACGCGGCAACGAAAGCGCCCGTCCCGATCGTTGCCAGTCCGACCAGCAGGACCGTCCTCGGTGTCGCGCGCTGCAGCAGCCGGCCGGCGGCTGCCGCTCCGCCGACCACCGCGAAGCTGAAGGGCAGGATCATCAGACCCGCACCAGCAGGACCAAGCCCGCGCACGTCCTGGAAGTACAGCGTCGTGAGCACCACCAGCGGACTTGTGGTGGCCGTGACGCCGAACGATCCGATGATTCCGGCAAGCACCCGTGGCCGGTGCCGGATCGCGGCCGGGACGAGACGCGTCGCGGTACGCCGTTCTCGCAGCAGCAGTGGAGGTACGACGACAGCGGCGACAGCCATGAGCAAACCCGCTACCAGCCAGGAGTCCGTGACCGCGTTGGCTGCGGCAACGATCGCGGCGACGGACAGGATCTGCAGCACGATCGACATCAGATTGAGCGGCTTCCGCTCGGTCGTCGACGGCTCGTCCGCAGACACGAGACGAGCAAGGACGAGGGCGAGTACGGCGACTGCACCCAGACTCGCCCAGAAGATGACCCGCCACCCGAGACTGGAAGTGACGAGTCCGCCGACGAGTAAGCCGGACGCTCCGGCCAGTCCACCCGTCGCGTTCCAGGCGCTCAGTGCGCGGTCGCGTGACTTCCCTGAACCAACGGGCTTCATGAGCAGCACGAGCGCATTGGGTACCGAAGTCGCCGCGCCTGCTCCTTGCAGGAAGCGGCCGGCAAGGAGCCATGCCGGTGCCTGGGCGGCGGCGCAGAGCACGCACCCCAGCGCGAACAGCGCGAGCCCGCCGAGCAGGACGCGCCGCGGGCCGTACCGGTCGCCGAGTCGGGCGCCGAGGAGCAGGAAGCCGCCGAATCCCACCGCGTACGCCGGGACCAGCAGGCCGGCGTCCGTCGCCGAGCCGTGGACTGCCGCGAGCATTCGCGGCAGTGCGGCGACGACAACGGTCACGCCCATCACGTCGATGAACTGCACGGCGCACAGCGTCACGGTTCTGATCCGGTGGTCAGCCATACCGCCACGCTAAATTAACGGTTTTGGAACTGTAAAGCGTTAGCGTGTCGAGGTAGAGTTCCTGGTGTGAGTCAGACGCCCAGTTGGACGTGGCTCGAGGGTTATCCCGCGCTCGACTTCGCCAACACCGTGATCCGGCGTGGCTGGAACGAGATCGAACTGATCCGCGCGCCGGCCGACCTCGAGTCGTGGCTCGACGCAGCGGCGCTGCCGGCGCCCCGGCCCGAGAAGGTCACGGAGTCCGAGCTGGCAGCGTTTCTCGGTCTGCGCGATCCGGCGCTACGCCTGCTCCGGGCGGCGGCGGGCCACGGCAGTTGGGACGTCGACGACGCGGAGGCGATCAATCAGGCGCTGGCTTCGGTCCCGGAGATCGAAGCGCTCGGCGGAGCGCCCGGGATCGTCGAGTCACGACCCCTCGGCGCACCCTCGACGTTCGAACTGCTCCTGGCCCGCCTGGCGCGCGAGGTCCGGGAGGTGCTGACCACTGGGGTCGAGGAGTTGGCGCTCTGCGACGCCCCCGGGTGCGGTCAACTGTTCTTCCGCCGCCGCCCGAACCAAGCGTGGTGCGGCCCGCCCTGCGGCACCAGGGCCCGCGTCGCCCGCCACCAGCAGAAACACCCGGCCAACTGACCTCCCCTCGGTAGCGTCTGGTCACCCTGGAAAACGCCCCGGCACAGCATCGACGGCGTTTGCCATCCGGGTCAGCATCTCGGTGAGGATGACGTCGCCGGTGCCGAAGTTGAGGCGTACGAACGTGGTAGCTGCCGGGTCGTAGCTGCGGCCAGGACTGAGAGCTACTCGTGAGCGTTCGAGGAAGAACGCGGCGGGATCGGTTCCGAGGTTCGCCGCGGAGCAGTCGAGCCAGGCGACGTACGTGGCCTGTGGAGGAGTCCAGGCGACGCCGGCGGGTAGTTGCTCGTCGATCAGCGCGCGGTTCTTGTCGAGTTGGTGAAGTACGTCGTCGAGCCATGCGTCGCCTGCCGAGAACGCGGCTTCGGCTGCCAGCACTCCGAGCAGGCCGGCCTGGTCAGGAGTGATCGTCAAGCGTCGGACGAGATCTTGTGCCCGGTCCGACGCGGTCACCACGAGCGCGGCCTTGAGGCCGGCCAGGTTGAAGGCTTTTGATGCCGAGGTCAACGAAATACCGCAGTGCCGGGCCGCCTCGGACACTTCGAGCCAGGGTTGGTGCTCCGCGCCGGGAAGGACCAACGGTGCGTGGATCTCGTCGGCGAGCACCCAGGTGTCGTACTGCGCGCAGAGTTCGGCGATCTGGGCCAGCTCGGTCCGCGGAAGAACGCGGCCGGTGGGGTTGTGCGGGTTGGCGAGGATCAGCACGTTCAATCCGTCGCGCAACCGGGCGGACAGCAGCTCGAGATCGAACGAGCCATCGGGTCGCAGTGGCAGTGGCACCAGCGAGAACCCGGCCGGAGGCAACTGTTCCAGGAACGGTGGATAGGCGGCGGTCGCGAAGCCCACCGATCCCGCGGGGGCGATCACCCGGCACAGCTCGATGAGCCCGATCATCACGTCCGGCACCAGGGTCAGCCGATCCGGATCGACCGACCAGTGCAGTCTCCGCTGCGCGAAACCGGCGAACGCGGACGCGAGGGAGGACGGTAGGCCGGACGTGTAGCCGAGGTCGCTGCGCCGGACGGCATCGTGCAGTACTGCCGCGATCGGTTCTGCCAGCTCGAAGTCCATCTCGGCCACCGTCGCGGCGATGACTCCGTCGGCGTGACCGAACCACTTCTCACTCCGTCGCCGCTGCAATTCCTCCAGTGCCGGTACGCGTGGCATGGTCCTCCTCGGTGTGCTGTCGTCGTACCTCAGGTACCCCGAGGCCGGGTCGAGGATCCTCCAGAACCCGTGCGGATGGGTGTGGTCGGGGCCTCGACTCCCGCAGGGTGCCCACGTAGTCTGCGATTTGGCGAGTAGGAGGTTGGGGATGAACCAAGGCTTGCTGAACTCGTTGACGGAGGCCGAGCGGATGCTCGTGGCCGGGACCGAACGAGATGTGCTGAAAGGCCTGGACGAGGACGAGCTTCTCGACCTGCATCAGCGGATCCGGCGGGTGCGGACGAAGTACGTGAAGAACTACCGGCGGGGCGCGAGCTCCGCCGTTGCCGAAGCCGGTGGGCGCGGGATGTCGTACGCCAGGAACCAGCGCGATCGGGACAAGGCGGAGCTGTTCGAGTCTGTCCTCGCGAGAGTGAGTCGCGAGGTCGCCGTGGCCGCGAACCGGGCGTCGATGCAGCTGCGGAGCGAGCGGATCGAGGCGGCCCGGGCGGCCAAGTCCGGCGCGCCGGAGATGCGTACGGCCGACCCGCTGCCGCCCCCGACGGTCACCAGGGCACGGACGACGAAAACCACCGGCGGGCTGAAGAAGGACGCGTCGACCAAAGCCGCCGGCGCCCGTCGGCAGGCAAAGCGCGACAGCCGCTAGTCGAATGTTCGGCGTGGGGATCGAGGGGTCTACCGGATTCAGACGGTAGGGGAATCACCCGAATCGGGGGATTTCGAGCGGTGATCGGGTGGGGTTTGCTGGTGCGGCGTCAGCCGGGAGGTGCCGAGATGCACGACGGGGACAGTGCGGACACAGGGGACACAGGGGCCGCCAGACCGTTGCGTCGGGGCAGGGCGGCGAAGGCCCTGGTGATCGGTGCCGCGCTGGTGCTGGTCGGCCTGGCGTACGCCGTACTGCTGCCGCGCAACGCCGCGGGCGCCGACAGCCCGCAGTCCGATCAGATCGAGGAAGGCCGCCGACTGTTCGCGGTCGGCTGCTCGAGCTGTCACGGCCTGAACGCGGAGGGCGGCACCGACGGCGAAGGCCGGGTCGCCGGTCCCTCGCTGATCGGTGTCGGCGCGGCCGCGGTGGACTTCCAGGTCAGCACCGGGCGGATGCCGGCCGCGCAGACCAAGGCGCAGATCCCGCAGAAGCCGCCCGTTTACACCCCGGAGGAGACCGCGGCGCTGGCCGCCTACGTCGCCTCCCTCGCTCCCGGGCCCGCCATTCCCGCGGCCGAGTCGTACGACGTCAGTAAGGTCACCGACGAGCAGATCGTCCGGGGCGGGGAGCTGTTCCGAACCAACTGCACGGCGTGCCACAACTTCGCCGGCAGCGGCGGAGCACTGCCCAACGGTCGCTACGCGCCTTCCTTGATGCACACGACGCCGCGGAACATCTACCAGGCGATGCTCACCGGCCCGCAGCAGATGCCGGTCTTCTCCGACGATGTCCTGCTGCCGGAGGACAAGCGCGCGATCATCGCCTACATCGTTGCCCTCCAGCAGAGTCACCAGCCCGGAGGGTTCGGCCTCGGACGGCTCGGGCCTGTGTCCGAAGGCCTGTGGGGATGGTTCATCGGCATCGGCCTGCTCATCGTCGTCGCTGTCTGGATCGGCGCCAAAGTTCCTCGGCTGCATCGCCCGGGTGGCCGCGGCGACAGCGAACCAAAGCCCTGAACCGTCGAAAGCTTCGCTCTGCCGCAATCGTGTCCGACCGGATACTCTCGAAGCTTCGAAGACGCACGAGTGAGGAAAGCGCAGGAGCGAGGACAGGCACCAGACACGCCGCCCACCCAGGGGAGGGGTGATGCGCGTGACGAGCCCAGGACCGGACCGAGCACGCGAGGAGTTCCGAGGGAGCGTCGACGGACAGACACCGCGTCCGCCGCTCACGTTGGTGACCCGCGAGCGGTTGCACTCCGCGCTCGACCTCGGTGTCCGCTCGCCGCTGACCCTGGTGGTCGCGCCGGCCGGCACCGGCAAGACGGTGCTGCTGTCCGACTGGGTGCTGCGCCGGCGGCGCTCCGCGAAGCCGGTCGTCTGGGTTCCTGGACAGACGCCGAAGGTCCTGCACGAGTTCCTCGAGCGGGCCGAGGGGACCGGCGGAGCGCTGGTCCCAGATCCGATCGTCGTCGACGACGCCCATCTGTTGCCACCGGCGACGGTTGCCGAGGTGTCGCGCGTGCTGCAGCGCGCGCCGCAGGCGGTCCGGCTGCTGTTCGCCACCCGGTACGACCTTCCGTTGCCGGTGCCCGAGCTCGAGGTCCAGGGGATGGCGCTGACCCTGCGTTCGCGGGACCTGCGCTTCAACGATGCGGAAGCCACCGCGCTCGTGCAGGCGCACGCCGGGAACGCGACCGCCGACGACATCACGCTGGTCCAGGAGAAGACGGCCGGCTGGGCCGCCGCTCTGGTTCTGGCTGCTCGCATGCTGCAGGCGTCCGGCGACATCGTGTGGCCCCTGGTCAACCAGCGGCCCGTGCTCGACCTGCTGCTCGGCGAGACGCTGAACACCCTCGACGAGCAGGTCCAGACAATGCTGTTGAGCACCTTCGGCACCACCTCCCTGACGGGACGGTTGGCCTCTGTGCTGAGCGGTGACGCGGAGGCCGGGTCGATGCTTGCCGACCTGGCCGCCAGCGGCCTGCTCGTCACGGCGTACGCCGATGATCCGGGCCACGACCCGCTCTACCGGTACCACCCCCTGCTGGTCGAGCTGCTGCGGCGGCGGATCGCCGCCAGCGTCGAGGACCGGCGGCTGGTCGTCGCGGCGCAGCATCGCTCCGCGCTGTACTACGAGAGTCGCGGCGACACCGAGGCTGCCTTACGCAGTGCGTTGCAGGCGGACGACCCAGGGCTGGTCGAGCGGATGCTGCTCGGCCACGGCCCGGCGCTGCTGGCTGCCGGCGAGGTACGTCTGGTGGAGGCCGGCTTCGATGCGCTCCCGGAGGGGTACGTCGAACTGCATCCACACCTGTTCGGTGTCCGGGGGCTGCTGCGCCGAGCCACCGGCGACGTGGCCGGCGCCGTCCTGGACGCCGCATCGGCCGACGACAGCGCATCGGACGCGGAGCCGATGGCACCGGAGGACGGCGCGTTGGCTGCGGACGCCATACTGCTGCGATTGTGGCAGGCTCGGTACGGATGGCATGACGTCCACGCGGCGATCGGACGAGCACGATCCCTGCTGACGCCCGCCCCGGCCGACCGGCGCGGCAGCCGTTCCGCTGTGCTTGCTCCGGAGCGGCTCGCGTGGCTCCTGATCGAGCTGGCGGCCGCGGAGACCTGGGCCGACGAGCTCGACGCGGCGCTCAGCCATCTGGACGAGGCGCTGGTCACCGCACGGATGGCCGGTCATGCGCGGCTGATCGCGGGTGGTCTGGCGCACCGGGCGGTCGTGCAGCACATTCGCGGTCAGGTTCAAAACGCGGCCGCGTCGGCGCGCGCCGCGTTCGACGCGGCCGGCGAGCAAGGACTTCCGCAGGAGTACGCCGTCCGCGCCCAGGTGGTGCTGGGCTTCGCCGCGGTGAACGAACTGGATGTCGACACGGCCTGGCACTACCACCAGGTGGTCGCGGAGACCGAGGTGGCCGGATCCGACACGGTGGTCGCGGGACTGCGGGCAATGTTGCGCGCCGTGGTTCTCGTCGAGCGCGGACGTCTCGCGGAGGCGCTGACCGAGCTCACCACCGACCCGGCGGCGGCTGGTCCGTTGCCGTCGTACCTGTCTCGCGACCTGGCGCTGATGCGCTCCTGGCTGGCGAGCCTGGTCGGGGACAAGTCCGCCGTCGACACCCAGGTGACCGTGCTCGAGCGCACTGGCAACGCGACCGAGGCCGAGCTCGTCCGGGCGATGACCTCGATCGTCGAGGGCGATGCCGAGACGACGCTGAAGTTGATCGAGGCCGGGCTCGAGCGGCCCGGGATCTACCCACCGCTCGCCTCGGCCGCCGCCTCGTTCCGGACCGTTCTGCTGGGGCGTACCGGTGACGAGCCGGCCGCTGAAGCCGCGCTCGTGGACACCCTGAACCGGGTCACGCCGCAGCGCCTGCTGCACGTGCTCACCCCGGCCGGTGACGAACCGGAGTTCCTGGACCAGTTGCGCAAGCACGTCACCGGCCCGAACCCGCATCCGTTCGCAGCGCCGGTACTCGAGAAGCTGTCGAACTACCAGGCCGGATGGAGCCAGGCCGGTGGCATGACGACGCTGGCTCGGACCCGATCGGACGCGCGTCTGCCACCACCGCGCCCTCTGGACGCCGTGGTGAACGGCGCGCGGATCCGGCTGACCGCCCGGGAGGCCGAGGTGCTCGACCAGCTCGCGCTGGGCAGCTCGTACAGCGAGATCGCTCAGGCCCTCTACATCACCGAGAACACGGTCAAGACGCACTTGATCTCGCTGTACCGGAAGCTGGGTGTCGAGAAGCGGTCCGCGGCCCTGCGAGCGGCCCGCTCTCTGGGCCTGCTGTAACTGCGGGTCACCCGGACCGGGTGATTCTTCGCAGCTGCTGCGCCACGCGGTGTTGCCCCGTGTCGGCCTTCTGTGTCAGGCATGGCGAGGCGGCGGCCGAGTCACCCTATTCGGTGGAGGTTCGTCGGAGGCCCAGTTGATGGGATGAGGCGTTCAGCGCGGCAACCGTGACGCGCCTGCCATCAAGGAGTTCGGGATGACCCATCTTGTGGTGCTCGGTCTGGACAGCCGCGAGGACGCCGAGCGCGTCATCGAGCTGACCGAGAAGCTGGCGAAGCAGCAACTCCTGCAGCGCGAGGACGCGGCGTACGCCTACAAGGACGAGAAGGGCAAGGTCCGCATCCACCAGACCATCAATCTGACCGGCGCCGGCGCTGCCAGCGGCGCGCTGTGGGGCACTCTGATCGGACTGATCTTCCTCAACCCGCTCGCCGGCCTGGCCGTCGGCGCGGCCAGTGGTGCGGTCGCCGGCAAGCTCACCGACGTGGGCATCAGCGACGATCTGATCAAGCAGATCGGCCACGAGTTGCAGACAGGCCACGCGGCGGTGTTCCTGCTGGCCCGGTCGGCCACTGTGGACCGCGTGGTCGACGCACTCAAGCCGTTCAACCCGACAGTCATCCAGACCAACCTGACGAAGGAGCGCGAGGACGAGCTCGTCCAGGCCCTCCAGAGCTGATCCGCTTCTGACCCAATGCTCGTCACCGGTGCCCGCGCCGGTCCGTAACCGATACGGGCGGTCGCGGCTCCGGCCGGAGGAGGTTTCGTGAACACGATCCGCGGCGACTTCGATCCGATTCCTTCGACCCGGTATCAGGCCCGGGTCGGCGTTGCGTCCTTGAAGCAGGCCGAGGACGAGGCGGATGCCCTCGCGGTCCCGGTCTTCGCCGGTACGGACCCGCCGGAGGAACTCGGGACCGATCTCGCCCGGCTGGCGTCCGCAGGATTCACCGGACAGCGGGGCGAGACGCTTGTGCATCCGCGCGAGGGCGCGGTGCGGGTCGCGATCGGCGTCGGCGACCCCGGCGAGCTCGACAGCACGCTGCTGCGTGACCTGGCGGCGGAGTTCGCGCGCGCAGTCCCGTGGCACCGGCGCCTCGCGATCGAGGTACCGTCGGAGAACCTCGGCGTGTCGGTCGCGGACTTCGCCCAGGCCGTGACCGAGGGCGTGCTGCTGGCACGCTGGCGGTACTTCGTCGGTCGCGGCTCCGACGAGCCGACACTGGAGTCCCTGCTGATCGTGGGGTCCGACGAGCAGGCGGCAGCCGTCCAGACCGGCATCGAACGCGGCCGCAGCGTCGCGGCGGCCTGCAGCCTCGGCCGGGACCTCGCCAACTGCCCGGCAGCCACCCTGTCCGCGGTCCGGATGGCCGAGGTGGCTCTCGAGGTCGGGCCGGCGGCCGGCCTGGAGGTCGAGGTCTTCGACAAGGACCAGCTGATCGCGATGGGCTGCGGCGGTCTCCTCGGCGTGAACATGGGAAGCGTCGAGCCGCCCAGGATGATCCGGCTGCGGTACGCGCCGACCGAGCCGACCGGCCGGATCGCCTT
>Ga0170475_129008853_pt1 | contig 11350 bp, 1 predicted proteins | sample Soicark_Litter_5_FD_111474 | JGI IMG/M metagenome (GOLD analysis project Ga0170475, IMG submission 111474) | Avena fatua rhizosphere microbial communities from Hopland, California, USA. Combined Assembly of 48 SPs | reverse complement strand
CGAGGCGTACGAGCGCTGGGCCAGTGCACTCGGGCAACCTGCCCAGCCGGTGACGATTCAGACTCGTCCGACTTGGTCCCCGATCTTTCGTTACACCGTCCAGCCGGGCGACTCCGCGCGCGGGCTCGCCGCGCGCTACGGCATCAGCCTGGCCACTCTCGCGGCCGCGAACGAGCTCAGCGATCCAGACTTACTACAGGTGGGTCAGGAGCTGCGGATCCCAAGCCTGGACGGCGTGATTCACTCCGTGCAATCGGGCGAGAGCCTATCGCAGCTTGCCGAGCGGTACGGTGTTTCGATCGACAGCCTGCTCGAGGCGAATCGCCTGGTTGGCGAGCTGCAAGCCGGTGCGCTGCTGCTGGTGCCCGGCGCGGCGCCGGCATTGCCCGCTGAGCCGGCCGCGGCTGAACCAACACCGCCGCCTCCCCCCCCCGTACCGGATCCGCCGCGCCGCGTCACCGGCACGCCGCCCCCCTCAGTAACTGCCCGCCACGTAGCCATCGTGGACGAGGCCTCAGGCGAGCTCCTATACGGCCAGGACGAGCACAACCGTGTCGCCCCTGCAAGCATTACCAAGATCGCTACTACCCTGGTAGCCCTGGAGCGCGAGCCTGATCTCGAGCGGCGCATCCCCGTAACGATCAGCGGCTCAGCCATGGCGGCGCGCGACGGCTCCTCTATCATGGGCCTCGAGCCCGGCCGCCAGGTCTCAATGACGACGCTGCTCTACGGGATGATGCTGCCGAGTGGCAACGACGCGGCCGAGCAGGTAGCCCTTTCTCTGGCCGGCTCGCGCGACACCTATGTCGGCTGGATGAACGATACCGTGAAGCAGCTTGGTCTCCAGGACACGCACTTCGTCAACCCCAGCGGGATGGACGCATCCGGCCACTACTCGAGCGCCCATGACATGGCGCTGCTCGGACGGACCGCGATGCGCAACGAGACCTTCCGCCAGCTGGCCGGCGCCTCGACCTACCGCGGCGATGGCTACAGCCTGAGCAATCTCAACCGCCTGATCGGCGCCTACCCGGGCGTTGACGGTATTAAGATCGGCCTCACGCGCCAGGCAGGCCGGACCATCGTTGCCTCAGCCACGCGCGACGGCCACCGCGTGTACGTCAGCCTGCTGCGGAGCCAGGACACACCAAGCGATAGCACCGCCCTCTTCGACTGGGTCTGGCGCACCTTCCGCTGGTAGGGCAACTCCGTGCGCGGAGCATGGACCACAACGCACTCAAATTGCTCCCAGGGGTTCTCCAACGTGGACACGGCGACAGCCTGGTGCGCGACGCATGAGTGGCAAAGCTTCAAGTCAGTGAAGTAACGGAGGCCCTTTCATTCGCTTTCCACGTTTGCAGGGACATTAGGTGCTCACAGTGTATTGACATACCAGGACCAGGTCCTCGACCAGGCCGGGTACTAGCCTCTGCCGCGTCGTTCCGCCGCTCGTCACCGTTGTCCGTAGTCCAGCGTTGATGGTCGCAATGTCCGCCTCTGATATGTCGAGTCGCCACGTGCCCAAGCCGGCGCCCGCGCCGGAGAAGCTCAGATCAGCGCGCGGCAGGCCGTTTAGAATCGTGGACGTGCTCGTAAACGGGCCAGCAACTGGCACCGGTGACGTGGCCCCCGGGGGCGGCGCAAGCGAAACGCGGAGTGATGAAGCCGTACCTGGGTAACTGAGCGGAGGAACCGAGGCTGCTCCGAGCGTCACTGAGTCCGACCATTTCAGGAATAGCTCCCAGCGGCTGATCTGAATCCGACGGCCCCGGAACAGGAATGGGAATCGTTCGGGCGATAACTCGAGTACCAACGACTGGCCGGACGTGGTCGGCGCCGGATAGAGGAATAGGTGCCAGGCATCCGGAAATTCGTGACGCGCGCTGAAGAGTCGACGCAGGTTCGGCTGCACCGGAGGCGCTGAGGGAACAGAGCTCGTGGCACTAGTTTCCGTCAGGACCGGAAGTACAGCGGCCTGTCGCGCCGCCGACCGCAGCAGATCGCCGCCCTCGCGGGCTGTGTAATTGATCTTGAGGATCACGTCGGTAATGCTATCGAAGTCGAAGGCGTTGGAAGTTTTCGGAAGATCCAGGCGCCATTCGGAGACTGCCCCAGCGCCCTCGAACGGCGCGTAGCGCTCATCGCGGAACGAGAGCTCAAAGACGCCCGCGTCATCGCGGCCGTGGCTTACCGCGATCGACTCGACAGCACTAAAATCCGCGACAAAACGCGTGTCGTTGGGCTGTTCGGCATAGGGCGTCGCGGCGTTGCTATCGATACGGATCTTGCTCGAGAGCAGGGTGAGCGTCGCGTTGATCCCGGTATAAGGTCCGGTGACGCATGGAATAGTGACGCTCACGCTCTTGACGCGTCGGGCGTAATGCCCGGGCTGATCCATGTCGAACAATGCTTCGGGCAGCCGAATCTGACAGCGCCCCGTCTCCTTGAGGGCAATCAGGGCCAGCGGGTCGTGCATGACCAGCGAAAGGTGCTTGGTCAACTCGTACTCGCGCGCGTTCTGATCGATGTACGCCATCTCCATACGCTTCAGATCGAGGTGCATTCGCTCGCCGGCCAGCAACCCCTTCTTGAGGCTATCCCAGTAGCCGAACTGAATGAAGTCTGAGGACGTCAGCCCCCGTTCGAAGCGGAACGCGCGCTCGGCCCGCTTCGCTGCGCCATAAGCCAGCTGATACGACTGCAGGTACAGTCCCGAGAGCTGGCCGACCATCCAGCCATAGAGCTCCTGGTTGGTGTACTTGTCGCGCATGAAGGCCTCGACCGACTCAGCATTGGCGACCTGCACGTCGTGATTGGCCAGCTCGCGCTGAGCAACAGCCACGCGAATCTCCGCGCCCAGGATCTGCTTGTCGATCTGCTCGAGCTCACGAGAAGCAAGATCCTCCTGGAGCTTCCAGTCGTCGCGGCGACGGTCCCACCCGACCAACGTGGCGGCACGGTTTGCCTGGTACGTCTCGAGCGAGGCCATGAAGCCCAAGCCTTTGCTCACAGCTTGCAGCGACTGCGCGAGATTATGTCCACCCCAACCGGACGTAAGGACGGGGCTTGAAATTCCGGACACGCCGACGTTGATCCTCGGGAACAGAGCCATTACGGAACCGGTCAGCTCGGTGAGCTGCGCAGCAACTTGCCACCGTTGAGCCACGTCGAGCCGGTCAAGATGTTCTTGCTCGCCGGCGTTCCGCTGCTCGATGTTTTGGTAGAAGGCGTGGCGGACCTCGGTGACCGCGCGCGTCTTGCGCAGTCCCTCGAGCGCGACCTTCGCATCATCGACCTGCTTCTCCCTGACCTGCCGGGCAAGCCTGAGAAAGCCAGTCTCCTGCCGCGCACGGAGATTCGAGAGCGCCTCGGCGTCTCTCTTTTCCAGACCAGCAAGGAGCGCGCCGGCCAGGGATTTCACCTCGGCGCACAGCTCCAATGCCTTGGGCAGCAAGTAATTGAAGCGATAGCGCCCAAGCGGAGCGTTCACATCAGACAGCGCGCTACCCAGGTCCACTCCCGCGGCAGCCGCGCGGACGAGCAGACCTGGTTCGATCGGCGGCTCGAATAGTAGCAGCGTGCGCTCAACGCCTTCGAGATTCAGACCATGCCGAATTTTGAAGAGCCGGTCCTCCACGGTGTCCCAGTAGCCGAGCAGCTTCTCGTTCCTGGGAATCCCAAAGTAAAGCCCGCGACGAAGCCCCAGGATGTTTGTTCCTGGTGACCCGACGGTTCCACCGGTCGACGTCACACTGATAAATGGGAACCGATTCTGGATATCAACGAGCGCATCCGAAAAGGCGTCCAGCTGCAGCTGAAGGTCGCGGTAAGACTTGGACGCGGCTGTCGTCAACTCCGGGATCCGCTCTGGGCGCGGCCCGAGCAGGTTGTACGCCAGGACGTACAGCTGCGTTGCTTCGTTGATCGACTCGAGCGTGTCGCGGGCGAATAGCTGGTCGCCCCAGGCGATGACGTTGTCGATGTACTTCATGACAACGTTTTTCTGGTAGGCGCCCAGCCGTATGCGGGCAATCCGGTGCGGCTCAAACGGATTGTCGCGCCAATCCTTGATTTGAGCCTGGAGCGACTGTTTGATGGTCGGGTCACCGTTCGGGTCGGCCAGCACTTGGAGGAGTGACTCGATGCGATCCATTTCAGTCCGATCGTGGAACGGACGAAAGCGCCAGTATCGTTGTGGCGGTAATTCGCCGGAATCGTTCGTCGGGTTGAAGATGTAGTGGAACCAGCGCTGGGCATCCGCAAAATGCTGCTCCTTGCTGAGCCGATCCGCGATCATCAGGGGCGCGTGGAAGAACAGCTCCCAGTTGTACGGCGAGTATGCCCCGCCGTACTGGAAATCGACGTCCTCCCTTGGGTACGTCGTGTCGACGGACGTGCTCGGTCCGTACTGGCTGCGGAAGACATTGCCCATGATGTCTGTTGGATCGTTTGACAGCGATTGTGTGTCCAGCGAGAGGAAACCCGACATCCCTTGCCGGTGAAGTATCGAAGCGAATGCCCGTGTGTAGGGATGGTAGTGGCTCGCAAAGCGAAGCTTTGACGCGGGCTGCCCAGGGCCGACGAAGTACGTTCGTCGCAGGTCTTGATAGAAAAACGGCGACGACGTCAGTTCGGCGAGCGTGAATCTGAAGTCACGCTGCAATGGCAAGATGCGATAGAGCGTGGGCAGCTTGGTGAGAATTGCCACCTGCGGACTAGGGGCGGCAACGCTCGGAGGGACCGCGAACTGTACTGTCGGGGACATCTGCTGACCCGTCCGCAGCATCATGTTTGAGAAATACGTGGTCAGCGGCAGCACAATAGCCGGTTGGCCAGGAGGTGGAGCGCCTGGAGCAAGCATTGGTATTACATCGTTCGGTCCATCGGAGATCACGAACTCACCGATCGTGGTTTCGCTCGTAGTGCCGGTCACCGCAGTCGTGGGTAAGTAGAACGCGGTGACGCGCACACCGGTCAGATACCCGTCATTGACGAATCCGTTCTCATAGTCAAGTCCGCGAAACTTGATGCGACTGCTGTCTCGGAACAGACCGGCGGTATCGTCCTGCAAAACGTTCGAGCGAATCGATCGCGTAGCGGTCTTCTTTGGAGACCAATGCCCATTGACGTACTCGCTCCAGGCGAGCTTCATCTCCCAGCGCTCACGCGGTTGCGTCGCACCCGATCCGCTGGGGGGATTTTCCGAGCGGTCAGCGATCTTCTCAAAGAGCGGCCAGATTAGATAGAGACCGCGAACCGTAAAGACCGGTATGAGGTGGTCACCCTGGATATCGACGTCTATGCGATCCCACGCGGTCCAGACACCTCCCTCGCGACGGCGGTAAAAGTACACATGCGGGGTGGCGTACGTGCGTCCGAACACGTGCAGGATGTCGACTGCCGGCTCCCCAACGACCGATTCAACCTGGTACTCGGCGGCCACTATCTCAAGTCGGGCAACCTCCGACAGCTTCTCGAGATAATGCTCGAGTGCCGCCTCGACCGAGTCCGAAGTCACATCGCTTTGCAGGAAGTCCGTCTCCAGTTGCCGAAAGAGAGGCGTCTTATCGTCACGCAGTTCCGGCTCGATCCAGTTCTCCGGGTAGAGGAATACCTTGCGGTTGGCTTCCCAGACCCGGTAGCTCTTCACCCAGTCCCACTGCTCGGCGTCAATGGCATCAGGATGAACTCGGGTCTCCAGGTTTAAAAGACAGCGTTGCACGAACAACTGCACCGAGGAGATCGCCTGCTGGATGCGCGACGTCTTGCGTGCGCCAGCCATCTCGACATCGATCAAGAAGTACTCGAACAGCTGATTGGCGTTCGTGATGCCAGCGCTGCGGATGGGCGGCTTCTGGAGCACGTACGCGATCAGCGCAGCCTTCTGGCGTTCGCGGAGCTCTTCGGCGATGGGAGCGGCCAGGCGAAGCCACGTGTCGTCGTCGTACATGGCCTTGACCGTTCCCTTGACAGATCTCGCCTGCGTCGCGTCCGGTTCGTTCGCGGCCCACATCAGAAGCCGGTCACATGGAACGCCAAGGCGCGCGCCAAGTGCGATCGCCCGCTGGATGGAGGGGAGTAGGGCGGAATTTACGAGCTGGCCGGGGTTCAGGTTGTTACCACCCGGGCATGCCGCTAGCAGGTCGGACCGACTCCAGCCGGTAGCGACGGCCAGAACGTCAAGTACGCCGCTCAGCGTCGCTCCCTGCGCACCGGCCGCGGCAAACACGTCTATCAGCGTCTTCTCGGCGGGCGGGACCGACCGCTTAATGGCATACAGCTCGCGTATGCGGTCCCATTGTCGGAACAGCAACATGACCGCGCTCGGCGTAGGTGGCCCATCAAGCGGCAGACTGTTCAGGTTCAGATTATCGAAGTCGGCGGGATGGCCGGTCAGGTAGGCGATCTCCTGGGTAGTTATGCCAAAGGCATTAACCAAGAGACTTACCTTGAACAGCCGCCGGTAGGACCGACGCGCCGCTTGTGCTAGCGGCTCTCCCGCACCCGGCTGGCCCAGAGCTAGGAAATCCGCCAGCGCTTTCTTCGAGGCGTCGTTCTGGGCCGCAAGGATCGTTTCCAGAAGAAGGACGACTATCGTGTCGTCCATCTCCAGCGCCTCGCTGAGGGTCTGGACGACGAGCGATCGGCCAGCCCGATCGCGCGAGTACGGAAGGAGGTACTGGGTGACCCAGGTGCGGCGATCCTGCCGCGCCCCCTCCTGATCGGGCGTCAACGAGGGCAGCAGGCGCTGTCGCGCCTCAACGCTCGGCAAGAACGTCAACCTCTGGTCGATAAACTGGCCCTTGGCAGCGTCAGTCTCCAGTGACGTTCCGTCGATGATCCGCATTGCTCGATCGACATCGACAGCGGACAAGGGCGTGCCAAGTAGACCGCGTAGTCGCTCGGCGGTCGGGTCGGGGCGGGGCGTGTACTCCGCCGCGACCCGACCTAGGCCGGTTTTCAGCGTATCGATGATCCCAGCGATCGTAGCCGCACTCGGGACGAAGGATGCACTTGGCTGGGCGATATCGCGCAGCAGGAAGTCCAGCATGGCAAATGAAAAGCCGGACGTTCGGAGATTTTGGACCGCGCCCGCGAATCGGCGCGTCTCGCCAGGCGAGACAAACGGGTTGATACCGCACAGCGCCTTCACGCCGAGCAGTTCGGGCACAGACATCTGGAGCGCACGCGCGAGCAACGCGTATCGGTGCAGCGCCGAGAGGTTCGCCAGTGTCAGCTTCGCGTCGGGCGCGCTCAGTCCAACGTCAGCGCGGATCACCGCGAGGTCGGCCGCCGAAACGCCCAGCGCCGCCACCAGCACGTGCTCCTTGCTGGTGAGCGTCTGGCCCGTGCCGATCACCTCGAGGCGGTTCGGGTCCAAGCCGCCTGCGGCGGCCATGCCGATCTCTATGCCTGAGAGTGCTCGGTTGAAGAGGCACACCTCGTCGATCAACCCGGGAAATGTCTGTGCCGCACCGGGCCTCCCACCGATAAAGAAATCGTTGGGCTGACCGCTCACATGCGTGATGCTGCTTGACCCGAGATAGGTGTGGACGAGCTGTCCATTCGCGTATGTTTCGATCATTCCGGCGCGGTAGGTGACGGCGATATGTGTCCAGCCAACGCCTATTTGAACCCCCGTGCTGTACCACTGGCCGACGGGGAGACTATTCGTAAAACGCCACCGAATCGTCCCATCTGAAAATCGTGCGACCTCGTATTCCCCGGGCCTGCTGACAATAATCCCGCCGTTCGGGCCACCCGGAGCGGTCGGGTTGATCCAGGCGGCGATCGTTACGGAATTGGTCATTGTCAGTGCCGGTCTGTCACCGATCTGCAGATAGTCGTCGACGCCGTCGAAGAGTAGCGCAGGTCCAGCTTTACCCGCGCCCCAGGTAGCTCCCTGAACCGTCCCTTGGTATCCGCGCCCCGAGCTATCGGCCACCGTGGTGCCAACACCTTCGTTCAACCGCCAGTAGCCGGCCAGGTTCGCATCCGAGAGACCTCCTATCAGGGCGCCAATCTCCGTTGCGGAGAGAGGACGGTCGTAGACGGGATGTCGTCGAGCTCGCCCTGGAAATACCCATAACCGTTTCCACCCAGGCCGTCTGGATATACGTGGACAAACCCCTTGGCACTTTGCAGACCGGTCCTGACGAGCACTCCGTTCACGTATAGCTGGGGCTGCTTATCTTGGTAGACAACCGCGATGTGCGTCCAGCCGGTGAACGACATCGGTGCCTGGTACACCAGCACGGCCGGTAGGTAGGAGTCGGAGTACTCGTAAACGCTCACGCCGTTGGTGCCCATTGACACGCCTACACCGGCGTGGGTCGGCGATCCGTAGGCGACCCCGCCTTGCTCGGGACCGACCACGTATCGCTGGCCTGTGTTCCCGTAAATTCCGCCGGGGAGCTCCGGGTCGATCTCATGTGTCGCCCGTGGGTAGGCCCAAAAGGCCACAGTCAAGTTATTGGTGACGCTCGTCAGACTTGGCTGTCGGACGACGTTGACGCGATTGTTTACGCCATTGAACGAGAGCACCCGCCCCCGAGCGCCGGTGGTCCACGTTGCTCCCTGAATCGCGCCGTTGTTGCCCTGGCCCGAGCTATCCGCTGCCGCGCCGCCGGAGCCCTCGTCGAATCGCCAACGGCCAATTGGCCCGGTCGGGAGCGCAAAATCCGGGTCGACCGGGTTGAAGACGGCTTTGTTCTGGAACAGAGACTCGTATTGCGATTCGAGATTTCGTGTTGTCCCGTCATCCGAAATCGCCCGGACACTGTCCGTATCCAGGCCGGCCCACAGGGACAGCGGTGGTGCCTGCGGGATCTTCAGGTCAGCCCGAAGACGTTGAGTCTCGGCCAGCTTGACGAGAAAGGCGTCGTCGAGGTTGCCGCCGCCGAGCGTAGCCACCGCTCGGTCGAGGTCATTCATCGAGCCGCCCACCTTTCTCCACAGCCTCAGAAAGCGGTGGATGTTCCGCAGCGCGGCGTTGCCATTCGCGGTCAGGCCTGCGGCCCGGGTAACGCTCAGGTCTCCGGGGCCGGCGCCAACTGTAGCCACGCTCAGCCAGTCCCAGGTGCCCGCTGTCATAGCTCCGGCCCCCGCCGGGAGGCCGTCATTGACCCAGACCTGATCGACCGTCGCCCCCACGCGTCGATTGCCGGCACAATCCCACAGTGCTCGCCCTCCATAGAGCGTGAACGTCAGGCCGTCAATCTGCTTTCCCGCAAGTCCAGCGTCATTGGCGGCCACCTCCAGACGTGCCCACTGTCCCGCAGTGGGAAGATCCCCCACTCGCCAGCGGCCAGGCGTGCCGTCGGTACCCCAGGTGATGACGTTCTCACCCCAGTAGGCGCGATGGTCCCAGAGGTCCCCAGTTCCGGAAGGGTCGTGCCACTGAAGCATGATCTCGCGCGGCATGTTGGCAGGGTCCAGATAGACATAGGCGAACAAGATATCGCCTGCGCCTATTGAGAATCGTGGAGACACCTGGACGATCATGTACTGGTGCATCGCCGAGTCCACAGCCGATTGCAGCACCATGGAGCCAGAATAAGGATCGACGCTCTGTTTCAGGGTGACGACAGGCAGGCCGCGGTCTGGATTGATGAATCGGGTCGCCAGCAGCTCCAGCAGCTCAGTGAAATGCATGCCCGTGCGCGCCAGCAGCTCTGGCACTCGCGCCAGGTCGTCCCGCCAGCCGTCGGTGTCGCCCCCGCCGTCCGTGTCGTACCCGTAGAACGGACCCAGGTCGTGGAGTGTCGCGGCCGTGCTGGTAATGGCGTTGAGCGCCGTCGACCAGACTCCGAGATACTCGCCCAAGCCGCCCAGCGGCGACCACCTGGCCCATGAGAAGGTCTCGAGGAGCTCCGCGCGGCTCGTTCCAAGCTGCCTCAGGTAAGCCCGCACGGTCTCGAGGTCTCGATCGAACGGTAGGCTCAGCGGGAAGACCGCCCACATGAGCGCTGTGGCGGCGTTGCTAGAGATCCATTCGGGGAATGCTGTGCTGTACTCACGGTTGACGCTGAGTGCGTCGGCGGAACTGTCAGTCGCGGTATTGTTGGCATACGGCTGGCCGGCAGCGATGTAGCTTTCCAGGACCTCGATGACCAGGTCCGCGTACGGCAGGGTGATATTGGTGTTCTCGCACGTCAACAGGATGTTCTCGAGATCCGGCCGTCGCTCACGCAGGGTGTCTATCGGTCGTACCACCGGCTGCGCGGCTGGATTGAGGAACTGGAGCAGATCAACCAGGTAAGCGGCCGGACTGTAGACAGACCGGCAATGTGGGCACTCGCACAGGTCCAATCGGCCGAACAGGGTCGCCCAGTCCGGCAACTGCTTGGTGAGCGCGCTCGTCTGCGCGGGACCTGCCATTGCCAGCGGAGTTGCATCATTGACGGCCTGGTGGACCATAGTGAAAAGATTGGTCGCGGTGGCAACGATCTGGCGGGCATTGGCGTGTACCGAGCGCGCCGTGTCGGCGCCGCCCAGCGGCCCATCGAACTGGGTCAAGAAGGTTGCTTCGCTCACGCTGCTCACGCTCTGCGCGGAGTCCAGTCCTTCCGCTAGGAGGGCGGTCACGTGCTCATATTTCGGCGCCACCTGATAGACGCGTTGAAACGACTTGAGCTGGTCGATGACCGCTCGTCGCTCGACCGCGTCCAGGCCCGCCATGACTCGATCGCCGTTGGCCTGCGCATACGATTCGACCGGAGTGGTCGCGAGGTGGAAGTCGGCCGCGCGATCGAGGAATCGCGCTACGTGCTCGCGCATAGGATTGCGCAGCGATCGGGCCCGGCCTGCGGCCGCCACCGAGCTCTGGACATCGAACGATGGGAAGATGCGCGCTTCGCGGCGCACTGCGTCCAGCGTATCCACCGCGGCCTGCTGTCGCTCGTCAGTCGGCAGCGCCGCCATGGCCGCCTCAGGCAATGGGCCGGTGAGATCCAGGCCGGGTGCTCCGGATAGCACACCGCGAATAACTCCCCGATCGATCTGGGGCTGTTGCTCAATTGCCTCGGCGAAGAAAGCCATGGGGAAGGCGTTCTCGACAACATCGGCTAGCTGGCAGGCGTATGCGGCTACTCTATCGGCGTTCGTCTCCCCCGAGACCTGGCGCGGAATCTCGCCACCATGGCGCATGCTGCGCTCGATGAGCGTCTGGCAGCCCGACTGGTCCAGGCCCGTGAGCACGCGGGCAGGCCGCGCGCTCGAGCGTCGTCGCCGCTGCACGGCCGCCACAAGCGGTACGTTGTAGCCGGTCAATTGCGCGAGTTTGAGGGCGAACTCTGCGTCTGCGGCCACCTCCGTCAGCTCCTCGTCTGCATGGAGCGCTGCCCAGAAT
>Ga0170475_100022437_pt1 | contig 11350 bp, 12 predicted proteins | sample Soicark_Litter_5_FD_111474 | JGI IMG/M metagenome (GOLD analysis project Ga0170475, IMG submission 111474) | Avena fatua rhizosphere microbial communities from Hopland, California, USA. Combined Assembly of 48 SPs | reverse complement strand
CGGGGCGCCTGCGCCCGGCCGTCGTCGTTAGACTCCGGGCATGACCATGTTGCTCGCCTTTGATACGTCCACCGACCTGATGAGCCTCGCGCTGAACACCCCGAGCGGGGTGTTCGTTCACGAGTCGGCAGGCGGTGCGCTCGCATCGGCACGGCTCGTGCCGGAAGTGATGGGGCTGCTCGCGCGAGCCGGCATGGCGCTGGCCGACGTAGACGCCATCGCTTTCGGGGCCGGTCCCGGCGCGTTCACCGGCTTGCGCACGGCCTGTTCGGTGGCACAGGGGCTCGCGCTGGGCGCGCACAAGCCGGTGGTGCCCATCGACAGCCTGATGCTGGTTGCCGACGATGCGCGGGCCACCCTGGGCGGCGGCGACACGATCCATGTGGCAATGGACGCCCGCATGGGCCAGGTCTACGCCGGTGAATATGACTGGGCCGGCGACCGGTGGTCCGTGCGCCAGGCGCCTGCGCTGTTCGATCCGCCCGCACTGGCCACTCGCTGGCGCGACGCGCCGCCGGCTATTGCCGCGGGGTCGGCGCTCGCTCCGTTCGGAAGTGTGCTCGCCCTCGCGCCTGGCACGCCCTGCGTGCCGGAGGCGATGTCCAGGGTGCACGCGCTGCTGCGCGTGGCGTTGCAGCAGTGGCATGCCGGCGTGGCCGTGGATGCAGCGTTGGCCCTGCCCGTCTACGTGCGTGACAAGGTGGCCCAGACGACCGCGGAGCGCGAAGCCGCGCGTGGAGGCACACAAGGAGCGGGAACGTGAGCGCGCTGCTCGACGATCAACGACAATGGCTGCCGATGACGGTGCGGCATCTCGATGCCGTGCTCGATGTCGAGGACGTGGCCTACCCGGTGCCCTGGACCCGCGGCAATTTCATCGATTCGATCGCCGCCGGCTATGACGCCTGGCTGCTCGTCGATGGGCAACAGGGGCTGCTGGGCTACTTTGTCGCGATGGATGGCGTGGACGAGATGCACCTGCTGAACCTCACGGTGGCGCCGAAGCGACAAGGCGAAGGTTTCGCGCGGTTGATGCTCGACCGGCTGGTGTCGCTGTGCCGCGAGCGCCGGGCCCATGCGCTGTGGCTGGAAGTGCGGGAGAGCAATGCACGCGCCAAGTCGTTGTATGTGCGCTACGGCTTCCAGCCGGTCCGGATTCGGCACGGCTATTACCCGCTGCCTCCAGGGCAGCCAGGGCGGGAGGACGCGGCGGTGATGAGCCTGAAGGTGGAGTCGGAGTGATGGGTTTCAGCGAACGCCAGACCAAGATGCTGGAGGAAATGGGCATCCGGATCTGGGCGCGGCCCGATCCCGTGCCTGCGCCCACCGTGGCTCTCGCTTCGGCAGCGCCGCCACCCGTCGCGCGTCCGGCGCCCGCGCCGGTTGCCACCCCTGTGCAGGCACTGGCCCGCGCCGCAGAGGCGCCCGTGCAGGCATCCCCCCTGCAGGAGGCGAGCAGCCGCCGACCGCTGGGGGCCGAAACCATGGACTGGACCGCACTGCGCGACACCGTTGCGGGCTGCACTGCGTGCCGGCTCTGCGAAGGGCGCACGCAGGCGGTCTTCGGGGTGGGCCATGAGCGCGCGCATTGGATGATCGTGGGCGAGGCGCCAGGGGAGCAGGAAGACCGCCAGGGGGAACCTTTCGTAGGCAAGTCGGGCCAGCTGCTCGACAACATGCTGCGCGCCTTGGGCCTGACGCGCCAAGCGGAATCCCCGGAGCGGCAGGTCTACATCGCCAACACGGTGAAGTGCCGTCCTCCGTCCAATCGCAACCCCGAGCCGCACGAACTGGCGCAGTGCGAGCCCTTCCTCGTTCGGCAGATTGCGCTGGTCCAACCGCGCGTCATTCTGGCGATGGGCCGCTTTGCGGTGCAAAGCCTGCTCCGCAGCACCGAGCCCATTGGCAGGTTGCGAGGGCGTGTCCATGCATACGAAGGCGTCCCCCTCGTGGTCACTTACCACCCAGCCTACCTGCTCCGCAACCCAGAGGACAAAGGCCGCGCATGGGAGGACCTGTGCCTGGCCCGTGAGGTTCTCGAGGCTGCTGGCTGAAACCGGTCGGTATCATGGGGCGGCCGAGGATGCAGGTGAGGCCTGGATCGATCTCGTGCGCCAACGGACCACACGACGATGAACGATCACCGGGGCTTGCTCGACCGTGACCTGCCCGGGCCCCAGGCTTGGCCCTGCCTGCTGGCCTGCCTGGCGGACGATGGTGCGTTGCAGCAAGCCAACCGTGCGTTCACGGACCTGCTCGGGATCCCGCACGCTCCCTGCGACGGCAAGGTGTGGTCCACGCTGCTCAAACCCGCATCACTGGCCGAACTGCATGGCTGCCTCCTGCGCCGGCGAGACTTCAGCATCACCCTGGCATTCAAGGCCCTGAAGGCCTCGCCGGAGGGTTGGCTCGATGCTCAAGCCCGCTGGGACGACCGCGCCGCGCAGTACTGCTGCGTGTTCCACGACGTGTCCGAGCGTGTGAGAAGCGAAGCGCTGGCGCGCGAGTTCCGGGTTCTCGCCGACAACGTGCCCGTATTGATGGCCTGTTTCGAGGCCGGTACCCTGGCTTGCCGCTTCGCCAATCGGCAGTATGCCGAAACCTTCGGCTGGGATGAGCATACCGTCCTGGGCCGAACTTTCTCGGAGATCATCGGTGACGCCGCGGCCCGTGAAATCCAGCCGCACGTGGACAGCATGCTGCGCGACAAGACCCCCGCATCGTACGTGCGTGAGCTGAAAGCCAAGGACGGCACCAGCCATTGGCTCGAAGTGAACCTGGTCCCCCACCTCGGCCCGGACGGGGAGCCCGACGCGGCGTTTGTGCTCATCACCGACATCTCGCGTCACCGCGCTGCCGAGCGCGCGTTGCAGGAAGTGCAGGACCGCCTGTCGAAGTTCCTGCAGGCCTCCGCCGAAGGCCTTGCCTTCATGCAGGACGGCTGCATCACCGACGTCAATCCTGCGGCCTGCCATCTGGTGGGATTCTCGCGGGAGGAGCTCATCGGCGCCCGAACGCTCGACCTCGTCGCGCCCGACCAGCAGGCGAGGGTGGCCGACATGATCGGCGCGTCCGAGGAGGTGCCGTACGAAAGTGCGCTGCTGCACAAGGACGGCCGCCGCCTCCCGGTTGAACTCATTGGCCGCAGCATGTGGCACAAGGGCGAACGCGTGCGCATGACCATCGTGCGCGACATTCGTGAGCGCCACGCCGCGCAGGAGCACATCCGCTACCTGGCGCATCACGACGCTCTCACCGGCTTGCCGAACCGTGTCAGCCTCATGGAGGACCTGTCGCGCCACATCGCAGCCGCGCGTCGGGCCGATTCTCAATTCGCGCTGCTGTTCATCGACCTGGATCACTTCAAGCGGGTCAACGACTCCCTCGGGCACCTGGTGGGCGATACCTTGCTGCAAACCATCGCGCGACGCATCACGGCGTGCCTGCGCACCACCGACCGCGTGGCCCGATTCGGCGGCGACGAATTCATCATCTTGCTGCCCGACACGCTTCAGCGTGTCGATGTGGATGAGGTCTCCACCAAACTGCTCGCTGCCATTGAAGTGCCGGTCAACGTCGATGGCCGGCTGATCTCGGTCACCCCGTCGATCGGCATCTCGATGTTCCCGCACGATGCGGGCACGGCCGACGCATTGATCAAGAACGCGGACACGGCGATGTACCGCGCCAAGTCCCGCGGGCGCGCCAACCATCAGTTCTTTGCCCCTGAAATGGCCCACTCGGCGCTCAACGCATTGGTGATGGAAAGCCAGATGTCTCTGGGCTTGGCGCGTGGCGAGTTCGTGCTGCATTTCCAACCGCAGATCGATGCAGCCACCGGTGTGCTTGTCGGTGCTGAGGCGCTGATGCGCTGGAACCATCCCGAACGTGGCTTGCTGCTGCCTGATGCATTCATCGAATTGGCGGAGCAACAGCGGCTGATGCTGCCGCTCGGGCAGTGGGCGCTGCGCGAGGCCGCGCGGTGCGCCCGCCGTTGGTTCGATGGCGGCGTGGGCCATGTGCCAGTGGCCGTGAACCTCTCGACCGTTCAGTTCCAGACCAGCGGATTCACGGCACTCGTAGAGCAGATGCTGAAAGAGGAGGGCGTCGATGGCAGCTTGCTCGAACTGGAGCTGACGGAACGCATGCTGATGGACGACTTGCCCGAGGTGCGCCGCAAGCTCTCCGAACTGAAGGCGCTGGGAATGCGCATCGCGGTGGATGACTTCGGCACAGGGTATTCGTCCCTCGCCCACCTGAAGGCGCTGCCGATCGACAAGATGAAGATTGACCGCGCGTTCGTCGAAGACCTGCCCGGCGACGTCGAATCCGGTGCCATTGCCCGGGCCATCATCCAGATGTCGCGCGGCCTCGGGCTGAAGGTGATTGCCGAAGGGGTCGAAACCGAGGCGCAGCGCGCGTTCCTAACCGACGCAGGCTGTGATGAATTGCAGGGTTTGCTGATCAGCGGGCCATTGACGGCCGAATTGTTCGAGGCCTGGATAAAGGGCCCCCCAGTCCGCTAACGCCTCCTGCCCTCGCGGGTGGCAAGATGTGCGGCTTCGCTGCGCTTGCCTACTTGTCGCACCGGCGCTTCAGGGCGTCGCTTCGCTTTGCTTGCTCGACCCTGCTCAGTCATTCCATCATGTCTTCTTTTTGATGGGGCGGGACCAGCCTTCGAGCATCATTTGACGGCCGCGGGCGACTGCGAGGCTGCCGGCCGGGACGTCTTTCGTGATGGTGGAGCCGCCGCCGACGGTGGCGCCTGCGCCGAGGGTCACCGGGGCCACCAGCACCGAGTTGCTGCCCACGTGGACGTCGGCCTCGATGACGGTGCGGTGCTTGTTGGCGCCGTCGTAGTTGGCGGTGATGCTACCGGCGCCGTAGTTGACGCGCTCGCCGACCGTGGCGTCTCCCAGGTAGGCGAGGTGGTTGGCCTTGGCACCGTGCGCAAGCGTGCTGTTCTTCACCTCGACGAAGTTGCCGATGTGGACCTCCTCGCCGAGATCGGCGCCGGGACGAAGGCGGGCGAACGGGCCGATCAAAGAACCGGCGCCGACCTTCACGCCGAGCGTTTCGCCGTCGATGTGTGTAAACGGATGGATGACCACGTTCGAGGCAATGCGCGCGTTGCGGATCACGCAATTGGCGCCGACACGGACGCCATCGCCAAGGCTCACGTCCCCTTCGAACACGCAATTGACGTCGATCTCGACGTCGGTGCCGCATTCGAGGTTGCCACGCACATCGAACCGCGCCGGGTCGGTCAGGCGCACGCCGGCGTCCATCAGCTGTACGGCCAGGGCGCGCTGGTGCATCCGCTCCAGTTCAGCCAACTGCACCGGACTGTTGACGCCCAGCACTTCGACCTCCGCGGCCGGTTGCGCAGCCACCACCGGCACATCATCGGCAACCGCCATCGCAACGATGTCGGTCAGGTAATACTCTCCCTGGACGTTGTCGTTCTTCAGCTGCGACAGCCAGCGCCTGAGGAGCGCGGTGGGCACGACCATCATGCCGGTGTAGACCTCGCGGATGTCACGCTGGGCCGGCGTGGCGTCTTTGTGCTCGACGATGGCCTGTACCGCGTCACCATCGCGGACGATGCGGCCATAGCCCGTGGCATCGGCCAGCTCGATGGTGAGCAGCGCCAGGCGTGTGCCGCAGCAGGCCTCCATCAGCGCGCGGGCCGTCTCGGCCCGGATCAGCGGCACGTCGCCGTTGAGGATCAGCGTGGTGCCTTCTGCGTGGAGCACGGGCACGGCTTGTTGCACCGCATGCCCGGTGCCGAGTTGCGGCATCTGGCGGACGAACTGCAGGTGGGGTGCCTGCACAGCGGCTTCCACCCGTTCTGCGCCGTGGCCGGTGATCGTGACGATGCGGTCGGCCCCGAGCGTGGTGGCTGTGTTCAGGACATGTTGCAATAGACTGCAACCGGCGAGTTTGTGCAGCACCTTGGGAAGGCTGGATTTCATGCGGGTGCCTTTGCCCGCGGCCATGATCACGATGTCGAGTGCCATGCAGCGTCCTTTTTCGAAGTTGGCAATTATCGGTGTGCTGTTGCTCTCGAGCACACTGATTTCGGGATGCGGAGCCCTTCGCTTCACCTATGGACAGGCCCCGGATCTCGTGTACTGGTGGCTTGATGGATACGCCGATTTCGATGAAATGCAGGCTGAACGGGTGCGCACCGAGGTCAGAGGCTTCTTCGACTGGCACCGTGCCACCCAGTTGCCCGACTACGCCCGGCTGTTGATCCGCGCCAGGGAGCAAGTGCTGGCGCCGGAGCCGATCACGCCCGAGCAGGTGTGCAGATGGTATGACGACATCGTTTCGCACGTAAGCCCGATTGTCGAGCGCTCGCTGCCGGCCGCCGCCACTGCCGTGATGTCGCTCACCCCGGGCCAACTGCAGCACGTGCAGCGCAAGTACGACAAAGTCAACGCCAACTTCCGTGACGATTTCCTGCAACCCAATCCGAAGGCCCGCCTGAAAGCGGCCGTGGACCGGGTGGTCGCCCGCACCGAATCGCTTTACGGCCGGCTCGACGCCGCGCAAAAGGAGCGCATCGCCCGGCTCGTGGCCGCGTCCCCGTTCGATCCGCAGGCATGGCTCGCCGAGCGCCAATCGCGCCAGCGCGAAACGCTGACCACCGTGCGCGCCCTGCAAGCCGAGCGCGCATCGCCCGAGCAGGTGCAGGCAGCACTGCGGGTACTGGTGACGCACGTCCAGCGATCGCCGCACGAGGCATATCGCCAATATGGCGAACGACTGCGGGTCTACAACTGCATGGTAGGTGCGCAGGTGCATAACGCGATGAACCGCGAGCAGCGACTGACAGCCGCCGACCGGCTCAAGGGCTGGGCGGACGACTTGAGGGCGATGTCCGGCCGGCGGTGAGTCTGCGACTCAGTGCGGCAGCGGCACCGACACGCGGCGCGGGTTCACGCCCGTGTGCGGGAAGTCAGCCATCGCCGCCTGGAACATGGCACCGAGCAGCGCCTGCCCCCCGGGCGTGTTGCCGTCATTGGTGGCGCGTGCTTCATAGAGCGGTTCGCCCGACTGCGCATCCCGAATGAGCACCACCACCTCGCGGTCGTAGCGCGGGCTGTCGAAGTGGTACATCCCATAGGGCCCGTACACCCCGTATGGCCCGTAGAACGGGTGGCGGCCGAGGCGCGAGTAATAAAGGCCGCCGCGCCACCAAAGCGGGTCGTCGTAGGGTGAACGGTCAATTCGGCTCGCGCGTGCGCCCAGTTGCACGGTCACATCGGCTGCCTTCGCATCGTCGGCCGGCTTGAATCCGGAGGCCTCGACTGCCTTGCGGGCCGCGGCCTCTAGCCGTTCCTGTTCTTTCTCGCGGGCCTGTTGGGATGGAAGGCGCTCGAACGTGTAGGTGGCCGGCTGCCGGCCCGCGGGCCACTTGCTGTACGTGGACACGTCGCTTTCGACGTTGTTCAATCCGGCGCAGGCCGTCAGCCCGAGTGCCAGCGTCCCGAGCGCGGCGGCGGTCTTCCACATGTCCTTGGCTCCTGTCTGAGGCTTCACCGCTGCACTGTGATGACCGATGCTGACAAGGGCGTCGCGCAGCCCTCGTCTTCGTCAAAAGCACGGTCGCCCTGAGGATCGGCCACTCCGGAAGCTTGGATCGTCGCGAACGGGTACAGGTTCCTGTCCATCAAGTGTGACGGCACCACGTTGCCGAGGGCCGAGAACAGGTTGTCGACGCGGCCGGGGAATCGCTTGTCCCAGTCGCGCAGCATCTGCTTGATCTGCACCCGCTGCAGATTGTCCTGGCTGCCGCACAGCGTGCACGGAATGATGGGGAACTGGCGGTGCGCGGCCCACCGTTCCAGGTCCGTCTCGGGCACGTAGGCAAGCGGGCGGATCACCACGTTGCGGCCATCGTCGCTGACGAGCTTGGCCGGCATGCCCTTGAGCTTGCTGCCAAAGAACATGTTCATGAACAGCGTTTGCAGGATGTCGTCGCGGTGATGGCCTAGGGCGATCTTCATGCACCCCAATTCGCCGGCCACGCGGTAGAGAATGCCGCGGCGCAGGCGCGAGCACAGCCCGCATGTGGTCTTGCCCTCCGGGATCACGCGCTTGACGATCGAGTACGTGTCCTGGTTCTCGATGTGGAACGGCACACCGCGGGCGGTCAGGTAGGCGGGCAGCACATGCTCCGGGAAGCCCGGCTGCTTCTGGTCGAGGTTCACGGCCACGAGTTCGAAGCTGATGGGTGCACGTTGCTGGAGATTCAGCAGGATGTCGAGCATTGCGTAGCTGTCCTTGCCGCCGGACATGCACACCATCACTTTGTCGCCCTCTTCAATCATGTTGAAGTCGGCGATGGCCTGACCCGCCAGGCGGTGCAGGCGCTTGGAAAGCTTGTTGATTTCAAAGTCCGCCTTCGCGCGGCTGGCCTCGTCCGTTTCGGTCACGGCGTTCATTGTCACTGGTCCTTCCTGAGCCCGAAGACCTCGCATCCCACGGCGTCGCAGTCCGGGTACACGTCCGGTTTTTCGGTCGACACGCGGGCAGCCTTCACGTGCGGGTGCGCGAGCATCAGGGCGAGCACATCGTCACACAGCGTTTCCTGCAAATGGACGTGGCCTTGTTGCACGCGCTGGGCGATGGTGCGGCGAATGAAGTCGTAGTCGACCACTTCGTCCAGTTGGTCGTTGTTCGGCGTGGAGAGCGCGAGCGGGATGTACAAGTCGACGTTGACCAGCACCCGCTGTTCGCCGCGTTTCTCGAACTCGTGGACCCCGATGTTGATCCACACCTCGTAATTGCGCAGGAAGAGTCGCCGGCAGTCCATCAGGCTCGGGTGGCTCAGGAGGCTTTGCATGTCATTCTTTCGGAGCGGCCGCTTCACGGGCGAGAAACATCGCGTCGCGCGGTTGAGGCTGCAGGTGCTGGCCACCGTCCACGAGCAGCGTGGTACCTGTGATGGCCGGGGAGTCGATCAGGAAACGCACGGTGCGCGCGATGTCGGCAGGCAATGAAGAGCGTTTCAGCGGGGTCAGGCCGTGCGCGGCCTTGAATTCTCCGTCCGTCATCGCACCCGACAACAGCGTGACACCCGGTGCCACGCCGCACACCCTCAATTGTGGCGCAAACGCCTGTGCCAGCATCACCGTGGCCGCCTGGAGCGCTGCCTTGGAGAGCGTGTACGAGAAATAGTCCGGGTTCGGGTTCCACAGTTTCTGGTCGAGCAGATTGACGATGCAGCCGGCCCCCCCGGCGGCCGAAACGTGGGCGTGGAACGCCTGGGCCAGCAGCACCGCCGGGCCCGTGTTGGCGGCCCAGTGGCGCTCCATCGCTGCGTACGAGAACGTGGCAGGCGTGTCGTATTCGAAGGTCGATGCGTTATTGACAATGGCGTCCATGCGTTGGAAGTGGGCGACCACATCCTGAAACAGAGACCGACACTGGGATTCGATCGCAAGGTCAGCAGCAAATGCCTCCGCCTGGGCGCCCGCGGCGCGCAATGCTGCCACGGTGGCCAAAGCGTCCGCCTTCGAATGGCGGTAGTGCACGGCGATGTCGAAACCGGCCGCCGCGAGATCGAGTGCGATGGTGCGGCCGAGGCGGCGGGCGCTGCCAGTCACCAGCGCAACGGGACGAGAGGTCATGGTTCCTACAATGGCGCAATGCAATCCAACGAGTCCATCAGTGTATCGGCGGCCGTTCCCCGCCTGATCCACCAGGCCATCGCCCGTGCCGGCGGTTGGCTGCCGTTCGACCGCTTCATGGCGCTGGCGCTGTACGCGCCGAGGCTGGGGTATTACGCCAATGACAGCCGCAAGTTCGGCCACCTTCCACAATCTGGCAGCGATTTCGTCACGGCACCGGAACTGTCGCCATTGTTCGGTCACGCGCTCGCTCGGCAGGTGGCCGAGGCGCTACTGGCCAGCGGGACGCAAGAGGTGTGGGAGTTCGGTGCCGGTTCCGGCGCGCTCGCCGAGCAGCTGCTCGACGCCCTCGGCACGGTGGTGGAGCGGTACACGATCGTCGACCTGTCCGGCAGCCTGCGCGAGCGACAGCGCGAGCGGCTTGCGCGCTTCGGCGACCGTGTGCGGTGGGCCGATGCCTTGCCCGATGTGCTGGCCGGTGTGGTGGTGGGCAACGAAGTGCTCGACGCGATGCCGGTGCAGCTGCTGCAATTTGACGGCACCGTATGGCGCGAGCGCGGTGTCGTGACCGACGGCGTGGCGTTCGCCTGGGCCGATCGCCCCACCGACCGCGTTCCTCCCGGGGACGGCCCCTTCGCGCCCGGCACCGTCACCGAGGTGCACCCGCAGGCCGAAGCCTTCATTGCGACGCTGGCCGACCGGCTGGAGCGTGGCGCCGCTTTCTTTCTGGACTACGGATTTCCGGAGTCCGAGTATTACCACCCACAGCGCGTGGGGGGCACGCTGATGTGCCACCGAGCCCACCAGGCGGACCCGGACCCGCTGGTGGACGTGGGCCAAAAGGACATCACCACCCACGTGAACTTCACCGGCGTTGCGCTGGCCGCCCAGGACGCGGGCCTGGACGTGCTGGGATACACCTCACAGGCGAACTTCCTGTTCAACTGCGGCATCCTCGACCTGATGAAAGAGGGCGACCTTCGCACCAATGTGCCGGTACAGACCCTGCTGAACGAACACGAAATGGGCGAACTCTTCAAAGTGATCGGCTTTGCCCGGGGCTGCGACCCGGCCTTCACTGCGGCGCCTCTCGGGTTCGCCCACGGCGACCGCTCGCACCGGCTTTGAACCGCCAATGATCCGCTGGCTGGTCGGTGTGTTCATCGTGCTGCTGCTCTTCGGCAATTTCCACCGTTGGCTCGAACGGATCGGGCTGGGGCGGCTGCCGGGCGACTTTCGGTTCCGGGTTTTCGGCCGGGAGTTCTTCCTGCCGTTTGCAAGCAGCGTGCTGATCTGCGTGGCGATCTTGTTGGTGGGAAAGCTCTTTTAGCTCGTCCTTCGCTGCTCGGGCGTCGCCGGTTGTTCCTGTAGCGCGAAGAATTCGCGCACCGCACCCTCCCGCGCCCGACGGATCGCTTTCGCGATGGCCGGCCCTTGCTGCCCCTGTTCCATGGCTTGCGCGGCCACTGCGGCGGTGTCGACGGCCCGTGCCGCACCGAGCGCGCCCAGCAGCCGCGTGCGCTGCGGATAGGGCTGGTCCTCCAGCCCCAGCCGGCCCCGGGCGTCGCATTCGCAGGCAAGCAGCACGTGGGCGAACCGTTCGGGCCGGCGCCAGGCGTCGCAACGGTCGAGCAGGCGCACGACCGCGGCGGCATCCAGCGAGCTGCTGCGGTGCACGTTGCCGTGTTCTCGCGCGACGGTGACGGCGG
>Ga0170475_122568626_pt1 | contig 11352 bp, 11 predicted proteins | sample Soicark_Litter_5_FD_111474 | JGI IMG/M metagenome (GOLD analysis project Ga0170475, IMG submission 111474) | Avena fatua rhizosphere microbial communities from Hopland, California, USA. Combined Assembly of 48 SPs | reverse complement strand
GTCCGCCATGGCGGCGCAAGTCTGCGGGCAATCGCGGAGGTCGGCGGTCAGGTGCAGTCCATTCATGTCGGCGCGATTATCGGGGCCACGCCAGCGCGGAAACCGGCCGATCCGGCGGCGTCGGTAAAATGCCGGGTTTTTCCCCACCGACGCCTGCAGGAACCATGGCCACGACCGCCCCAGCCCAAGACCCCACCTTGATGGCCAACGCCATCCGCGCCCTGGCCATGGATGCTGTCCAGCAGGCCAACAGCGGCCACCCGGGCGCCCCGATGGGCATGGCCGACATGGCAGTTGCCCTCTGGGGCCGCCACCTGCGCCACAATCCCGCCAACCCGCAATGGGCCGACCGCGACAGGTTCGTGTTGTCGAACGGGCACGGCTCGATGCTGATCTACGCGCTGCTGCACCTCACCGGCTATGACCTGCCGATGAGCGAACTCCGCAACTTCCGCCAATTGCACAGCAAGACCGCCGGCCACCCCGAAGTGGGCGTCACCCCCGGCGTCGAGACGACCACCTGCCCACTGGGCCAAGGCATCACGAATGCCGTCGGGTTCGCGCTTGCCGAGAAACTGCTCGCCAATGAATTCAATCGCGATGGCCACACCATCGTGAACCACCACACGTATGTCTTCCTTGGTGACGGCTGCCTGATGGAAGGCGTCAGTCACGAGGCCGCCGGGCTGGCCGGCGCCTGGAAGCTGAACAAGCTGATCGCCCTGTACGACGACAACGGCATTTCGATCGACGGCCAGGTCGCCCCCTGGTTCATCGACAACACGGCCAAGCGGTTCGAAGCCTGCGGCTGGAACGTCATCGCCAAGGTCGATGGACACGACGTCGACGCGGTGGACCGCGCCATCGCCGAGGCGAAGAAGTCGGCCACCAAGCCCACGCTGATCATCTGCAAGACCGCCATCGGCAAGGGGTCGCCGAACCGCCAAGGCACCGCCAAGGCCCATGGCGAGGCGCTCGGCACCGAGGAAATCAAGCTGACGCGCGAAGCCCTCGGCTGGGGTCATGAGCCGTTCGTGATCCCGGAGGCCGCCTACGAGCAATGGGACGGTCGCCACACCGGCCTGCAGGCAGAGACCGACTGGGTCGATGCGTTCGAAGCCTATGCCAAGGCCCACCCCGAGCTGGCCGTCGAGTTCGTGCGCCGGGTCGAAGGCGAGTTGCCGAAGAACTTCGCGCAGGTGGCGGTCGATGCCGCCGTGGCCGCCCATGCGAAGGCCGAAACCGTGGCCAGCCGCAAGGCCAGTCAGCTCGCGCTCGAATCGTTCACGGCTGCGATGCCCGAACTGCTCGGCGGCAGCGCCGACCTGACCGGCTCGAACCTGACGAATACCAGCAGCACCCCCGCGTTGCGTTTCGATGCCGATGGCAAGCCGAACGGCGGCCGCCACATCAACTATGGCGTGCGCGAGTTCGGCATGGCCGCCATCATGAACGGCGTGGCCCTGCATGGCGGCTACATCCCCTACGGCGGCACATTTCTGACCTTCAGCGACTACAGCCGCAACGCCATCCGCATGGCTGCGCTGATGAAGCAGCGCGTCATCCATGTGTTCACGCACGACAGCATCGGCCTCGGCGAAGACGGTCCGACGCATCAGTCGATCGAGCACGCCGCATCGCTGCGCCTGATCCCGAACCTCGACGTCTGGCGTCCGGCCGACACGGCCTAGACGGTCGTGGCCTGGGCCACCGCGCTGCAGACCAAGCAACGACCGTCCGCGTTGCTGCTCTCTCGCCAGAACCTGCCGTACGCCCCGAAGGCCGGCCTCGAGGACATTGCCAAGGGCGCCTACGTGCTGGCCGAGCCCACCGAAGTAGGCCTGAAGAAGAAACCCCAGGTCGTGATCATTGCCACGGGCTCCGAAGTCAGCCTGGCACTGCACGCGCAGCAGCTGCTGGCCGTCAAGGGCATCGCCGCCCGCGTCGTCAGCATGCCCAGCACCTCGGTGTTCGACCGCCAGACCGTCGCGTACAAGACCAGCGTGCTGCCGAACGGGCTGCCGCGCGTCGCCGTCGAGATGGGGACCACCGACGGTTGGTGGAAGTACGGCGTGTCGGCCGTGGTCGGCATCGACTCTTTCGGCGAATCCGCTCCGGCGGGTGTGCTGTTCAAGCACTTCGGCTTCACGGCGGAGAATGTGGTGGACACTGTCCGCGTCGTGCTGGGCAAAACACACTGAGCCGAACCGGCTCAACGGCTTCAACGTTTTTTTATCCAGGAGAAAGACATGACGATCAAGATCGGTATCAACGGTTTCGGCCGCATCGGCCGCATGGTGTTCCGCGCTGCCGTGCAGAACTTCAAGGACGTCGAGGTCGTTGCGATCAACGACCTGCTCGAGCCCGACTACCTCGCGTACATGCTCCAGTACGACTCGGTGCACGGCCGCTTCGATGGACAAGTGGCCGTCGAGGGCAACACACTGGTCGTCAACGGCAAGAAGATCCGCCTGACCGCCGTCAAGGACCCCTCTGAGCTGAAGTGGGGCGAGGTCGGTGCCGACATCGTCGTCGAATCGACAGGCCTGTTCCTGACCAAGGAAACCGCCGAGAAACACCTGGCCGCAGGCGCCAAGAAGGTCATCCTGTCGGCCCCGAGCAAGGACGACACCCCGATGTTCGTGTACGGCGTGAACCACGAGACGTACGCCGGCCAAGCCATCATCTCGAACGCCTCGTGCACCACGAACTGCCTGGCGCCGCTTGCCAAGGTGCTGAACGACAAGTGGGGCATCAAGCGCGGCCTGATGACCACCGTGCACGCGGCCACCGCCACGCAAAAGACCGTGGACGGCCCGTCGAACAAGGACTGGCGCGGCGGCCGCGGCATCCTCGAGAACATCATCCCGTCGAGCACTGGTGCAGCCAAGGCCGTCGGTGTCGTGATCCCCGAACTGAACAAAAAGCTCACCGGCATGTCCTTCCGCGTGCCGACGTCGGACGTGTCCGTGGTCGACCTGACCGTCGAACTCGTCAAGGAAGCCAGCTACAAGGACATCTGCGCCGAATTCAAGGCACAGTCTGAAGGCGCGCTGAAGGGCGTGCTGGGCTACACCGAAGACAAGGTGGTTGCCACCGACTTCCGCGGTGACGCCACCTCGATCTTCGACGCCGAAGCCGGCATCGCCCTCGACAGCACATTCGTGAAGCTCGTGTCGTGGTACGACAACGAATGGGGCTACTCGAACAAGGTCCTGGAAATGGCCCGAGTGGTCGCGAAGTAAACAAAAAGGGCGCCTCGGCGCCCTTTTTTGATGCCTGGGTGGACCCGCGGGAGCACCTGGTCTCAGGCCGCCGCGTCGGGTGGTGCCGAGGCAAGGCACCCGGCGAACGAATCACCGCATGCAGGCCGTGAACCCCTTCCCGCCCAGCCCCTGCGATTGCAATCCAGCCAACTGAGCCTGTTGCGCCGCCGTGACCTCAGGAACACGCAAGGTATGGGTGACCAGCGGCGCAGCGAACTGCGCCACGCGGGCCGTGTGCACGCCCTTCGCGGCGAAGTCCGCCACGGCCCTCTCGGCCCCATTGCGGTTGCTGAAACGGCCGAGGGACAGGCCATCGCCCAACTCAGGCACCTGGTGGATGTCTTCGAACGAGATCCTCAGGCGCTTGAGTTCGTCGACCTTCTTCTGTCGCGCGTCGTCGTTCGCGTATGGGCCCATGAACACGATCCACACGGCCGGCGTCTCCTGCGTGATGTCAGCGATGCGGTTCCGTGGCAACGCGGCCTGGAGCGCGGCTTGGGCCGGCGCCAGCTGCGATGCGGTAAACGGACCCGTTTCCAGGCAGGCCACCACGGTGTCCGCCGAAGGTGCCGGCGCCCTCGTGGTGGCGCCCACCACATGCACCCTTTGCGGTTCCACCTGCATTGCGAGGCGCCCGGGCTCCCGGTCCCCCTCGGCGCGCACGCCGGCGAGTTGGTCGAGCCACCCTTGGCTCCAGCCATAGAACACGCCATTGGCAAGCAACAGCGCCCCTACCAGAAGCCTCAGCATGGCACGCCCTCCTCAGAAGCACGCAAGCGAACGCTGACTTCGCCACTGATGACGCTGTGCAGTGTGCCATCCGGTGCACGCACCTGCAGCGCCCCGCCGGCGTCAATGCCCTCCGCCACGCCTTCAGGCACATCGCCGAGCGTGGTGTTGACCGCCCGGCCCTGAAGCAGGTCGCGCTCGGCAAAACGGTGGCCGAACGGGGCAAACCCGCTTTCCTGGAAGTCCGCGAGGGCCTGCACGAGCGGTCGCGCAACCAGGCGCAGCGTTGCCGGGGCGGACGCGGCGGCATCAAGCTCCTGCAGGCAGGCGTAGCCATGGGTCAGCTCGGCCGGCGTGCCCGCCGGTTGGGCTTGGACGTTCAGGCCCACGCCGAGCACGGCCAGGCGGCGACCGGCCACGGTCACCGATTCGATCAGGATGCCGCCGAGCTTGCGGCCGCCGCTCGGGCCCCCGAGGAGCCACAGGTCGTTGGGCCACTTCAGGCCGATGCGCAGGCGATCGGCCCTCGGATGCGGGTCGAGCGCCTCGGCGAGCGCGACGCCGACGGCCAGCGACAGACCCGACCAGTCCGCCCGCGCCATTGGCAGCGACAACGAGAACGTCAACGATGCGCCACGGGCGGACGTCCAGGCGCGGCCCAGGCGCCCACGCCCGCCGGTCTGGTGTTCTGCGACCAGCAGGCATGGCAACACGTCAGCGGCTCGCCGGCCGAACGCCGCGCTCTCGCGGCTGCGTCGAACGGCAGCCAGGTCGCTGCCGGTATCGCCACGCGCCGACATGCGGGCGCGCTCGAGCAGAGTCGTGTTGGTGGAGACCGTGTCGGCGACCACTTCGATGCTCAACCCCGGGAGCAGGGGTTCGAGGTCTTCCCAGAGCGATTCGGCATTCCACAGGAGCGTCATGGCGGAACTGCGGGATCAGCGCTTGGGGGCAAGCATCGTGCGGCGGCAGCCAGGCGTACCGCAGCGGCATTCGAATTCCTTCTTCAGCTTGGCCGTGTAGCGCTGGTCGATGACGAGGCCGTAGTCGTAGAAGAGTTCCTCGCCGGGCCGCAGCGGGCGCAGCGCCTTGATGAACACGCGGCCATCGACTTCGTCGGCCTCGCAATTGGGCTCGCACGCATGGTTGATCCAGCGTGCCGCATTACCATCGACGTTGCCGTCGATCACGTGCTTGTCGTCGATGTGGAAGTAGAAGGTATGGTTCGGCTGGCTCGGGTCGTGCGGGTGCCGACGCAAGGCTTCGGGCCACGTGATGATTTCACCCTTGTACTCGATGACCACGTCGCCCGGTGCGATGTCGGCGACGGCAAACACTCCCTTGCCGTGGACGCCCGACCGGCGGACCTGGATTCGCCGCCCCGAGCCACGGGCGGGGGGGCTTGATTTGGGGGTCTTGGCGGCGCGGGCTTGCGTCATCATCTTCTTTGGGTACATTGAAATCGTAGGTGCGCGTGGGTGCGTGCGTGCGCCTGCGGGCGCGTGCGTATATACACGCGCTGAAACCCGGATTGTAGAGAAGCACTCGCGAGAGCGACGTCAGGACATCAGAAAGAGCCATGAGCAAGACCCTCATCATTGCCGAGAAGCCCTCCGTGGCGCAGGACATCGTGCGCGCGTTGACCCCCGTCGCCGGCAAGTTCGAGAAGCACGACGAATATTTCGAGGGCGAGCGGCACGTCGTCACGTCGGCTGTCGGCCACCTGTTGGAGATCAAGGCCCCGGAGGAGTACGACGTCAAGCGCGGCAAATGGAGCTTCGCCAACCTGCCGGTGATCCCGCCGCATTTCGAACTCAATCCCATCGACAAGAGCAAGGGGCGGCTCAATGCCATCGTCAAGCTCGTCAAGCGCAAGGATGTGAGCGAGATCGTCAACGCCTGTGACGCGGGCCGCGAAGGGGAGCTGATCTTCCGCCTGATCCAGCAGCACAGCAAGAGCAAACACCCGGTCAAGCGCCTGTGGCTTCAGAGCATGACGCCGGCGGCCATTCGCGAGGGCTTCGACAACTTGCGCACCGACCAGCAGATGCTGCCGCTCGCGGATGCCGCGCGCTGCCGCTCCGAGGCCGACTGGCTGGTGGGCATCAACGGCACGCGGGCGATGACCGCATTCAACTCACGCGACGGCGGCTTCTTTCTGACCACAGTCGGCCGCGTGCAAACGCCCACCTTGTCCATCGTCGTGGAGCGCGAAGAGAAGATTCGTCGCCACGTCTCGCGCGACTACTGGGAAATCAAGTCCACCTTCGCTGCCCAGGCCGGCGAGTACGAAGGCAAGTGGTTCGACACCAAGTGGAAAAAGAACCCCGATGACCCCGAGCTGCGCGCCGACCGCATCTGGAATGAAGCCGATGCCAAGGCCATCGCCGACGCGGTGCGGGGGCAACCGGCATCGGTCACCGAGGAGTCCAAGCCGAGCACGCAGAGCGCCCCGCAGCTGTACGACCTGACGAGTCTGCAGCGCGAAGCCAACTCGCGCTTCGGCTTTTCGACCAAGACCACGCTGTCGCTCGCCCAGGCGCTGTACGAGAAGCACAAGGTGTTGACGTATCCCCGGACGGACAGCAAGGCGCTGCCGGAAGACTACGTGCCGGTCGTCAAGCAGACGATGGAGATGCTTGCCACCGAGGACCTGCCTGGCCCGCTGCAGCCGCTGGCCGCCCACGCGCGCAAGGCGGTCAAGGAGGGCTACGTGAAGCCCAACAAGCGCATCTTCGACAACGCGAAGGTGTCGGACCACTTTGCCATCATCCCCACGCTGCAGGCCCCGAAAAGCCTGTCCGAGATCGAGGCCAAGCTGTACGACATGGTCGTCAAGCGTTTCCTGGCGGTGTTCTATCCGTCGGCCGAGTTCCTGATTACCACGCGCATCAGCACGGTGGCGGTCGCGGGCAAGCAGCACAGCTTCCAGACCAACGGCAAGGTCATGGTCAAGCCGGGCTGGCTCGCCGTGTACGGCCGCGAGGTGCAGGAGGACGATGCCAACCTCGTGGCGGTGGCGCCGGGCGAGATGGTGCTCGCCGAAAGCGTGGACCTCAACGCGCAGAAGACCAAGCCGCCGGCGCGCTATTCGGAAGCCACGCTGCTGAGCGCGATGGAGGGGGCCGGCAAGCTGATCGACGACGATGAGCTGCGCGAGGCCATGCAGGAGAAGGGCCTGGGAACTCCGGCCACGCGCGCGGCCATCATTGAAGGCCTGATCCTCGAGAAGTACATCATTCGCGACGGGCGAGAACTCGTCCCTACCGCGAAGGCCTTCCAGCTGACCACGCTGCTGCGTGGTCTGGGTGTGGAAGACCTCACCAAGCCAGAGCTCACCGGCAACTGGGAGCATCAGCTGTCCGAGATGGAAAAGGGCCGGCTGAGCCGCGAGCGCTTCATGGCCGAGATCGCGACGATGACCGAACGCATCGTCGCAAAGGCGAAGGAATACGACCGGGACACCATCCCCGGCGACTACGCCATGCTGAAGACACCGTGCCCTGGCTGCGCTGGCGTGGTCAAGGAAAACTACCGCCGCTTCACTTGCACAGGCACGGATGGCGCCGGTGAGGGCTGCGGCTTCTCGATCGGCAAGATCCCGGGCGGACGGAGCTTCGAATTGCCCGAGGTGGAGCAGTTTCTCGCGGAAAAACGCATTGGCCCCCTGGAGGGATTCCGTTCGAAGGCGGGCTGGCCCTTCACGGCCGAATTGAAGCTGACGTTCGACGAGGAGATCAAGAACTGGAAGCTCGAGTTCGATTTCGGCGAGGACGCCAAGCGGGACGGCGAGTCCGGCGAGCCCGTCGATTTTTCGGACCAGCAGTCGCTCGGGCCGTGCCCGAAGTGCCAGGGCCGCGTGTTCGAACATGGCGCCAACTATGTGTGCGAGCACAGCGTGGGTGCGCAGGTCACCTGCGATTTCAAGACCGGCAAGATCATCCTTCAGCAGCCCGTGGTCCGTGAACAGATGACCAAACTCCTGGAGACGGGCAAGACCGATCTGCTCGAAAATTTCGTGTCCAACAAGACGCGCCGCAAGTTCAAGGCGTTCCTCGCGTTCGACAAAAAAGAGGGCAAGGTGAGTTTCGAGTTCCAGCCGCGTGCCGCGAAGGCGCCGCCGGCGAAAAAGGCCGCGGCCAAGCCGGCCGCGAAGAAGGCGGCCTGAGGGAGGTCGATGCATTCCAACGTGGTTGTTGATCGAAAGAATTGGCGATGAGATTGCTGACGTGGGGTGTGGCGCCTCTGTTGATGGTGCTGGGGGGGTGCGTGAGCGTGCAGATGCCGGCGGCCATTGCCGAGGCGCAGAAGATGGCGGAGGCCGCCAAGGAATCGAAGGAAGCCAAGGACCTGATCCAGGCCGCGCGGACGGCCAGCCCCGGCGGCAAGGACAAGCCGGTCATCGCGCATTCGTACATCGGCAAGGACAACCAGACGCTCGCCGACATCAAGCAATCGTGCGTGGTCGAGGCGACGCAGAAGTTCGCGCAGCTCGTCGGGACGGACGTGCGGTCGGTCGTGATCGAGAACGAGGTGGTGACGGCCAAGGGCAAGGTGGTGGCCAACTGCAAACTGGTGTTGCAGGAATAGGCCCCCCAGTCGGCTGGCGCCTCCTGGCACCGGGGGGCGACCCCGGGTCGGCCGGCGAAGCCGGTTCTCGCCGGTGGCTTGGTCTGCGGCTTCGCTGCGCTCGCCTGCCTGTCGCTTGCGATTCGGGGCGTTGCTTCGCTTTGCTCGCTCGCCTCTAGTTTCTTGGCCTGCTCGCATGTCTCTTGCGCCGATTCTGCTGAAGCTTCTTGCCATCCTGTGCGTCATGGCGCTCGGCTACGTGGTCGGGCGGCTCAGGTGGCTGGGAGACAACGATCCGGCGCGGACGCTGGGCAATGCCGCGTACTACATCTTTGTGCCGGCGCTGTTGTTTCGCACCACGGCTAGGCTCGATGTCGCGGCGATGCCTTGGGGCACGCTGGTCGCGTTCTTCGTGCCGGTGCTGGTGCTGATGGTCGGGGTCTACGCCGCGCTGCGCTGGCGGCTGCAACCGGGGGAGCCGGTGGCTGGGCCCTGTGTGCGGGCCATCAGCGGGTGTTTCGGCAACAGCGTGCAGATGGGAATCCCGATGGCCGCGGCCATGTTCGGCGAGGCGGGGTTGTCCATCCACGTGGCGCTCGTCAGCCTGCACGCGCTCACGCTGTTGACGGTGCTGACCGGACTGGTGGAGATGGACCTCGCCCGCGACCGCGCCCGCCAGGGTACGGTCGCGACCGGCCTCGGGCGGATGCTGTTCGCCACGGCGCGCAACACCATCGTCCACCCGGTCGTGCTACCGATCCTCGCTGGACTTGCATGGAATGCGCTGTCGTTGCCGCTGCCGGGCCTCTTGGACGAGACACTGCTGCAGCTCGGGCAGGCGGTGGTGCCGCTGTGCCTCGTGTTGATCGGGATGTCGCTGGCATACCAGGGGCTGAAGGAGGCGCTGCGCTGCGCGGCGCGCTCGCGCTGTCGGCCCTCAAGCTCGTGGCATTGCCGCTCGCAGTGCTTGTGGTGGGGCACTGGGCGTTCGGCCTCACCGGGCTGCCGTTGGCCGTGGTGGTGATGGCCGGTGCGCTGCCAGTGGGCAACAACGCGCTGATCTTCTCGCAGCGGTACCGCACCTTGGAGGCTGAGAGCACCGCCACGGTGGTGCTGTCGACCGTGCTGTTCGCGTTCACGGCCCCGGTGTGGCTGTGGTTGCTGAGCCTTCTTGGCTGATCAGTTGGAACGCGCCACCAGTTCAAAGTGCTCCACGACCGGTGGGGCCGCGAAGAACGGCCCGACGATGACACGCCATTGCGGAAACAGCGGCCCTTCGCCGAAGTCCTTCAGGTGGTTGTCGAGCGTGTCCCAGTAAATCATCAGCAGGTAGCGCTCGGGTGACTCGATGCCGCGGTTGACTTTGTAGCCGCGAAAACCCGGCGATTTGGCGATCACGGTTTCGACGCCACGACGGATGGCTTCGTCGAAGGCGGCGTTCTGGCCGCGGGGAATGCGAATGTCGGCGATTTCAAGAATCACGGGCGGGCTCCAGAGGAAAAAGACACAAGCATAGGGCGTGGGGTCCCACCCTTTCAGGGGGGGGGCGCCGTCCGCATGGACCGCACACAATGGCGGTTTTCGAGTATCGGCCGAGTGCAAGGTTTCTGATGTCCATCCATTTGTTGTTAACCCTTGGCGTACTGGGTTACTCCGTCTACAGCGCTGCCGTCTACTTTAGCCGCCGTGGCGACAACAAACGGGCCATGCGCTCGATGCAGGTCGATGCCCGTCCTGAGCGCCCACTTTCGCCCGAGGAATCGGCGGCGCTGACTCCCTTCCTGTTCGAGCCGTTGAAGCCTGGCAAGGCCATGGCACTGAAGCGCGAGGGCGTGTTCGCGCTGCACGGCGAGTACGTCCGACATGGGATGACCACCGGCCAGGGCGGCGAGACGATGCATGACACCATCGGCGACGTGGAGGTGATACTGCCCTACGACGCCCGCGACTATCTCGAATTCATGAACCACGCGGAAGTGGTTTTCACCGAGAAATTCGCCATCGTCGTGGGGCTCAATGGAACGTTCGATCTGTTGGGGGGCCGCGCCCGCGCGCTGCTCCGCCAGCAGCAGGAGCAGCAATGGCAGGCCGGCAAGGCGGGTGAGGTGCCCGACGTCGAAGCCGAAGCGGCGGGCGAGGCCGATGCGGCGGTGCGTGAGGTCCTGCGGGTCGAGATCCTCGGGCAGCGCGACGAAACTCCGGCCGAGGCGGCCGACCGTTCCGGGCCGGGCATGGGGCTGTTGCCTGCGCTGACGTGGGTGCTGGCATTCATCGGCCTTGGCATCGCAAGCGTGCAGGAACCTGGCGAGCGGCTGGCATGGCTCGTGCCGTCCGTCGGGCTCGTGGCATTCGCGTTGTGGTGGGTCTGGGGTCGGCGGCGGGCCGCGGTCCCCGGCAAGGTGAATCGTGTGCGGGGCCACGTCACGGCGATTGCGATGCCCGCGCAGGGGGGAGTCGGGGTCGGAGCTGTGCGGTGGTTCGTCGGCGACAAGTTCCAGCTCCAACTGCCCGCCCACTGGCAGGCGCGCTGGGTGACGCCGCCCGACGGTCCAGTGGACGTCGAGATGCGGGTCGATGGCCACACCGCCGTCCGGTTCGGCCGCACCATGTCCATCGACGATGAAATAAAGCAGTTCACCCCGGTGTACTGGGGCCGCCATGCGACGCTGGCTGTGGTCGGCGCGGTGGCCGTGGCGGCGTTGCTCCTGTGGGCAGATGGCCTGCGCAGCGACCTCGTGCTCACGGCCGCGTCGCTGCGCCACAGCGAGGCCCTTTCATTCGACCGCCC
>Ga0170475_110823555_pt1 | contig 11352 bp, 8 predicted proteins | sample Soicark_Litter_5_FD_111474 | JGI IMG/M metagenome (GOLD analysis project Ga0170475, IMG submission 111474) | Avena fatua rhizosphere microbial communities from Hopland, California, USA. Combined Assembly of 48 SPs | reverse complement strand
GGGCTACGCGACCGAAGCCGTCCGCGCCGTTCTGGACCATGCCTTCGGGGCGCTTGGGCTGCACCGGTTCACGCTTCACATCGACCCGGAAAACGTCCCATCGCAACGGGTCGCGGAGAAGCTCGGCTTCAAGCTGGAAGGCCGCATGCGGGAAAGCTTCCCGATCGGCGGCCGGTTCCGCGACGAGTTGGTGTTCGGCCTGCTGGAGCGGGAATGGCGGATCAGGTGCCCGGAGTATTTCAGGGGTGCCGGGGGCGGGATATTCAAGTAGCTGAATGCAAAAAGCCCCGCCCACTGGGGCGGGACTTCCTGAACTTCCAGCCGGGGAGCAAGCTCCCCCACCCTAAACCTTACTTGGCGGCTCCGAGGAGATAGGCCACCACGTTCTTCAGGTCTTCTTCCTTCTTGACGCCAGCGAAGGCCATCTTGTTGCCGGCGACGAAGCCCTTCGGATCGGCGATGTACTTGGTCAGGTTCTCTTCGTTCCAGGTGACGCCGGCAGCCTTCATCGCCGGGGAGTAGGCGAAGCCTTCGAGGCTGCCGGACTGACGGCCGATCAGGCCGTGCAGGCTTGGGCCGACGCCCTTCTTGCCTTCTTCCAGGCTGTGGCAAGCCTTGCACTGACGGAAGACCTTCTCGCCTTCAGTGGCGTCCTGAGCCGAAGCGGCGGAGACGCCAGCCATCAGAGCGACGCCGGCCACCAGGCCGAACAACACATGCTTTTTCATTGCGTGATTCCTCGTGGATCGTGACCAGCTTAGGCCGGCACTTGTATGGAAGGCGGCAATCTACACTAATGTCGTTGAAATCCGAGAAGCCATTCAGCCGCAGGCGATTGTTCCTCGGGGTTGCATTATCCCGGTACGAAAGCTAATTGCCACAGGCATCCCTGTGACATTAGACTTTTGAACGAGAAGATGTCTAAACCGCCGCAGCGAAAATGAACTGATTGCGGAAGAGTCCCGGCGCGGCGGCGGCCCGGATTTGCAAGCGAGCGTTGCGGTCGTTGAGCGTTATCGCAGGTCCGGGTATGACAAAATGACGAAACGAGGAACGAATACGTAAATATTCGTCATACCAAGGCTTGATCTTGGTATCTCCTGACGTCACTTCCACAGTAAAACCTACTTTTCGCTGCGGGCCCGGAGCCGGAATGGTGGCTTTACGCCGGGAGATGCCAAGATCAAGTCTTGGCATGACGGTCATGGGCATGAGAACCAAAGGGTTTGGAATTCAGGACATAGCCGCCACACTTCCGGTTTCCATGTCACGGGCGCTCGGCTCTCCCCTGACACTATCGAGCAAGGCGTCGAATGCCGCTTGATCCTGCGGCACGAGTTGCCGGTAGACCTCGGCATGGGGCATTGCAGCCAGTTCTGAATGAAGCAGAAGCCGGGTGTTCAGGTATATCAGCATGGCCCTGCGCACAGGGACGACCAGAACCTCCCCCTGAAAGCCGTAGTCACGCCGTACCGCCTCGCGGCGGTCCCGTGGCAGATGGGGGTTCGGCATGAGTTCCAGGTTCAGGATGTCGAACCACGCCACATCCTTGGCGATATCGGCGCGGCGTGGACGAATCGCGTGGGTGTCCTGGATTCGGCCGGTCACGAAGTCGGAGAAGCGCGCGGCGCCATAGTCATAGGCTCTGATATGAACGCGCATGCCGTCCGAGGCCATGGCGTGGGGAGCCAGCCAGCGCCGGCGGAGTCCGGACGAGATCGAGACGTAGTCCACCTCCACCTCCTCCTCCCGGAGGATCGCGCGGACCAGAGTTTGGGCGATATGCAGATCGACCTTTCGGCCGGGTGGCTGCAGAACCGCGAAATCCACGACTTGGCCTTCGGTAAAATCTTCACGCTCGGCCAGTCCAAGGAATCTCTCCAGGCTCTGGCGCGCATACAAGGGTTCGAAATGCGCGGCGGGCACGAAGGTTTTCAGCTTGGGCTCATAGAGGATCGCAACTGTCTGCGCTTGGCGGTAGCGGGCGATGTCCTGGGCGGCCTGGGCTTTGGACACTTCGAAGCGCTTCCGGACATTGGCGCTCCCGACCCGGCCGACCCAGAAGAGCCTGTCCTCTATGAATTGCAGGCGCTCCGCCTGGCTCCTTGGGAGTTCGTATTCACCCATCGGGAGTTATCTCGCATAATTGCTTTCAGCCGGCGGGACAGCCGGACAGGGTGACTGGCAGCGAGACGATTAACATCGGCGAGCCGGCTTGACAATGCCGCGTCCAAAGTTTTTATTGTGTCCAGTTTCTAGACGGAGAGATTTATGGATGGTCAGCATCAAGGTCTAGCGCTGACGCCCATCGGCATCACGTATCAGCAGCAGGTGAGCGCCGCTGTCCTCCACGAACTCATACAAAGTCCCCGCTTCAAAGTTCAGCCCCCGCTGGACCGCATCGACCACAGGACCCTGGTGGCGGAAACGATCCTGCATTCGGTCGCCCAGGTCGGGATTGGCGGCAGTGCCTCCGATTATGCCCTTGAAGGCGCCACGAAGGACGACCTGATCTTCTTCATGGTGGATCGGGTCGCCGATCAGATCGCTTTCTTCAAGCTGGAACCGGTGCCAGCACTCGAAATAACGGGCTACTGCATCAAGCTGCTCGACCAGTTGCTGCGGCAGGGACCCAACGCTCCGCCTCCCGACCAGCGCGGCGTGCTTCTTTTCGGCCGCGCGAAACCGCTGCAATTCGAGATCTTCCGGGAGCGCTACGCCGCGAACGGGCGGGACGTCGTGATCATCGCCAGCGAGTACGCGACCAACGCGATCTTTCAGTGCCTGTCCAATGACATCACGGACATCGTCGCGGCCAACCAGTTCATGATCAAGCTGCAGTTGGAGCGTAAAGAATATGACCGCATGGCCTCCCACCTCAAGCAGCAGATCCGCATCTCCCAGAGCTTCCGCGCCGAGATCCTGCAACTCCTCAACCGTGTCCGCTACGAGATACGTGCGACCACCTGGGCGGATCATCTGAGCGAGACGGTCGGACGCGTCCGGCGTCAGGCCAACGAAGTCATCGACCAGGACCATCTGATCCGCAACGGCCTGTTGACCGCGGTGGAATTCGCGACGAATAAGGATCGCGCGCTGCTCCGCGAAATCGAGGCGCTCGGCTCGATCGCTTTCTCCAGCCACGCGACCATCAACGGCGACGTCATTCGCCTCCACGAAGAGTTCATCGACAACAAAAGCACCCGTGCGATGCGGGTCCCGAACACGTCGATCCTGCACGACCACGAGGACGACATCCTTCGACCGCTGCTCCGTCTCGACAAGGACCTCATCGGACGCCAGCCGATCTTCGCGCTGGACCTGCTGCTGAAGCCGGAACTGCCTGTTTCCAGCGATCCCGTTCCCTGGCTCTCTCTGCTGCTGAACATGCGCAAGATGGACGACCAGTCCAAAGGCGACGAGGAGGACGCGGATTTCGAGATGCCACCGGGGTCGAGGACGAAAGGGACTTCAGCGAACGTGACGAAATCACCGTGGACAGCCGGCTTCTCCAGTTCGCCGAGGAGTTGGGCAGACCATTCCTGCTGAGCGACTTCCTGACATGGTTTGAAAAGCGGGGCGCTACGGAGGCTCAGTTGCACCTGTCATGCCTGTTCGTCTCGACGATCTTCATCAATACCTCCAGGCGCTGGTCGATTGAGCTTGTCCCCGAGCGGGACCATGCGGGCAAGTTCGACATCCCGTCTCGCGATACCGCCTTCATCGCCGGCCGACTGTTCGGGTCGAATTTCAACATCCTGCTTCTCGACCGCAACGAGGAGAACTACACCCGTGAAACCGATCGATCTGAATGACGAGGATGACTGCCGGGCTTTCGGCAGGACCCTCGCCGATCTTCTCCTCTCCTCGCTCCGGTCCCGCACGCTTGACCGTGAGTACCGCGATCTGCTGCGCACCTATGATGAGAGCATGCCGGTGCGCCTCGCTCTCGACGGACTGCTCGAAGGTCTTGGCGCCGAGGTCATCGAGCGGCATCCGAACCTTGGGCTCGTGGTCGGCATCGCGAGTTCGGACTCCGTCCTCGCCGACAGGCCAGACCGGGAGAGGCTGGAACCGGACAGGCGCCGGATCATGGCGGTCGTTCTCGCCACGATGCTGGCGCTCTACTACCCCGCGGACGCGCTGGACGACCCCACCCTGGCACCCAGGCCCCTCACCCTGCGGGAGGTGCATCAGAAGATCGACCAGATCATCTCGACAATGCGTGGCGAGGCGAAAACAAACGGCGATCCCGAGGGCATGGCGCTCTGGGAACTCGTCGGCTTGCGCATGAGCCTGGAAACATCGGCCAAAGGGCGCAGCTACAAGGCGGGCACGGTCGCAGGCGAGATCGAGCGGATGTTCAGCCGTCTCAAGAAGCGTTCGCTCGTCGTGGAAGTCCGGTTCGAGGACGAGGCGACGGCCTATCGGCCGACCCTTCAGTTCTATTCGTTCGTGACCAACCGGCTGAACAATCACCTCTATCGTGAGGTTTCCCAGGCCCTGTCGAAGGTCTCCGGCTCCCCGGCGGCCCCCCTGGCGGCCTCCCCGGCGACAACGTAAGGAAGTCCCCTATGCCCATGATCACGGGTATCGCGATGAGCGGCGTTGGTGTTTCCGATGCCCGCTTCCTCGGATTCCATTCGAAGCTGACCATGGCGGACGGTACGCCGGCCAAGGCGGTGCTCAAGCGCCTGATCAACGGCGGCGGCAAGACCTCCGCCATCAAGCTGATCTCCGCGATCTTCGAGCCCGACCTGAAGCGCCTCGACAGGGGGCCGCGAAAGTTCAAGGAGCTGTTCGGTTCCAAGGTGGGCATCGTCGCGGCCGAATTGACGGTCGATGGCGCACGGGCGGGGTTGTTCGACGAACTTCAGCCGCGTCAGGTCGTAGGATATGCAGCACGGCTCCGCAGGACCGAGACGGGGGAAGAGCTTGAGCGCCTGTTCTTCCATTTCATGCGGACCCCTGGTGTCGGGATGCAAAGCCTCCCGATCGGCCCGAACGACGAACGGCCTTCCCGGATTGCAACCATCAGGTCCCTGCTCAGCGAGCTTTACGCCGCCAACCCTGGCATGGAACTCCAACTGTTCGAGAAGCATGGCGAGTGGCAGGCGCATGTCGAGCGGACCCTGCGGATCGATCTCGCGTCGTCAATCCACTTCATGATGGCGCTCAACATGCAGGAGTCGGGCGCCACGACCGATATCCTGAAGCGTTTCCAGCGCAACGAGGACTTCCTCGAATTCCTGCTTGACCCGATCATCGGAACGGCCAATGACGATGGTCTGGTCGGCACGGTTTCCCAGACCCTGCGCAGTCAGTCCACCCTGACCGAGAAGCGGGCGCGGCGCGAGTTCTTCCATGGCTCCGCCGTCCGGCTGGAACCACTGACCGGAGCTGCCGCGCGCAAGCAGGCGGCGGTCGCGGCGCATGGAGAGGCTGTCGCGGAATATATGAGGGTCCTGGGCCTCATCCTCGGGCGAAAGGACCAGCTTGACCACGATATTTCCAGCAACTCCGCGCGCCTGGAAGAACTCACCGCATCCCTGAACACAATGCGGTCGGAGGTGCTGCGTCTCACCCGGGAACGCGACTGGATCGACCTTCGGGCACTCCGTCTGGAAGAAGCCAGGAGTGAGGCGGTGGTTGCCGCTGCCGGAACGGCGGCAGCCGAGGCCCGGCGGCGGCTGGGCCGCACCCGCGCCATGATCGCCGTGGCGGAGATCGTGGATTTGGACGCCAGGATAGCGGGCCTCGACGCCGAAATCGCGGAGCGCGACGCGCCGCTTACCGCCGCCCGCGAAAGGCTCAGGTACGCTGGCGGCAAGGCGCTGAGCCTGCTCAGGGAACTCGCGGGTGAATTGGCGGCGTCGCTGGCCGAAGCCAAGGAAAGGGAGGAGGAGTTGCGGCGCGCCGGCCTGGATCTGGCCGCCCGTGGCGCAAAGGCCGATGCCGCCCTCAACGAGGCGCGGAGGCGTGCGCGTGAGGCCACGGAGGAACTGGGACGTCACCGCCAGCAGTTCGACGGTCTGGTCCGGGACGGGCATCTGGGGGAGGGAGAAGACCTCGACCGCGCGCTTGACGAAGCCGTGAAGCACCTGAAAGCCGAGACGGTCAGGAAGGCCGAGCTGGAGGAACGGCAGACCGAGCTTCGCGTGAAACTCGCTGATGCGGCCAGGGCCGTGACGGAGGCTGAAGGGCGGTTGTCCGACGCGCTGAAGGCGGTGGCCGGGATAGAGGCTGAGCTGTCGGCTTTCACGGACGCTCTGGCATCCGCCCGGTCGTTGCATTCCCTGCGGGTCCGCTTCGGGGATGGTGTCGATATCTATGGGCCGGGCATCCTCCCGGACCTTCGGAGCCAACGCGATCAGGTCACGCAACGCGCGCGTGAGCTTGGCGCTGAGAATGACCATTTCGCCCGGACCATCGCGGCGATCGACGAGCACGGGCTCCTCCCTCCGCCGGACGAGATCGAGAGATCCTTGCAGGCTCTCAAGAAGGCGGGGCTGAACGCCCATTGGATGCCCCGCTACCTTGTCCAGAACAAGTGGCCGGCCAAGCGCATTGGAAGGGCGCTGGCGGCCGACCCGGCACGCTTCAGCGGCATCGTGGTCCTGGGCGTCGATGCCTCCGCCTACAGGGCGATCGCGGCCGAGCTTTCCGCCAACCACGCCTTCCGCATTCCCGTCTGCATCGTATCATCTTCCGGCGAGCCGGTTCTGACAGCCGGCATCGAAGACCGCGTCATCGTGATGCCTGCCGCTTCGACCTACGATGTCGATGCCGCCCGCGAGGAGCGGGGCAACCTTGAAGCCCGGATCGAACACAATACCTCCGCCATCGCCGCTCTCGACGCCGAGAGCGAGCGGCTCAGCGGAGATGCCGACGCCCTGAGGAAATTCCGCACCCTCTATCCTGTGGAGTGGGAAGCGGAGGCTCGGGCGCGACTGGATGCCGCCATGATCGAGGTCGCGGCCAGGGAAGCCAGTCTCGATCGCGCAAGGGAGATCAGGGCGGCGGTCGGCGAGGACCTCGCCACGATCTCCGGGAAGATCGGTATCCAGGCCGAGGTGGCCGGGCGCGCGGCGGCGCGCGCCAAGGCGCTTGCGGACTTCGACGCGCGTTGGCGCGACCGCTTCCCGGAAGTGCGGCAGACGGCCGAGGAAGCGGCCGGGGCGATCCTTGAGGCCGAGAGGGAAATCGCCGCGGTCGAAGCGGAAAAGCCGCGCCACGGCCAGGCCACGGCCGCCGCCATGCTGGCTCGCGAGACCTTCGTGCGGCAGCTTGGGACCGTTGAGAACCGCCAGAGCGGCATCAAGGAGTTCGACGAGGCGGCACGGCCTTCGCCCGGCGAGCGGATCGACGACCTGGAGACGGAATACCAAGCACTCGAAAGCCTCGTTCGCGATCTTGACTATGGCAGTGATCTCTCCCAATCCCGAAGCATGTTCAGTGCCGAGCGGGCGAAGAAGCTCGCCGCCTATGGCAAGGCGCATCGCGACCATCCGCTTGACGAAGTGGTCCAGGAACTCGCGGCCACGAGCCGCCCCACGGCGGCGGACCTGCCGGAGCTGGAGGCGGCAAGCGACCGTCTCCACGAGGACCTCAACGCCGCCAAATTGTCCCTGGAAAAGGCCAGATGGAACACTTTGCAGAGGGGGAAGACCATCCAGGGAGAAGTCCTGGAACCGCGGGATGGCGCGGCGGAATTCGACTCCATCGATAAATGCAAGGCGGCCAGCGGCGTCTGGAACGACCGTCTTGTGGAGCTGGAAAGGAACGAAAGCGCGCTTGGCGATCAGGTGAAGGATCTATCCGCCGCGATTGTGGGCGCCAGGGCGGAACTGGGGCGTTACGACGTGGTTCGCAGGGAGGCGACTTCGCTCAAGGACATCTCCGGGCTGGACACGATCACGGCGGATCGCACCGGTGCCGACATCCCGATCGAGGATCTGCGGAACGTGAGTTCGAGGGCCGCGACAGGATCAATACGGCGGACACGGCGATTGACGATGCCGATACCAAACTTCGCGCCCTGATCAGCAGCTACCAGCGCTATCTCGACCAGCATGCCAAGCAACGCGCCTGCGAGGAGATCGTCACCAATCTCCGCGCCTGGGCGGATCAGGTCATGGAGGCGAAATGCGCCGAGCTTTATGCACAGCATCTGGACCTCGTGAAGAGCTACGACGATAAGATCGCCGAGGCCCAGCACGAGATGGACAAATGCGCGGAGGTGATCCGCGGCTATTTCGACCGCGTTCTGGAACGAGTTCGCATCGTGGAGCGTCTCAGCGCCATGCCCGACGGGCTGGGGGAGTGGTCGGGCAAGCCGTTTCTGAAAATCCGGCTTCCGGACGAAAAGGCGGGATGGGCGGGCCTGATGGAGCACGTCAAGACCCGGATCGGCGAATGGCTCGAACAGGCCGTGAGCATCCAGTCGCAGCCCGACGGCAAGGCGTCCATACCCGGCGAGCATGCCCCACTGCTGAAGCGGATCGCCGTGTTCGTGCTTCGCGACACGTTGCGCTTCGATGCGTTGCGCATCCGCACGAACTGGAAGGTGGAGTACAAGCCGGTCACGGACCTGAAGCTCTACTCGGGCGGTGAAAAGCTGATGGCGACGCTCCTGCTCTTCTTCCTGAGCGTGCGCATCGGCATGGAAACCCGCCAGAGAACCAGAGAAGGGGCGGCTGGCGGAGGTGCTGTGGACCGCGACGCCAGCATGTTCATCATGCTCGACAACCCGATCGGAGAAATGAACGCGCTGCAGCTTGTCAGGCCGGCGTTGGAGATGGCGGAGAAGTCCAACATTCAATTGATCGGCTGGACTCGAATCAACGACATGAACGTGCTCGGCCTGTTCCCCATGGTGATCAGCCTGCGGCGGCGTGTCGGCGTGGCTAACAGCTACGTCGAGGTCGAAGGCGTCAGGGAGAGTGTGGGGCCTGATGACGGCGGCAACGGCTGGATCGACGCCGCGCGGCTTGGAAAGGTTCCGGCATGAACGAACCCGCGACAGATCTTGTCGCCATCAACGGCGCGCCGGCCGTGCGTCCCGCCGACCGGGAACTGGCTCAGGTGCTTTGGGGGAGGGTCATTGCCGAGCATCCCGGACGTGTCCGGATCGATATTGAAAAGATCGTCGAGGCCGCCCGGAAGCTTACGCGCGAGCGCGGGCTGATGGTGCGGCCGATCGATCTCGCGACCCGTGCCGTTCGGACGCTCCGGGATCTGGGAGTGCTGTCTCTCCCGTCCGATCGCACCGCCTCGGCGCTGAAGGCGAACTATGACCGCCGGTGCGATCCACCGATCCCGCTCTTCGTGACGGTCCGACGCGAAGCGGCGGAACGCGCTCCCGCCCCGCGTCGGGAGCATCCCTGGCATCCCGACCTGGATTTCCTGGTCAGGGAACGACGCCTTGAATGCCCGGATGTGTGGCTGGCGATCGACAGATGGCTCAAGGAACGCGGCGACGATACCGACATCGTGGCGGTCCGTGAGCGTTCCTGCGAGATCTTCGGGGACGAGAAGCGGCTTGATGATGTCCGGAACTACAAGTTTTTCAAGACCGGCGCCATCACCCTGGAACGGCTTCGCTGCGAAGACGCTCCGGAGCCGCTTGCCGCCCGCCTTTGCCGTGCCAGCCGTACGCGTGTGGCGCTCGTGGTCGAGAACAAGGACACGTTTCGCAGCGCCTGCCTCGCCAATGCCGAGGCGCACGCTTATGCCGCCGTCATCTTCGGCGAGGGCAACGCCTTTCCGAAGCGTGTCGCCGACCTGAGGAACCTTGCCGAGGAATGTCCTTTCGCCGAGGTCCATTACTTCGGTGATATCGACGGCGAAGGTTTCGCGATCGCGGCCGCCGCCGAGCAAGCCGTTCTGTCCCTGGGTGGATTTTCCTTCAGCCTCGCGACCGGCCTTTACCGGGCTTTGAGGATGGTTGGCCGTCCAGTTGGAAGCTTCGGCAAAATCAACGCGGCGGGCGGAGCTCTTCTGCATAGGTACAGCCTGAGCGATATGGATGCTGAAGCTCTGGCCGGACGCCGCATACCGCAGGAGGCCCTGGCTCGCCCAGCGCTTTGGGAGATCTTTGCCAAAGGTAATTCCATCCTCCACACCCTTACTTAGACTTTGGTCTAACGTCGCACCTGGGGCTGCGCCCTTGGCAGGAGCGATGCTGGGGGAGTAATTTTATGTTCTGTTCTGTTCAGGCGGGAGCCAGAAGGGAAGCCGCGACGGCTTTTCTCGATCCGGGCGCCCGCGCAGGGGGAAGGTGGAGTAGTTTTGATGGCCAAGGGGCCTCGCACCGGTCGGGTCAGTGGCCGGACCTCGCGCGCGCCGGTACGGCAACTTCTTGCCGATACACTGGCGCCGGAGTTGGAGCCAGAGCCGGCGGTGGAAGTCGATGCTGACTCGCTTGCCGCACGGCGGCCTAAGGCTTCGCCTGACGCCGCTAGTCCGCGCCTGCGCCGCGGCTTCAGTCACCACATCGACGCCCGCCGGGCCGCGGTTGAACTGCATGACGCCATCGCCCAGCCGGACACCGCGTTCGTGCTGGTCTTCTGCTCCCCCCAATACGACTTGCCGGTGCTGGGAGAAGCCTTGGCCGACATGTTCGGCGAAACCCTCGTGATCGGCTGCACCACGGCGGGGGAGATCACGCCGGCCGGTTACATGACGGGATCGATCACGGGAGTCAGCTTCCCGAGCAGCGACTTCACGGCGGTGGCCGAGCGGATCGACGATCTGGAAAGCTTCGAGATCGCCCACGCCCAGGCGCTGGTCCGAAGCCTGACGGGGAAGCGCGATGCGGCCTCTCCGGAGCATCACGACGCGGCGTCCAGCAGCTTCGCGCTGCTTCTGATCGACGGCTTGTCGATCCGGGAGGAACCGGTGGTCAGTTCCCTCTATTCAGCCCTGGGCGATATCCCGCTGTTCGGCGGTTCGGCCGGCGACGACCTGAAGTTCGAGCAGACCTGGGTTCTGCATGACGGCCGGTTCCACACCGACGCCGCCGTGCTGGTCCTGGTCGATACGGTCCGCCGCTTCACCGTCTTCCGCACGGAGCATTTCGTCAGTTCCGACCGCAAGATGGTCGTGACCGAGGCCGATCCCGCCCGCCGCATCGTGACTGAGATCAACGCCGAGCCCGCTGGCCGGGAATATGCTCGCATGGTCGGGCTGGAGGGCGAGCCGCTGACGTCGATGATCTTCGCGGCCTATCCGGTCGTGGTCCGGGTCGGCGGCGAATATCACGTCCGCTCGATCCAGAAGGTCAACGACGACGAGAGCCTGACCTTTTTCTGCGCCATCGACGAGGGGATCGTGCTGACGGTCGCGGAGGGG
>Ga0170475_103912840_pt1 | contig 11352 bp, 9 predicted proteins | sample Soicark_Litter_5_FD_111474 | JGI IMG/M metagenome (GOLD analysis project Ga0170475, IMG submission 111474) | Avena fatua rhizosphere microbial communities from Hopland, California, USA. Combined Assembly of 48 SPs | reverse complement strand
GGAGAGGTTTTTTGTGCGGCGGCCCAAAAGGCTGTGGCTTCCATGAGCAAACAGGAATTGCTCAAAATAAGTGGCGAAAAAGGAGGACAACCTCCGGAAGAGGTGCGAGCTTTGCTCTTTTTTGCCGTTTCTCATCCGGACGTGGCCGCCGCTCAAAGTTCTTCTCCTGCTCAGGGCCCCGGCACCATTTCTCCTCAGATGGCAATGGCTGCCACCAAGATCCGTCAATCCGTAGAGCAAAGCACGGGGGAAAAAGTAGATCCCAGCTTTGTGAAATTTGGCGACCAAATGGCGGGGGCTTTGCTAGATGGAGCTTTCATTGCGGCAGCCAAAAAGCAAGGAGTTCCTCCCAAGGATCTTAAGCTGCTGGCAATGGCCAATTCGATCCCCTCCCTTGCCGCTGCGTTGCCACCGGAACTCAAGCAGTTGCTGGCCAAATTGCAAGGCACCGTATTCCAAGATGTCGGCTCCGGACTTGGCTACCCTGTAGGCTGGCACCCCTCTGCAGCGAGTGAAGAATTTGAAGTGCAGGAAGGCAGCGATTTTGATAACAAGGTGATCCAAGCGTTGCAACAAAAATTCGAAAATAAAGAGATTTCAGCTGCTCAGTATAAATCACTGAGCACTTCTTATTTTCTTAAAGGAGGAGAGAGCGCAAGCCCTATTCTAAAACAAATCGTTAAAGAGCAGCATCAATCTTTGGGGTTGCCTGAAAGTTATAGACTTCCTATAGAACCTGAGCAGTATCAAGCGCTACTCGATGGATCCACTTTTGCAGCCTTTAAAAGAGAGATTTCGGCTGTAGAGCCTCCCCTTTCCAAAGAAACCAAAGTGCAACTGATGAATGCCCTGGGAGCAGAGGCGGGCGTTCAAACTCTACCTCTGCCTTTGCAGACAATTTTTAAAGAAAGCAAGGTGGCTGCCATTGCGGAAATTTCCAAAGAGTATGACCTCCCCACCAACTGGCAACCTAAGGTCGAAGGCCTTGCCATTGCAGCAGCCAATGTCACTAATCCCTCGCTCGCATTTGCTCAAACGCTGACCAATCATTTTACAGAACGGGCAACAATTGCCACAAAAGTTGTGGCCGATATTACAATGCGAACGGGGCCCAGCGCTTCCGCTGTGACGATCAATGATTATTTAAAAACAGTCTCAGAAGCTCTTGATGAGCTCCAAAATCAAATTTATAAAGCATCTGCAGCCGATGTGAATGTTGCCAGAAGAACAAGTGCGGTGCAAGCCGACAATGCCGCAGCCAAATTGCGCAAGCAACAGGAACAGATCAATGAGATGCACGCCAAAATGAAAAAAATGGCCTCTTTGAAAATATTCTTGGGCGTTTTCATGGCTTTCCTCATGGTTATTCTGCTTCCCCTCTTTCTCGTGTCTATCCCCCTCTTGATAGGTGCTGTGTCTAATCTGACAAATACGCAAAATAGCTTCATGAAAGGCATGACTGTCATAGCAGATCTCATCGTCCTCATCATACTCCTACCCGTCATCTTGACAGAAATCATGATCGATGGAGGAAAATACTTCACGATGAATCTTTTGCTGGCGATGGGATGCCCTCAAGAAGTTGTCGACAAGATCTGTACGGCGCTACAAATCATTTGCGTCGTTGCCATGATTATCATTGCTGTAGCCATGATGTGCGTCCCTGGGTTGCAAGCCTTTGCCGCTGAAATGTTTGCTGGAATTGCATCTGCCATCTCTGAAGTGGCTGCCACGATTGGAACTGCAGTCGCTCAGCTAGTTGCAACGACAGTAGAAGTGGTTTGTAGTACCCTAGCCGCGATGGGACCAGTCGGTCAAATCGCAGCGCAAGTTGTTAAAGCAGCCATCGAATTTGCTAAAATTTTGTTGAACAGCCTCGCAAAATTTGTCTCTGAAACTTGGCAGCTAGGAGAAAAGGTGGTGTCAGCAGCTGAAAAAATGATCGACAAGGTAATGGTAGAATTGGACAAAATCCTAGCGCGCGTTTCTGAAGCCATAAGTAAAGCCACGGCTAGCATAGGCGACTCAATGCCAGAAAGCATCACTAAGCTTTTCGATACTTTCTTTGAGGCAGTAGAAAAAGTGGGCGATCTGATGACTAAAATTGCCGAAAAAATGGACGATTCCCCTCTCGGCAGATCAATAAAAAAATTTGCGGAAGATCTCGAAGCGCGCGCAGCCGAAATGGCGGAAGAAAGAGGTCGCACACAAGCCGCAAAAGTGGCTTCAAAGGGCAAACAGCAGGGAGATTTTGATGCCGCCATCGAACTGGAAGATGCAGCAATGAAAGAAGGCAAAAAGGCCATAGACGAATTTAAAGAAATGAAACAGGCTTTAGATGATGCCAAAGATAGTCATTTGAAAGCTCAAGAAGCTAAAACAAATTTGGATTCAGAGTTAAAAAGCTTGAAAGAAGAACTCAAGCAAGCTAAAAATGACAAATCAAATAAAATAGATGATTTGAAAGAAGAGGTGTCAAAAAAAAGAACAAGAGATATCAAAAAGCGAACAAGATGTCGAAAGTAAGTTGAGCGAAATAAAAACGAGAAAGCAAGCTTTGAAAGCTCAAGAAACGAGCATGAATAAAAATAATATGGGAGATCAACTCGATATTGTGAAAGCTCAAGATAGGCTAGAAGGCATTGACGATTTCAGGGCAGTGAAAGATGAGCTGACTTCTCTGAAAATTGAAAAAAGAAAGGAACTGCGCGAATTTGAGAAACAGACTAAAAATAAAATGGAATCTTTACAGAAACAGAAATTGCACAAAGACACAGAAATAAAAGAGCTGACAAAAAAATTGATGATATTGAATCGGTAGAGAAAGATATCACAGAAAAACTCACAGAAATACAAAAATCAACAAAAACTGAAAAGTCTGCCAAAGTGCAAGAAAAAAGCAAATTAGAAGCGGATGAGGCCGCAAAAAAGACCGAAAAATTAAAACTAGAAAAGCAACAAGAAGATCTCCAATCCGCTAGGCGGGAAATGAAAAAAGAATTGGATGAAGTGCATCAAGAAAGTTCAAAAATAAATCAGGAAATTGATGATATTAATTCGTTAAAGACAGAACTGACAAAAGAAACACAAAAGGAACTAGCCCTCAAACAAGAAGAATTAAAAGCAGCAAAAATGAAGCTCTCAAGATCTGACCAAGTGCACGAAGCCGTGGTAGAAGTGCACAAAAGTAGAGTCGATTTTAAAGCTGCTGAAAAAGAATTAGAAAAGTTGGAAACGACATACAAAAATCTTAACAATAAAAGTAGCATAAGAGAGCTCTCAGAGACGGAAAAAGCACATCTAGCAAAAACTGAAGAACTCATGGAACTGAAAAAAATAGAAGTGCAAGTTTTAGAAGAGAATCTGATTCAGGCCGAAACAGAAATCGTGCAAATCAACCAGGTCAACATCAACCAAGCAGAGCAATACGCACGGGCTGCCTCTGAGGTGACCAACAACCTTAGCAAAATGGAACAAGATATCGCCAAAGGAAAATCTGAAATGGCAAAAGCTGCGGCTGAAGCCTTTAAAATTAAAGCTGATGCTTTGCAGAAAGTGACTCAAGCGTTGATGGACAGCACTTTGAATCAGTTGCAAAATAACGCCGATTGGATCAAACAGCTTGGACAGATGAGACAGTCAATGATGCAAGGGATGAGCGATGCGATGACACAGCTCAGCCAAGCGATAAGGTAACTAACAAAGAAAGAGGAGAAGCTGTATGGACACATCTGACATATTAAAATTTATAGAGGAGCAAATGGCCAAATTGGGAGCTCTGCCTGAAGCTGACAAAGAACGCATCAAAATGGCGGTCTTAGAAGTCATCACCAATGGAAAAACTATAATGGATGTGATGAAAATCCCTGCTCCACAGATGGAGTTGCTTTATGAGCTGGCCTTAAGTGCCTACAATGCTGGCGATTATTCTACAGCTCAAGGCTTTTGTTACCATCTCCACGAAGTGAATCCCCGCGATGCGCGCTTTACATTTGCGGCAGGATCGGCAGCTTACAAGCAACAAAAGCTGTTCGAAGCACTCAAGCTGTATTTGATGTCGGCAAAAATTGATCCTTCCAACCCCGCGACATGGTTTAATGTAGGCGATTGCCATTTTCAATTGAGCAATTTAAGCGAGGCAGCTGATGCCCTTAATCGCGCCATTGAGGCGGCCGGAGTGCACCCCAATCACACCAAAGTCAAACAAGATGCTGTCAATTTGCTTTCTGTCGTCAATCATTATCTCGAGGAAGAGAGCGATGTGGAAAAAGAAAGCCTTCACGCTTAAAGAGAGGAGCTGACTATGTCTACCTCAGGATCAGGAGTTGGAGGAAGCCTTGGGTCACCCACTACCTTAAGTTATCGAGAACTGGAGACCACGGCTTCTGTTGGAGTTTCAAAAATGGCCATGAAGATCGTCGCCGACACGGTCGACATCACCTTCTTTTTGCTCGATGAAAATCTCAGAAAATATGAAACGTCATCCTCTCGACAGTCACTAGGTCCCATGACTAGCACGCGCGTGGCAGGGAGATCCGAATCCCCTCCCGATCAAAGCTGGCGAGCGGTCTATGAACAGTTGACTAAGCAGCTTCCCGTGGATGTGAGCACTCTTTTGAGCCTTTCGCTGCAAATGCCCTTGCGCGACAGAGGAGCGCATCTGATTGTTTTGGACAACGTCTTGCGAAATACAGCCAAAACACTCATTTTGCTGGGAATGGCCGCAACACCCCTCAACTTAGAAAGTTCTGCCGCCCTTTTGGCAGCGACCAATATTGCCTCGCCCTATGTCGCCATTGGAAGCTTTTTGCGCAGCAATCGAGAGCTTTTGGGTGGAGCACTAGCTCTACTTGAGAGCCTGGGACCCAACAGCCGCAATTATGACACCATTGTCAGCTATATGACAGAATACAATAGCCTATCGACGGCTCTAGAATCTGCGGTAGTGCGACTCCAGGACCCCAAAACAAGCAAAGAAGCCTTAGTCGACATTGTGGCCACTGGAGCAAAAATTGCTAATTTGAGCGACCGCTATGACCGCCTCTATGGAGCTGATGAAATGCTGCTGCTAGGGGCCACGCTTCATGCGGCAAAGCTTGCGACAGCAGCCCTTGCTTTAGAAAATCCAGGATGTGCCCCCTTGCTGATCTCTCTTTCCATCGCCACATTAGCCCTGAATGACAAAGAAAGTGCCATCTCAGCCATTGGAGGCTCTCTTGTCGGAGTCAATAGTCACCTGGCCTCAGCCCTTAGCACTGCTTTTCTGCCCCAAGAAGCGCTCGGCAGCACTCTTTTGCTGTCTCAGCTTTTAAATGCCACTTTGATGGGAGCTGTCATTTTTGGCTCTCTGAGCAGTGCTCAAGGCTTTGGCTTGCCAGCCTTAAATCCTTTGCAACCCGAAATTGCAGCAGAAAAAAACTTTGCCTACGGGCTCGTGCTTTCTTTGCTGACCGAAAGCCAGGCTCTAAAGACAATGGGTGAAAAAATTGCCGATGCGGTAGCAGTGCCTGAAGGTATGCATCATAAAATGGGAGACCTTTTTGCCACCACAACACTCGTTTTCTTGATCGCTGCCGCTGCCGATCGCAACGATCCAGAGAGCATTATACCGTTAATTGCTAGCCAGCACGATCAGCTCAGCAAAGGCGTGGATTCTGCTGCTCTATTATTAAATGACTTGCTACAGGAAGGCAAAGCCTCCGGATCTGAGGCAGAACATTTGAGCGTCTTTTTGCAGCAGGCTTCCATAGCTTTGCATCAGGACGATTCCCATGCATTTTTGGAAGCCGGCAACAATATATTGGCTCTCACAGGAAGTTCTAGCCATGAGTTTCTGGCAGATCTGGGCAAATTGAGCGATTTTGCCATTTCCTTGCAATCGTTGCTAACCGTGAGTGCTGACGAAAAAAATCGCCAATACAGGACTTTATTCGCATGCTTAAAAATGTTAAGTTAAAATTTTAAATTTAGTCGAATGAGTTTTAAAAGGAGGTCGCGTTATGAGTATTCCTACATCTGGGGCTCCCTCTTCCGGAGCAGATCCAGCAGCAGCAGTCTCAGCCGGTTATCCGACAAGGTCGACGCAAGGCCATCAAAATACCTTGGGAGATCTCGCCGACACTGCTTTAGAGTTGCTAAAATTAAAAGGCAAAGAGGCTGTCGGCGCAGGCAGTACAGACCAAATTTCAAATGCCAACAGCAAAAATCATATAGAAGCAGGACAAATTGGAGCTGCTGTAAATAAAGAACCTTCACCAGCAAATTCTGAAGCTCTAGATGAAGCGGTATTAAATCCCGTGCATCTGAATCAGCTCTCCAGTAATTTAGTGAGCTCGCAGCAAGTGACAAAGATCGTGGATGCCTTTAGTCAAGGGGGGTTTTCTTCTGGGCAGATTGCATTGAATAACGTTCTCGGAGAACTAGGGTTTACGCAAAAAGAAGCAGAAAAAATGGCTGGCCAACTGGCTTTAAAAATGATGCAGATGGTCTTTAGCACTGCCGATGATCAAGCCCGCAATGAGATCCAGCAAGCAAAAGTTCAGTTTACAACGGGAATGATCAGTGCAGCTTTGGGCTTGGGAGGTTCGGCAATTTCACTTGGCGGTGCCATGAAGGGCTCCAAAATGGCTGGCAAGGCTAAGGCAGGAGAAGACACTCATATGATTTCCCAAAAGATGCAATTAATACAAGCTAAAACAAGCGCCTATTCTGGGCTTTTGTCAGGAGTGCTAGAGCCCATAAATCAGGCTCAACAAAATTTACAATTAGGAGATCTTCGCGCTAAAGCCACAAAATTGCAGGCCATCGCTACCATCCTCAATCAAATGCTCAGCTCCCTAACTGATTTTCAAAACCAACAGCATCAAAATGCCCAGAGAACCTTCGACTCCCAATCCGAGATGACCCGCTCCCTTACCCAAGCTTCGAATTCTTTAGCTCCAAGATAGTTTTTACACTTGCGTTCCATAGAGATAGTAAAAGCCATTTTCTAAAACAGCATCGACATCGGCGATAGAAGCTGCGACACCATCTGCGACGAGTCCCTTAGCAATTTTTTGCGTGGCTTGCAGAAGCTTTTTAGCGACGAGAGCTTCTGCAGAATTTTCTTGTTGCAGCTGATGCAGGTATTGAACAATCTTTTCCTTTTTATTTTTGTCTTTAGACAGAATTTTCCAAGGGATATACCCAGCTGGCAAAGTTACATGGGGCAAAGAAACTGTGGAGCCCTCTCTGTGATCGCGGTACAAGATAAGCCGGCACTCTCTCAAGAAATCTTCCAAGTCTTTTTTGTAAAGAGGGGTGCTGAGAAATTGGTTCATGATGCTGCCAATTTTCAAAATCAAATCAAAACCTACATATTCGATGAGCTCAAAAACTCCCATGGGCCGCAACAAAAATTCTGAAGAGGCATGCTCTACAATCCGCACCGCAGCATCCAGAGGCATTTTATGCGCCAGAGCTTTGATTTCGTGACAGGCAGCGACAATATAGCGCAGTAAGTAACCATTGCCAATAAACCCTGCCACATCGCGAGAAAAAATGATTTTTTTCTTGAAGTGCTCGGCCAGCGTAGACGCCAGGGTCACAAATGCTGAATCTTGATTTTCGAGAGGAATGAGCTCCAATAATTTTTGGACAGCCGGAGGATTATAAAAGTGAAAGCCAATGATGCGTCCATTCAGCCCACTTTTCTCATTTAAAAGAGAAATGGGAATTGTTGAGGTGTTGGTCAAATAAAGAGGAGGATTCTCGCAGAGGGCCTCCAGAGTAGAAAATAAAGAGACTTTTGCTTCGATATCCTCAACAATTGCTTCAAAACAAAGCGAAACATCTTTAGCTTCCGCAATGGATGTCGAGCAATAAAGAATTCCCATGGCTCCGGCAATGAAATAGTCGATGAGCTCGCGATTGCTGACAAGAGGCAAGGCAGCCAGATGCTGTCGCAATGGGATGATATTTTTCTCGGCATACACTTGGAGTTGCTTGCGCAAATAGGTTTTTAAGTCTTCAAGGCCTCTGCGGTTGCTGTCGATGAGCACGAGGCGCGCGTGAGATTTGCCAACCGTGCCGTGAGCTTGTGCTTCGCCATAGGCTATTTCCTGCAACAAAAGCAGAGCAATGCCGCTGCCCATTTTACCTGCAGCTCCGATGACAGCACAATTTTGAATCAATACCTCGACCGGCAGATTCATGCGATTTATAACATTCATGATTTGCTCCGTTGGTGTAAGAAGGCTGTCATTTTTGCTGCGCGCTCTTCTGTAGAAAATAGCGTAGCACACATATTTTTCTCTAGCTCCAGAGCTTCCGTCAATCCCAAAGGACACCCTACATCGATGGCTCTTTTGGCTTGTGCGACTGCCCATCGCGAATGCTGCAGGATCTCTTGTGCACAGGTCACAGAAGCGGGCAGTAGCTCTTCAAGAGGGCAAATCTTATTGACAATCCCCCATTCTTTAGCTTCTTCTGCACCAAACATTCTACCGGTCACTGTCAGCTCCTTAGCCCTTCGAATGCCAATGGCTCGAGACAGACGTTGAGTGCCCCCAAAAGCTGGAATGATGCCCAATGAAACCTCAGGAAGGCCAAATTTTGCTGTGCCTGCAGCATAGATGAAATCTGCTGCTAAAGCCATTTCAAGGCCACCTCCGAGGGCATAACCATTGACTGCGGCAATTATAACAAAAGGCGAAGCAGCAAAAGCCAAAGTCACTTGCTGTCCCAGGGCAGAAAATGTCATCATCTCGATAGGATTCATTTCCTGCATTTCTTTGATGTCGGCTCCGGCGATAAAACTTTTATCGCCGGCTCCCGTCACGATGAGTGTGCGACAAGCTGTATTTTTCCCCAATGAAGTCAGCAAATCGAGCAATTCCTGCAACGTTTCCGTATTGAGGGCATTGAGAACTTTTGGTCGATTGATCTTCAGAAGAAAAATTTCCTCTGTAAGATTTTCTACAAGTAAATTTTTCATTTACTGCTCCTATGGATCATGTGCCGGCTGCTTTGACGACAAAAGATGTCAGCGTTTTATCATTGCCGCCCATGCTGATCATCATGCCAAAGGGTTTTTGCGAATGGACTTGATGGGGAGCATTCCCCGTAAGCTGCTGGATGAGATCCACCATCTGACGCACTCCTGAGGCCCCTGTGGGATGCCCAAAGGCCGATAAGCCTCCTGAAAGATTCGTCGGCAGTCCGCTCGTTGGAGCTGTAAGTCCATCGAGGATCGCTTGAGCCGATTTCCCGGGCTCTGCTGCACCAATAGCCTCCAAAGTCAAAAGAGCTGTAATGGCAAAACAATCGTGAATCTCTAGCCAACCGATATCTCCAAGAGTGGCACCTGCAAACTCTAGAGCTTTCCGCCCAGCAATTGCCGTTGTCGACAAGACCGTCAAATCGGAGGGTGGAGAGGTGATATCCCCTTCCGCCTCTCCTATGCCTATGATTTCAATAGCATCTTTTTTGGCTACTCCGCACTGCTCCAACCCCTTTTCAGAGAAAAGCATGAGCGCCGAGGCGCCGTCGCTAACTTTGGAACAATTGTAGATATTAAGATGAGGCACAAATTTGCTCGGATCCGGAGGTGTCATGGCTGTAGCAAAAAGATCCGGATTTTGATTGTCATACTCTTGCGCTTTAGGGTTGTGCCGGGCATTGAGTATCGATTGCTCGTACCATTTTGCCATAGCTCGCCGGGTCAGGTCGACACCATATTTCTGAAAGTAAGCTCCTGCTCGCTCTGAAAAGATGCCGGGGAAGAAAAAAGCATGTCCTTTTTTGCGCTCTTTGCTATAGTAGGCAGCACCTGCCAGCAAATCAGCCCCATAGACAGCTTTCATATTGTTTTGAATCTCAAAGGCACTGACAAACACGGCATCTGCCAAGTCAGACAAAATTGAGCGCATGCCCATCGCAATCGCTCTTCCCCCTGTGCCACAAGCCCCTTCTACTGCCGTGCATGGCTTACCGTAAAGAGCAGGAACCATAAAGGGAAGAAAACCTGGCAAATTAGCTTGTTTCAAGAATTGGCCTGCCATAAAACTGCCAATAATCCCCTCATCGATTGCAGCTACGTTAAGCTGCGCAAGCACTCCTTTAGCCGCATCTTGTAAATACGACTCGAAAGGAGGCATCGCTTTTGCAGGATCAAATTCTTTCCGCCCAGAACCAAAGTATATGGTATTGCTGCCTGCAGCAGCATAAATTTTTTTTCTCAATTGTGCCATACTACCGCATTTTTTCTTGGATTGAGTTGATAAGCGTCTTCAAATTGACCTTAAAATCTTTAGTTTTTCTCAGATAGCGAGCTCGATTTTCTTGGCCAATGGCGCGGAGCTCTGCGTCTGATAGATGAAGTAATCTATTCACTTGAGACATGAGGTTTTCTGGACATGCATAGTAATTGGTTGCCAGCTGTTGCCTTGAAGTCTTTTCGTAGGCAACTAGACAGCGAGAATCTTTGACAAATTCATTCATCGGAGGAGCGTTCGTTGTGACAACCACAGCTCCTAAAGACATCGCTTCCATCAAGTAGTGTCCATACCCTTCTGTTTCACTCAAACACAGATGAATGCCACATTGATTTTGAAATTGACGCAAGACCTCTAGAGGAAGATGTGAGGATATCCAAAAGATATTTGAGACATTATTCACAGGAGGAAACATCCAGCTGAGTAGTGTAAGGTGAGGAAAGTGAGGACTTAAAGCCCATGCCGCCGTAATGACGTGCGTGCCTTTTTGACAACTGCCTCCTGCGACGTGAAGAAAATGTTTGAAATCTTTATCGATAAAAGACAGAGAAGCATCTGGAGAAGTGAATCCCAAGTAGTAGGTGGGTTTATTCATCTCTTTGAAGATTCGCTCCACCTCTCGAGTGCGGCACAAGATGAGGTCGACTTTTCTCAGATCTTCATGGGAGACAAAGCACCACTCGGGATTGGGAATCAACAAATTAGTTTTTGCATAGGCTAGAAAATGAGTGGGAAGTCTCTCACAAAAAATATTGATATCAGCATGCGCAATATTTTTCTCCTCATCGCCTTCTAAACAATGGACTCGACACCCCAGAGCAGTCAATTCCTTGTGGAGTATGGTTCGATCTCTTTCTAACCCTTTGCCATTTGCTTCACAGATTAAATTGATCGTCAAAGGCTTAGTATGCCGCGCACTCATCGGGCTCGACAACGACAAAAAGGCGAGCAACAGTATTTGGATCCAGTATATCATATGTGTTATAATCCTTGGCAAGGGGTCAATGAATTGTAAAGCTCAGCCTTATCGATGACTGCTATCCAAACTTCGCTGTCATCTTTGCCATAGGCTACATAAATGTGAGGTCCTTTAACGGCG
>Ga0170475_101626990_pt1 | contig 11360 bp, 11 predicted proteins | sample Soicark_Litter_5_FD_111474 | JGI IMG/M metagenome (GOLD analysis project Ga0170475, IMG submission 111474) | Avena fatua rhizosphere microbial communities from Hopland, California, USA. Combined Assembly of 48 SPs | reverse complement strand
GCTGCCGCGCGACGATCAACGTGGAATTCGAGCGACAATCAGGATGGGACTTTGCGGGTGGTGGGCGTAACGGAGTGAGGGCGTAGCCCGATCGAAGTTATGCCCACCACCCGTGGCGCAAATTCAGGCATGCCTTGCGCCTGTGATCGCGGTCAATCTGGCGATTTTCCATAACCGGAGAATCACTTTGTGCCAGGTCGCCATGTAAACGATCATCAAATGAGGCTTTTCATGAAGTTACGTCAAAATCATTCCGTCACGGTTGCTGCCGCAAAAGCCGAGATCGGCCGCACGACAGCTTTCCGGATCGAGAAGGATCCGCGTCTGCCATCTCAAAAAACAAAACCGCGAGAGCGCCGGCGTCCGGATCCACTGGCCCATATCTTTGACGCCGAGATCGTGCCGCTGCTTCAGGCTGCGCCCGGAATACGGGCGGTGGCGATATTCGAGGAGATGTTGCGCCGCCACCCGGAGCTTGGGGACGGCATTCGTCGGACGATGGAGCGGCGCATTCGCTCCTGGCGCGCTGTGCATGGCGCAGAGCAGGAGGTCATCTTCCGGCAGGTTCACGAGCCCGGCCGGTTGGGCCTTTCGGATTTCACCAACATGGATAGTCTGGAGGTCACGATCGCCGGCCAGTTGCTCGATCATCTCCTGTATCACTTCCGCCTTGCCTATTCCGGCTTCGAACATGGTCATGTCATCCTCGGCGGCGAGAGCTTTGTCGCCCTGGCGGAAGGGCTACAAAACGCCCTGTGGTCCCTTGGCGGCGCGCCGCATGACCATCGCAGCGACAGCCTGTCGGCGGCGTTCCGCAACCTGACTGCCGACGAGCAGGAGGATCTGACGCGTCGATACGAGGAACTTTGCGCTCACTATCACATGAAGCCAACGCGCAATAACAAAGGCATCGCCCACGAGAACGGCTCGATCGAGAGCGTGCACGGGCATATCAAGGCAGAGATCCGTGATGCGCTGCTCATGCGCGGCAGCAACGACTTCGACGATCTTGCCGCCTACCGTGCCTTCATCGATGAGATCGTTAGCCGCCGCAATGCACACAATCTCAAGCGTATCGAGGCAGAAAGACCTCATCTTCAGGACCTGCCGCAGCGCAGGACGACAGACTTCGAGGAGGTGGTTGTCAGGGTGATGCGCACCGGCGGCTTCTCGCTGCGCAAAGTCTTCTACAGTGTGCCTTCCCGCTTGATCGGTCATCGGCTACGGGTGCGCCTCTTCGATGACCGACTTGATGTGTTCGTCGGCGGCACCTATCTCATGACGCTTTCCCGAGGGCGGGGACATCCAGATGGTCGCCACAGCCAGGTCGTCAATTACCGGCACGTCATTCACTCGCTCCGTCAGAAGCCGATGGCGCTATTGCGGCTCGTCTACCGAGACCAGCTCTTCCCGAGGCTGGAATATCGGCAAACCTTCGAGGTCTTGCTGGAGCGGCTGACCGACAAGCAGGCCTGCAAGACCATGGTCGAGATCCTGGCGCTGGCCCATGAGCGAACCTGCGAACGCGAACTGGCCGAGCAACTGGCCAGAACGTTGGATGCCGGCGAGCTTCCCGATATGGCTGAGTTGCGAAAGCACTTTGCGCCCGACCCCGCCGCCTTACCCGTCGTCTCCGTCCATCTGGCACCGCTAAGCGGCTACGAGGTCCTTGTCAGCGCCGACCAGGTGGGAGAACGCGCATGACCAATCCCAATGATATCGATGCTGGCCGTCTGAGCATTATGTTGAACGAGCTTCGCTTGCCGGCGATCAAGATGCTTTGGGCAGACTTTGCCCAACAGGCCGACAGAGAGGGTTGGCCCGCGGCCCGCTTCCTATCGATTATCGCCGAGCATGAGCTTGCCGAACGTGACAGACGCAGGATCGAACGCCATCTGTCCGAGGCCAGGTTGCCGCCGGGCAAAACGCTCGACAGCTTTGCCTTCGACGCCGTGCCGATGATCTCCAAAGCGCAGATCATGGCGATGACGGCGGGAGATAGCTGGCTGGCGAAGGGGGCTAATGTTCTCATGTTCGGGCCGCCGGGGGGCGGTAAAAGCCATCTTGCGGCAGCCATCGGCTTGGCGCTGGTCGAGAACGGCTGGCGCGTGCTCTTCACCAGGACGACGGATCTCGTTCAAAAGCTCCAGGTCGCGCGACGCGAACTGCAACTGGAATCCGCCATCAACAAGCTCGACAAGTTCGATCTGCTTATCCTCGACGATCTTGCCTATGTCGCAAAGGATCAGGCTGAGACCAGCGTCCTCTTCGAGCTCATCTCGGCACGCTATGAGCGGCGATCTATCCTGCTGACCGCAAATCAGCCCTTTGGCGAATGGAACAAAGTTTTTCCAGATCCCGCCATGACGCTCGCCGCGGTGGATCGCCTCGTTCATCACGCCACGATCTTCGAGATGAACGTCGAGAGCTACCGTCGCCGCTCAGCTATGGAGGCAAAACGGCAACGCGGGCGGCCTCCAATCTACGCGACAATCAACGAGGCTACACAGATTGACGCTCCGCGACAATTAGAAGAGCAATGACCGCTTGCCAGCGTCAATCACGCTGCTAAACTCCCACTGTCCGCGACACAACAGTCCCATCTAGATTGTCGCGCGAGTTCCTTCCAGATTGCCGCGCTATAGCGAGCGAAGCTCGGCAAGGAAGCTACGGCAAACCAGTCTTCGTGGTGCTGGTCTGCAGCCTTGTCCTGGCGCTGATGGCATGGGGCGGCGTCGAGATTTGGGGTGAGAGCGTCGATTCCGATGTTCAGCCTGCAACCGCTACGAAGAATGACCCGATCAATGCTCAGCCCTCGGGTCCTGGTACCTTCGACAACAACGCGGCCGATGGTAGTGGCCGCCCTCCGGAGGCTACCGATCGCAACCCGTCACCGTCTGGGAACGGTGGAGGGCCGACGCAAGTGACGACGCCTAATGGAACCGAGAAGGTCCAGTAGCAGGTGAAGGCGGGCAGCTTGGAGGCTGACCGACCCACCTTACGACAAATTGCATGGAGGACGACAGCACGACCGGGCGAGGTGTGTTGTTCGGCTCACCTGCTTCCGAAGCAGTGTCATGCCTGTTGGCAAGCGCAGAGCGAACCTCAACCGCATGATGATCCTGCATCGGTCATCCGGTTCTCTCGCCGCCGCCGAGCAGGGCCACCCGCCTGGCGGCGCGAAGCTTATGGCTCATGCTGATTGGGTTCGCGAGCGGATGTCCGCGCATGACGAAACGACTCAGGATGAGCTGCGCGTTGCACTCGCGGGGCGCGGAATTGAAATCCATCGCGCTACGGTCGGGCGGTTTTTGCACCGGCTTGGGCTAAGCAATAAAAAAGGCCTCAAGGCAAGCGAGCAGCGCAGGCCGGAGATCGCCAATGGCCGTGACCTTTGAATCAACCGCCGAAAGCGGTTCTTCAACAAGGCCTTGTCGCGGCTCATCTTTATCGATGAGACCTCCACGAATACCCGCCTGAATCGTATGGCCAACTTTTAACGGTTCTGCGCCACCCATAGAAGAACAAAGGATTTTTTCGACTGCATTTGTCAATCGCATGGGGAAGTACGTGTTCCAAAAGACTTCGAATTTGAGAATGCTGAAAGACGCGCTATCCGCGCACATGGACCTCCCCGAATACTTTCTAGGTATTCATGCCTTCTTCGATGGTGAGGTCATTTTCGCGCGGGACGTTGTTCACGTGAACATGGACCTCTCTCCGTTTCCGGTCGACTTTCCCAACGTCTGGCAGTGGTTCAGGGAGCAGCTCCAGGGAGGCTCGGGCCAAGAGACGTTTGCTTATCAGATGAGCTTCGTCGTCGACGCCGTCGCAGATCCAGCCATGAAGAAGCTGATCGAGATCACTAGGGGAACCGCGACAACGATCTGGATGTTCGACTTGTCAAACCAGGAGCCACCTGGAGACGGCCGCCGATTTGTGATCGTGACAGCAGCCGACAAAAAAGGTCTGAAATCATTTCGAGACGAGTTCCACGGAATAGATGTCGAGTTGCCCTAGCCGGGTTACTTTAAAAGGACATCTATCGCAGCAGGCCTTTGCTTTCAAACTCATCCCAGCCACTGAGACCTGAGCCCACTTCGTCAGCGTGGCGGGCCTTCACCTTATCCCGCCGCTTCGACCGCGTCAGTATCGCCTGATACCGCATGCCTGCGGCGTTCTGCCTCGGCAACGACATTGTGCTCGCGCCAATTCCTCGACACCTCCGCAGTCATTCGCAGCGCCGTCATACCTCGCAAAGGTCGGCATGCCAGAGCAGTTGGACGAGTTGCTTGCCCACGCCTGCATACAGCTCAGGTTCTCGAGCGGCGCCTTCGTGCCATGGGAACTGGAGAGAGACGGGCAGTCGGTCAATATCGACCCACAGGGCAGGCTGATCGTCGGCGTGGATGCGGCGGCTGCCGCCATCGATTGGGCGCGCGCGGGTCGCGGTGTGATATACAGGTTCGATAACTGGTTCGAGCCGCACGTCGCATTGGGGGAACTAGAGCTAGTTCCACCGGACTCATGGATGAGTTTTCGATGGGCCGCGCCTTTATTTCTCCCGCAGGTTCATGCCCGCGCCATTGAGGGCATTCGTCGACTTCGCCAAGCTGAATTCGGACGCACCGAACACCCAGGGATGGATTTAACTCCAGAAGCACGCGGGCTCAGTCCGGTCCGTGTCATGACAGCATCTGCCTGATGGTTGCCACGATCTGTTCCTCCCGGTAAGGCTTGGAGAAAAACACCGTCTCGGCCGGGATCACGTCTCCGGGATCCTCGATGTGGCCGGAGACCACGATCACCTTGATTGGCGGCCATCTGTCTCGAATGATCGCGGCCAGGCGCATTCCGTCGACGCCGCGCGGCATATCGACATCTGTAAAGACTACACGGATGTCATCGCGTGACTCAAGTATCGCGATCGCCTCTGTCGCGTCCGACGCCGCTACCGCCTCATATCCAGCAGCTTCGATGAGGTCTATGCCGGCAAGACGCAGGAGCGGCTCGTCTTCAACGACTAGAACGATTGCGACGTCCTTGGCAATATTACTCACGGTCATCACGACTGCCTCAACTGCGAAATCAGTCCGCGCATCTTAACCTTCAGCCCATCAGGGGAATAATCAACGTCGACACCGCCGGTTCCCGTCAAGCCGAGACGTATGAGCTTCGATCCGAACCCCTTGCCAGATGGGGCGGTCACTGGAGGGCCTTCATGCTCGTCCCACGCAAGAACAAGCAGACTGTCATCGCTGGCTCCTTCGATCATCCACGAGACATCGACACTGCCTGCTTCGTTGGACCAGGCTCCATATTTGAGCGCGTTGGTCCCGAGTTCGTGCATCAGCAGCGCCAGAGAGAGCGCCGAGCGCGGTCCAAGCTGCAGGTCTGGACCCGAGATAGAATATCGCTCTGGCAATGAGAGCTGACCGAGAACGGAATCGATCACGGCGATCATCCGCGCCGACGACCAGTCCTGGCCGAGTAAAACATCGTGTGCCTTCGAAAGAGCGTGAAGCCGGCTCGTAAAAGCTTCGACAGGCGCCCGATCGGTGACAGGGCGAAGGGTCTGCGTGGCTATCGCTTGGACCATTGCCATCGTATTCTTCAGTCGGTGACTGATCTCGTGATTAAGAACCTGCTGCTCCTGCTCCGCGCGAATCCTCGAAATCGCCTCTCGTGTGCGATCTGCGATCGTCCGAACGAAGTCGCGTTCCTCCGACGAGAAATCATGAGGTCTGTCGTAGTGAACGAACATGACTCCTACGAAGGCGCCGTGCTCGATGATTGGCACATTCACCAGCACAGAAATCCCGATCGAATGGAAAAGCTCGGCTGACGCCGATGTCCGAGGATCCTTGGCCACGTCTGGAATAATGACCGTCTCGCCGCGTTTGAGATCTTCGATATAGGAGCCATAATCCCGGAATTGGTGCGAGCCGGCGACAGTCGAGATACCTTCGGCGCACCAATCGGGTAGCATCTGCACGGTCTCGACGATGGGATCGATGACCCCGTAACCAGCTCTTGTCGCGCCCTCCAGGTTGCGGGCCATGATTTCCGCTGCGGCGAATGCAACATCTTTCACATCGTCCAGCTCCCGTATCTTGTCGCCAAGCTCAAGGAATGCCAATTGCCGATTTTCGGCGATCTTCTGAGATGTCGCGTTTCTGGCCACCTTGATGAAGCCTGGTACTTCCGGACCGGAATGGCCTGGAAACGGTCGTATGGTCCCGTCTAGGAAAACCCGTGTTCCGTCGGCCGCTTGGTGCCACCTTCGATCAAGTGCCACGCCTTCCGCTGCAGCTTTGCGCATTTCAGTTTCTGGAACGCCGACCGCGCGGTCCTCCTCCGTGAATATCTCCTCGAACCGTCGTCCATGCATCTCTGCTTCGGTCCAGCCAAAGGTGTCCTCTGCGCCGCCAAGCCAGCTCGTGATACGCTTTTCGTGATCGATGGTCACGATCACATAATCCTTGGCGCCCTCGACGATCAGGCGCAGTTTTGTCTCACTGTCCCGAAGGGCCTCCACAGCCTCCATTCTGTCTGTCACATCGACAAAAATGATGATGAATTTGTCATCCCCTGTCGCCTGCACGTAGCCGTCGAACCAACGTCCGAGGGAGGGAATGTGCCGAGTAAAACGCCTGCTCTGTCCGCTTTCGACAACGAGCGCGACGTCCGATACCCACTCCTCTCCAAAATTTGGAAAGATCTCTCGCATCATACGACCGGTGGCGTCCTCGACGGGACAGTCCACAAGCTTGCTCCAAGCCGGATTGACGCTGTCATGTCGCCAATCGACAATAGTTCCATTGACGTCACGGACGACCGAACCGACGATGATACCTTCCTCGAGCTGCTCGAAAAGCGAACTCCACCGGCGCTCTGATAGAAACGTAGCGATCTGGTTCGAGGCAACCTTGCCGATGCGGCTCAACAGCTCGAGCTCTCGTCTTGTCCAAGTTCTGGGCTCACCGTCAATCGCCGCCAACGCTCCGATAACCAGACCGTCCGGCATTGTGACCGGGACGCCCATGTAGGAGATCACGCCCAGATCCGTGATGGCCAGGTTATCTCTGACAAGATCATGGATCGTCGCGTCGCCAATGATCAAGGGCTGATTGTCCCGCACCACGTGTTGACAGAAGGAATGGGTCAGCGGGGTCTCTGCCGCCTCGGCCCATTTCTCCGGCAGACCGAGATGAGCGATGAAGACCTGCCGGTCCTCGTCAAGAATGGAGACAAGCGCCACGGGACAGTCCAGCCCGGCCTTTACGACCTCGATAATGTCCTGAAATTCGGACTGGCCCTGAACGCCAAGCAGACCTGAATTCCGAACGGCGCCGATGCGCTCCGATGGTGAACTCACTGGTTTCCTTCACCGCGAAATCGCGGAGTTGATCATGCCGCAACGGTGGCGCGCGCGGCAGGGGAGAGGACGAGGCTAGGCGGCGCGACCTGCGAGCCATGGCCGCCATCGATGATGATCTGCAGAAACTGCAAGGCGTTTTGCAGACCGTTAACCGTGTAGGGCTTCTCGATCGCCCCGAGCGCACCGGCAAAGTCGTCCGGTATGCGCTTGAGATTTCCCGATACGAACACGAATGGAATGGCCTTGGCCGAAAGGTAGCGTCCGACGTCGATACCCGTTGGGCCATCCAGCAATTGAATGTCGACAAAGGCAAATTGCGGCGAGGTGGCATCAATGATCTCGATCGCCTCACGGCTATCGGTCGCCGTCCCAACAACGAGATGCCCGGCGCCTTCCACTTCGCTTTCCAGCTCCATGGCAAGAAGGACTTCATCTTCCACAATCAGAATATTCAAATCAAATCCTTTCAGTCCTTAACGGACAGCGTGACTGTAACGTCTGTCCGGTGGCCCTTCACAACTCGGTCGATTTTTGCTCGAAGCTGCTTCAGGCACGCCTCGAGCATGGCTTGGCTGAACGCAGCTTCCTCTTTGTCTACGTCAACCGGCGTGACCGTATCGACGACTCGGATAAGGAAGTGTCCGTTGAGCCGTCTGATCTCCAGATGGATCTCGCCACCGCCGTCGCTCAGACCTCTTCTTATCGCGTCGCCGACTAGTTCGTTGATAATGAGAGCCAAGGGCGATGCCTTGGTAGCAGGCACCACAACCGCGTGTAGATCCGTTGTCAGGTGTATGTCGGAGCGCTTCAGTGCGCCGATCTTGTCGATCATGAGGGTGTTCGCGAAATCGGCTACGTCGAATTGCCCCACTTCCTCGTCGTTCAAAAGCTTGCGCTGGACGGTGCTAAGAGCTTCAACGCGATTGAGAACAGACGTCAGCGTACGCTTGACAATGTCGTTTTCGGTCATCCGGGCCTGGAGCTTTACGATGGATGCGATCGTAAGGAGGTTATTCTTGACCCTATGATCGACCTCGTGGACCAGCGTTGTCTTTGCACGCAGGGCGTCGGTCAGGTCTGCCGTTCGCATCCCCACTTCTTCCTCGGCGAGGTGACGCGCGCGCGCGAGTTCGGCTTCCTTGCTTTTGATATTCGTGAAGTCGAGTTGAGAGGCAAAAAAGTAGATCACCGTGCCAGAAATATCCCGGACCGGGCTGACGAAGAGGGCGTTCCAGAAAGGAGACCCATCTTTTCGATAATTGAGAATGTCGATCGCGAGATCTTTTTCGGCAGCAATGGCTTCGCGAAGCCTGGACACGGCGTCCGGATCGGTCTCGGGGCCCTGAAGGAGGCGGCAGTTCTTGCCAATGAGCTCTTCGTTGGAGTAGCCCGTGAGCTTGCAGAAAGCTGCGTTGCAAAAGATTATCGGATTGTCCGCTTGACGAGGATCGGTGATCAGCATCGGCATACGCGTGGCTTTGAACGCTGCGGCGAACGGGTCTTCCGAAGCGTGATCAGCGACAAGACGGTCACCGGCGTCTCTGGCGTCCTGCCGGCTGTTATTGTTTTCTGTCATCGATATTCCTGGATGGTAACGCATCTTAATGCGCGAGCGGCGATTTCGTTCCACGAACTCTTGTTGCCGCGCGGGCGGTCGTGGTCAAGAACCACGAGTTTATTCCCGCGCGGCTCCGCGTTTCCAGACTGGGAAGATCATCGACTTCCTCAGCCATGCTCGTTCCGTTCTGACGAACCCTGACACCAGTGCCAGGATATGACTACGCCGCGATTTATCGCGCGAAACAGTAGAAGCGTACCGAGCGCGTGGAGGCCGCCGAATAAAACTACAAGCAGGACGGAGGCCGCCGCAGGTAGCACGAGATCGCAAGCCCAGCCGACCAGAGTTGGGGGCTTGCATGAGACGGGTCGCGAAGAAATGCGGGATCCGACGGTCCGCAACCATCATCGACCAACGCCTGATCGGCATCCTGCGCCCATCAGGTTCTTCGTCGCCGACGAAACGACCCATTGCGCCACCGATCCTGAATGCGGTCACCCGCGTCAATAGTATCCCAGGCGGAGCACGTTAGGTTTCGCTTTGTAAGAAAGGACCGAGGCTGGCTCGGGGCGAGGCGCGCGCCCTGTTAGGAGCTAAGAGACCTTCGGCGCCAACAAGGGCGCCGCGTCGAGGCAAGGAAACTTGGTCTCGCACCTGTCGCCATCTACGTCGTACATCCGCTCGCATCCCACAGTGAACCTCCGCCGTAGTTTCGCGAAGCTCGCCGCCGCGCCGACTTGGGCGACGAGGACCTTCCGATCGAAGGTGTCACGGCGGTCGGATGCACGGCATTCAAAAACGATGATGGCATCACGAATGTCTTTGAGCGTAGGCCCGTCGTCGCCGCCGAGGTTCTGACGCGACTGCCCCAAACTACGCGCCGCGCGCTCGTTCGCACGTTGAACTCGGGGAGAATGTCCCAGACGACAACGATCTGGTGTACGCACAGCTGTCTGAGCAGTATCCTCCCCTTAAAGGACATTTGCTTCAGCGAATGTATGCGCTGTGTTCTGCACCGGCCTTTCTGTGGGCGAGAAACCCGGTATGGGCTGGGAGACCATCACTCGATTATACCGGCATTATCCGCTGCAGTCCTGTCCTAGTTACCTGATAAGTACGCCCTGCAGAGCGGCAAGCGCCCATGGTGCGCTCAGTGATGCGTCCACCTCAGCATGTCGACATCGTAGCCTAGCGTCTTCGCCTTTTCGACAAGCATGTCACTGGTCTTTTCTGAGGGTGTTGGTGTCCGCGTCAGGATCCACAAATAGCGACCTGAGGGCTCGCCGACGATCGACCAGGAATAGTCGTTGGCGTGATCGAGGATCCAGTAATCCCCGTAAAACGGGCCGAAGAACGAGACTTTGAGCTTGGCGTTTCCGCTGTCTGCAACAATCTTTGCCTTACCTTCGGACTCTTTGCGCTTACCGATTATCCCGCCTTCGCGACAGGCATTCAGCACACGAACCATGCCATCGTCGCGGAGCGAGTAGTCGGCGGTAACCGCCTCGCAACCGCGCTCAAACTGGTTCTCGTAGCGCGCCAGCTCGAACCAGTGGCCCATGTATTTTTTGAGTTCGACAGGTTTGGCGGGCTGAGGTACGGATGAATTGCCTGATGGCCCAGCTGGGCTGCACGCAGCCAACACAGTGCCTACCATTGTTACGATTGCGATATTGAGTTTCATTCCGTCAAAATACTTCGGGCGGCCGAAAGTTCCATCCCATCGAGGATCGAAGCACGAGGCGGCACCACCCGCCAAGTCCATCGCCTAAGGGCGCCGAGACCGTCTTCCCGCGCCGTGTCCCCATCGGATCAACGATCACGAGCACTAGGCGCGGGGAAAGTCGCTGGTTAGATACCGATCTCGTCAGAGAGCTTCTCGATAATCGGTCCGCGCATGTCGGTAGTCCTTTCGGTCTCGGTGTATTTCCGCATGAGTCCTGGCGGTGATTTTCTCAATTGGAGTCTATGGTGTGCGAGTTTGGAGAACCCAACCCGAGTGCATCCTGCCTCGTTTGCAGGTTAGGGGATCAGCCGCTTTCGCGCAAATGAGCGATGAAGACCTCGGCTGGCGATTAGTAGCCCAGGCATTTGCGTGGTTGGAGCAGGGGCGGGCTCCTCGTTTGCCATGCAGCGGCGCCACTCGGCCTCGAACTCCTTTGACCCCCATGGTGCCGGGAGCCGGATGCGCTTCCCCTTGCCAATGCGAAAATACCAGCGTTAGTTTCCGAAGCGGTCGAATTCTTGCACGGTGAAAGCATAGCGTTTGCGGGGCATGTCCTCCCTCAGAAGCCCCCCGTTATCCCCGTTGATAACCACAGATCCGTGAGGCTCGACACGGACGGTCTTGACTTCCACGCCTGCTTTTTTCACGGCGCGAGAGACGGAATCCTCGGTAAAGGCTACTGCGTTTTTTTCGTC
>Ga0170475_121300478_pt1 | contig 11365 bp, 4 predicted proteins | sample Soicark_Litter_5_FD_111474 | JGI IMG/M metagenome (GOLD analysis project Ga0170475, IMG submission 111474) | Avena fatua rhizosphere microbial communities from Hopland, California, USA. Combined Assembly of 48 SPs | reverse complement strand
CGCAGAAGTGGAACAATCCCGGGAGCAAGCGCATCCAAATGACGAGTGCCGTCTGGATCGATGGACAGGGCAGGGCCATGGGAGCGTTCATACGCTGGGCCCGTCGCCTGTTGCACGCCTTTTCCGTCAGTCCTGAGGCGCCTGGACAACAGGATGAATCGCTTTCCGCATCCGGGAAAACCCAGGTTTCCCCGGATGCGGGACCTGAGCTCGATGTCGGCGTTTTATACCGTAAATACGCCGGATCGCTTTATTGGGTTTGCATGAAGTACGTGCGTAACAAAGAAGACGCCGAGGACATGGTCAACCAGGTTTTCGTCAAGGTCCATCAGAACCTGAAAGGGTTCAAGGGCCAGAGCCGGATCTATTCCTGGATGTACCGCATCGCCGTGAACGAATGCATCCAACTGTTCCGGAAACGGAAATTCGAGGTCGACGGGGCCGGCCTGCCCGATTTCGAGGATATGCTGCATGTCTCCCCCGAAGGCCATATGGATGCGCGCCTGGTTCTCGATCGCATTGCCCGCGAAGCGGATCCCGAAACCATGGAGATCGTTTTCCTGCTTTACCTGGAAGGATTGACCCAGGAGGAGGTTGTGGAAAAGCTCGGCATCTCGCGCACCACGGTCCACCGTAAGGTAACGGCCTTCAAGGCGAAGATGGAGGCCTTCCGGTGAAACCCGCGCGTACTTCGGGAGGAGCGCATCCGTCGCGACTCTCCCTTTCGGAATACCTTGCCGGCGAAGCGGCCCCGCAGGAGCGGGCCGCTTTGGACGCCCACATGGAAACCTGCCCCGCCTGCGCCGCGCGGTTGCGCGATGCGCTCGCCGCTCGGGACGCCTTCGCGGCCAAATACCCGAGCCTGGAATACTTCAAGGCCACCCGCCGCGCCCGATCGGGCCAGGCCGCCCCCGCCGGCGTTTTCGACCGCTTGCGGGCGCTATGGGAACGAGTCTCCGCCCGTCCCCTCGTTGCGTTCGCCCTCATCCTGCTCGCGGTCGTGGCGGTACGTTCGCCTTGGCGGTCCGCGCCGCCCGATCTGTCGGCCAAGGGAGCCGTCAAGTTCGCCTTGTTCGTGAACGGCAAGGCCGCCGGGGATTCCGTGGCCTGCAAAGCCGGCGACACCCTGCAATTGGGCATCGTAGCGGACCGGCCTGTGCATTATGCGGTCTTCTACCGCGACGACGAAGGCCCGCTGGAAACCTATATGGATGAGGGACGCGGATCCCCCCTGGGAAACCCGGGCGGCGAAAACCTGCCCCACAGCCTTATCTTGAACCAAGGATGGGCCCGCGAGCGTCTTTATTGCATATGGTCCTACGCGCCTTTCGATGCCAAGGCCGCGCGCGCGCGCGCCGAAGGCCGGCCCGACGACTCCCTGCAGCTACGCGCCTTCCTGCTTTTGAATTCCCCATGAGATGGCTGGCGGCCGGGGTCCTGGGACTCTGCTTGCCCGCGTGCGGACTCGACCGCCTGGCGCTGGTGGTCGGCGATAACGCGGGCCTTCCCGAGGAAAAGCCCCTGAGCTACGCGACCCGCGATGCGGAACAGGTCTACGCGGCGCTCGCGCAATTGGGAGGCCTCGATAAGGGCCAGGGGACCTTGCTGCTCGACGTCGGCGCGGCCCAGGTGCGGTTGGCCTTGAATTCCATCCGCGAGCGCGTCCGCGCCTTGAAGGCGCAGGGCCGCAAGTCCCAAATCCTCCTGTATTTTTCCGGGCACGGCTCGGACGAAGCCTTGCACCTGGAAGGCGAGAGCCTGCCCCTTTCCGAGGTGCGCGAATATTTCGCCGGCATGCAAGCGGACTTCAAGCTCCTCATCGCCGACGCTTGCTTCAGCGGCTCCCTGATCCAGGCCAAGGGGGCGGGGCTGGCCGAGCCCGTTCCCATCCGTTACCAGGACGAGTTGAGCGTGAACGGTTCCGCCATCCTCACCTCCAGTTCGGCCGGCGAACTTTCCCAGGAAAGCCGGGAGTTGCAGGGATCCCTATTCACGCATTACTTCGTAACGGCCCTGCGCGGGGCAGCCGACTTCGATCGCGATGGCAAGATCACCTTGTGGGAGGCCTACGCCTTCACCCAGGCTTCGCTGCGGCGGCGCCTGGCGGGCGACAGGGCCGGCTCGCAAACGCCTGGGTTCGACGTGCAAGCGCGCGGCTCGGACAACGTGGTTCTGACGCGCATGGATATGGGCCAAGCCTTCCTGACCTTACAGGGGCCTCCCGATGAATACCGCGTGCTGGAGGCCGAGGGCGGGGCGCAGATCGCGCAACTGCGGCTTTCCGATCCCGAAGGGGTCAAACTGGCCCTGCCGCGCGCGGCCTACCTGGTCTACCGGGGCCGCAGCGACGTGGGCTACGCCGACTTGCGCCGCGGCCAGGGCGCGGCCTTGGGGCCCGCGGATTTCCGGCCCGCGGCCGGAGAACGGCTGGGAGCCAAAGGCGCATATCGGACCCTGCCGGAAGCCTTCGCTTCCCGGGATCGGAATCCGGTGCAGATCGCGGCCCAACCGCGCTGGTATCCCGGCTTTCCCGGGCGCGACCGGCCGGCCGTGGCGCTGGAGGCCGGGCTTACGGGAAACCTCGGGGATTGGGGCGCGGGCCTGGCGGGCCTGTTGCTTCCCCAAGCGGCCGCCGGGAGCGCGGGGGACCGCCTGGTACAAGACGGGATGGGGGTAGCGGGCGAGATACGGTATTATTGGAGTTACTCCCGGGCGGGTGCGGCCTTCCTGGGCCCGCGCGCCGAATACTGGTCCATCGGCCAAGCGGTGAACGGGCAGGCCCTGCCGCGGGCGGATCTGCTGGGAGCCTTCGCCAACCTGGGCCTGGAACGATCCATGGGCGCGGGCTTTGCCTGGGCGGTTTCGGCCGGGGCCGGCTGGTTCTTCAGCCGCACGGCGGCGGGCGATTTGGATCGGGTCGCCGCTTTCCCGGTTTCCTTCTCCCTGAAGTACGGGCCATGAAGGCGAAAACCCGCGTCTTTCCCGCTCTTATCGCCCTTATCGCCATCGCGACCGGGGCGGCTTTCTGGGGCTGCCTCTCGGGATGCCTTCTGCAGCAACCTTTGGTCCGCCCCGATGACACGTACGATGCGCGCGCGGCCTTGCGGGGCGATTCCCTGGAACGCTTCGACACCGTGGAAGTCTGGCTCGAGGACGCGGGGGATTCCGGCAACGGCACGCTGTTATGGAAGGGGCATTGGACTTCATCCGACAGCCTGGGCGCGGGCGTGGCGGCCGGCGACCGGGAGGTAGTCTTCGTCGTGCATGGGCTCAAAGGCGACCGCGGCTACTGTTACGTGGAACGCAAAACGCGGGATGGGTCGGTCCTGGCCACGGAGGACTCTTGCCAGAAGAATATCGTGCCCGTGCCTTTTCATCCACCTCCTCGCAAAGATACCGTTCTGACCGGCGACACCGTGCCGCGGTTCGCGGCGAATACCCTTGAGCTTCGCGACAGCCTCCCCACCGTTACCCGCTTGATCCGGAACGGCGCCGCATCCATCCGCTTCTCTGCATCCGAGGATTGGCTTCGGGCGGAATGGACCTATCCGGATTCAGGCAAATCCGCCGCCGATTCCGAATTCCAGGTGCGGGCCAGCGTCGATGGCCTGGAACCCGGATCGCATTGGGGCCAGCTGATCCTGGAATCCGAGGTCATAGGGGCGGACACCATGATGGTGCACGTGACCGTGAGCCAACGATACCTGCGCGGGAAGGTGGTGGACTGGGGCACCGAAGAAGCGCAGGCGGGCATCCAGGTGGATATTGGCGATGGATATCGTGCCATCACCGCCGATGACGGGACGTATTCCATCGCCGTCAAGGAAGCGCTTCCGGCGAAGTACGTCGCCCGCTTCTCGGCTCCCGGCCGCATCGGGAAACAGGATACGCTCCTGCTGGCGGCGGGCCCAGAGCATTCTTTCCTAACCCGGCTTCCGCCCGCCGGCTCCTTCCGTGCCGTCAACCTACCCGCCGTAAGTCCTATCGGGGCGGTCGCCGCGGCGGCCGGCTACGGCATCGTCCTCTCCGTTCCGTTCGAGAACCAAGGCAGCGTATTCCTGGTGCGCCTCGATGTCCAGCCTCCCGTTTTCGAAAAGGCGATCGATCTGGGGAATTGGAATGGCGACTCCGTTTCTGCCGAATACTTTGAACCGGGAGAAATGATAGCCGACAGCGACGCACTGTACATCGCGTATCCGGAAGATAACCGCATCGGCCGCATCGAAGGCTGGCGCGGATCCGCATCCCCCATTATGGTTTCGGTGCCATTGCAACCCGGCGGCCTCTTGCGCGACGGCGGCCGCCTGCTTACCTTAGGACGGCTAGATGATGGAACTTTGGCCCTGGCCCGATTCCGAGCCTCCGATCTCACCCTCATGGAGATCGATACCTTGCCGGGATACGCCTGGGATGGCGTTCTGGCGACGCATCGGTCCCCCAAACTGGTCTCGGGACCGGACGGGTATTATGCGGTGGACGGGAACCAGCCGAACGTGAAGGGCCATTTGTTGCGCATCGGCAAGGAGGATGGCAAGGTGCAAGCGGTGCGGGAACTATCCGAAGGCGAAGTGGACGATCTGGCTTGGATCGGCGACGTACTCTATGTAAGCGGATCGTCACAAGGATCACATTGGTTGCGTGGATTCCATGCCGACCTGACGCCGGCCGATTCTATCGCCAGCGGGGCCTCCATCGATCGTCTGGCGAGCGACGCCTCCGGCCGATTCGGAAGTTATGGTTTCGCGACCGCCGCCGACAACGACACCGTAGTGGTCTTCGCCTCGGCTTCGCGGGTGCCCCTTGGGCGCCTGCCGCTGCCGGGCGAGCGACCGGCGCGCTTCCTGGCCCTGGATCCGGCCTCGCGGACCGTACTGGTCTCCGACGGCCGCACGCTCTTTTCCGCATCCTTCTAATCTGATCCGGATTCGTTTCCGATGAAAGGCCTATCCATGCGATACCCCTTCGCTTTGCTGGCAGCCGCATTCTTGGCGCTTTCGTTGCCAAGCCGGGTAACGGCCCAAGAGTTCCGGGATATCGGCGTGGGCATTACCGGCGTGGGGACGGGATTGGGCGAGAACGGCGCCAGCCTCTCCTTGGGCGATTTCGATCATGACGGCGACCTGGACGTGCTCGTATCCGGTAAGGGAGGATTACGCCAAGGCACTTTCCACACGGTAGAGGTCTGGCGCAACGACGGCGGGAAATATTCCAAGTTCGAGGATTTCCATGCCTTGGATGATTCGCTGGGCGCAAGCGCCGCCTGGGCCGATCTCGATCACGACGGTTTTTACGAGATCGTCGTCTGGGGACATAATCACGTAACGGACAGTCTCGGCGGGTACGATAGCTGCTTCGCGCGCATTTACGCATACAATCGTTCCACGGATCGTTTCGAGATCAAGGCTTCCCCGAACCTTTTTCCCGCGTTGCTTGAAAATCAATGGGACGAGTCGCCCCGGTTCAGTTTCCGCGATCTGGATCACGACGACATTCCCGAACTCTTCGTTTCCGCGCATATCCGCACCGATCGCGCCGATTACAAGCCCAATCATTCCCTGACGACCGTTTATAAGATCGGCCCCAATCTCTCATTCACGGAGATGCCCGGCTTGCAGCCGGTCCACCATGCCACCGTCGCCTTCGGGGATTTCGATCAAGACGGGAAGACGGATCTCTTCCTGGGAGGCACGGATACGAACGGAGTCGACGTGGCCCGCGTCTACCGGAATACGGGATCGGGCTTTTCCCAATACGCTTCGCTTCCCGTGGGCGTCTTGGTGGCATCGGCCGATTGGGGGGATTACGACGACGACGGTCTTCCCGACCTTGTGCTCTGCGGAGGCTACCCCGCGACGACCCGGTTGTACAACAATACGGGTTCGGGTTTCGTCGACGATTCCTGGCGCATCCCGGACTCAGCCGGGCAAATCGATGTGGAACTGGGGACGGTTTCCTTCGGCGATATCGACGGCGATGGCGACCCCGATCTGGTGGTGAGCGGCCAGAAAACGTATGATCTCGCCAATCCGCAATTCACCAAGATACTCGTGAACGATGGGGGCGAATTCTCCGATGGCGGCACCCCGATCCAGCCGTTTTGGCTTTCCACCGGCTCCCTGGCCGACTTCGACGGCGACGGGAACCTGGATTTGATCATGACCGGCGACACCAAGGATGAGATGGGCCGGACTACCATCTCTACGCTCTTCTACCGGAACATCCGCGGCGACTTCCATGCGGCTCCGCCCATCGATTCGCTTCCTGCCGGGAGGAGGCCGGTTGCGGGTGACTTCGATCGGGATGGACGCATGGATCTGCTCGCCTGCGGGATGGGAATCCCTTGCCGCCTCTACCATAACGACGGCAAAAACCTGGTATACCAGGCGTCCGCCCTGGATGGCGTCCAGGGAGAACCTGAATTGGCCGACTTGGACGGGGACGGTTGGTTGGACGTACTGTTCACGGGAACGGCTGGCGGCTTGCGATGGCTCCGGGGAAGCGCAGCGGGATTCGTGGATGCGAAATTGGATATGGACAGTTCGCTGGTTGCGAACATCGCGCATGTCCGGGTGGCCGATTTCGACGGGGATGGCAAGCCCGACTTTGCGGCTTGGGGGGTGGATGTTTCCTCTCCCTACCAACCTTATTGGTCGGGCCTCTTCCGCAATCTGGGCAAAGGGGCCTTCGCCGCGGCGCCCAAGGGCGATATCCCGGGACTCAACAACGGGGAAATGGCATGGGGGGATTTCGATCGCGACGGGAAACCCGATCTCCTCATCTCCGGGGATACCTTAAGCTACGGGGAGAACCCGATCACCGCAATCTACCGGAACACGGGAACCGGATTCCAGCGAACGGCCGATCACTTCCTGGGCTTGACCGATGCCAAGGTCGCTTGGGGGGATTTCGATGGCGACGGGGATCTCGACTTCGCCATCTGCGGTACGCCCCCGTACTCGAACCCTTCCGGATCGATCAGGTTCATTCCCACGACCATAATCTATAGGTTGGTGGGCGGCCGTTACGAGGAATTCGCGCGGCCCGAATTCCAGAGCAAGGGTGACCTCGCCTGGATCGATTTCGATAATGACGGCGATTTGGATCTTCTCGTTTCCGGCGATTACTTGGATTTATTACACAATATAGACTACAACCTGACTTCGCTTTACCGCAACGATGGAACCAAGTTCACCACCCTCTTCCCCGATGACCCCTTCACCAGGGGCGCCCTCGCGGTCGCCGATTTCGACGGGGACGGCGATCTGGATTTCGTCGTAAGCGGCGTCAAGGGCCCCTTCCGGAATAACATCGTCCCCAGGCTTATACTGTACCGGAATACGCTCCTGGCGCCGAATGCCGTACCGTCCGTGCCCGTCGGCTTGATATCCACGTTGGGCCGGAACTCCGTCCATCTCTCCTGGGGCGCATCCAACGATGCCGAGACCGCTCCCGACGGCATGCAATACAACCTGCGGGTGGGCACAGCGCCCGGCGCCACCGACGTGCTGGCGCCGCTCTCCGCGCCCACGGGTTTCCGTTTAACCCCGAGCCAAGGGAATGCCGCGCATATCCGCACGGCCACGCTCGACGGACTGGCCCCGGGCACCTACTACTGGAGCGTGCAAGGGATCGATCAGCAATTGGCCGGATCACCCTTCCCATCGGAAGCCAGCTTCAGCCTGGGGCTGCCCGCTCCCGAACTCCTTTCCGCCGAGGCGGGACCGGGCCCGGGCGCGGTCACCCTGCGTTGGCGCAAGCTCCCGCAGCCCCAGTTCCAACGTTACATCGTGAACTATGGGACTTCGGCTGCGCCGACCGCGCGCATGGATTCGGTGACCCGCGCCGGCGACACCGTCCTGGTCGTGAAAGGCTTGTCGGACGGAACCGCCTATCATTTCCGCCTCTCGGCCGAAGACGCGGGCGGGAACCTCGCGCCCTTTTCGAACGAACTCGCGGTGATCCCCGACGGCACGCCGCCCGCCATCCCCGCGCCTTTCACGGCGATGCCGGGCGATCGCACGGTCACCTTGAATTGGCCCGCCGCTACGGAAAGCGATTTCCTATGCTACCTGATTTATCAGAGGAACGCCTCCGGGCCGGTGGCCCGCATCGATTCCATCACCGACATCCATGCGACTAGCAAGCTGGTTTCCGGGCTTAAGAACGGAACGCCCTACAGCTTCCTCATCGTCGCGGTCGACCAGGTGGGGAACCACAGCGGATTCTCTCCCGAGGCGGTGGCCATTCCCGCCTATCTGCTCACTCCCGCGGCCCCGGCCCTCGCCTTCGGCAAAATCCATTTACTGGGGACCCAGGAAACCGCCTTGAAGATCACCAACGGCAGCGGATTGCCCGTGCCCGTGGATTCGGTGCGCTTCGTGAACGATGCCTTCAGCCTGCCCGCCTTGCCCGCTACCCTGCCGGCGAACGCGGAGACCACCTTGACCGTGCGCTTCGCCCCGGCCAAGCCTTCCGGGGGCGATTTCGCGGGCGTGCTTAAGCTCTACTATGGCGGCGCCCCGCTGCCCTTGGAGATCGACCTTTCCGGAACGGCGCAGGCCCCGCCCTGGTGCCGTATCGACAAGGTTACCCCTGCCGACGTCCCCTGGGACACGGCTTCCAACCTTTCCTTCCTGGCCTCGGCCAACGATTCGGACAACGCGGGCGAAGGCGATCGTATCACCGCCTACCTCTGGTCCTCGAACCTGGCCGGGCCCATCGGGGAAAGCGCGTCGGGCTTCACCTTGCGGCCCAGTAACTTGGGGATCGGCGTCCACGACGTTTCCTTGCGCGTGGTGGATAACGAAGGGGACACCTCCCTGGCGGCCCATGCCACGCTGACGGTCCGCAGCCGCAAGCCACTGGTCCGCATCGATTCCATTTCGCCGCGCGGCCTCATCATCCGCGGCGCGGACCGGCCGCGCTTCCATTGTACGGCCTACGATCTCGACGAAGGCGCCGATCCCGTCCATGACAGCCTGCATGCTTTCTTCCTCTACTCCACCTTGCAGGGAAGGATTACCGGGGCCAAGGACACCACGATCGATTCTTCCGCCTTGGCCTTAGGGCTGCATGGCTTCTACGCCATGGCCGTGGACGACGAAGGCGATACCTCCTGGTCGGACACGTCCTGGGTTCCGGTGCAAGCGGGCGTGGGCCTGGCGCTGATCGCCGCGGGCACCGATTTCAACGACAACCTGTACTTCTACCAGAACATCGCGCCCACTTGCAATTGGGCCTACGCCAAGCTGCGCCAACGCGGCTTCACCGATTCGTTGATCACTTATTTCAATCCGGTGGGTTGGCAAAGCATCGGCGTCGATTACCACGCCAACAGCAATATCGTGGACGAGTCGCGCATGACTACGGCATTGCTGCGCGAACGCATCCTGGGCTACCGCGATCGGGTGCGCAACGGCGTGCCTCTGCTGATTTCCTTGATAGGCCATGGAGGAAGGGCCGATCGGCAGAACGGGAAGTTCTACCTGAGCCCTAACGATAACGCGACCTCCGATTCCGGGTACGTCACCCCTGATTCGCTGGATGCCTGGCTGGATACCTACGACTCGGGGACCGGCGACAGCCTGCGCACGCCCATCGTGCTGGTTCTGGATTTCTGCTACGCGGGCACCTTCATTCCCAAGCTCCGTTCCGCGACCCAGAACCGCATCGTGATCACTTCGGCAGCGGCGGACCGCCAAGCCTATTTCCAGCTCGGGCAAAGCTTCAGCTATGCCTTCTTCAAGCAGATCGCCAAGGGCGGCAATCTCGCGCAGGCCTGGGCCGCCGGCAAGGCCTGGTCGGATGCGAACTCGATCACGGGCCAAGCGCGCGCGAATCCGCAGGCCAACGCCGATCTGGACGATACGCCCAACGAATCATCCGATCTGGCGCGGCTGGCGACGGTATACATCGGCGGATCGCAACAGAACCAGAGCCCCGAGGCGGAATGGAAGGATGTCCAGGCCCAGCTCAATTCCGGAACGCGTACCGTATCCATCGTCGCCGTTCCCGAGGGCCCCATCGCCGTCGATACGGCCTGGTTCACGGTGCTTGCTCCCGATTTCGATCCCAAGTCTTCGGATGAGCCTTTCAAGTACGTCCCTCTAGCGCGGGCCAAGGACGGCACTTTTACCGGGCAGATGAAGCTCGATAATATACTCTCGGGCGAATACTTGGTCCTGGTGTACGGCTTGGCAGGCGGCGCGGATATGATGCCCATGACCCGGCTCATCCTGCCTCCGACAGGGGCGGCCCGGCTGCGCGGGCCTGCCGATCGGTTCGAGCTGGGCCAGAACTATCCCAACCCGGCCACGGGAACCACCTGGCTGCCCTTCTCCCTCTCCCGCCCCGGCGCGATGACCTTGACCTTATGGGATATGCGCGGGACCCAGGTTCGCGTGCTGGCGTCCGGAACCTTCAAGTCGGGACGTTATCTGTTGCGGTGGGACGGCTTGGATGGGCGGGGACGCCCGGTGCCGGCGGGAATCTACCTGTATAGATTGACCGGGCCGGAAGGAAGCTTGCGGAAAAAGCTGGTGTGGAGATGAAGCGGTGCGGAGATGAAGGAAAGCGAACCTGGACGATACTGGACTCGAACCAGTGACCCCCACCATGTCAAGGTGATACTCTAACCAGCTGAGCTAATCGTCCTGGTGCGTCGCGATTCCCCGGATGACAAGGCCGGGACCCGATCTTGCCTGTCGAGACGACCGGCCGGATTGGGCTCGGGAAAGCTAATCCGGCGCCGGGGGTTTGTCAATCGCAGGTCGTGCCCGGCCGGTAGTCTTTGGAAGCCCGGGAGCGCCATTGGCGCGCCGCAGGGAGCGCCAAAGTAGCGCCTCGCAACCCGCTGCCAAGGTGCAAATCCGGCTGCAATGGCATTTCGGCGGAGCGCCAATGGCGCGCCGCGGGGAGCGCCATTGGCGCTCCATAGGATCCAAGCGGCCCGGCGCCCCCACGGCCTATTTTTAGATTGAAGTCCCCATGGGCCGCATCCTTTTCATCACCGGCACCGGCACCGACGTCGGCAAGACGGCCCTCTCATTGGCGGTCCTCCTTTGGGCCCGGGCCCACGGGCTGGACGCCGCTTATCTGAAGCCGGTCCAGTGCGGAACCTTCCCTTTCGGGGATCCGCCCCGGGAGGGGGGCGATGCCGATTGGATCAGCGCCCTTTCGGGAGGCATGCCCGCCTATGTAACCTGCACGTTACGCCTGGCGGCTTCCCCGCACCTGGCCGCCGAGCGTGAAGGAGCTACGATCGATTCCGCGCGATTGCGGCGCGCGGCGGAAGCGGCGGCCGCTTCCCGCGATCTGTTGATCCTGGAAGGCGCCGGCGGGGCCGCGGTGCCTTTGGATCGCCGGG
>Ga0170475_101109770_pt1 | contig 11370 bp, 9 predicted proteins | sample Soicark_Litter_5_FD_111474 | JGI IMG/M metagenome (GOLD analysis project Ga0170475, IMG submission 111474) | Avena fatua rhizosphere microbial communities from Hopland, California, USA. Combined Assembly of 48 SPs | reverse complement strand
GAGTCACGCACCACGGTGAGCGCCGGGGGACGAATAGTGCGACGCCTATGCCGACACACGCCAGCATTCGCCTTTAGTCTATAGGCGCTATCATGGCTGCTATCTTCGCCAACCAGGCTCGATCGAATTCGTAAGGAAGAAGCGATCATGGATGGGATAAACAGGCGCAGTCTGTTAGCGGTTGCGGCGATGGTATTCAGTGTGCCTATGGCGGTGGGACAGTCTCCCCAGATCGACCGTCCTGGTTACGAAACTCTACCGCCGGGGCAGGTATTCGGCATCGTCGGACGGAACGTCACAGGTTCCGATGGAGCGGATGCCGGGCGCCTATGGGACGTTCTGATCGACAGGGATGGCGAACCTAGGGCTGTGGTCATCGACTATGGTGGAGTGCTGGGTGTGGGCCGGCGCAAGATCGCCATCGCGTGGAAGGCAGTCAGCTTCGCACCGGATGATGCGGCGCACCCCATTCGTCTGATGTTGACACGAAGGCAGATGGGCACGGTGCCAAGTTTTGCCTACGGCTCTGTCCCCGTTACGCTCGGATATGGTCGCTGACATATGTCTCGATCCCGTAGCCTGCACGGTCTCGACTGGTTGAATTTTTTCGTCGCCAACGTGCAGACGGGCTTTGGCCCATTCATCGCCGTCTATCTGACAGAAAATCGATGGACCGCGGCAGAAGTAGGATTTGCCCTCAGCATCGGCACCATTTGCAGTCTGGTCAGTCAAGTACCTGCAGGAGCCATTGTCGATACCCTCCGCGACAAACGTCAAGCGGTCTGGTTCGGGATCCTTGCCATCAGCGGCACGGCGCTGATGTATGCGCTATCGCCAACGCAAGCTTCCGTTTATCTCGCCGAAGTGTTGCATGGTCTGGCCAGCTCGGTCATGAGCCCGGCGATTGCCGCTGTCACGCTGGCCCTGGGCGGACGCGCTGCATTTGGAGAGCGCATCGGACACAATGCGCGTTTTGCGGCGATCGGCAACGGTCTGGCGGCTGGTGCCATGGGCGTGGTTGGCTCCATGGTTTCCGCCAGCTCCGTGTTCTGGCTTACCGCAGCACTTGGGGTGCCGGCGATCATGGCTTTGCGCATGATCGGTCCAGAGGCCGCCGGCGTCGCGCAGCCGGCTGGAACCGATAACAAGGAGGCGAAGATCGCATTCGCCGGGTTGAAGGAGCTATTCTCGGATCGCCGTCTGCTGATCTTTGCCGTCTGCGTCGGATTGTTCTTCCTCTCGAACGCGGCCATGCTTCCGCTGGCGTCCACACAGATCACCAAGAGCCATCCCGATCTGGCCGATATCCTCATCGCACTCACGATCATTGTCCCCCAGATCATTACAGCGGCACTGTCACCATGGGTCGGCCGCAGCTCCGATCGCTTGGGTCGCCGTCCGATCATGTTGCTTGGTTGGAGCATGCTGCCGCTTCAGGGCCTGTTATATGCCACCGCATTCAGCCCCTTCCTGTTGCTCGTCTGCCAGATGCTTGCCGGCGTGAGCGCAGCGGTGTTCGGCGTCACAATGACATTGGTTGCGGCCGATCTGACCCGTGATTCAGGCCGCTTCAACCTGACGCTTGGTTCGCTGGGCGTAGCCATCGCGGCAGGTGCATCAGTCAGCACGACATTGGCTGGCATCACGGCCAGTTGGTTTGGCGACAGCGCCGCATTCCTCCTTCTGGCACTTGCCGGCTTTGCTGGGGTGGCACTGCTCGGCTTTGTCATGCCCGAGACGAGCGAGCGTGTATCAGAGCTGCCATTGCATAGCGCACCGGCATGAGCTGTTCATCCAGATTTTCTGCTGTGACCCACCGCCATAAAGATGATCACCGTCACTTGAGGGGGTGTCCCCTGCATTGAGTATGGGGAGTCGCGCCCCGCAGCCGATGCCGATCAGTTGCGCGACTTGCCATCGCCGGACCATCGGCGGACCATTAGCCCGCGAGACCCAGGAGCCGCCGATGAAATATGTCCCGCCCCCGCACGTCACCCAGCACTGGGAGCTCAGTAAGCCGTCGGCAACGGGTCGTCGCGGCATGGTGGTGGCCCAGGCGAGGGGCGCGGCAGAAGCGGGCGTCGCTGTCCTGGACGCCGGCGGCAACGCGATGGACGCCGCGGTTGCGACCGCACTCGCGCTTGCCACGCATGAACCATGGAACTCAGGTCTTGGCGGCATCGGTTTCGCTGTGGTGCATCGCGCCGGACAGCCGCAAGCCGAGGTGGTGGATTTCGGTCCGCGCGCGCCTGCCGCAACCGATCCCAAGCGCTATAGGCTGACTGGTCGTATGACCACCGACCTGTTTGCCTGGCCGGAGGTCGAGAACGACATCAACATCCACGGTCCTCTTTCGGTAGCTATTCCTGCTTCTGTCGCCGGGTATGAGTATATCCATCGTCAATGGGGCAGGCTGCCCTTGTCCGATGTGATCGCTCCTGCCATCGCGATGGCGAAGCGCGGTCTGCCACAGGATTGGTACACCGCACTCAAGGTCGTGACCTCTGCCTCGGCGATACGGCTTTATCCCCACACTGCTGCGGTCTATCTGCCAGGCGGCCTGCCGCCGGCGCCGCCCTACCAGGGCAAACCCGGCTTCTTCCGCCAAGGCAATCTGCCGGAGACCCTGGAGCGTATCGGCCGTGCCGGCCTGCGCGACTTCTACGAAGGCGAGATTGCCGCCTCCATCGCTCCCGACGTCAAGGCGTTGGGCGGCGTGCTGTCACGCGAGGACCTGAGGAATTGCCAGGTTCGCACCTGGGAAGCGAAACAGATCGGCTGGCGCGGCCGCACGCTGCAGCTGACCGGTGGCCTCACCGCAGCGCCGACCCTGCAGCGCGTCCTGGAAGGCATGGCGGATGCACCGTACTCAGGCAAGGCGCCATCCGCAGAGTGGTACCGCACGCTGGCCCGGGTGATGAAGGCGGCGTATGCGGAACGGCTGGCTGGTCTCGGCGAATCGGAGCCTTTGGCAGCGGAAAGCTGCACGACTCACCTCACCACCTGCGATGCCGAAGGCAACACGGTGGCGATGACCACGACGCTGATGTCCTCGTTCGGCAGCCGCGTGCTGCTGCCGCACTCGGGCGTGCTGCTCAACAACGGCATGATGTGGTTCGATCCGCGCCCCGGTGTGCCGAACTCGATCGCACCGGGCAAGCGCGCACTGTGCAACATGCTGCCGATCATCGTCGCCGAGAACGGCCGGCCGTTCATTGCCGGCGGTGCCTCCGGCGGAAGACGCATCCTGGCGTCGGTGTTCCAGCTGATGACCTTCATTGCCGACTTCGGCATGGACGTGGATGTCGCGGCGCATCACCCGCGGATCGACGTGTCCAGCGCCGACGGTGCAAGCGCGGACGCGCGACTGCCAGCCGCGGTGCTGGATGCGCTGGCCGCGGATGGGCCTTTGCAGGTGGTCGAACACAACGCGGTGCCGATCAACTTCGCCTGCCCCAATGTCATCGTGCAGTCAGCCGACGGCACGCGCACCGGCATCAGCGACGCAGCGTCACCGTGGTCGGGCGCAGTGGCACAGGCTTGATTACCCCTCGAGATCCCTGTCCCAGTGCGGCGCAGCGAGCGGTGTCGGCTGCTGAGTCCCGGCTCCCTGCCATACCGCGAAAGTCGATCGGAAGGCATGCCCATATCCTTTGGACCCATCGCGCACCAGACCCACCGCCGCGTTAAGCTCTATAGTCAGGCGCGCTCGCGACCCTCCTTCTGGAAGACGCTGGAGTAACTTGAGGCCGCTGCGCAAATGACTGTCCGCCTCACGATAGGCGGCCACCCGGAATGCACGTAAACCGGCGGCCAACCAGTGCCGAACTGCTGGCTCGATCATTTCGGCGAGCGTGTAGTGGTGCGCGAGGATCTCGGGCGCCGACTCCTCCTGACCTTCCCTAGGGCATCGCTGCAGCGCGGCCGCCACCCTTCCGTGCAACAGCCTCCGCTGGTCGCGCAGCAGCATACTATGAGCAACGTCCCGGATCAGGGCATGTCTGAAAGCATAGCCCTCTTGAACATCCGTGCCAGTCGGCCCGATCAGGCCTGCTTCGCAAAGACAGGCTACAGCATCCAGCAAAGCATCTTCCGCAACATTGGAAACGGCCGCCAGTATTTCGAAGGTAAAATCCCGGCCGATAACCGCGGCAACTTGAATCACGTCCCGCAACGAAGGCAGCCGATCAAGGCGCGCTGCGAGTGACGCGTAGAGCGCTGGCGGCACGGTAGCGCCCTGTATGTTCGGAGAATGCTCAGTTGTTCTGGGGCCACCCTCGTGCCAATCCCCATCAACCGCCGCTCGGGTCAACTCCTCTATGAATAGCGGGACACCCTCGGCTCGCGAGATGATTTGCCTTATGACCAGTGGTGGCAGCATGACCGGAGCTGCTGTCTGTCTGGCCAGCGCTACTGCTTCAAGTTTCCGCAGACTGCTCAGAGGCAGCGTAGAAATATGTGGTGACATTGCCCAAGGCGGAGAGAATCCAGGTCGACAGGAGATTAGCAGCAGCACCGGAAGGTAACGGATGCACGGCACCATAACACTCAGTAGTTCAAGGCTCGTATGGTCGATCCATTGCACATCCTCGAAGAGCATGAGGACCGGATGCCTTGCTGCCAAATCCGTGAGTTGAGTGACCAAGTCGCCAAGCAACCGCTCCCTTAGTTTCTGGGCGCCGGAGCCTGGCGAGGAAGAGCTCTGAGTATCAGTCTCGACGCATCTGGCGACGAGAACCGCGGCTTCGGAATGGTCCCGGTCTTGTGTCTTGCCATCCGATAGAACGGCTTCCGGCGCCGAGTACCGGTTTATGTGCCCGGCGCGCTCCGTCTGAGCAACAATCGGGAACAGCGGACTATCCTGATGCTGTGGCGAGCAAAAGAATTGAAGTTTCGCGTGCGGCTCTCCCCTAAGCCGATTCATCAGGTCGGCGGCCAATCGCGACTTGCCGATGCCCGGCTCACCGGACAGCAACGCTACACGTCCATTTCTGCGTTTTGCGTGGGACCATAATTGCAAAAGGATATTGAGTTCCTCGTCCCGTCCGACCAGTGGCGGCAGATCCGTCACCGAATGCAGCGCTTCCGAGCGGCTCGTTCGCATTGCTCGTGTAACCTGCCAAGCGGTGATGTTGCCTGGCAGCCCTTTCAGGGCTACCGAGCCGAGCCCCCGGCATTCAAATAGACGGCCGACCTGCTGAAAGGTTGCGTCGTCGATCACGACGCAGCCAGGTTTCGCGATGTCCTGCAGGCGGGCCGCGAGGTTGGGGGTCCTGCCTATCGCCATTTGTTGTCGTGGTCCACCCGCACCGATCAGCTCACCCACGACGACCAGTCCGGTTGCTATCCCGATGCGAACCTGAAGACGCTCTGCCTGAATTTTCTGTTCGCCAACAGAATCGATCACCGCGAGGGCGGCACGAACCGCTTGCTCCGTGTCCGCTTCATCAGCGAGAGGCCACCCGAAATAAGCCAATACGCCGTCACCAAAGTAGCGGGCGACAAAGCCCCCGAACCGCCGTACCGTGGCGGTCACGCGGGACTGATAGCCGAGGATTACTGCGCTTAAATCTTCCGGATCGAGGCGAGACGATAAAGGCGTCGACCCCACCAGATCGCAGAACATCACACTGAGCTGCCGCCGCTCCGCAGTCGACCCAAAAGCATGAATGTCCGGCTCCAGATTGAACTCCTAAGGCTTTCAGACCTCTATTTAAGAGATCCGCCCAATGGTAATTGGTGCACGACGCGTCGGTCCATCAACATGTATGTTAGCTCATTGCAATGTTAACCTCTAGTGTGGTTCATGGTTCCGAAGTCCACTTCGGAATCCCCCGCGGTATGACAGACTTCGGAACCACCACACGGACTGGCGCCGGCTTACGCGTTTTCTTTGCACCACCGTGCCACCTGTTCATGGGTGGCGAACCAGCATTTGCCGCGCGCCTTCATGTGCTTGATCAGTCGTGCAAGCACAGGCATCCGCGAGCGATGGCCAGTGATATGCGGATGCATGGTAAGCAGGAAAAGCCCGCCTTCGTCCCATGCGCCGTCGAATTCAGCGGTGAAGATCTCTTCGACCGCTGAGGGCGGTGTATAGGGCCGCAGCGACGAGAAACGGACGAAGTTGTAGTAAACAGCGTCGTCGCGGATCCATTCCGGCGGCAGTTCGACGATGCCGGTCGGCACGTCGGCATCGACAAGCTCGTACGGATCGTCGTCCGCCATCAGCGAGCTGTCATACAGCAGCCCGAGTTCGCGGACGATGTCGAGTGTGTTGACTGAAAAGTCCCAGCTGGCGGTGCGCATGCCCACCGGATCGCGCCCGGCGATCCTCCCCAGCGTTTCGGCGGCGCGGAACGTGAGGTCGCGTTCCGCCTCCCGCGGCAATGTGGTGTTGGCCTCATGTATCCACGAATGTATACCAATCTCATGCCCGTCATCGGCGAGCGCACGCACTTCCTCGGGGTGCAGCAAGGCTGAGACTGCAGGATAGAAGAATGAAGCCGGAATCGACTCGCGTTCCAGCAGCTGGCGGATGCGAGGCGTGGCCTGGCGGTTGCCGTACTGACCCTGGCTGATCCGCATCGGGCTCTCATCGGCATCGCGCAGCGGGATGGTTTCGTGATCCGCATCGAAGCTGATGGCCACGGCACAGCGGGCGCCCTCGGGCCAAGCCTTTGGTTTCAGGCTGCGCCCAGCACGGGCGCGGCCAACGATGCTGCGCCACTTCGTCTCTGACCACTGCCAGGGCTGTTCGGCCGAGTGCGGAGTTTCATCGTTCATATGGTGACCTCCTTTGCAGTCTCACTATTTCGTGCCGATATGCTGCGCCGGATTGCCAACTGGCGGGAAGAGGCAGCATTGTTAGGGCAGGATCGTGCTGCAGGTTACCGGCCGAACTATCGTTCCGCTCATTACGTCACCGCGCCTCTGCTGCGCCAGAAAAAACAAACGGACCGCTCGTTTCGCCGGATCGGGCGAGTCTCAAGGAGGGTCCAAAATGCTCGATCTGCTCGATCGGCGACTCAAGCTGACGGCGAACCAGTGGAAAATCGCCCTCGCTGCGACAATCGGCGACATGCTTGATTTCTTCGATTTCTTCCTGATTGGCTTCGTCCTGGCGTTCATCGTCAAGGACTGGAACCTGACCTACGGCCAGTCGGGGTTGATCCTTCTGGCCTCGGGGATCAGCGCGCCCTTTGGTTCGCTGTTCTATGGCTGGCTCGCCGATAAGATCGGGCGCCGCAAGGTGATGATCGCCACCGTGCTGAACTTCTCCCTCGCCACCGGGGCGATGGCGCTAACCCCTGAAGGAGCGTGGATCTATCTTGTCATCTGCCGCTTCATTATCGGGCTTGGTGTGACCGGCCTCTACTCGGTCGATATCACGCTGGTGCAGGAATTTGTACCGGCGGCGCGACGCGGGTGGATCACCGGGCTCACCACGACAATGTTGCCGGTCGGCGTGCTGCTGGGAGCGTTCCTAGGAGCGTATGCCACGCCGTATATCGGCTGGCGCGGGATGTTCGCAGTCGGTCTGCTGCCAGCAATATTGACACTGTACATTCGCGCCTGGGTCCCAGAATCGCCGTATTGGCTCATGCGCATGGGACGGGTCGAGGAGGCGCGTCGCTCCGTTGCGTGGGCGTTGCAGGTCGACCCGCACTCCATCACCCTGCCTGCGACCATACCGGCGCCGGAGCACACTCGCTGGATGGAACTGTTCAAGTATCCCCGCAGTCTCATCACCGGATGTCTCACCGGGCTAACGCAGACGGGTGGGGTCGGCCTGACGCTATGGATGGTAACACTGTTCGTGATGGTACTGCAGGTTACCCCGGCCGAGGCATCGAAGCTTGCCATCTGGGTGAGCATTGCGGCAGTGGCAGGCCGTTTCTTCTGTTCGTGGATATCCGACGCGATGGGCCGGCGCGCATCAGGCGTATTGAGTTGCATCGTGGCTGCCCTGTTCATGTCGCTCGCCGGGTATCTGAACAGCGTGTTCATCGGCGGCGTGTCGATGTTCTTCCTGATGATCGTGCTGCAGAATTTCTTCGGTAGCGGCAATTATTCGATCGTCGGTCCCTACATGGGAGAGTTGTGGCCGGCGCGGCTTCGCGGCAGCGGCATGGGCCTCGTCTACGGCGTCGGCAACCTTGGCAAGTTCATCGGCCCGGCGGGGCTGGCGCTGATTGCCGGATCGTCGAACTACGTGGCACCTAAGGCGACTTTGGAGGCGCTGATCCCCGCGTTCAACTATTTCGCCTTTTGGTATGTGCTGGGCGCCGTAGCCTTCTGGTTCATCGGAATGGAGACGAGGGGCCGGTCCTTTGATGAGATCGATGCCGCCTTGTCCGCACCGGCCGCGTCGTCCGAGCGAGCGATGTCGCGGTAGGCGCAAGCTTTCAGCACCAGGCCTCGTAAGAGGCCTGGTGAGCCCGATCAGGCGGCGATGCGCACTGGCAACGAGCGAATTGCGTGCAAGAAGTTGGAATAGGCATAGACCGGCTTGTCGACCACTTCGATCCTCAGGTCGCGGCGCAGTACCGCTTCCCACAGAATCCGCAACTGTAGTTCGGCCAGCCGGTTGCCGAGACAGCGATGAATGCCGAAGCCAAACGACATGTGCTCGCGTGGACGCTTCCGGTCGACGATCACCTCATCCGCTCGCTCGATTACTTCCTCGTCGCGGTTGCCTGAAATGTACCAGATCACCCCCTTTTCGCCCGCCTTGATCGGCTTGCCGCCGATCTCTGCATCGGCGAGGGCGGTACGCCGCATGTGGATGACCGGCGTCTGCCACCGGACGAATTCCGAAATGGCGCTCGGCACCAGTTCGGGATGTTCACGCAGCTTCTTCCACTCATCGGGAAAGCGGCCCAATCCCAGCAATCCGCCGGACATCGAGTTGCGTGTCGTGTCGTTGCCGCCGACCAGGAACAGGATAAGGATGCCCATGCGCTGGCGCAGCGTCATTTTGCTGGTCGCCTCGCCATGCGCCATGATCGAGATCACGTCGAAGCTTTTCGGCTTCTTCGCACGCTCCTCCCAAAATTCGTTCATGTGTTCAGCGAAGTGCATCTGCTCGGCGAAACGCTCTTCCTCGGAGTGCACTGGCGCGTCCGGGGCGTTGATGTCGCAGATGAAGGTGTCGGACCAGCGGATCAGCCGCGCCTTGTCCTCGATCGGATAGTCGAACAGCGTCGCCAGCATCATAGACGTCAGTTCGATCGACACGTGCTCGACCCAATTGAACGTCTCGCCTCGCGGCAGACGGTCCAGCACCATGTTGGTGCGGTCACGGATCAGGCTTTCCATCTTGGCCAGCGTGATCGGATTGACAGTCGAGCTCACTTCGCGACGCTGATCGTCGTGCTCTGGCGGATCCATACGGATGAAGCTGGTGCGCTCCATGCCCTTCGGTGCGTCGTTGATCTGAATCCCGCCGACATCGTCGGACGAAGAGAACACCTTGTGGTTCACCTCGACCTGCACGATGTCCTTGTACTTGGTGACCGCCCAGTACGGCCCATAGGGACTGTCCGGCGTGTAGTGTACCGGATCCTCTCGGCGCAACCGCGCAAAATACGGCTGCCAGACATCGTCATGATAGAGCCGCGGATCGCTGACATCGATTTTGTCGAGTGGCATTGATGAGGCGATCGCCCCACGGTCCATATCGACCGGCGCGTTCATAGTGTTCCTCCCTTAGTGAATCTGCACCGGCAATTCGCGGATGCCGTGGATTATGTTCGAGCGCAGGTATTTTGGCTTGTCCACCACCTCGATCTCGAACTCGCGCTTCAGAATCTCTTCCCATAGGATGCGCAACTGCAGTTCGGCCAGCCGATTGCCGACGCAGCGATGCACACCGAAACCGAACGAAATGTGCTCGCGCGCCCGCGGACGATCGACAATCAGGTCGTGCGCATCCTTGATCGCCTCCTCGTCGCGATTGCCGGAGACGAACCACATCGCAACCTTGTCGCCCTTGCGGATCGTCTTGCCGCCGAGTTCGAAATCCTGCAGGGCAGTGCGTCGCAGATGCAGCACCGGCGTGTGCCAGCGAATGATCTCAGAGATGGCACCCGGCACCAGCTCGGGATTTTCCCGTAGCTTGCGATACGCCTCGGGATATTTCGAGAAGCCCCACACGCCACCCGACATCGAATTGCGCGTCGTGTCGTTGCCGCCGACGATCAGCAGACTGCAATTCGCCAGCAGCTCGCGGAAATCCATGTTCCTGGTCGCATCCGCGTGCGCCATCATCGAGATGAGGTCGTAGCGTGGCGCATTGCTCGCGGCCCGCTCATCCCACAGCGCTTTCATTGCAGCGGCCATCTTCTGCAATTCGGCATACCGTTCGGCCTCAGAGTGGACCGGTGCGTCGGGCGTATCGACGTGGCACACGGTCACGTCGGACCAGAACATCAGGCGATGGCGATCTTCAATCGGCCAGTCGAACAGCGTTGCCAGCATGCGCGACGTCAACTCGATCGACACGTGCTTGACCCAGTCGAACGTCTCGTTGCGTGGCAGATTGTCCAGCACGGTGATGGTGCGTTCGCGCACCAGCCCTTCCATGCGCGCAAGGTTGCCGGGCGCGACCACCGGGCTTACCGCCTTGCGGCGTTCGCCGTGATCGGGCTCGTCCATCTGGATAAAGCTGGGGCGCTCGTAGCCCTGCACCTGGTCTTCAAGCCTGACACCACCGAGATCCCAGCGCGAGGAGAACACCTGGTTGTTAACCGCAACGCTCATGATGTCCTTGTAGCGCGTCACCGACCAGTAAGGGCCGAAATGGCTGTCGGCGGTGTAGTGCACGGGGTCCTCGCAACGCAGCCGTTCGAAATATGGCTGGTAGATGTCGTTCTGGTAGAGCTCCGGGACGCTGACATCAATCTGGTCGAGTGGCTTCGAGTAGGCGTCCTCGCGCGGGTCGAAACTCACGTTGGCGTCCATGGTGTTGTCCTCCGGTACGCCGGTTCAATCCGGCTTCAGTGCTGTCCCTCCGGCATGCGTACGACGAGTCCTGCGAGTTCCTCGCGCATCCTGATCTGACATGACAAACGCGAGTCTGGCTGGGCCACTGCGGCAAAGCTCAGCATAGCGGCTTCCTGCGAGCCCGGTTCCGGCAGACCGGTCTTGTCCAACCAGGCGGCATCGACATAGACGTGGCACGTCGCACACGCGCATTCGCCACCACAATCGGCATCGATACCGGGCACGTTGTTGTCCACGGCGCCACGCATGACCGACGTCCCGACCGGCACCTCCACACTATGCACGGTCCCGTCGAATTCGATGTAGGTCACTTCCGGCATGCTGCCTCCCAGGCGCACGGGCCGCTGTGTGGCCGCAAGTTGT
>Ga0170475_132198266_pt1 | contig 11371 bp, 6 predicted proteins | sample Soicark_Litter_5_FD_111474 | JGI IMG/M metagenome (GOLD analysis project Ga0170475, IMG submission 111474) | Avena fatua rhizosphere microbial communities from Hopland, California, USA. Combined Assembly of 48 SPs | reverse complement strand
TCTGGAGGTGTGCCGGTGTCGTCATTGATCCAGGATTTGCGATATGCCGTGAGAACGCTGGCGAGGAGTCCAGGATTCGCTTTCGTCGCGCTCTTGACGCTCGCGCTCGGCATCGGCGCCAATACGGCCATCTTCAGCTTCGTCGATGGGCTGCTCCTGAAGCCCCTGCCCTATGCGAACGCCGAGCGCATCGTTCGCGTGATGGAGAAGCCGCCGCGCGGTGACCGCAACGGCATCTCGACGCTCAACTTTCTCGACTGGCAGAAGGACAACGCCGTCTTCGATTTCATGGCGGCCCAGGCCGGCGGCGGCGGCGTCACGCTCACCGGTGTGAGCGAGCCGGTTCTCCTGCGCGGCGCGCGTGTTTCGGCCCACTACTTCGACATCTTCGGCGTCAAGGCCGCGCTCGGCCGCACCTTTCTGCCGGATGAAGATCAACCCGGAAAAGACAAAGTGGCCGTCCTCAGCCACGTGCTGTGGGTGAATCGGTTCGGCGCCGACCCGGGCATCCTGAATCGCACGATTCTCCTCGACAACGTGCCGCACACGGTCGTCGGAATCCTGCCGGCGGGAAGCGCCTTCGACCGCGCCTTCAACCAGGTGTGGCGGCCCCTCGCCTTCGAGCCGTCGAACATGACGCGCAACTTCCACTGGCTGGTGTCGTTTGCGCGCCTCAAACGGGGTGTATCCCTCGAGCAGGCCAAAGCCAACATGAACGCGATTGGGACGCGCATCGAGAAGGAGTTCCCCGACTCGAACAAGAACTGGGGGGTGGTGACCGAACGCTACGGCGACACGATCATCGGCCCGGATCTTCGCACGTCGCTCCTCGTGCTCATGACCGCCACGGGACTGGTCCTGCTCATCGGCTGCGCGAACCTCGCCAACCTGGCGCTCGCCCGGGGCCTGTCGCGCGGGCGCGAAGTCGCTGTCCGCGCCGCCCTCGGCGCCGGCCGATGGCGGCTGATCCGCCAGTTCATCACCGAAAACGTCGTCCTCTCGCTGGGTGGCGGCGTGATTGGCATCGGGCTCGGCTACGGCATCATGCGGTGGTTGCAGCTCCTGGTGCCGCCGTTCTCCTTCGCACGCGAGGCCGACATCACGATGGACGCCCGCGTGCTGTTGTTTGCGCTGACCATCTCCGCGGCGACCGGCCTGCTGTTCGGCTTCGCCCCTGCCTGGCAGGCGACGTCGCCGGATCTCAGTGGAACGATGAAAGAAGGCGGACGGGGGTCGAGCGGTGGCGCCTCGCACAAGCTCCTGCGCGATGCCTTGATCGTGGCCGAGGTGGCGCTGGCGTTTGTGCTGCTCGTCGGCTCGGGACTGATGATGCGCAGCTTCTTCCGCCTGCTGAACGTCGACGCGGGTCTGGATTCGACCAACGTCTTGACGATCGGAATCCCGATTGCGACCGAGCGCTTCCCGGACCCCGCCCGGCTGAACCAGTATCTCCGCGAGATTCGCACGGCCGTCGAAGCCATCCCCGGCGTGCGGGAGACGGCGCTCAGCTGTGCGCCACCTATGCAGGGCACCTGTTACGGGATGCCGATGCAGGTGGCCGGACGCCCGATGGCCGATCGCGCAAATCGGCAAGGCGGCTTCTACAAGGTGGTGAGCCCGTCGTACTTCAGCACGCTGGGGCTCCGGCTCGCCAGGGGCCGGGCGCTGTCGGACCGCGACGTCAAGAGCGGCCCGCCCGTCCTCGTCATCAACGAGCGCCTGGCCGCGCGCGAGTTCCCCGGCCAGGATCCGATCGGCCAGCGCCTCCTGATTCAGGAGATCGTTCCCGGCAGGACCGCTCTCGGCGCCGAGATCGCGTGGGAAATCGTTGGCGTCGTGCGCGACGAGAAAGTGCAGGGCATGGCCGACGACCGCAGCGCCGGGGTATACGTGTCGAACGAGCAGAGCCCGGTGTATTTCATGACGCTCAGCGTCCGTGCCCACGCGGACCCGATGCTGCTGCAGAAGCCGATCAGCGCCGCCATTCACAGTGTCAATAAGGACCAGGCCCTGAACGACATCCGGACCGTCGATCAGATCAAGGAGCTGTCGATGGCGAACAACCGCCTCCAGACCACGCTCCTCGTCATCTTCGGCACCACGGCCCTGGTGCTCGCCGGCATCGGCATCTACGGCGTCATCTCGTATTCGGTGGTCCAGCGCACGCACGAGATAGGTATTCGGGCAGCGCTGGGGGCGAGCCGCAACAGCCTTTTACGCATGGTGCTGGGCCGCGGGCTCGTCTTGACCGGCCTCGGGCTCGCTATCGGCCTGGGCGGCGCGCTGGGCCTCACCAGATTGATGGCGACAATTCTGTACGGTGTCGGCGCGCGCGATCCGGCCACGCTCGTGTCGGTGGCGGCGATGCTGGCAGCCGTGGCCGCTGTCGCCTGTTATGTGCCGGCACGGCGGGCGACCAAAGTGGATCCGATGGTGGCACTGCATTACGAATGAGGACTCGACCATGATGACACCCGCTTATCAAGCTGCACGGGGTCACCCAGGTCCTAGTGACAGACGAAACGGACACACTCCCTGAGCAGATCGAGAGCGAGATGCCTCTGTGGATTGTCAACAGAGACGCCCGCGGTTTCGACGCGAGACATCCGCCGCGGCTGTGAACCGATGGCCCGGACTCCGAGTAATTACGCCGTCATTTTTCGATTTACTCGTGGCGTCCCAACCATCAGAATGAGCCGCTCGTCTAAGGTCCCACACGCACTGTCACCCCGGAGGCCGCGTGGAGACATTCCTGGCAGACCTCGCCCACTCGCTGCGCCTCTTCCGCCGGGCGCCGGGCTTCACGTGCGCCGCCGTGGCGGCCCTGGCACTGGGGATCGGCGCCAATACCGCCATCTTCTCCGTGGTCGACGCGGTGCTGCTCAAGCCGGTCCCGTTTCCCGATCCTGACCGGCTCGTGATGTTCGTGAACGCCGGGCCGCAGGGCGAATTCCCAGGTGCCTCCCCGGCCAAGTTCGCGCACTGGCGCCAGCAGACCGACGTCGTCCAGGGCGTCACGGCCTTCCGTAACAACGTCGTGAACGACACGGGCGGCGCGGCGCCGCAGCAATTGCGTGCAGCCCAGGTCAGCGTGGACTACTTTCGGCTGTTCGGCGCGCCCCTGATCCGCGGCCGCGGTTTCACCGCAGCGGAAGACCACCCGAACGGCCCGCACGTGGCGGTCATCAGCTACGGCCTGTGGCAGCGCCGCTTCGGCGGCGATCCTGCGGCGATCGGCAAGACGATGGCGCTGAGCGGCGAGCCGTTCGAAGTGATCGGCATCGTCGGCCCCCGCTTCGACGTGCAGGAATTCGGGCCCGCGCCGGAGGTCTGGATGCCGTTCCAGCTGGATCCGAATACGGCGGACCAGGGCAACTACTTCACCGTCGCGGGCCGGCTGCAGCCCGGTGTCACGCTCGCGCAGGCGCGCGCCCGCGTGCAGGTGGCCGCGGAAGCCTTCCGGCAGCGCTTTCCAAACGGTCTGGGCCCGAAACAAAGCTTCAGCGTGCAGCGATTCCGCGACGCCTTCGTCAGCAACGCGCGCCCGACACTCCTGGTACTCCTCGGCGCCGTCGCCTTCGTGTTGCTCATTGCGTGCGCGAACGTCGCCAACCTCCTGCTGGTCCGGGCGACCAGCCGGCGGCGGGAGTTCGCGATTCGCGCGGCGCTCGGTGCCGGCCGGGGGCGCATCATCCGGCAACTGCTCACCGAAAGCGTCGTGCTCGCGCTGATGGGCGGCGCCATCGGCGTCGCCATCGGCGTCATTGGCATGCGTGCCCTGCTGTCGGTCAATACGGCCGGCCTGCCGCGTGTCGGGCAGGACGGGTCGCTCGTCGGCGTAGACTGGCGCGTCCTCGGCTTCACGCTCGTCCTCTCGATCGCCACCGGTCTGCTCTTTGGACTGATGCCGGCGTTGCAGGCCTCCAGGCCGGATCTCAGCCTGACACTCAAAGAAAGCGCCGGACGCGCTGGAGGAGGATTTCGCCAGAACAAAGCCCGCAGCCTGCTCGTCGTCAGCGAGGTGGCGTTGGCGATCATCCTGTTAATCGGATCGGCGCTGCTGATTCGCACCTCGCTCGCCCTGCGCAGCGTCCGCCCGGGCTTCGATGCGGAGCACGTCTTGACCATGCGGATGTCGCTGAGCGGACCTCGCTTTGAGAAGTCCGCGGCCGTCGAGCAACTGGTGCGCGACGGCGCAGAACGGCTCGATGCGCTCCCGGGCGTCGAGGTCGCCAGCGCGACGTGCTGCGTGCCGCTCGAAGGCGGCTACGGGCTCCCTTCTTGATCGTCGGCCGGCCGCCGCAGCAAGGGCCGTTCACGGGCGGCGGCGGATGGCTGACTATCTCGCCGGGCTATTTTGAGGTGTTCAGGATTCCGGTAACCCGCGGACGGACCCTGACGGTCCGCGATGACGCCGGGGCGCCGCCCGTCGTGCTGATCAACGAAGCCATGGCCCGGCAGTTCTGGAAGACAGGCGATCCCCTCACTGACCGCCTGCTGATCGCCAAGGGCATCATGCGCGAGTTCGCCGACGAACAGCCCCGTCAAATCATCGGCATTGTCGGCGACGTCCGCGACGCCGGGCTCAACAACGATCCCGCGCCGCGCATGTACGTGCCGCAGGCGCAGGTACCGGATCTCGCCAACGCGCTGAACGTGCGCATCACGCCGATGGCCTGGGTCATCCGCACGCGCGTGCCGCCGGCGTCGCTGAGCGGTCCGATCCAGGAGGCGCTCGGCCGGTCGACCGGCCTGCCGGTGGCCGACGTGCGCGCCATGACCGAGGTGATCTCGCGATCGACATCGCGCCAGCGCTTCAACATGTTGCTGATGACGGTGTTCGGCGCGGCGGCGCTCCTCCTCGCGGCGATTGGCATCTATGGCCTGATGGCCTACTCGGTGCAGCAGCGCACGCCGGAAATCGGCATTCGGCTCGCCCTCGGCGCCGAGTCCGCCGCAGTGCAGCGGATGATTCTGCGGCAAGGTCTGACCCTGGCGCTGATTGGTGTCGCGATCGGGCTCGCGTCGGCCTTCGGCCTGACGCGCGTGATTGCCAGCTTCCTCTTCGGCGTGAAGGCGTGGGATCCACTCGTCTTCGTGAGCGTGCCGGTGCTGCTAACAGTCGTCGCACTGCTTGCCGTCTGGTGGCCCGCCCGGCGCGCGAGCCGCGTCAATCCGACTATCGCGCTTCGGTACGAATGAAGGCGAACTATTCGGCCGGGGTGCCGTCCAAGAGTGGCACTTGGGACCGCGAACCACGAACGATGAACCAAGAACAACCCAGAACCTGAGTCATGGACATCGCCCGCCCTTCCAACGCCCGGCAGAAGCGGACGCGCCGCGTGATCTACGGCTCGATCGGAGTGCTGGCTATCGGGCTCATCAGTCTGGGCCTGTTGAAGCTCAAGCCGGCGGCCCCAGGCGTCGATCGCGCGACGGTCTGGATCGACACGGTCAAGCGAGGGCCGATGGTCCGCGAAGTCCGTGGCCTCGGCACGCTGGTGCCCGAAGACATTCGCTGGATTCCGGCAACCACGCAGGGACGCGTCGAACGGATTCGGCTGCGGCCTGGAACCGTCGTGGCGGCCGATAGCGTCATTCTCGACCTCACCAATCCGCAGCTCGAGCAGGAACTGCAAGACGCCACCCTGAAGCTGACCGGCGCGGAGGCCAGCCTCGCCAACCTTCGTGTCCAAGCGGAAAACGACACCCTCGCGCAGCAGGCGGCGACCGCCAACATCGAGGCGGACTACAAGAAGGCCGCGCTCCAGGTGGAAGCCAACGCCCAGCTCGCCGCCAAGGGCCTCGTCTCGGACATGACGCTCAAGCAGGCCACGCTCGACGCTGACCAGCTGGAGGCGCGCTACGGAATCGCCAAGAAGCAGCTGGCGAGCTACGCCGCCTCGACCCAGTCACGATTGGCCGTCCAGGACGCCGAAGTCGAGCAGGCGCGCGCCGTACGCCGCTTGAAGCAGCAGCAAGTGGACGATCTCCACGTTCGGGCGGGATTCGCGGGCGTGCTGCAGCTGGTGCCCGTGGACGTCGGCCAGCAGGTGGCCCCGGGGGCGAACCTGGCGCGCGTCGCCGATCCCTCGCGGCTCAAAGCCGAGCTGAAGATCGCGGAGACACAGGCTAAGGATATCCAGGTGGGACAGGCGGCCTCGATCGACACCCGGAACGGTGTCGTCGCCGGCCACGTCGTGCGGATTGATCCGTCGGTCCAAAACGGCACGGTGGCCGTGGACGTGACGATGGATGGGGCGCTCCCCAAAGGCGCGCGGCCCGATCTAAGCGTCGACGGTACGATCGAGCTCCAGCGTCTGGCGGAGGTCGTCTACGTCGGGCGTCCGGCGTTCGGACAGGAGCTAAGCGCCGTAGGGATGTTCAAAGTGCAGCCCGACGGCAACGCCTCGCGCGTGCAGGTCAAGCTCGGAGCCAGTTCCGTGAACACTGTGCAGATCCTGTCGGGACTCGCGGTCGGGGATCAGGTGATTCTGTCAGACATGTCCGCGTGGGACGCGTTCGATCGTGTTCGTCTTCAATAGGAGGGATCCGTGAGCGACGCCGGTATGCCGCCTGTCATCACCCTCGACCATCTCACCAAGCTCTTCGTGACCGACGAGGTGGAGACGCACGCGCTCGAGGACGTCGGCCTCGAGATCGCGCGGGGCGAGTACGTGTCAATCTCCGGGCCGTCCGGATGCGGCAAGTCGACCCTGCTCTCGATTCTGGGCCTGCTCGACTCGCCGAGTTCGGGCACTTACCGGCTCAACGGAAAGGAGGTCAGCGAGCTGAAAGCCTGGGAGCGCGCACGGGTCCGGAACCGGGAAATCGGGTTCATCTTTCAGAGCTTCAATCTGATCGGCGATCTCTCGGTCTTTGAGAACGTCGAGCTGCCGCTCACGTACCGGGGCATGCGGCCCGTGGAGCGCCGGCAGCGCGTGAACGAGGCCCTGGAGCGCGTGGGCATGGCCCACCGGGCGAAGCACGTGCCCAGCCAGCTCTCAGGCGGGCAGCAACAACGCGTCGCCGTTGCGCGTGCCGTCGCCGGCGAGCCGGTGATTCTCCTCGCCGACGAGCCGACCGGCAACCTCGATAGCAAGAGCGGAGAATCGGTCATGGAGCTCTTGCGCGAACTCTACATGAACGGCGCGACAATCTGTATGGTCACGCACGATCCCCGCTACGCGCGCCACGCCGATCGCAATATCTACCTGTTCGACGGCCGCGTCAGCGACGGGCCGGAGCCGACTGACGATCGCGACTTGGGCCTGGAACGCACCACGCACAACGCGTAATGTTCCAAGCCAATGAACAAGTTCTGAGACGACTAGAATGTCTTGATGAAGGCGATCAGCGCTCGCTTGTCGTCGTCGCTGAGACCAGGCTCGCCGGCTCGATCGACTCGAACAGGGTCGTCCCGAAGTAGTGGCCCTTGTTGACGACGAAGTCCTTACATTTGCTAACGGCGAGCATCTCGTCAACCAGACGGCCAAGTGTGGCGCCGAGATCCCGGCTGTCCTTGAGCTCTCTCTTCGTGCGCGTGAGGAGCTCGAGCACTCGTTTCCGGTGCTCCGCACGCTGCGATTCGGGGAGGTCGAATCCCGCCACGTCCATGCTGGTGATCAGGTTGACAGGCATTCCTTTCGGGAACGGTCCGATCTTCACGGAGTAGCCGCTCCCTCCAACCAGGAACGGGAAGAGCCGGTGCCCGAGCCCGACGAGCGGCCGGAGATAGTCGGGGATGTAGGCTTCAGGGATTTCGGCGTAGCTGTCGGCCGTGGTCCGGTCGATGATTCCGACGCCGGGGCCGTTCTCGTTCGCGAATAGCGGGTCCTTGTCACGCTTCTCCGGCCACAGCAGCTGTTCGACGGAATCCTGGAACGATCGCAGCCGTGCGTCCACTGACGGGCTCCACTCGAACCGGCCAAGCGAATTGTTCTGGAGAAACGGCGCGGTCGACCAGACGCTGACGAGCGAAGGCGGCCGGATGTAGCCGCGGCCGCCGGCCGGAATCACGTAGTCACTCTCGGCGCCCGTGACCGGGTGCCTGATTTTGATCGTACCGACGGGCGGCAGCTGTTTGTAGGATTCAGACGAGAAGTTGTCCCAGATGTTGTCGCGAATCGCGTTCGTCGCGAGGGGGCTGCACGCGTTGATGCCCAGCAGCGTGATCGGCACGCGCAGATCTGTCGAGAGAAAGTTGTCCTTGAGGAAATCGTCGGCGAGCACGATCGGCCGCATCCTGTTCTTGAAATCCTCGGTCTTCGTCCAGGCCCAGTATTCGTTCCACTTCGCCAGGTAGTTCGGGCCGGCGGCGTTCTCGAGGTCGAGGCCGGCGGGCAGGTCTGGCCCCTTGCTCGAGTGACAACGGGCGCACCGCTCGGCGAAGACGATCTTGCCGCGTTGCAGGACGGCGGCGCTCTCGGTGAGATAGCCGGTTCCTCCCGGCGCGTCCCTCAGGTGGTGGGGATCCGTACTGGCCAGAAAGAACCGCGCCAGGTACGGCGTCTGCATCTCGGTCGCCCGCCAGTAGTTGGAGTTCTTGTCGGCGACCTCGATCTGGATCGGCGAGATCGGCCGGCCGCCGACGAGCGGGCGGAAATGGAGCAGCCACTCCTCGCTAAACAGACCGATGTTGATGTAGACGCGATTTAGCGCGCCCAGCGCGCCGACCGAGTCGGAGCCATCCTTCAGCACGCGCGGCGTCCAGGTCGTGCTCGGCCAGACGAAGAACTGCGAGAGCGGGTCGGCAGCCGGCACGAAGTCGTTGAACTGCTTGTTCTTCAGGTTCCCGCCGGCGAGCGTCTCCTTGCCCCATTTCTTGGCCAGTCCCATCCGCGGCAGCAGATAGTAGACCGCGTTCATCGTCCTGGGGTTGTTGATGTTGTCGCTCGACACGAGCGAGGTATCAACCGTCCCCGGGCGATAGGTGTGGAGAGCCTGGTAGAACAAGCTCGCTTCGTCGCGTACTCCGCGCCAGTCGAAGAGGCGATCCCACCAAGAGTACTGTCCGCCCACGTTCGAGCTCAGATTCTCCCACTTGGGGTTCTCCGGATCAGCCGGCGGCCTGATCGGATTCGGCCCCACATGACAGATCGCGCACGACATGCCGACGCGGTACGGACGGACGAGATCCGGCGAGTAGTAATAGGCGGGATCGTTGTAGAAGCGGTCGGAGTTCCATTTCTTTCTGGCGTTCTCGTCGAAATCCGGGTTCGGAAAGAGCCGGAAACCAATGACTCCGGTCGGCTCGCCGTAGTACGAGCCCACGGGAACGGTCTTGCCACGCGCGCCAACCTTGACTCCCGGATATTTCTGCGCGTCGGCGAATGGATCCGGTGGACAACTGGGATCGCGGACGTCGAGCCATAGGCCGTAGCGGTTCGGATCAGGGCCCGTCGCTTCCTTAAAGCACGGCTCGTTGACAAGGCCGAGGTAGCGCCAGCGATTGTGCCGGCCGTACGCTCCGCTCCCGTACGCGCTTCCCGGAGGATCCGGATGGGATGAGATGGTCTTCAGCAGGTCGAACGACCCGACGCTCGACACCGTCAACGTGGTCCACAGCCGCTCATCGCCGCCCGTCCACACGAGCCACATGTTCCGGCCCTGGATCTCTTCCTTCGTCAGCGGCCGGCGCGGCTGGCCCTCAACGATATTGAAGTCCATGTCGTGGAAATAGTCTTCGTCGGCTGGAACGAACGTTTCGGGCCCAACGCCCGCCCGCTTCGCTTCGTCGTCGACGGTACCGGGGCGCGGTTCCTCGTGCGAGCAACCCAGTCCGGCCGCGGCGAGAAGGATCGCCGCCCACAACAGGATCCGACGCGCACTCATCGCGTGACTCCTTCGGCTGGCGAAGCGTAATCACGGTAGCTCAAGCGTTCATGAAATCAACCGTGATTCACCAGTTAGCTGATCGGACGTTGATGCTACACCCGCCAACGCGGGTTGCCACCGAGTTAGTGTGCAAATTGGTTAAAGCGTTGCACGCGGCGCGGTTTGTCGACGATTTCAGACGCTCGGACGTACCTAGTCGTCATGGGCACACGAGAAAGGCGTGCCGGGCAAAGTGATGACTCGAACGTTCGGGAGCAAATTGTTCACTGATTGTTCACTGTCCCCGTGCGGGTCAGTCGCGCAGAACGATTGCGATCCAATTCTCGTCGGGAACGAGTGCTGGCGGATCACCACCGCAGACGACGACATCTGTTCACACCGGCAGACCTAGTTCCCTGGCGGCCTGTTCCTGCGGCCCATCCATAGTGACGAAACGCTCGATCCGTTCGCCGGCATGAAACCAGAGCGCCGACCGCAGATGGACAAGGTCGAGCGATCGTGGTGTCGTGACGGCAGGCATAAGGTTGGAGTGGCAAAGATCCAATGTCAGATCCCGTAACACAAAGAGACTCGCATCCTGTTCCACGCGCTCGATGCAGGTCTTGTACTGTTCTGGCTTGAGCGCGCCTTCCCTCGCCAACCGGATCAGATTTCGTCTGGCCTCGAGGATCAGCATGACGCTTGACAGCAACTCCGCCCCGTCGGTTTCTCTCGAGAGGCCCTCGGACCCCTCTTCGGCGAGCAAGATACAGAGATAGGCGGACGTATCCAGATACAACCGACGGTGGCTCCGGGCCTTTTCAGGGTGACCGCTCAACGGTTGCCCCTGTCCTCCAAAAGGATTTCCAGGTAACGGCCCTTTGTCCCACGCTTCAGCGCTGCTCTGATGCGACCATTCCCCACGCTCTTGCCGCGATGGACTGACTGCGCCCCAGCGGGGCTCAATTGGGCCACCGGCGCGTTGTGGCGAGTAATGATGACCGTCTCTCCGGATTCCGCCTCGGCGACCACCGCTGACAGTCGCGCTTTCAGGCTTTGAATTGAGACCACTTTCATGGTCCGTATCGTATCATATTGTGGTCTGAAATAAGACCCATTGTGCTGGGATGACGAGCGCGAGCCGGGTGAGCCGATCGCGAATCCGTTCGGCCCGAAAGGGTGACCAGCGATTACACGTTCAGGAATGCCCGGTCCCAAGCTTCTGCGATTCGCACCTGCTTCATATGTCGTGGACTAGAAGTAGTCATGTGCGCCGGATTGACATCAGATATCAAGCTGCGGCTGAATGTCCACACCCGGCGGGCACTTCGATGTAAAGTCGCTGCGCGACAGGGTGTGGACAGCTTCGACGTGTCACAACGGCGTTCCAAGACGTCGCCGACGGAACGGGGATCGGCGATCGTCGCATGCTGAAGAAGAGCACCACTGTGGAGAGAGGAATATGAATAGGAACAGGTGCCGGCTGTTGGGCCTCTCGTTGATCGCCTCGATTGGCGCGGTCTCGGCGACGCCGATGTCCCGGGCCGAGGCTCAG
>Ga0170475_120945263_pt1 | contig 11374 bp, 23 predicted proteins | sample Soicark_Litter_5_FD_111474 | JGI IMG/M metagenome (GOLD analysis project Ga0170475, IMG submission 111474) | Avena fatua rhizosphere microbial communities from Hopland, California, USA. Combined Assembly of 48 SPs | reverse complement strand
ACAACGTGAGTCTGGCGATTGAGCTGATCACGCCGGTGGCATTGGAGAAGGGGTTACGGTTTGCGATCCGTGAAGGCGGCCGCACGGTGGGCGCGGGAACGGTTGCAGAGATTCTGGCGTAAGGTGCCTCTCCCTGTGGGAGAGGCTTGAGACGAAATCATGCTGAACGAAAAGATTCGAATTCGATTAAAAGCGTACGATTCCCGCGTGCTGGATCAGTCAGCGACGGAGATCGTCGATACCGCGAAGCGGACGGGTGCACGAGTGGCCGGCCCGATTCCTCTTCCAACCATCATTAATAAATTCACGGTCCTCCGCTCGCCTCACGTTGACAAGAAATCACGCGAGCAGTTCGAGATCCGGACGCATAAGCGGTTGCTTGACATTCTTGAGCCCACGCCTCAGACAGTCGATGCTTTGATGAAGCTGGATTTGCCCGCCGGTGTGGATGTTGAGATCAAAGCATTTGGGCGGGAGCACGCGAAATGATTACCGGACTACTCGGAAAGAAAGTCGGCATGACCCAGCTGTTGGAGAACGACGGAACGGCCGTGCCGGTTACCGTCATCCAGGCTGGCCCGTGCGTGGTTGTGCAGAAGAAGACAAAGCAGAAAGACGGGTATGACGCGGTGCAGCTCGGGTTCGTCGAGTTCGTCAAGCCGAAACGCGTCAATAAGCCGATGTCGGGCCATTTCAAGAAATCGAACGTCGCCCCCGCGAGGTTCCTTCGTGAAGTGCCGGTGCAGGGTGAAGATGCGGTCAATCCCGGCGATAAAGTGATGGTCGATATCTTTAATGCGAACGAGCATGTTCACGTTATCGGTACAAGTAAGGGCCGCGGCTTCGCCGGTTTTGTAAAGCGGCATCATTTCCGTGGCGGCCGTGCGACGCACGGATCGATGTTTCACCGCGCACCCGGCTCGATCGGGTCTTCTGCATATCCATCGCGCGTACTGAAGGGAATGCGGATGGCGGGGCACATGGGCAACGCCCGCGTCACGGTGCAGAACCTGCAGGTGGCCCGCGTCGACCAGGAGAACAACCTTTTGTATATCCGCGGTGCGGTGCCGGGACCCCCGGGCGGCTACCTCGTGGTGGAGAAATCAGGGCGGTAATTATGGCCAGTGTAGATGTAAAGAATTTAAAGAACGACGTCGTCGGTAAATTCGAACTTGACGATGCTGTCTTTGGCGGCGAAATCAATGAAGGCTTGATGCATCTTGCTGTGAAGCAATATCTGGCGAGCCACCGTGCCGGAACCCATAAGACGAAAACCCGCGCGGAAGTTCAGGGCAGCGGAAAAAAACCATGGCGCCAGAAGGGCACAGGCCGTGCCCGGGTCGGGGAAGTTCGAAATCCGTTGTGGCGAAAGGGCGGAACTGTTTTTGGTCCGCAGCCTCGGGATTACGAATATCACCTCCCGAAGAAGATGTTCCGGGCTGCCTTGAAATCCGCTCTGGCTTTGAAGCTGAAACAAAACGAATTCAACGTCATCGACGACTTTGCTCTCGAAAACCACAAAACGAAGGGATTCGCGCAGGCGCTGGCGAAGCTTGGCTTCGAGCGAAAAGTCTTGCTCGTGGACAACGCTGAAAACGTCAATCTTTTACTTGCGGCGCGCAATCTCGAAGAGGTCGAACTGCTTCGGAATCTGCAGATCACCCCGTATCATGTGTTGAACGCGCGGCATGTTGTGTTTTCGAAAGCGGCAATTCAGGCACTGCAGGAGGTGCTGGCGAAATGAGCACCATTTACAACATCATCAGGCGTCCTGTCATTACAGAGAAGGGCCTCACGCTGAAGGAAAAAGGCCGCACGCTATGTTTTGAAGTCCAGGAAGATGCGAGCAAACGGCAGATTCAGGAAGCGGTGGAGCAGCTCTTCAAAGTGAAAGTGCAGCACGTACGCACATTGGTCGTTCCTGGAAAGATGCGGCGCCGGGGTAAATACAGCGGTTACAGGTCCGATTGGAAGAAGGCTTACGTGACGCTGCGTGAAGGCGAAAAGATGATTGAGTACGGGGAGAGTGTTTAATGGCGATTAAGAGTTTCAGACCGAAAACCCACTCGCTTCGATTCAAGACGGTCATCGATTATAAGAAAGACATAACGACGGATACGCCACACAAGCCGCTCCTCGACCGGAAAAACCGGATCAACGGCCGCGACAATTACGGTCAGTTGACCGTTCGTCATCGCGGAGGCGGAAACAAGAAGCATTATCGCATTATTGATTTCCGTCGCGACAAAGTTGGCGTTCCGGCAGAGGTCGAGACTGTCGAGTACGACCCGAACCGCTCCGCATTTATTGCGCTGTTGATCTATGCCGATGGCGAACGTCGCTACATCCTTCAGCCGATCGGGTTGAAGGTTGGCATGAAGGTCGTTGCCGGACCCGAGGCGGATATTCTCGTCGGCAATGCCCTGCCGCTGAAAAATATTCCGCTTGGTACGACCGTTCACAACATCGAACTCCGGCCCGGCAAGGGGGCACAAATGGCGCGCAGCGCCGGTGCGGCAGCTCAGCTTGTCGCAAAAGAAGGTGCCTACGCGCACGTAAAGCTTCCGTCCGGAGAAGTGCGGCTGGTGAATGTCGATTGCATGGCCACGATCGGCCAGGTCGGAAATCTTGACCACGAAAACGTCACGATCGGCAAGGCCGGGCGCATGCGCCACATGGGCATCCGGCCGACTGTGCGCGGCGTCGTTTTGAACCCGGTGGACCATCCACACGGTGGCGGTGAGGGGCGCGTAAAGGGCTATCACCCTATGACGCCGTGGGGTAAGCCGACACTGGGGTACAAAACCCGAAACAACAAGCGAACCGATAAGTTCATTGTGAAGAGGAAGAGTAAGTAGTATGCGTTCACAGAGAAAAGGACCGTTCATCGACGATCACCTCATGAAAGCGATCCTCCGGATGAACGCGCAAAACGAAAAAAAGATTCATAAGACCTGGTCGCGTCGGTCAACCATCACGCCAGATATGGTCGGCCACACGATTGCCGTGCATAACGGAAAGAAATTCATTCCGGTCTACATCACGGAAAACATGGTAGGCCACAAGCTCGGCGAGTTCGCTCCTACCCGGACGTTCAAGGGACATAGTGCGGCAGGTTCCAAAGACAAGCCCGTATCTCCGGCCGGCGGGCCTCCGGCAGGTGGCGGAGCTGCACCGCCGAAAGCGAGTTGAGTATGATCAGTAAAGCGACCAGCAAATTCATCCGCATGTCGCCGCAGAAAGCGCGACTGGCTATCGATCTGATTCGCGGAAAGAACGTGAACGAAGCGCTGATGACACTGAAGTTCACGAACAAGCCCAAATCCACCCGCGAGATTGAGAAGGTTGTGAAATCCGCGGTCGCCAACGCGACGCAAAAAGACGAGAACGTCGATGTCGACAGTTTGTTCGTCGAGCGGTGTTTCATCAATGAAGGTCCGCGTTTGAAGCGGATACGCCCCGCTCCCATGGGCCGGGCGTATCGATATCAGCGCCGCACCGCGCATATCACCATCGAACTGGGAGAGAGGAAGTAAATGGGTCAGAAGACACATCCATATGGATTCCGTTTGGGCATCACCAAGCCCTGGCGGTCGCGGTGGTTCGCGAAGCGCGACTACAGCCGCCTGCTGCATGAAGACCTGAAGCTTAAACGCGATCTGAAGAAGCAGTTGTCACACGCGGGCGTCAGCAATATCGAAGTTGAGCGGATGGCGAACAAGCTTCGCATCACGATTTATACCTCGCGTCCCGGAATCATCATCGGGCGTAAGGGCGCTGAGATCGACAAGCTCAAGGCGGATATCCAGAAGCGGACCAATCGAGAGGTCTACATCAATATTCAGGAGATTCATCGCCCTGAACTGGATGCGCAGCTTGTGGCCGAGTCGGTCGCCATGCAGCTTGAAAAGCGAATTGCCTTCCGTCGCGCTATGCGCAAGTCCGTCGATTCGGCGCTGCGTTTCGGCGCCAAGGGCATCAAGGTTCGCGTCAGCGGCCGCTTGAACGGGGCTGAAATCGCGCGTTCCGAATGGTACCTGCAGGGGCGACTGCCGCTGCATACGTTGCGCGCCGATGTGGATTATGGCTTTGCCCAGGCGTACACGACCTACGGAGTCATTGGAGTGAAGTGCTGGATATACAAGGGCGAGATCCTGCCGAGCAAACAGCCGCAGGGTCCTGTAGCCGCGAGGATCTGACTCATGTTGATGCCGAAGAAAGTTAAGTACCGCAAGCAGCAGCGCGGGCGTATGCGTGGCAAAGCGTGGCGTGGTTCCTCGCTGGCATTCGGGGACTATGGTTTGAAAACCCTCGACGCCGCATGGATCACCGATCGCCAGATCGAGGCCGCACGTATTGCTATTGCCCGTTTCGTCAAGCGCGGCGGAAAAATCTGGATCCGGGTGTTTCCGGATAAGCCGGTTACGAAGAAGCCGGCGGAAACCCGAATGGGTAAAGGTAAGGGCGCCCCCGAGTACTGGGTGGCTGTTGTGAAGCCCGGCCGCATCCTTTATGAGATGGAAGGAGTGCCGGAATCGGTGGCCCGTGAGGCCATGCGTCTGGCGGCTCAGAAGCTTCCGATACATACGAAGTTCGTCAAGCGCATTGAGCACGAGGAAAAGGGAGGCGAGGAGTGAAATCCGGGGAAACAGTAAAAAAACTTCGCGACTTGGCTGCCGATGAACTGGAGCGCCAGCAGGCTGAAGTGGGCGAGCAGATGTTCAGACTGCGCTTCCAGTTGGCGATGGGGCAGACCGAATCATTGAAGAAATTGCGGGAACTGCGCAAAAATCGTGCGCGCCTGCTGACGATCTTGCGCGAGAAAGAAAGCGAGCAGTAATCATGGCCGAAGAAACGACTCAGGCGAAAACGGTCCGCCACCATCAGGAGAAGGTCGGAATCGTTACCAGCGCGAAAATGCAGAAAACGATCGTGGTGGAAGTCCGCAGACGCGTGCAGCATCCGGTGTACAAGCGGATTATGACCAAGCGCTCCAAATTCATGGCCCACGATGAACACGGGAAAGCGCACCAGGGGGATATGGTTCGAATCGTCGAAAGCCGTCCTCTGAGCAAGAACAAACGATGGACTCTTAAAGACGTCCTTCGGGTTTCGACAACAGGAGTTTAATTCCCATGCCCGTCCAAATGAGAACCATCCTCGAGGTGGCGGACAATTCAGGCGCCAAACGGCTCGCGTGCATCCTGCCGCTCGGCGGTTCGACCGGTCTGAAGGCCGGTCTTGGTGACATCATCACGGCGTCCGTGAAAGAGGCCAGCCCCGACAGCAACGTCAAGAAGGGTTCGGTCGTGAAGTGTGTCATCGTTCGAACGAGAAAAGAAACGCGGCGAAAAGACGGCACGTATATCCGGTTCGATCAGAACGCTGCGGTTTTGATCAACGACGATCATGAGCCGATCGGCACGCGCGTCTTCGGACCGGTGGCCCGTGAGCTGCGCGACAAGAAATTCATGAAGATCGTCTCACTTGCTCCGGAGGTTATTTAAATGCCGGTAATGCCTGCAATCAAGAAGAACGATGAGGTTTATATTCTGCGCGGGAAAGACCGCGGGAAGACCGGACGCGTTCTGATCGTCATACCGAAAGACCTCAGGGTTGTGGTTGAAGGTATTCAGATGATCAAGCGGCATACGCGGCCGAATCCTCAGCGCAACATCAAGGGGGGCATCGTCGAAAAGGAAGCGCCCATCCACGTCTCCAACGTCGCCCTTGTATGCAAAAGTTGCAAAGAACACCCGCGTCGCCAGCAAGATTCTGAGTGATGGCCGTCGCGCGCGGGCGTGCAAAAAATGCGGGAGCACGATCGAATGAGCAAGAAAGAGCCGAAAAAACCAAGAGCGCCTAAAGAAGCGCCGGATGCGACCACGAAAGAAGCGACTAAGCAGGCGAAGCCGAAAGGGCCACAGGAACCCAGCCGTCTGCGCGTCCGCTATGGCAAGGAAATCGTTCCGGCCCTGATGAAGCATTTCAATTACAAGAATTTGATGGCTGTTCCCCGGCTGGAGAAGATCGTCATCAATATGGGGCTGGGTGAAGCCGTAGCCAACGCGAAGATTATCGATGTGGCTGTCGATGAGCTTGGGCAGATTGCGGGCCAGCGCCCGGTCGTTACCAGAGCGAAGAAATCCATTGCCAATTTCAAGCTGCGCCAGAACATGCCGATCGGCGCTGCCGTCACCCTCCGGGGCGAACGCATGTTCGAGTTTCTGGATCGGCTTGTCAGCGTCGTCCTGCCGCGCGTGCGCGATTTCAGAGGCGTTTCAACCCGCTCCTTCGACGGACGAGGGAACTACACGCTGGGCCTGCGGGACCAGTTGATATTTCCCGAAATCCCTTATGAGAGGGTCGACAAGATCCGTGGCATGAACGTCACCGTCGTCACCACTGCCCGCACCGATGATGAGGCACGTGAGTTGTTGAAACAGTTGGGAATGCCGTTCCGGCAGGCTTAGAAAGCATAGGAGACTAAATGGCTCGAACCTCAGCCGTTGCGAAAGAAGCAAAGAAAAAGAAATTTCCCGTCAGGTACCACAGCCGCTGCAAACGCTGTGGCCGGCCCCGCGGTTTTCTTAGAAAGTTCCAGCTCTGCCGAATCTGCTTCCGGCAGTTGTCGCTCTCAGGGGAAGTTCCTGGGGTGATTAAGAGCAGTTGGTAAAACGTCTGTGGCCGGTGGGCCCGACGCTCATTGAAGGAATATAGATTATGACTGACCCAATCGCAGACATGCTGACCCGAGTGCGAAACGCAGTTCAGGGTAAGCATCAGAAAGTGGATATGCCTGCTTCGACACTGAAGGCTGAAATCGCCCGCATTCTCAAAGAAGAAGGCTATATCGCACATTACAAAACGGGGGAGGAAGAAGGCAAAAACTTCCTGACCCTCTTCTTGAAATACGGGCCAAAGGGCGAAAAGGTTATTAGCAAAATCGAGCGTGTCAGCAGACCAGGATGCCGGGTGTACGTTTCGAAAACTGAAATTCCTCGAGTGCTGGGCGGCCTGGGCATCAATATCCTCACGACGTCTCACGGCGTGATGACAGGAAAGCAGGCGCGCAAACAGGGATTTGGCGGCGAACTGCTCTGCAACATTTATTAAAAGAGACTGGGAAGACTATGTCACGAATAGGTAGAAAGCCGATTCCGGTACCGGATAAGGTGAAAGTCGACATTAAGCCCGATAAGGTCGTCGTCACAGGACCAAAGGGGACTGTCAGCAGTCCCATTCCTCCCGGGATTAAATGGGAACAGAAGGATAAGCAGCTGGTTGCAATACGGCCCGGCGACAGCGGACCCGAAAGAGCATTTCACGGGCTCGCGCGAGCTTTGATTGCGAACGCTGTTCGGGGTGTGACGGAAGGATTCACAAAAGAGCTCGAAATTGTCGGCGTCGGGTACCGTGCAGAGCAGAGGAAAAGCGCTGTGGTATTCACGCTCGGATATTCGCATCCCATCGAATATCCGATTCCCCCGGGGATCAATATCACCGTCGACAAGCAAACACGTCTGGTGGTCGCCGGCGTCGATCGGCAGCAGGTCGGGCAGGTCGCGGCAAATATCCGCTCGCTGAGAAAGCCGGACCCATACAAGAACAAGGGGATCCGTTACGTTGGGGAACTTCTGAAGAAAAAAGCTGGAAAGGCCGGAGGTAAATAGCATGGCCAAAGTCTCATCCAATATCGTGAGGCTCCGGATTCATGAACGCATCCGGAAACGTTTATCCGGTTCGGAGGGGCGGCCTCGCCTGGCGGTCTTTCGAAGCAACAAGCATATCTACGCGCAGATCATCGACGATTCGAAGGGGGCAACGATCACGGCTGCATCCTCACTGGAAACCGACGCTAAGAAGGATGTGAAAGGCGGCGGGAACGTCGCTGCGGCGAAAGCCTCGGAAAGCTGGTGGCTGAGCGCGCCAAAGCCAAAGGAATCGAGGCGGTGCTGTTCGATCGCGGTGGCTATCTGTATCACGGCAGGGTCAAGGCATTGGCCGACGCAGCGCGGGAGGCTGGTTTGAAGTTCTGATATGAATATTCCAAGAATTGACGCATCGCAATTACAGCTGAAAGATACGGTCGTTTCGATCAATCGCGTGACGAAGGTTGTGAAGGGCGGTAAGAACCTCAGCTTCAGCGCGCTCGTCGTCATAGGGGACGAAGGCGGCCATGTCGGATACGGCAATGGCAAAGCGAAAGAAGTACCGCAGGCGATTCGTAAGGCCATTGAAGCGGCAAAGAAGAATCTGGTGAAAGTTCCCCTTACGAAGGGGACCATTCCTCATCAAGTGATGGGGCTTTTCGGGTCAGGACGCGTGCTTCTGAAGCCGGCCGTCGAGGGAACCGGCATCATTGCCGGCGGGGCCGTCCGCGCCGTCATGCAGGCGGCGGGAATTCAGAACATTCTGACCAAATCGATCGGGACATCGAACCCGCACAACGTCATCAAAGCAACGTTCGAGGGACTTCGAAGCCTGAAGGATCCTAAGGACGTAGCACGGCTTCGAGAGAAGCCTTTGGAAGAAATTCTGGGGTGAGCCCATGCCGAAAAAACAACAAGCATCAACAGCAGCGAAGCTGAAGATTCAGTATTACCGCAGCTCAATCGGTTTCAACGAGAGACAGAAACTCATAGTCAAGGGACTGGGCTTCAATAAGCTGAACGCGACACGAGATGTCGTCGATACGCCGGCGATCCGGGGAATGATCGCAAAAGTGCCGCACCTTGTGCGGATCGTGGAGCAATAAATGTCAGGTATCAATACTCTAAGACCCAATCCGGGATCAACGCATAAGACCAAACGGATAGGTCGCGGCCCCGGCAGCGGGCATGGGAAAACAGCAGCGCGCGGTAGTAAAGGCATGTGGTCGCGGTCGGGCAGCAGTCAAAAGCGCGGCTTCGAAGGCGGACAGATGCCGCTGCATCGCCGTATGCCGAAGCGCGGTTTTTCGAATGCGCCATTTAAAAAAGCATTCTCCGCGATCAATGTCAGCGATCTCTCCAGGTTCGACAGCGGTGCAAAAGTCGGCCCTCAGGAGCTCGTTGCTGCAGGAGTCGTCCGCAAAATTGCAAAAGACGGTTTGAGAATTCTGGGTGACGGAAAGATCGACCGTGCATTGCATGTCTCGGCGCACCATTTCACTGAAGGCGCACGGGAAAAGATCACGAAGGCAGGTGGTACCTGCGAGGTGATAGGGCAGTGATTGAAGCTATCCAGAACATCTTCAATGTACCGGACCTGAGAAAGCGCATCCTGTTCATGCTGGGGCTCCTGGCCGTGTACCGCATCGGAGCGCATATTCCGACGCCGGGCATTGATTCCGACGCACTGGCGAACTTTTTCTCGCAGAACTCGAACACCCTGTTCGGATTTCTCGATCTGTTTTCCGGAGGGAATTTCCGCCGGCTGACGATCTTTGCGTTGGGCATCATGCCGTACATTACGGCTTCGATCATTCTGCAGTTGCTGACGGTCGTCTGGCCTTACCTGGAAAAACTCTCCAAAGAAGGTGAACTGGGACGCCGCAAGATCACGACGTACACACGGTATCTGACCGTGGTTCTGAGCGCCGTACAGTCCGCCGGAATTGCCATTGCTCTTCAGCGGCAGGGCCAGTTTGTCGTCAACCCCGGCATCGGATTCACTCTGATGACCATGCTGACGTTGACGACCGGAACGGCCTTCATCATGTGGCTCGGTGAACAAATTACCGACCGTGGTATCGGCAACGGCATGTCGTTGATTATTTTTTCCGGTATCGTCGTCGGATTACCCCGGGCCATCCTGGATGTTTACGAGAAAATAAGCACGAACGAATGGTCCGTTCTGACCGTAATTGTTTTGGTTGCAATGATGGTCGCCGTGGTGGCGTTCATTGTTCTGGTAGAGCGCGGGCAACGGCGGATAACTGTGCAATATGCAAAGCGAGTGGTCGGGCGGCGCGTGCTCGGCGGCCAGTCGACTCACCTGCCGCTGCGTGTGAACACCGGAGGTGTGATTCCGGTAATTTTTGCGTCCTCGATTCTGACCTTTCCCCAGACGTTCGGCCTGGTTGTCAGGGAAAACCGGTTCCTCAGCGCAATCACCGATGCGCTTCGTTTCGGCGAGCCGCTTTACAACCTGTTGTACGTGTTCGGGATCATTTTCTTCTGTTATTTCTATACGTCGATCATCTTCAACCCTAACGAAGTTGCCGACAATATGAGGAAATACGGGGGTTTCATCCCCGGAATCCGGCCCGGAAAACGGACGGCGGAGTACGTGAATTCAATTTTGACTCGAATCACGCTGGTCGGCGCTCTGTATCTGGCCTTGATCGCCATAATTCCTGAATTCATGATCACCGGCTTCCACGTTCAGAATATTCCGCTCGTCGGGCCGAGACTTGACGCCATCCTGCCGCAATGGGTAACGCAGGGGCTCCGCGTTAACTTCTATTTTGGCGGCACATCGCTGTTGATTGTCGTTGGCGTGGCAATGGATACTATTCAGATGGTCGAGTCGCAGTTGATCATGCGTCACTACGACGGTTTCCTGAAGAAAGGCCGCGTCCGCGGGAGAAGAGGCTAAATGGCTCGTAAGATCGTCATTTTGTTGGGCCATCCTGGTGTGGGAAAAGGAACTCAGGCACGCTCCATCGTAGCCGAACTGGCGATTCCGCAGATCTCGACTGGCGATATGCTGCGCGAGGCGATCGCCAATGAAACGCAGTTCGGCCGCGAGGCCAAGGTAAAGATGGATGCCGGCGAACTCGTCAGCGATTCCATTGTCAACGGCATCGTCGCTGAACGCATAAAACGGGATGATTGCAAGGGCGGGTTCATCCTCGACGGTTATCCCCGGAACGTTGCTCAAGCGCAGACCTTCCGCAATGAAGTCAACGATGGCGATGTACTCTCTGTTATCGAACTTTCGGCGGATTCGGCCCGGTTGCGGAGCGAAAAACGTCTGATCGGGCGGTTGATGTGTCCAGGGTGCGGCGAGATTTACAACGCCTACAGCAAGGCTCCCAGGCAGGACCAGGTCTGTGATCTGTGCGCGACATCCTTGATTCATCGTTCGGATGATCGCGAGGACTTAATCCTCGAACGTTTCAGGACCTATCGTGAGGAAACTTATCCTTTGATCAAGTTTTACCAGGAACTGGGCGTCTACCATCAGGTAAACGGCATGAGGCCGATAAAGGACGTAACAGAGGAGATCCTCAATATCATCGACAAAAAAAAAGTCCTGACACCGGTCACTAACGGAAGGAAGTAAGTCGTTTGCCTAAAGAAGACGCTATCGAAGTCATCGCAACCGTAATCGAGCCTTTGCCGAACGCGATGTTTCGTGTCGAGCTGGATAATAAGCATCAGGTGTT
>Ga0170475_116752166_pt1 | contig 11381 bp, 7 predicted proteins | sample Soicark_Litter_5_FD_111474 | JGI IMG/M metagenome (GOLD analysis project Ga0170475, IMG submission 111474) | Avena fatua rhizosphere microbial communities from Hopland, California, USA. Combined Assembly of 48 SPs | reverse complement strand
CCCTGAGAGAGTCAGAAGCGATCGTGTTGCGCAGCTATCCGCTGCGGGAAGCAGACTTGCTCGTCACGTTTTTTACGCGTCTGGAGGGCAAGGTGCACGGGGTCGCGCGGTCGGCAAAGAAGTCGAAGCGACGCTTTGGAGGCGCGCTTGAGCCTTTGACGTACGTGCGCGCGTACTACGATGTGCGCGAACGGCAGGACCTCGCACGTTTAGATTCGTGCGAGGTGCTGGAATCGCCCATGTCGTCGGAGGTGAGTTACGCGCGTGCGGTGGCGCTGGGGCATATCGCGGAAGTGCTCGATGAGTTGTTGCCCGATCACGAAGCGAATGACGCGATTTTCCGGCTGACGCTTTCTGTGCTGCATGTTCTGAGCGGTCCAGAGATATGGATGCCAGTGACTTATTTCGATCTCTGGCTCACGCGCCTGGTGGGATTCCTGCCGGAATTGACGGAGTGCGTTGTCTGCGGACGAGGTCTCAACGGCAGCCGCGCCTACTTCCACGCGCTCGCGGATGGCCTGATGTGCGCGGACGACAAGCGGCTAGCGTCATCGGAGATTTCCAGGGAGTCGCGCATGCTCGCGGCGCAAATGTTCCGCGCGCCGGTGGATAGCTTCGAAGGGAATCCCTGGCCTAAGGCTCAGGGCGCGGATTTGCGGAAGTTGCTGGTACAAATTCTGCAAAGGCATATTGAGAAAAAGTTGGTGACGGCCACCATGTTGGAAAAGGGTGAGTTCTAAGCTCGGGAATACCGCCTAGCTGACGGCTGGCCGCTTCATCCGTTACAATCAACGATTAACCCTCATACATTGAAGAACCTGTGACCCCAGCCAACACCAGTCCGGCGACATTCCAGGACCTTATTCTTCGCCTGCAGACCTTTTGGGCCCAGCGTGGATGCGTGCTGCAGCAGCCCTACGACGTTGAGGTCGGAGCCGGGACCATGGCTCCAGAAACCTTCCTGCGAGTGCTCGGGCCAAAGCCGTACAAGGTCGCGTATGTCCAACCATCAAGGCGTCCTGCGGATGGACGGTATGGTGACAATCCGAACAGGTTGTTCAAGCACATGCAGTTACAGGTGGTCCTGAAGCCTCCGCCGGAGGATGTTCAGGAAGTCTATCTTGAATCGCTCGAGGCGATCGGAATCGACCTGCGCCAGCACGATATCAAGTTTGAGGAAGACAATTGGGAAGCTCCGACGCTAAGCGCGTGGGGCGTAGGCTGGCAGGTGATGCTCGACGGCCTTGAGATCACGCAATTTACCTATTTTCAGCAGTGCGGTGGAATCGAGCTGCTTCCGATCTGCGCCGAGTTGACGTACGGACTGGAGCGGATCGCAGCGTTTCTGCAAGATGTTGATTCGATCTATGAGATCGTGTGGGCGCGGGATCCGGAATCCGGGGCGGTCGTGAAGTATGGAGATGTGCGGCTTGCTGACGAATTGCAGTTCTCCGTCTACAACTTCGAGATGGCCGACGTGGAGAAGGCCTGGAAGCACTTTGATCTGTGCGAGTCGGAGTGCAAGGCTCTTCTCGACCAGTACGCGGCCCTAAAGAACGATAAAGGGCCGAGCGATGTGATTGCGCGCGAGAAGCCACGGTTTCCGCTGCTGGGAGCTTACGACCTTTGCCTAAAATGCTCGCATATGTTCAATATCCTGGACGCGCGTGGAGCGATTTCGGTTACAGAGCGAGTGGGCGTGATTGCTCGCGTGCGCGCCTTGGCTGTCGGCATTGCGAAGGCTTGGGTGGACCAGCAGAAAAGTGAAGTGAGTTCGCGAGCGGAAGAAGCTGAGCCTGTTCCGGCGAAGAAGACCAAGTCGCGGAACGAAACCTTATCGCCGGTGGGGTAGTCGCGGGTACGAGGGCGTCCAGTGGCGGCAACAGCCAGCGGGACTATGACGCTGAACCACTCAGGCGCTGCTGTGATTCGAATCACAGTTCGGTAAAGCTTTGTTTGCGAAACTTGATGGTTTGAAAGCATGCCAGATTTTCTTCTAGAGATTGGGTGTGAAGAGATTCCCGCGCGGATGATCGACGCCGCATCTAAAGAGCTGCGCGAACGGCTTGCGGGGATGCTGAGCCGCGAACGTTTGGGCGGTAGCGAGATCACATCCTTCGACTCGCCGCGCCGACTCACCGTCCTGGCCAAGGGAATCTCTACTTCACAGGCCGATGTTGTTGAACAAATTTCCGGGCCGTCGGTAAACGTTGCGTATAAGGATGGGCAGCCAACTCCCGCCGCGCACGGTTTCGCGAAGAAAGCCGGAGTGGATATCTCCCAGCTTGAAGTTATCTCTACTCCCAAGGGCGATTGCGTTTCCGCAAGAGTAACGAAGAAGGGCCGCCCCGCTGCGGAGATACTGGCCGAGGGGCTTCCAAAGGAACTCTCGACCATCTATTGGGCCAAGAACATGTATTGGCGCAAGCCGAACGAGCGGTTCGTGCGTCCGGTGCGTTGGCTGGTTGCAATGTTGGACCGCGAAACCGTCCCGCTGGAGTTTGACGGAATTCGCGCCGGGAACACGTCGCGTGGGCACAGGATTCTGACGGATCGCGCCGTATCGATTTCGGATGCAGGTACGTCCTATGTGGATGCGCTGCGTGACGCAAAGGTCCTCGGGCGCGCCGAGCGCGAGCAGCGCATTCGCAAGGCTTTGGACGCGGCGACTCGGACAATTCCGGGCGCGCGCTGGCGTGAAGATAAAGCGCTGCTCGACACGGTCGTGAACCTTACCGAATATCCTTCGGTAATCCTCGGCGGATTTGATTCGCACTTTCTTTCCCTTCCGGAAGAAGTACTGGTCACGGTGATGCGTGACCACCAGAAGTATTTCGCGGTCGAGGATGCATCGGGGAAGCTGCTGCCTTATTTCCTGGCGGTGCTCAATACCGACAGCGATCCGCAAGGCTTAATCCGGCACGGGAATGAGCGTGTACTGCGCGCCCGCTTCAACGACGCGCGCTTCTTCTGGGAAACCGATCAGAAGAAGTCTCTTCTCGAACGCCTCGATTTGCTGCGCCACGTCACCTTTCAAAAGGATCTCGGCAGCTATTATGACAAAACACAACGCGTGCAGCGTCTCTGCAGTTGGCTGAGCGAAATTTTGAAGCAGCACGAAGTGCCAGTGCGTCCGGGAGTGATTCATAAGGCGGCGTGCCTGGCAAAGGCTGATCTGACCACCGAGCTGGTCAAAGAGTTCACCGAGCTGCAGGGAATTGTCGGGGGGTTGTACGCTCGCGTACAGCAACTCGACCCCACACTCCCCGAAGCAACGCGCCTCTCAATCGCTGACGCCATATATGACCACTACAAGCCCGAGTCGACCGATGACGACGTTCCTCGCTCCACCGAGGGTGCGATCCTCTCCATCGGGGATAAAGCCGATACGATTGCCGGCATGTTCGCACTCGGGCTGGTTCCAAGCGGGTCGAAAGATCCGTTCGCGCTCCGCCGACAGGGGAACGCGATTGTGAAGATCATCGCAGAGAAGAAGCTGCCGCTTCGGTTGGGCGAGATGATGCGCGATGCGCGCACGGGATATCAGAAATCAGAAGCCGAAAAGAAATTCTGGGATGATCAACAGTACGCGGCGTCGGTCGGCACATTCTTTCGTGAACGGCTGGAATTTTACCTGCGCGATCTTTGCGGGTATCCCTACGACGTTGTGAAGGCGGTGCTTGCGGCCGACGCGGACGATGTCGTGGATGCCCTTGCCCGTGCGGAGGCGTTGAAGCAGGTTATGCACATGCCGGAGTTTCAGGCGATCGGCGCTGCTTGCAAGCGCATGCGGAATATCCTTAGGCAGGCGGAAGAGAAGGGAATTGCTCCTGCCCACAACGTGGAAGTCTTGCCGCATTCGGCGGACGAAGAGAAGAGTTTGATTGCCTATCTCGAGCGCGAAGGCGTGCAGGTTGAGGACCAGCAGAAGAAGAAGCAGTACGTTGAGGCTCTGAAGGTTTTATCGACCGCTCGAGAGCCGGTGGACAAGTTCTTCGACAAGGTCATGGTAATGGCCGATGACGAACGCGTGCGTGCAAACCGGCTTGCGCTATTACGAACGCTGCTGAAAGAGTTTTCCACGATCGCGGACTTCTCCGAGATTGTGACTGAGGCAAAAGCATAACGGATTCCCGCTGCGGCGAGATATCCGGACACGTTCCAAGCAGGCAGGGAACGTGAAAAGCCGAGTCCCGAAAGGGATCTCCCGAATTTCGACGGCGCACTGAACTCACGGAAGCGGGTTCGCTCGCCGCGGTAGAATGTCGTTTTTCCAGGCCGAGCAGAATCGACTCTGACTTTCACACAAAGGACTCATACATGGCGACTACAACTCTCCCCGAAGCTGAAGTGAAGGAAACAAAACCTACCAGCAAGCCAGCTGCGACGAAATACGTTTACTCGTTTGGCGGCGGCAAGGCCGATGGCAACGGCAAAATGAAGGACGTTCTCGGCGGTAAAGGTGCAGGACTGGCCGAGATGACGAACGCCGGATTGCCGGTTCCTCCCGGGTTCACGATCCAGACGGAGGCTTGTCGCGAATACATGCGCGGCGGCTTGTCTCGCGACGTCGACAAGCAGATGGACGAGGCGCTCGCGAAACTCGAGGCGCTTCAGGGACAGAAACTTGGCACGGGAGAGAATCCTCTGCTGGTGAGCGTGCGCTCGGGTGCAAAGTTCTCAATGCCCGGCATGATGGATACGATCCTGAACCTTGGGTTGAACGATGAGAGTGTGCAGGCTCTGGCGAAGAGGAGCAATAACCCGCGGTTCGCTGCGGATTCTTACCGCCGTCTGATCCAGATGTTCGGCAACGTTGTTCTGGACATCGAGAAAGCCGCTTTTGACGAGGTGTTCGACGCCAAGAAGAAGCAGAAGAAGGCGAAGATGGACACCGACCTCGATGCCAAGGCGCTTCAGGAAGTGATCGCCGAGTACAAGAAGGTGGTCAAGAAGAACGCCAAGCGTGACTTCCCGCAGGATCCGCGCGAACAACTGGTCTTGGCGCCGATGCCGTGTTCCGCTCCTGGCAGAACGATCGGGCGAAACACTATCGTCGCATGAACAATATTGACGATATGCTCGGCACCGCGGTCAACGTGCAGGCGATGGTGTTCGGCAATCTGGGCGAGACCAGCGGATCGGGTGTGGGCTTCACGCGCAATCCCGCAATCGGCACGAAAGAGTTCTACGGCGAATTCCTCATCAACGCGCAAGGCGAAGACGTGGTGTCCGGCGTTCGCACTCCGGTTCCGATTGCTGAACTGCATAAGATCATGCCTGAGGCGTACAACCAGTTGCGGGAAATCACCACGCGTCTGGAAAAGCATTACAAAGACGTTCAGGACTTCGAGTTCACCGTACAGGACGGCAAGCTGTACATGCTGCAGACGCGCAACGGCAAACGTACCGGTCTGGCCGCAGTGCGGATCGCGATTCAGATGGTCGACGAGGGGCTGATCACGAAAGACGAAGCAATCTTCCGCGTCGAGCCGAACCAATTGTATGACTTCCTGGTCCCCCGGTTGGATGAGAAGAGCACCAAGGTTGAAGTGCTGGCGAAGGGCTTGCCGGCCTCTCCGGGCGCGGCCGTAGGTCAGATCGTGTTCACGGCCGATGCCGCCGTGGAAGCGGTTCACAAGGACAGCAAAGCGTCAGTCATCCTGGTTCGTGCTGAGACGACTCCGGAAGACATTCACGGCATGGAAGTCGCAAAAGGCATTCTAACTTCTCGGGGCGGCATGACCAGCCACGCTGCGGTCGTCACCCGCGGTATGGGCAAGTGCTGCGTCGCCGGTGCCGGTGACGTGGACGTCAACGAAAAGACTCGCGAAATGCGGGTGAAGGGCCAGACCTTCAAAGAGGGAGATTGGATCTCGCTCGACGGAACCACCGGCCGCGTGATCAAGGGCAAGTTGAACACGCTCGATCCTTCGCCAGATGAACCCGAGCTGCAGAAGTTCATGCAGTGGGCCGATCCGTATCGCACGATGAAAGTGCGCGCCAACGCGGATATCCCGCGCGATGCAATTCAGGCACGCACGTTCGGGGCCGAGGGGATCGGACTGTGCCGCACTGAGCACATGTTCTTCGGCGAGGAGAAGATCGGTCCTATGCGCGAGATGATTCTCGCCGACGACGAGAGGGGCCGCCGAAAGGCGCTAAAAAAACTGCTGCCGCTTCAGCGCAAGGATTTTGCGGGAGTGTTCAAGGCGATGGACGGACTACCGGTCACGATTCGTACCCTGGATCCACCGCTGCACGAGTTCCTGCCGCGCCGCGAAGATCTGATGGTCGATATCGCTACCCTGTCGGTGATGACCGGAAAACAGAAGAGCGAGCTGGTAAAGAAGTACAAGGACTACAACATCAAGGGTGTGGGCGATCTGAAGAAAGCCCTTCCTGCGCTGCTGGCGCGGGTTGAGCAACTGCACGAGTTCAACCCCATGCTCGGACATCGCGGCTGCCGTCTTGGCATCACCTACCCCGAGATCACCGAGATGCAGGCACGAGCGATCTTCGAGGCTGCCGTCGATTGCACGAAGAAGGGAATCAAAGTGCTTCCTGAAGTCATGATTCCTCTTGTCGCCACTTTGAAGGAAATGGCGAATCAGGGTGCAATCGTGCGGCGTGTCGCCGAAGAAGTCTTCAAAGAGAAGGGAATGAAGGTCGAGTATATGGTCGGAACGATGATCGAGTTGCCGCGAGCCGCGCTCGTGGCCGACGAGATCGCAAAGGAAGCCGAGTTCTTCTCGTTCGGCACCAACGACCTCACCCAGACCACGTTCGGCTTCTCTCGCGACGACGTCAACAAGGTGCTCCCAACGTATCTTGCGGAAGGCATTCTGAAGCAGGATCCGTTTGCAGCCCTCGATCAGGAAGGCGTCGGACAGCTCGTCGAGATCGCTACCGAGCGCGGACGCAAGACGCGTTCGAACCTGAAGGTCGGTATCTGCGGTGAGCACGGCGGAGAGCCGTCGTCCGTAGAATTCTGCTACCGGACAGGCTTGAACTACGTTTCATGCTCACCCTTCCGTGTGCTGACAGCCCGCCTGGCTGCGGCGCAGGCATCGGCGGCTGAGAAGCTGAAAGTAGAAGGCGGCAGAACGAAATAGCGGCTCAAGCCAGAGGACGCCAAGGCTACAGAGATAGACTCTCTGTAGCCTGTGCGTCCTCTGCAGTTGTGCTTTGATTCACTGGACTCTCTGCAGCCTTGCTACCAGCTTTTGGGGAAGGCTCTCGTCTGATTCGGACCATAGCCTTCGCGACGTTGCCCGGGTGTGTATCTCGACTTTTTTCGTGAACTCAATCAACCGCAGCACATTTTCGCGGATGCGGGCTTCGGTTTCGCTCGTGAGCTTGGCGCCTTCCTGAATGAATAGCGAATCCAACCCGAAATCGATCTCGATATGCCCAGTCTCCTGCTGGATTCCGTCCTGGAATTCCTCTCCTTGCGCGATGATCTTGACCTGGCTTGGTCCGAGATTCCAGTTGCCGCTCTCATCAACTGTCCACATGTCCCAGTAGGCGTCGAAGACATAGGAGTAGTCGTCGTGAACCAGATCGGCGGCAACAATTACGGCTTCCTGTGGAGTAACTCCAGGTGAGAATCTTCGTTCCATTACCGTGGCCTCATTCCACGAGACGGGCTGAACCGCGACGTACGTAACTCCGGGACGCTGCTCGGAAAAAGGAAACTGCTGCAGCACAGCCAAGATGTGCGGCAGCATGGCGGGTCCATTGAAGTCGGAAAACCACAGGCTTAGGTAGAGAGGGTCTGACATGTTCTTGCGCCCTTCAGTCGAGATCTATCCATTGTAATTGCTAGCGGAGATGCGGCTGCCCGGCGGAGTTGCATTAGTCGGCCGGGAACGCTGATGAAAATTCTCCGCTCCGTAAGGTCATCTCCTCTTCCGGTTCGAGTGTATTCGGCAGAGATATGGGGATTGTGGCTCTGAGCAGGGTGCCATCAAGGTTCGATTCGATTTCCAGAGATCCACCGAGTTCTTTCAACCGCTCGCGTATGCCGGCTAGGCCGACACCTACGTTTCCGGTCTTCCAGAATCTATCGAGGACCTCGCGTGGAACCCCCATTCCGAAGTCTTTGACCGTGAGCACGATCTTAGTGTCGTCCGAGCGAACACTCACGTCTACGGCGCGGCTCCCGGAGTGCCGATGCACGTTCGTCAACGCTTCCTGCATGATACGAAACAGGGCAGTCTCTGCCCGGCGGGGCAGACGGTGGACGGGCTGAGGCAGTTCAAGTTTCGTGATGATGCCGCTGCGCTTACCGAATCCTTCTACATACCACTTTGCCGCCGAAATGAACCCGGCTTCGTCCAGCAGCGGAGGATGCAACAAATGCGACAGCGTCCGCGTGTCGGAGATGGAGCGATCGACCAGAGTCTGAGCATCGCGCAGGTGTGCGGAGACTGTATTGCATTCTTGCGCGAGCATGTCGAGGCTGATCTTGGCAGCGGTGAGATCCTGCCCAAGGCTGTCGTGAAGTTCACGTGCCAGACGGCGCCGCTCTTCGTCCTGAACGCGAAGCAACCTCACCGACAATCTTCGAAGTGCCGCGGTGCGCTGTTCGACCAGAGTTTCGAGCGCGTCATGAGCACGCCGCAGCGCCTCTTCTGCAACCTCTCTTTCGCGCAGGTGATCGCGTACCTCATATTGCCGCTTTCGCGCCAGCAATGCACTGCGGACGGCGCTGATAAGAGTAACTGGGCGCAGCGGACGCTCCAGCAGGGTCACATTCCCCAGAGGCGCTCTCGACCGTACTGCCGATTCGGTGCTCGCGGTACTCATTCCACTTCCGGTCAGAACGATAATCGGAAAATCCGACCAGCGCGGCTGCTGCGCGATGCGCTCCGCGAGCACTGCAATTGTGCCATTCTGCAGAACCTCTTCGGTGATGATCGCCGCCCCGGCATCCTCGTCAATCGCGGCCTCGAGTGCGTGTAGTTCACCGAATGATTCAATCGCAATTCCAGACTGATGTAACACGCTCTGTACGAGAGCCGCATCTTTACCGAACGGCGCAAAGACCAGGACTGGGACCTCGTTCGCGCAGGTTTCACCCATGTAACATCCCGTTCTGCATCATGGGAACCAGCGCTGTTGGACTGCCCGATAGGATTCCTTGGAAGTCGGACAGGGGATCGCCGACATGGATCGTGTCCGGGCCCAGCCGCAACTCCCGGATTGACCGCTCGTGTCCGCCAGTGCGCTTCTTCATCATCGAGATCGCCTGTCGCACTTGGCCTTGTGACTCGAAGTACCGCAGCACCAGGATGTTGTCAGCCAGATAGCTCACATCGACGGGAGTCTGCATGGCGCTTCCGACGAGGCCCATTTGCGCGAGCACCAGCAGGGTCACAACCCCAGAATTGTTCAAGTAGGTCAGAAGCTCGTGAAGATGCAAGGACAGAAATTGCTCGCCCGGCATTGCCTGTAGAAATCCATTCAAGCTGTCGATCAGAACGTTACGAACGCCATCTTCCTCCACGGCTTTTCGCACAAGGTTCACGAACTCGCCTGGAGAAACTTCCGCCGGATCAAGGTGCTCGATTTGGAACTGGCCCGAGGCCAGAGGACCGGTTAGATCCATACCCAAGCTGGCCGCTCGTTTCATCAACGTGCCGACAGTTTCTTCGAAGATGAATGCGGCCGCCTTTTCTCCATGCTCGGTCGCAGTGGTAAGCCAACGAAGGGCGATCGTCGTCTTGCCGCATCCGGCCGGACCGATCAGCAAGGTGCTGGTGCCACGGTCAAGGCCGCCGCCAGCCAGCTTATCGAGTTCCGCAATTCCGCTGCGGGCGACCCGCTGCTCATTTTCGATATCGGTGTGGTCGGCGGCTACGAGACGCGGGAAAACAACCACGCCGCCGCTGCGAATCATGTAGTCGTGATAGCCCTCGCGAAACGCGCAGCCTCGCAGCTTGGTGACCTCGACCCGGCGCATGGTCTTGCCATACTCGCGCGGTACTCGGCTCATGGAAACCACGCCATGCACAATGCTGTGCAATTCGAGATCGACGTACCGGCTGCTCCGGTCATCCAGCAGAATCACCGTGCAGTGATCGGGAGCGTATTCCTTCAGCGAGAGAACCTGTCGCCGGTAGCGCAGCGGATCTTTCGCCAACATCCGTACTTCGGACAGGGCATCAATGACGAGACGGGTCGGCTTACGGCGGTCGACCTCAGCCATGATGGGTTGAACGCGATCATTCAATTCAACCTCGGCGGGATGGAAGACGGTGTACTGGCCTTCAGGCGTCAAGTCTAGCTCGCTCGGCCTGACTTCAAGGACAGCCGAATCATCGATGTTCAATCCGTGACTCTGCGCCACGGCGAGCAACTCGTCTCGAGACTCCGACAGCGTTATGTAGAGAACCCTCTCGCCGTTGTTGATGCCATCGGCCATGAACTGCAAGGCGAGCGTCGTCTTTCCTGTTCCCGGCTCCCCTTCGACTAAATAGAAGTGACCACTGGGCAATCCCCCGCCCAAAACCTCATCGAGACCGGCACATCCCGAACTGCATCGCGTGCTTGTCGGTACCAGTTGTTCCTCGAGCATGTTGGCGAGCTTCAGCGTTCCTTTCGACAAGATTGCGCGCTCCGGGCGTCGCATTGCACTAGCAAAATAGAAACCTTCCACATTCTTTTGGAGAAGCAGGAAGCGGGTAAATACATTATTTTCTGTACCTAACAGTTCATTCACTTGGACAGATTTCCAGTGGAGATGCGTTGCGACTGAAGGTCCGCAATCTGTATACATGCAAGATGAACCGGCGCGCGCAGGGCTGAATACTGACCGATTGGCCTCAGCGTCGGTGATAAGTCTGCAACGACTCGGGGCTGCGGGGTGTGGAGAAGGCTTGCGACGTCTCGCGAACAACAGGCGCCACGCGGAAGGAGGTAGCTTGAGAGTGAGTTCCAGGTCAGCAACACTGGAGACTGGCCATCGATCAGACTGGCGCGATCGAGAGTCGTGACGATCAACAGAGTTTTGACAGTCCACGGAAGCGACTGCTACCATCAGATGTTCATCAGCATTCCTGCCTTAAACTGAGTCCCCGTCGTCTAGCCCGGCCTAGGACATCGCCCTTTCACGGCGGTAACACGGGTTCAAATCCCGTCGGGGACGCCAACTAAGGGTGCGCAGCGTTGCGCAAGTCACTGCTTGGTATGGCTTTCGTAGAGTAGATGCCTTAAGCGGTCGGAAGCTATCACCCGCGTCAGTCCAAGCCGTACGAAGAGCGGTCACGCCTAACCGCTCGCTGCTCAGGACTCGGGCTCTTCGTTTCCAGAGGTCAGGTCTCCTTCCGAGTTCAGGGCTTCTTGTGACGTCAGAGCTTCTTCAGAGGTCAAAGCTT
>Ga0170475_110769878_pt1 | contig 11381 bp, 3 predicted proteins | sample Soicark_Litter_5_FD_111474 | JGI IMG/M metagenome (GOLD analysis project Ga0170475, IMG submission 111474) | Avena fatua rhizosphere microbial communities from Hopland, California, USA. Combined Assembly of 48 SPs | reverse complement strand
GGCCCGAGGGCGAGCACCCGCCGCAACACGGACTGAAGCATCGGGGCGGGCATACCCGAGGCAGCGGCCCAAAAGCGAACGCCGCGCTCGGGCGGAGCGCGGCGTTCAGAAAGGTTCGAGGCGGACCGGAGCTCAGTAAAGACTGCATGACGGAAGGAACATGCCGGTCACGCACGGCGTCATGAATGTGAGAGCCTGAAGGAAACCGAAGAAAGACGAGAGAACGGGCGTAAGAAGGAGTAACGAAGCAAGCCCGAAGAACCCGAAAGCAGAAGAGAGCGAAGAAAGAGCTCGAAGAAAGAGATCGAAAGAAAGGAAGCCAAGCGCACGACGGTAGGGCTCCGCCTGGACAGCATGGCCCTGCCGAAGAACGATCCGACCCTCTGGAAGGGAACGCGCGAAGCGAAACGACTGCCGAAGAGAAGGGCCGCGGGCCGAGACCCGCGTTACGCCCTCCCCTTCAGCAACCGTGGTGCCAGCCCCCGAATCTGCGTGAATTCGCGGAAAAACGGGGGCAACCCATGGATCGGGCAGGCTCGGCCATGACATTGGTGTCAGGCGAGGTGCCCAAAGGCAGAAAAAACCCCGGTCCTCACGGGCCGGGGCTTCTTCTTTGGGGTGAGGCGGGGCAGCCCGCCTCGTTCTGGCTAGGAGGTTCTCAGAGGTACGAGTTGATGCCGAGCACGCGCTGAAGCTCGATCAGCGTCGCGAGGAACGACTCGTTGCTCTGCAGGCGCTCACGCGCGCGATCGAGGGCCGGACCGGCCACGCCCGCCCGCACGATCTCCTGATCCCGGTTGAGCGACAGGAGGAACTGGAAGCCCAGCTGCTCCTCTTCGAGGTTGTAGGTGTCACGCGAGCGGATCTTCACCGCCACGTACGTGTTGTGCAGGTGGTCCGAGCTGTACGTGATGTAGTCGGCGTCCGTCGCGCTGCAGCCACCGGTGTGCCCCGGCGACGTCAGCACGCTCGTCAGGTACGCACAGGTCTGCGACCCGTCGCGCTGGAAGTCGGGGATGGTGAAGCCATCGCCGCTGCCGAGCGCGAACACGTCGAGACGACGTTCCCACGAGTTGTCGTAGAACACCGGGAACTCCGAGAGCGCGAACGCCGTGGCGTACACGCGCATGATGTCGTCCGAGATGTCCTGAATGACCGGGTACGGGAACTCGACCGCCGTCGCGTCGCGGCAGGGACCGCGCACGCCCGTCGTCGGGTCGCTGCAGCCACGGCCGTAGAGGTCCGGCGCGCGGAACCAGTTCACGTACTGGACGTGCGTGGTGCCGCCGGTGGGATCCATCGCGTCCGTGCGGATGCGCGGCGCGTACCAGTCCTCGTCGTCCAGGATGATGCCGCCGAAGAGCTCGGTCATCTCCACCGGGAAGAACGAGAAGAAGTTGATGTAGTAGCGCTCGTCGAGCGTGTAGCTCAGACCCCAGTCACGCGTGGTGAGCGCCTGCAGGGCGTACAGCTTGTCCCAGAACGTGCCCGCGCGTTCGATACGGAAGAACCCGAGCGCGCCGTCCTGGTAGCGGGACCAGTGGTAGTAGCCCTCACCGACGTCGAGCGAGCGATCCGAGCCCGGCATGCCCGGCTCTTCGCCCATGTGGAGGTAGGCGCCGTTCGCACCGATGCTCGGGTCGAGGTGGTACGAGCCCGGCTCGGGCAGCGTCGCCAGCTCGGCGAACCAGTTCATGACGTCGACCGACGCCGCGTACTGATCGTCGAAGCCGAGCGGACCGGTGTTGGTCGTGAAGCGCGGCTCGTAGATGAGGCGGAAGAGGAGGTGCTGGTAGATCTTCGCCGCATCCGGGATGTACCGGACGGTGCGCGGACCCGTGGTGAAGCCGCGGTGGAAGCGGCGGAAGTAGCTCGTGAGGTAGCGGCTCTGCCATTCCGCGCGCCAGTTCGCGATGACCTCCTGGAAGCTCTCGCCGGCGTCGAACGTGTTGCACCACGAGATGTCGTTCAGGCGCGGGTTCGAGCAGAAGAGGTAGGTGACCGGCGACAGCTGCTGGCCGTCGGCGCGGGTGCGGTAGTGGTTGCCGTCGACGTAGTCGACGAAGTCCGAGTCCACCGTCGAGCAGATGCAGTGCGTCGCGTCGGAGCCCGCCGAGCCGCACGCGAGCGGGATCGTCGAGTAGCGCGGGTTGGTCACGCAGCGCTGCGCGATGGTCGCGGTCGCGCCGGCACCGGTGGACGAGTACGGACACTGCGAGTCCTGCGTGCAGTGATCACCGCCGCGGTACCACGGCATGAGCTGGCGATCGAACTGGTCCGAGCGGAGGATGCCGTCGACCGACGTGTTCGGCAGGCTCGCGCGCGGCGTCGTGCACTCCGACGCCTGGAACGTCATGTCGCCGTTCGTGTCGGTGCAGTGGTTGGTGTACGCCTCGATCTCGTTGAAGTAGTTGAAGTACACCGCAGCGCGGTCGTAGAGACCGATGCCCATGATGTCCGAGAGGTCACCCGGGTAGTCCATCGTGGACGCAGTGGTGTAGTTGCCGAGACCCGCCGCGTTACGCGTGTGGCGGATGTTCTGCGTGTCACGAAGCCAACGAGTCTGCTCGTCGCCCGTGATCTGGCTGTCCATGTTGCCGCCGTTGATCGGCAGGTCGTAGTCCTGCAGGCGCGGAAGCGCGAGATCGGGCTGTCCGTTCCCGTCGTTGTCCGCCAGCGCCACGTTGAAGTAGGCCGGCAGGTAGTTGTTGCGATCGAGCGTCGCGGCGAAGTTGTGCTCGAGACCCAGGCCGTGGCCGAGCTCGTGCTGCATGACGGCGCGATGCCACGCCTGCGCCCAGCGAACGCGCGCCTCGGCGAGCGGAACGCCCGCGAACGCGCGCGCCCAGTACTCGCCGAACTGCGACGTGTACACGACTGCCGGACGCTCCATCATCATGCACGAGCCGTGCGACATGAGGTCGCGCTCGTTGCGGACGTCCGCCAGGGCGTTCTGCAAGAACTCCGGCCGGAACGGCGAGACGCGACCCATCGTGGCCGGGTCGTCGAGGTCGATGTGCTGCGGCATGACGCCGACGCCACCGAGGTTGCCGGTCGCCATGTCCTCGATCTCGTTCTGCGTCGGGAAGCCCTCGCTGAGCGCGGCCTCCGCGAAGCGACGCTCGAGCTGCGAGCCCGCAGCGCGGCCCATGCGCCCGCTGAAGAGCTGCGCCCGTCCCTCGCTGCCGTGGAGCGCACGCGCCCCGTCCATGTTCGCCGCGACGTTGTCGAGGAAGAACGAGTGGATGTCCGCCGGAAGGGCCGGGCGGCTCGGGTCCATCGGATCGAAGCCGGGGTCCGCGCCAGGCGCGATGCCCGTCGGGCCGGACCGTGTCGAGCGCGGCGAAGTAGCGACGCACCTCGTCACCACTGACGATGTCGTCGGTGCCGGGCTCGCCACGCAGGATCGGCCACCACTCGAGGGGCTGCACGCCGAAGTTGTCGAGACACTGGCCGCCCATGTTGATGGGCGACACGATGGCCTCGCCGTTCGTCGGGTCCTGCATCGGCTGCATGACGCCGCAGAAGCCGGACGCCGCAGCGCTGACGTAGTTGAACATGTTGTAGCGGATGTCGCCGAGCTGCTCACAAGCCGCGCCCGGGTCATCGGCGCCGTTCATCCCGGCGGGATGCGCGTCGCAGCTGTTCACGTTCAGGACGAGCATGCACTCGCTGGGCATGCTCGGGTCCGACGCGAAGTGCAGGCCGGTCCAGCTGTGGTCGTAGTCGCCGAAGGCCGCGGGGTGGGCGACGTCGGTCGGGCCTTCGATCCAGCAGTTGTACGGATCGGTCACGCCGGCCGACGTCTGGTCCGCGAGGCTGGCGAACCAGTCCACGCGGAACGGACACGTCATCGAGGTGTGATCCACCTCGGCCGCGATCACGCCGTTCGTGCCGCAGAAGCAGTAGTCGGTCGGGTTGCCGCCCTGACACGGGACCGCATCGCCCGTCGGGGGCGCGTGGCCGTGCAGCGCGCGGCTGCCGCGCATGAACACTTCGTTCCACTGACCGACGAGCTCGAACGCGCTGCGGAGCAGGTACGTCGGGTAGCCGGGGGAGAGGTAGTAGTCGACCTCGCGGATGTTGCGCTGCGAGAGCGGCAGCGTGCAGACGTGCGCGGCCTGATCGCAGATCGAGCCGGGGACGCCGTCGAACGCGCCGTCGCCGTTGTCGTCGAAGCGGCCCGAGCACTGCCAGTCCGCCACGCACGCGATCGTCGCACCCGCAGCGTCGCGGCGGAACGAGTTCGCGTAGAAGTTGTGGCGCAGGCGGTAGTACGTGAGGAAGTCGGTCTCGCCGAGCTCGTCCGTGAGGCCGCCGACGCAGATGTGATTCGCGAGATCACAGTCGTTCGTCGAGCAGTCGGTGTCCGCGCTGCAGTGCTCGGCGAGCTGCGAGCGGTCGAGGCCACCGCGCAGGTACGTGCGCTGCTCGGTGCGGATGATGCCGAAGCGGTCGTACTCGGAGTTCGCGAGCGTCTCGACCGCGTACTCGTGGTTCGGCGGAACGCGCAGGAAGGCCTCGCGGGTCGTGATGGCGATGCTGGTGCCACAGGCGGCGCCGAAGCACTGCTGCGGCGTCCAGATCTCCTGCGTCACGAACGACATGTAGTGGATGGCGTCCTGCATCTCGGTCGGCCACTCGTTGCGGAAGCGGTAGCTCGCGTCGTCCGCGACGCGGACGATCTGCGGCGCCCACTCGGCCGGGAGGTCGGTCGTGCCGTTGAGGTCGTGCTGGTGGCTGTTGCCGATGTCGGCCACGCCGAGCGGCGCGGACTCGCGGCGGAAGGTGCCGAAGAGCGCGTCGATCTCGAGCGAGTCACCGAACTGGCCGAACGAGACCAGGTTCTGCGACCAGTCGACGCGCAGGAAGCGGCGGTCGTACCAGCGGCGGTCCGTGGTGTTCTCGGAGATGACGTTCGTCGCCTCGCCGGTGCCCGGGTTGTACTCCTGGCGAACGTCGACGTGCGCGGTGACGCGGTAGACGGCCAGCGGCGAGCCTCGGAAGTCCGAGTCGTGCGCGTCGGCGTTCGAGCCGGGGATGATCTCCGTCGCGCGGTACGCGTAGAGGAAGTTCTCGTCGATGACCCAGCGGATGCGTCCGATGACGCCCGACTGCGCCGCGATGTCGTAGTTCGCCATCGCGCCTGCCCACGGCGCGCCGGAGCCAGCGGCCCCGACGGCGTACGCCGCGTCGTCGTCGAGCTGAATGACGGTACGCGTGTACCACCAGTCACCTTCGAAGACGCTCTTGTCGATCAGGTTGGTCTGAACACGGTTCACCTGGGGGAGAACCGTGCAGCCCGCGCCGCCGAACGAGAACGCGGCTGCGACCGAGAGGACCAGTGCGAGTCCGATCCGCTTGCTGATGGAGTGCTTCATCGTGGAGCCCTTGAGGAGAAGGCTGGTATCGAGGTGTTGGTTCGTCATGGCGGTCTCCTCAGAGCTCCGGGCGGCGATAGAGGTAGGGGAATCCGATCCCGTACTCTCGCTCGAGCTGGATGAGGTAGTTGAAGAACGACTCGAGGTCGCCGATGCGGCCGTACATGCGGTCGATCTCGCTGTCGACCTGCGCGGTGACGACCGGGATCGTGTAGCCGATGCTGGTCAGGTCCGCGGCGCACGTCGCGAACGTTCCGGTGAAGTTGCTGACGTTGTAGTGCGCACCGACGCCGCCGAAGTCGCCGCGGTACACCTGCAGGCACTGGTAGACCTGCTGGTCGTTCGCCGCCTCACGCACCATCTCGAACGAGATGGAGTGCTGCGTGATCTGGCTGGAGTTGGGATCGACCTGCCACGCCAGGTAGCTCTGGCTGAGGCGAGGGCTGGTGTAGCGGACGTAGTTCACGCCCTCGACACCCGTCGCCGCCTGGCAGTCGCCCTCGCCCTCGACGCAGAGGAAGGTCTGCGTCTCGAAGGTCGTGTCGTTGTACACGGGGAAGTTCTGCAGACCGAAGATGGCCGCGTAGCTCTGCAGGAGCACGCCCGCGCCGCCATCGAGGATGTACAGGCCCGGGTGGGTCGCCGGGTTGTAGGTGTCCGTGACCGGGTCCGGGAAGCAGTGACCCGCCGGCGCGCCCGTGGCGCAGTCGCCGCGGTAGATGTTCATGTAGACGAGCTGCGGGTCGTTACACACCGGGAACGCGCCGGAGGCCGAGCACGTCACGCGCGGCATGTACTGCTGCGGCTGGTCGCCGATCATGCCCCCGAAGAGCTGATTGATCTCGCTCGGGAACAGGTCGTACATGTTCGTGTAGTAGACCGCGTCCGGGCCGTAGAAGGCCGACAGACCACGCGCGGTCATCAGGAGCATCGCGTAGATCTTGTCGATGAAGACGCCGATGCGCTCCACGCGATTGATGCCCGTCAGACCCGACTGGTAGATGGAGTAGTAGAAGCGGCCCTGACCGAGATCGATGTGCAGGTTGCCCGTCTCGTTGGGGTCGTTGCTGCAGCCCTGACCCGGCGGGCAGCGCATGTACCGCCCGTAGCCGTTGTTGTACGTGTACGTGCCGACAGCCGGCGACGACATCACGCGCGCGAAGTAGTTCAGGATGTCGGCCGTCGCGAGGAACTCGTCCTGGAAGCCCCAGGCGCCCGTCTGCGCGCGGAAGGCCGCACCCTCGGACTGGTACCGGTACACGAGGTTCTGCTGAATGTTCATCAGCGGCCACCAGTACCGGAGCAGGTTGTTCACGTAGCCGTTCGTGTCGAACGTCCGGCGGTAGCGACGGAACCCGGTGAAGATGTACGAGCGGTCGTACGCTTCCTGGGCGTTGCGGACCATCTCGCGGAAGCTGTCGCCTTCGTCGAACTGGTTGCACCAGGGCTGCGTGCGCGTGATCCAGCGGTAGTCCTCGCAGTACCGGTACGAGACCGGGATGTACTCGGAGGCATCGCTGAGCGTCGCGACGAGCGCGGCCGCATCGTCGTCGAAGTTCGAGCAGACGCGCTGCGAGCCGACGTTCGGGTTCGCGACGCAGTGCTGCGTGAGGTTGCCGCCCGTGTTGGCCGACGTGAGGTCCGCGGCGCGCGAGCCGCCCGTGGAGTACGCGCAGTCGTCATCCGTCGAGCAGCTTCCGCCGCCCTGGTAGTACGTCGCGTACTCGCGAGGCGTCGTCGCCGGGTTCACGTTCGCGAGCGTCTGGTGATCGGCTCCCGGAGCGTTGTGATAGATGTCGACGAGCTGGCCGTAGCCGAGGCCGATCGCCATCCAGTCGTGCGCTGCCGAGCCGGTGATGCGCTCGTACCAGGCGCCCGTGTAGTCCATGACCGACGAGCTCATCCAGGCGTCGATGCCCGCGAGCTCGCGCTGGTGGCGCGCCGCCGTGTAGGCCGTCTGGTAGGCCTGCTGCTCGGCCGCGTCGAAGCCGGGCGCGCCCATGTCGAACGACGCCGGGTTCGGGAGCGGGTACGCCCGCGCGATGTTGTAGTACTCGGCCGGGTAGTTGTTCGAGTCGGCGCTGCCGCCGAAGTCGTGGCGCAGACCGTGACAGTGGCCCATCTCGTGGACCTCGGTCTTGCGGTACAGGCGGCGGTCGATGTCGAACTCGACGTGGGCGCGCGTCCAGTGCGCGAGCTGCGCCTGGTTCACGTACCACATCACCGAGTCGTCGATGAACGCGTTGGGCATGTGCATGCCGGCGAGCGACTCGCGACCCATCTCCTGCGTCGCGCGGTCGAGGCTGGCTTCGAGGCCGCCGCGGAACGGCGAGGCGATGTCGAGGAAGTCGCTGCCGAGCGAGCCGACGGTGCCGTCGGGGCGAATGTTGAGGCCGGACAGGACGAAGGTCTCGTCGTTGTCGAGCAGGCGGCTCTCGATCTCGGTGCCCGCGAGCGCGTGGATGCGATCGCTGTAGATCGCCGCGCGGCCTTCGGGGCCCTGCAGCTGCTCGGCCCGCGCCATCGCGCGGCTCATGCGTGCCTCGAGCTCGGCCGAGACGCCTGCGCCGTCGATCGCCGGCAGGCCTTCCATCCCGGCGACGCTGAAGTCGATGCGGGGCGGAGCCGGGAGATCGACGTGGTTCGTCGCCTCGAGGTACGCGCGAACGTCCTCACCGGTGAAGAACTCCTGATCGCTCAGGCGGCCGTTGATGAGGTCGTACTGCTGAAGGGCACGCGTCCGATAGGTGTTGAGCGCCGGGCCGCCGATGTTGGCGTCCGCGCCGAAGAGCTCACCCGTGACCGGATCCGCGCGGAACTGCGCGACGCCGAGGAAGGGCGTGCCGGGCTGGTCGACGAAGCTGAGGAGACTGAAGCGGATGTCGCCGCGCTCCTGGCAGTCGAGGCCCTCCGTGGTGTCCCCGTTCGCGTGGACCGCACCGAGGTTACAGCCGTTGACCGAGAGGATGTCCGCACACTCGGCGCCGACCATGTGCGCGCCGTACCAGCGATCGAACGACCCGCGGGTCACGCCCGCGCCGCTCCAGTCGGGCTCGGGATCGTTCGGCGTGCCGCGCAGCTCGGCGAGCGTCTGCTCGGCGCCGGGCGCGCCGAAGCCGACCCAGCAGTCGTAGTCGCCATTGGCCGCGACCGGGCGCGCGAACGGATCGTAGCGACCCGCGCACGTCGGGTTCAGGGTGGTGGCCGGGTCCGACGGGTCCTGCTGGCAGTAGCAGTAGCCCGCGGGGTCCTCCGTCTGGCACGCCTGACGCGCGAACGTCGGAAGCGCGTGGCCCTGACGCTGGCGGACGACGCCCATGAGGACCGCGTTCCACTCGCTGACCGACTGGAACGCCGGCATCACGAGGTGGCTCGGGAGCTCGCGGCTCGTGAACCAGTGGATCGGGCGGACCGTGCGGGCCGTGTACGGGACCGCCGCGCCGGTCGCGTCGCGCCACTCGTGCCAGAGGTTGAAGCGGAACGCGCCGTAGTTGCGGAAGTCCGTGTCGCCCCAGGCGATGTCGCCGGCGTCCGTGTGGCCGTTGCCGCCGGTGCACGCCGTGCCCGACCAGGCGCATCCGGGCACCGCGGTGCAGGACGTCTGATCGGTCTGCGCCGGACAGCCCGTCGCGACCGCGTGATCGTACGTGTTGCGCTCGAGCCGGAAGTAGCCGGCACGGTCGAAGAGGTCGTCACTGAACTGCAGCGGGTCGTACTGACGCGTCTCGCTGACGCGGAGGAAGCTGGTGCGAACCGCGACGACGACGCTCGCGCACTCGGGCAGGCCCTGGTTGGCCTCACCGCAGTAGGGGAACGTGCCGTAGCCCGGGTACGTGATCGAGCCGGGCGAGAGCAGCTGCTGCGTCACGAAGCTCATGCTGTAGAGCTGGCCCGGGTCGTAGTCGCGCGCGTAGAGCTGGTCGCCCATGCTGCAGTCGGTCGACATCGGCGTCGCGCATCCCATGCGCAGGAACTGCGGGCGCCACTCGAGCGGGAAGTCGGAGTTCGACTGGACCATGATGTCGGCCGGCTCGCGGCGGACCTGGCCGAAGAGCTCCGTGAGGTCGTTCGACGTGCCGTACCAGGCGGCGATCAGGTTGCGCGAGAAGTCGACGCGCATGAAGCGACGCTCCCACCAGCGGTGGTCGGTCGTCTGCTCGACGATCGTGTTCGTCTCTTCGCCGTTCAGCGTGTTGTAGTCGCGGCGGATGTCGAAGTGGCTCGAGATGCGGTACGCAGCGACCGGCTGCCCGAGGAACGAGGTCCAGCCCTGCTCCGGCGCGGGCGTGCCCATCGGGTTCTGCGCGTCTTCGGTCGCGAGGTAGTCGCGATAGGCATAGAGCATCTGCTCGTCGATGACCCAGCGAATGCGGGCCATGCCGCCGCCGGTGCCATCCTGCGAGATCTCGCCGACGAACCCGAGGCCTGCCGCCTCGTAGTCGAAGTCGATCATCTGCTCGGTCATGTACCAGGAGCCGGAGAGCGTGCTCTTCTCGAGCACGTTCACCCCGACCTGGTTGATCGGCGGCTGGTTGTCGCCACATCCGCCGAACGCGGTGCCTGCGCCCAACACTGCCAGAAGCGAAAGCGCGTATCCGAACCGTCGAACGCTTGCCATCGTCTTGGCCTCCACACGACCGTTGTCGACTGCCATCGTGTTCTTCATCGTCGTCGTCTCGAGCTCGATTGCCTTGAGGGAAGGATGGGCGTTCACAGCGAGCCTCCGCTGGACGACCGCGATGCGAGACCCTGGCGGCGCCGCTGGCGCTGCTCGGGCGTCAGGCCGTCGTCTTCGCCGGCGACCGCGAACGACTCGTACAGCGAGTCGAGCGTGATCGTGGCTCCGAGCGAGACCTGCATGTCGTAGAGGCTGACGGGCGAGCGCGCGCTGCCGTCGGCGTTGAAGACCGAGGCGAGCTGCGTCGAGTTGGAGAACCCGATCCAGCCCTGGAGCCACGGCACGAAGTCGTACTGGAAGTAGAGGTTGTACGAGTCGAACGCGCGCCAGTGCGAGGGCGATGCGTCGCCGACGACGAAGTCACCGGCGCCGGTCGTGGTCACGCCCGGGATGGCGGCGTTGCTCAGACCCCAGCCTTGCAGCCAGAAGTAGAAGATCTGCAGCGTGATGGTGAAGCCGCTGAGCGGCTGCCAGTTCGCGGTCAGACCGGCCGTGACGCGGTCGGTCTCGCTGGTGGTCGAGTTCGCCTGGTTCGCGACCGGATCGCCATTCGGCGTCTGCAGGCTCGGCCCTGCCGTCGAGCCCGGGTATGGCGAGCCCGTCTGCGCGACGTTGCTGCCGGCGAACCAGTGCACGTAGCTCAGCTGCGCCGAGAGGTTGAAGCCGCCGACGCCCGGGTCCCAGGTGCCGCTGACCGACGCACCGAGGCGGAAGTAGCGCTGCGCCGCCTGGCTGGTCTTGGACGCGGGGAGCCACAGCGAGGCGCCGGGAAGGATGAGGAAGTTCGTCCCGAGGGCCTCGCGGTGGTTGAGACCGATGCGGGTGTCGAAGAGCTGCGCCTCGTGCTGGTAGGTCGCGCCGTCGTCGTTCGTGTGCTCGATGTAGAGCGCCTGGTAGAACGTGAAGAACGTCGCGGGATCGAGGTACCAGCGCGGCGAGAGCGAGAGGAACGTGTAGACCGTCGGGTTGTACGAGAGCTGACAGTCGCGCGAGAAAGAGCAGAACGAGGAGTTGATCGAGTAGTTGAAGTAGCTGTTTCGCCACGCGAGCGGCTCGCGCTCTGCCTGGACCTCTTCGGCCGCTTCGTCCGGGTTCGTGCTCGCGGGAACCGTCGTCGACACCGTGGTCCCGTCGGGAGCGACGGTCGTCGTGGTGGTGGTTCCGTCGCCGAGCGCCGACGCGTCGGAGGTCGTCGTGGTGATCACGGTGCCACCGGGCTCGGTCTCGGTCGTCGTGGTCGACCCGCCCGTGGAGGCGGCATCGGCGGGCGGCGCGGCCTCGGTCGAGTCCGGGGCGGTCGAGTCCGGCGCGGTCGAGTCCGG
>Ga0170475_113194514_pt1 | contig 11382 bp, 9 predicted proteins | sample Soicark_Litter_5_FD_111474 | JGI IMG/M metagenome (GOLD analysis project Ga0170475, IMG submission 111474) | Avena fatua rhizosphere microbial communities from Hopland, California, USA. Combined Assembly of 48 SPs | reverse complement strand
TTGTGGCTTATAACCTGTTCTAAAAGGCTTACTTCTACCACCTTCTTTTTCTGATAATATATAAACTCTTGCATTAAAAGTAGTATAACTTTTCATTGTATGCGGAGTAGCTAACATAAAACCACGGCTAACTTCTTTATTAGGAACATTTCTAAGTAAAACACCTACATTATCACCAACAAAAGCTTCAGTTAATATTTTCCTAAACATTTCTAAACCCATACAAACCGTTTTATAAAATGTTTAGGTCCAATTAACTCTAACTCATCACCTACTTTTATTTGTCCCTTTTCGACTTTACCTGTAACAACTGTACCTCTTCCAGGAGCAACTAAAATAGTTTCAACTGGCATTACAAAAGAAGTATTTACAGAACGATCAGGCATTTTAATAAATGTATCACAAGCTTTCATCAGCTCTAAAACAGTACCTTGATAATGTTTATCTCCTTCCAAAGCTCTTCTAGCAGAACCTCTAACAACTGGTGTTTCAGGTGAAAAACCATAACTTTCGATTAGTTCTCTAATTTCTAATTCAATTAAATCAACCATTGAATTATCTTTAACAGCATCAATTTTATTCATGAAGACAACTAAATAGGGTATACCAATCTCTTTTGCCAAAATAACATGTTCACGGGTTTGTACTTGTACACCATCAGTTACAGAAACCACCAAAATAACACCCTCCATTTGATTAGCTCCAGTAATCATGTTTTTTATATAATCTTGATGGCCCGGACAATCTATATGACTATAATGTCTTGTTTCAGTCTCATATTCTACATGAGCTGTATTTATAGTAATACCTCTGGCTCTTTCCTCAGGATGATTATCAATATCTCTATAATCTTTGAATTTTGTATTACCTATACCTGACAAAACTCTTGTTATTGCAGCCGTTAATGTTGTTTTACCATGATCGACATGGCCAATTGTACCTATATTACAATGTGGTTTTGTTCTCACAAATTTTTCTTTTTCAACTTTTTTTGCCATAAATTAATACAATTATATTAAAAAAAACAATGTGTCAAAAGCCAAAAATTTATTTAATTCGAAAACCGAATTAGATATAAAAACATGTTCTATTGGTAATTTATTGGTTTTAGATGTTACATAATATAATTTCAAACTTAATTTATTATATATTAAATTTATTAGATATTTGTTTAATAAAACTAAACTTAATTTATTATAAACTAGAGACATAGAATTAGAAACAATTTTCAATACAAAAAAATTATATCTAAAAAATCTTAAATAAACTCTATTATAACGATATATCAAAGCACGAAATGTTAATAATAATTTTATTAAAGTAAAATAATTTAAATATAAATTTTTTGTAAAACTAGAAACATAACTTCTAATAAATTTTCGTCCACTCCTATACAATAAAAAAAACAGGAAAAAAATACTAAAACCAATTGTAGCATCTACACTAATTTTACCAACAAAAATAAAAAAAATAAAATAATATGAAACATAAAAAACAAATAAAGTAAAAATAAAAAAAACAATTCCTGTCAAGTAATTAACCGATGAACGCGAACTATATTTTAAAAGTTTTTTTCTTCTTAGTCAGTATTTATATTTCATTATTTAAAAAATCTTGATATAAAATTTACATTATTGCTATTTTCAAACATACTCATAAAATTTAAAAAATATATATCTTTAACTTTTTTATATTTCATCAAATATAATAAAACCAAAACTTTTCTTGAAACTCTCAATTTATCAAATTTTGTCAATGTTATAAAATCCAAAAAAAAATCAGAATTAGAAACACTTGAAATAGAATAAGACAATTTAACGACACTTAATTTATTATTATAAACATGAAGTAAATAATTTGACAAATTATAAATTTTATAATATTCTAACGAAATTAAAATTAACATATATATAAATAAAATTAAACCAAAAACAGACATTAAAGCACCTATTGAAGCAACAAAATTTCAAGAAAGATAAACATCAGCATAATCAGGAATACGTCTTGGCATACCTGCAAGACCTAAAAAATGCATAGGAAAAAATGTAACATTTACACCCACAAAAGTTAATCAAAAATGAAAACGTGCTAAATGTCTAGGATAATAAACTCCATAAAATAAACCTAATCAATGATAAAAACCAGCAAAAATACCAAAAACTGCACCCATAGATAAAACATAATGAAAATGAGCAACAACAAAATAAGTATCATGTAATGCTAAATCTATACCACTATTAGATAATATAATACCAGTTAAACCACCAACAGTAAATAAAAATAAGAAACCTAAAGTAAAATACATAGGAACCCCCATTTCAATAACACCGCCAAAAATTGTTGCAAACCAACTAAAAACTTTAACACCTGTTGGTACTGCAATAATCATAGTTGCAGCAGTAAAATAAGCCCTTGTATCAACATCCATACCTACTGTGTACATATGATGGGCTCATACAATAAAACCTAAAATACCGATAGAAGACATTGCATAAACCATACTAATATAACCAAAAATTATTCTATTAGAATAATCGGAAACTAAATGACTGACCACACCAAAAGCAGGTAAAATTAAAATATAAACTTCAGGATGTCCGAAAAATCAAAACAAATGTTGATATAGAATAGGATCACCACCACCAGCAGGAGAATAAAATGTAGTATTAAAATTTCTATCTGTTAACAACATTGTAATTGCAGCTGCTAAAACTGGTAATGAAAAAACTAATAAAAAAGCTGTCAATAACATTGACCAAACCAATAATGGTAATTTATGCATACCCATACCAGCAACACGCATATTAAAAATTGTAGTAATAAAATTTATAGAACCCAACAGAGAAGCTGCGCCTGCTAAATGCAAACTGAAAATAGCCAAATCCACACCATCCCCTTCAAAAGCAGATAGGGGAGGATAAACAGTTCAACCTGTACCAACACCTCCATCTATAAAAGTAGAACTAACTAATAAAAATAAAGAAGGTGGCATTAATCAAAAACTCAAGTTATTTAACCTAGGAAAAGCCATATCAGGTGCACCTATTAATATTGGTATTAATCAATTACCAAAACCACTTATTAAAATTGGCATTACCATGAAAAATATCATTAATAAACCATGTGCAGTAATAACAACGTTATAAAACTGGAAATCACCAGAAAAAAATGGTGAACCAGGAAAGGCCAATTCTAAACGTATGAAAACTGAAAATAAAGAACCTACTATACCTGCTAATAAACCATATACTATATATAATGTCCCTATATCTTTATGGTTAGTTGAAAAAAAATCATCTATTAATAAAATTAATAATTTGATTCATTACTTAAAAAAACTTTCAATAAATTTAAAACAAAAATAATTAAATCATAAGACAATTCGATTCTGCCTATTTCATTAAGAACACTAAAAAGATGTGACTCTCTCAAAAGAAATATAACTTTCCTTTCTAAAACACTAACTAAACTAACATCAACATCACTGAAAAAGCCATTAAGACCACCAAATAAAAGAAAAATTTGTCCAATCATATTAATTGGATTATTATTTGGTTGATTTAATAATTGAACTAAACGTCTACCTTTTTCTAATAAATACATACTTGATTCATCTAAAGACAAGCCTAATCTAGCAAATTCTTCCATTTCTCTATACTGTGCTAATTCTAATTTCAAAGAACCAGCTAAATCTTTAATAACTTTATTTTGAGCAGAAGAACCTACACGACTAACAGAAATACCAGGACTAATAGCAGGACGAATACCCCTATTAAAAAGACTTGCTTCTAAAAATATTTGCCCATCAGTAATAGAAATAACATTAGTAGGAATATACGCAGATACATCACCTTGAATTGTCTCAATAATAGGTAATGCTGTTAATGAACCACCTTCAACAATTACATCCTTATCATTAACATCACGTAATTTAGCAGCTCTTTCCAATAAACGTGAATGAACATAAAATATATCACCAGGGTAACCTTCCCTACCAGGCGGCCTTCTTAACAACAAAGACATTTGTCTATAAGCGACTGCATGTTTACTCAAATCATCATAAATAATTAAAACTTTTCTACCAGCATCTCTAAAATATTCACCAATTGCACAACCTGAATATGGTGCCAAAAATTGTAATGCAGCAGAATCTGATGCACCGGCAACAACAATTACTGTATAATCCATACATTTATTTTCCCTTAATGTTTTAACAACTCTAGCAACTGAAGATTTTTTTTTGTCCTATAGAAACATAAATACAAATAATATCTGTACCTTTTTGATTTAATATTGTATCAATAGCAATTGCAGTTTTACCAGTTTTTTTATCACCAATAATTAATTCACGTTGACCGCAACCAATAGGTATCATACTATCAATAAATTTCACACCTGTTTCTAAAGGTTCACGAACTGGTTTCCTAGCAATAATAGAAGGAGCATTTTGTTCAATGTTTACAATAATATCACCTTTTATTTCACCTTGGCCATCTATTGGTTCACCAATTGGACTTATTACACGACCCAAAACATTATAACCAGCTTTAACAGTAGCTTGTTTATTAGTTCTAATAACCAATGTATTAGCAGTAATACTTGAACAATCACCCAAAACAGTAATTCCAGCTACACCTTCATTATCTAAATAATTAACAATACCAAATAAATCACCAGCATTGGTTTGAAAATAAACCATTTCAGACATTTTTACATTTAATAAACCTTTTGCATATGCAATATCATCACTAACTTTAAAAACAACACCTCTATTATCTAAATCTTCTGTATTTACATTATCTTCCAAAATTTCAACATAAGATTTTTTTTTGTCCAACTATTTTATTTTGCGATGAAACCAAAGGTGTATTTTTAAAAGAACTAACAATATTAAATAATTTAAAACCTTTTATTATAACATTAAAAAAAACTTCGAAATATCTAATTAAAATGTTTAATAAATAAACAGATTCAGATATTTGTGTTGATAAGTCTTTTTCAAAAAAGACTCGGCTTCTTAAACTTCTGTAATACATGGGAACTATTCATGTTACAACTAAAACATACCAAAATAAAAACAAACAAAGGACTCAAACGAAAGTTGGCAAAAAATGTACGCGATCAACTTGAGACATTGAAACTGTTTGAGTCCACTTGAGTTTATCGAGTCCTTTATATAAATTTAAAATTTTTTACTTAAGCAAAAAAAACCAATTAAAAAAAATATAAACATATAATAATAATCTATAAAATAAAGTGTTTGTAAAAAAAAAATAACATTATAAAAGAAAAAACAATGAGAAAAAAATAATAATAAATATAACCACTATTTAAAAAAATCATAAATTTATGTAAATATATAAAAACAACGTAAATATATATTGTCAACATTGTATCAAAAAAACCTTTTTCTATATACTTATATATAAACAAATAAGAAAAATTTAACAATTTAAAAAAAAGAAATCAACCAATACTAAATCGAAAAAAAAAGATTTTGAAAAAAATTTATAAGCCAAGACTAAACTTTGATATCTAAAAAAAAAGTGATAAATTTGTTCAAAATAAATCATTGATAAAAAAAAATAAAAAAATACCAAACAAACTAATAAATAAAGGTACATATTTAACAAAAAAAAGTGAAAATTCGGCATCAAAAACACTATAATTATTGAAAAAAACAAAAATAGAATTTCCAAAAAACGAACTTCCAACACCTATGAAACATTCATTAAAAACATAACCTGCAAAAATACTAAATAAAGATAAAATAAACATTGAAAATGTCATGTGAAAACCTGGTTCATGAATAAATGGTAAATTTGATTTATAGAAATTTGCAGGAGATAAAAAAACCCAATATATTAATCTTGTAGAATAAAAAGCGGTAAAAAATGCCGCCGAAACTCCAAGCAAAAACAAAAAATAACTATTTATACTAAACCTTGAATATGTAAATTCTAAAATCATATCCTTAGAATAAAAACCGGTTAAAAATGGAAAAGCTAATAATGACAATGAACCAATCATAACCATCACATATGTAAACGGCAAAAGGTTAACTAAACCACCCATTCGTCTAAAATCTTGTTCGTCTGACATTGCATGAATAATTGAACCCATGCTTAAAAATAATAATGCTTTAAAAAAAGCATGATTAAATAAATGAAATAGACTAACACTATAATTTGATACTCCACAGCTAAAAAACATATAGCCCAACTGACTACATGTTGAATATGCAACTATTTTTTTAATATCAAATTGAAAAGCACCGATAATAGATGAAAAAAGGCAAGTAAAACCACCAATTAAACCAACAAAAACCAATGTAGAACTTGCATACTCAAATATAAAAGAACTTCGTATAACTAAAAATACACCAGCGGTAACCATAGTTGCAGCATGTATAAGAGCTGAAACTGGAGTAGGCCCTTCCATAGCATCAGGTAACCAAATATGTAGACCTAATTGTGCTGATTTCCCCATTGCACCAATAAAAAGAAAAAAGCAAATTACGTTTAATAATTTAAAATTAAACAAAATAAAGTAAAAATTAACATCCACAAAATATGGAACTAATGCAAAAATTACAGCATATTTTAATGTACCAAAAAAATAAAATAAAATTGACATAGCAATTAACAAAGCTAGGTCTCCAATTCTGTTTACCAACATCGCTTTTATAGCGGCTTTATTTGCTAAAAATCTTGTATTCCAAAAGCTAATTAACAAATATGAAGATAAACCAACACCTTCCCAACCAATAAACATTTGCAAATAATTATCTGCAGTCACTAACATTATCATAAAAAAAGTAAATAATGATAAATATGACATAAAACGAATAAAGCCAGGATCATGACTCATATATTCTATAGAATATAAATGAACCAAACTTGAAATTAAACAAATAACAAATAACATAACTGCGGTTAATGTATCAAAATAAAAACCAATGTCTATAAAAAAAAGACCTACATCAACTCATTTAAATAAATAAACAACACATATAGAATTACTCAACGAAATTTCAAAATTAATAATTAAACTTAAAAACAAACTCAAAAATAATCCGCCAACTGTGAATAAACATGCTCCCATTCGTCCAATTCATCTACCTGTTATTAAAGTCACCAAACTAGTAATTAAAGATAAAAAAAAAATTAATAAATACATACTATGGATAATAATATTCTGAACCTAATTGAATATCCAACTCTATTGGAAAAACTAAATCATCCATGGTTGGAAATCTATAAAAAAAAACAAACATAAAATTAAAATTTGGAAATAAATAATCTGGAACTTTATAAAAAATATTATTTTTTTCCAAACGTAACAATAAATCATTGTAAAAAAAATTTTTATAGTCAAAACTGACTTGAAAAACGTCCCCCGGTACTAAACTATAGTTATAATGGCGTCTGGTCTTACCATTAACAGTAAATAAACCCTTATCCACTACATAACGTATTATAAACAAATTTGTAATAAAATTTGATCTATAGGCCATCATAAATATGCGTCCTTCAAGCAAAGAAAAATAATTACCATAATAATAACCAATTTTCCTGATTGCCAAATCCATATATCTTCTAAAATTTTTATAAGTTAAAACCAAATAAAAATTTTTCAAATAACGCCTTTCAATAAAATTATCTTTAAATTTTTTCATTCTACGAAAACGTCTTCGTCTACGAAAATTAAAAACAAACTGACGTCTATAAAATCTACGTCTAGCCTTGCCTTCAGCTTTAATAACACGCATAAAATTTACTGCCTTAGTTATTTTGTAATAAGCATAAAAATGACCCCAAACATCAGTTAATGTTTTTTTATAAAAAATATTTTTATTTCTAACTACGCACCCCATATATCACGCTGTTTATCTCATTCTTCTCTTTCTTTTCTATCTTTATCTCTTTCTTTTTTCTCTTCTTGTTCTTTTTTATATTTAATTATAAAATCAACAGTTTCTCTATGTTTTTTTAATTGCTCATCAAGCTCTTCAAAAACAGTTCTACCTCTTTCTTTTTTTGATTCTTCGAATTGTTTCATTAAACCTTTGGCATTAATTTTTTCAAAAAAAACAAAAAGAGATAAATTATAAAGAAATAAAATTGTAGATAATATAGTATAAGTAAAAACACAATAAAGTAAAAACTGAAGAAATTTTAAAATTGAAAAACAAGTTAAAAGAAATTTAGAACTTAAAACGAAACGTATGTAAAAATCATTAAATTGTGTAAATATAAATCTATAATAGCCACCATAATCATTATTTAAACGAAACAAAAATCAAGCATAATCAAACTTAGATTCAAATAAATGTGAATTTTTACCTGTCCAACGAGAAGCTAAATCCATTCATCTAATTTCTCAAGCTAAAGCCCTAAAATGTGCTGGCTTCATTTGATATTTCAATTTTTTTGTTCAATTAATATGATCTCCACTAAAATATTTTACTGATATAATTTTATTAGCAAGTCTTTCATTAAATAAATGACTAACAATATACTGGTATAACTCTATAATATTGCCGTGTGGTGTAATAAATCTACCATATTTAAACATATAATCTAATTCAATATAAAAAATATAAAACGGTATCATTGCCAAAATTAATCACCACATAGAGACCGGTTTAGTCGAATTCATACCTTCTTCTTTCAATAAAACCTTATACAAATCAATATTATTAAATTTACTCTTAACAAAAAAACGATCAACAGAAGAAAAAACTTGTTCAGTAATTTCTGTACTTGTAAATTCATCTAATAATAAAGATTTTTTATAACTGACACCAATTAAATCACCTCTGTCAACATCAACAGCAGTTTTAGCAATATTAGGACTAATATTAGTATGAACATTTGCAAAAGAACCTATAAAGCTAAACAAACTAAAATCAATAATTCCATTAAAATATGTTTTATTTAGTTTATCTAAATAGTTAAAATATATGTTTGCTTTTTTTGTAAAATCAGCAATACCAAAATGATTTACAATATTATTTGGACTATTATATAATAATACTGTATTAAACCTACTATATATAATTTGGCGTAATATAGTATTTTTTTGATTATCAAAAAAACTAAAGTTTTCATATAATGCCTCTATAAAATCAGTTTCGAAAAATTGAAATTCAAACAAATCAAAAGGAAATTCTTTCTGATTCATTTCAAAAAGGGCATAAGCTTTAAACAAAGATTTTTTCAATGTTTTATACAAATCTACATGATTTGAAAAATTATGTGTATCAATATGATTTCTTTCTTTGAAAAAATAAGTTGTCATAAAATGAAGTCAAAAATAATCCATTCTGTCTATCCTTGTAAGAAAGCTATATTGTAAAGCATAATTTATAGAATTTTTCTTTTTCAATAATGGAAAAAAAAAATCAAACATTTTATAAATTCCTTGTCTCCTTTTCAATTGCTCTTTTCTTACACTAAAAGTCCTAAATAAATAATCAATATCCTTAATAAATAATAAATATCTTTCATAATAATATCGTCTTAATCTAAAATAAGTATTATTTAATATATGGTCTTTATCACTTTGTAGCAACATTTCATTTAATTCATTGACAATAAAAAAACCTGTAACATCCTCATGTTTACCATAACGAGCAAAAAAATCATCCTGAAATCATTTATCTCAGTAAAATTCAAATGATCTTAACCATCTTATATTATATAACCAATAAAATTCATCAATTGTTAACAAATTTCTTTTTTGTTTGAATGTAAATGTTTGTCATTCAAAAGTAGCAGAATTATAATAATAACGATATTCTTTCAAATAATAAGCAATTTTTATATACAAAATAGAAAAAACAACAAGAGATAAAAAGAAAATCGCATAATAAGAAGGTAAAGTAAAAAAATATCAAATTAGTAGAACGATATGAAATTAAATTAGGGTTAAAAGCTAACTTAGTCAAATAATTTCCATCAGCTACCAAAGCTGCTCGTAAAACAAATTCAAAAGCAACTGATTTTAATTTAAATCTAACCAAAAAAGGATTTATTTTATGATGTCTTCCATAATAACGCCTTGTAACACCAGCCCTATTATGTGCATGATCGTAGAACAAACTATTATATTCGTAAAAATCGAAATTTGAAGGTAAAATAATATTATAAGAATTAATAGTAAACGGTCTAAATTCTGGTAAAATATTTAGTGAAAAATAGTCAAAAGAACCAAAAAAATTAAATCCAATTATAGATAAAAAATTAGCAAACAATTTATACAAATTAACAAAAAAATAAACAATACTATTATTTATTATAAAAATAAAACTATCTAAACATAATCTAAAAATATTATAAAAATCTAGTGCAATAAGAAATCTAAGACTAGAATATTTTGGCAACTCATGAAATATTGCTTGTTCATAAAAATAATCAGAAAAAACAAGTCAAAATTTATAATAATAATAATAGTATAATAAATAAAAACATTTATAAACCATAAATAAATATATAGAATATATATTTTTTAAAAGAAAAAAAAAAATATAATATAAAAATGTATTATATGTTCAATATAAAAGATGAAAAACAATAAAACTATAAAAATGATTTAAAAATCAAGCTATAGGAAACATAAAAAAACTAAAAACCGAATAATATTTTAAACCCCAAAATCAACTTACTATCACTGGTAAATTTATTCAATATCAATCTGGCATTAAACTAATAAGCGGATTTTTAGTAATTTTAAAATATAAATGCATAATAAAATATAATCATCATGGAGGTATATTAGGAAAAAATTTATAATATACATAAGCAAGAGGAATTCTACCTCACATTAACCTATCTTCCATATCAGATATAGCCTCATAAAGAAGTTCTTCATATGGGCCATATTTTGCTAAAAATGTTTGCGTATGACCAAATCTAGACTCAAAACGTCAATCATGAAAAAAATAAGCAAAATTCATATCAAAATAATTAACTAAAACATTAAAATGTCCATTAAAATTTGAACTATTTCTAATAAGAAAAAAATTTCAATAATTTATAGAATATTTCAAATGTAAATATTTTACACAAACATAAAATTTTTCAGAAAAAGCATAAAAATAAGTAAAAACCTCTTCACTAAAAAATATATTATTTATAATAGGTAATGAAAAAAAAATATAAAACATAAAAACCAATATTAATAAATTAAAGAAAAAATTAATAATAAAAATAAAAATATGCAAAAAAAAATTATATTCAAAAACGTAGAATTTGAAAATGTAATATTTATATCAAAATTTATAGCTATATCCCCTATCAGAAACGAATAAATAATATGACAGAGTAAAGTATCCGGTAAGATGGACATCAAACTTGCGCCAACTAAGACTAGAAAGGC
>Ga0170475_112980204_pt1 | contig 11382 bp, 11 predicted proteins | sample Soicark_Litter_5_FD_111474 | JGI IMG/M metagenome (GOLD analysis project Ga0170475, IMG submission 111474) | Avena fatua rhizosphere microbial communities from Hopland, California, USA. Combined Assembly of 48 SPs | reverse complement strand
TCGCGCCTGTTTTCGCCTAGCCCGCGCATCGTGATCTGCGTGCCTTGCGGCTCGACGCAGGTAGAGCGCCGCGCCATCAAGGAGTCAGCCCTGGGCGCCGGTGCCCGCAAGGTGGAACTGATCGAGGAGCCGATGGCGGCGGCGATTGGTGCCGGCCTGCCGGTGGAAGAGGCGACCGGCTCGATGGTGGTGGATATCGGTGGCGGCACCACGGAAGTAGGCGTGATTTCGCTGGGCGGTATCGTTTACGCAAGCAGCGTGCGCGTGGGCGGCGACAAGTTCGATGAATCCATCATCAACTACATCCGCCGCAACTACGGCATGCTGATCGGTGAAACGACGGCGGAAGAGATCAAGAAGCGCATCGGCAGCGCCTTCCCCGGCGCGGAAGTGCGGGAAATGGAAGTAAAGGGCCGCAACCTGGCCGAGGGCATTCCGCGCGCCTTTACCATTTCCTCCAACGAGATCCTGGAAGCATTGACCGAGCCTTTGAACCAGATTGTGTCTGCCGTCAAGCAAGCGCTGGAACAAACGCCGCCGGAACTGGGCGCGGACATTGCCGAAAAGGGCATGGTGCTGACGGGCGGCGGCGCGCTGCTGCGCGACATCGACCGCCTGCTGATGGAAGAGACGGGCCTGCCGGTGATCGTGGCCGATGATCCGCTCACCTGCGTGGTGCGCGGTTCCGGGCGTGCGCTGGAGAAAATGGATAAGGTGGGGTCCATCTTTACCAACGATTGAATCAATCGTAATCGAGGTTGGTAACGATGCTGTGATGGCGGGTGGCGTAGGGTGCGGATAGTAGCGGTCGATAGTACAGCCGTATTTCTTCGCATGTTACGCTGCACAGCTCTCATGGTTGGTAGCGGGGCGGTACTAGCGCACTGTCTTGCTTGGCCTACTACTATCTTCCGCAGTTAGAATGCGTCTGGTACGCCAGCGTGCAAGCCCTACTACATGCAAGCCAATACCCAGCCAGCATTTTTCAAGCAAGGACCGACGCCGATAAACCAGTTCCTGGTTTATGCGAGTCTGTCGCTTGCCCTATTGGTGGTCGATCACCGCTACCACATGCTGGTGCCGGCGCGCGAAGTCGTATCCGTCGCCCTGTACCCCCTGCAGTGGCTGGCGACGGCGCCCGTGTCGGCAGCGCGGCGCATGAGCGACTTCCTGGTCGCGCAAAATGCCTTGCTGCAGGAGAACCGCCGCCTGCAGGACGAGCGCCTGATCGCCAATGCGCAGACCTTGCGCGTCGCCACCCTGCAGTCCGATAACGAGCAACTGAAAGCCTTGCTGAATGCGCGCGATAGCCGCCAGGGGCATGGCATATTGACCGAGGTGCTGTATAACGGCCTCGACCCCTTCGTCGCCAAGCTGATCGTCGATCGTGGCGAGCTGGCTTCCGTCAAGCCGGGGCAGGTGGTCATCGATCCCAAGGGCGTGGTCGGCCAGATCACGCGCGTGCAGCCCCTGACCGGCGAGGTGACGCTGATCACCGAGAAGAACCATGCGGTGCCGGTTCAGGTGCAGCGCAACGGCCTGCGTGCCATCGTCTATGGCATGGGGCCGGAAAACGCCCTGGAAATCCGCTTCATGCCCGCCAATGCCGATCTGAAAGAGGGCGACCTCTGGTGACTTCCGGCATCGACGGCACCTATCCCGTCGGTTTGCCCGTCGCCACCATCAAGCGCGTGGACCGCAATTCCGGCCTGGCCTTCGCCAAGATTTCCTGCACACCGGCAGCGGATGTCGCCAACAACCGCTTCTTTCTGATCCTGGACGAGTTGCGCGCGCTGCCGGCGCGGCCGCCCGAGGCCGTCGTCGTCGAAGCCAAGCCCAAGAAGAAACGCGGGCGCGGGGGCGATGACTGATGCCTGTTTCCCGCGAACTGCTCAAGCCGGTCAGCACCGGCTTCATCGTCTTCACCTTCGTGGTCGGCCTGCTGCTGGCGCTGATTCCCTGGGGACAGGCGATACGCTGGGTGTTGCCGGACACCATCGCCCTGCTGCTGCTGTACTGGACCTTGAACCAGCCGCGCCATGTCGGCGTCAGTTGGGCGTTTTTCCTGGGGCTGGTGCTGGATATCGCCGACGGCAATTCCTTTGGGCAGCATGGTTTTGCCTATTGCCTGATGACCTATCTGATCCTGGCCCGGCGCCGACAACTGGTGATGTTCCCGATGTGGCATCAATCCTTGTATATCGGGCCGCTGTTGCTGATCAGCCAGGTGGGCATGGTGCTGGCGCGGCTCATCGTCGGCGACCCCTTTCCCGGCTGGATGTATTTCTCGGCCAGCCTGACCGGGGCCTTGCTGTGGCCTCTTATGTCCAGCATTTTGCAAATCCCACAGCGTAAAGAGAAGCCTGCCGAGTTATGAGCCGTCACATGGAGCTGCGCAATGCCCAGCGTGAGCGATATAACTTCCAGTTGCGCTTGCTGATTGCCGCCGTCGTGGTGCTGGGCGGCCTGCTTGCCCTGTTCAGCCGCTTTTTCTTCCTGCAGGTGGTGGAGCACGAGAAATACCATACGCTGGCGGAATCCAACCGCATCAGCCTGGTGCCCATTCCGCCGTCGCGCGGCATCATCACCGACCGCAACGGCATCGTGCTCGCCCACAATTACTCTGCCTATACGCTGGAAATCACGCCGTCGCGCGTCGAGAACCTGGAAAACACCATCAACGACCTGTCGCACTTTGTGGAGATCACCCCCAAGGACCGGCGGCGCTTCAAGAAGCTGATGGACGAGAGCAAGGATTTTGAATCCCTGCCCATCAAGGTGCGGCTTACCGATCAAGAGGTGGCGCGCTTTGCCGCGCAATCCTTCCGCTTTCCCGGCGTCGAGATCAAGGCCGGCCTGTTCCGCCAGTATCCGCTCGGCGAATCCGCCTCGCACCTGATCGGCTATATCGGCCGCATCAACGACAACGATCTGGATATGCTGGAAGAAGATGGCCGCCTGCCCAATTACAAGGGCACCGACCACATGGGCAAGTTCGGCCTGGAGCAGAGCTACGAGGCGGTGCTGCACGGCAAGACCGGCTACCAGGAAGTGGAAACGGATTCCGGCGGGCGGGCGGTGCGTTCCCTGCGCCGCACGCCGCCCGTGTCCGGCAACAACCTGGTGCTGACCATAGACATCAAGCTGCAGCAACTGGCCGAGGAGGCGTTCGGCGAAAACACGGGCGCCGTGGTCGCCATCGAGCCGGAAACGGGCGGCGTGCTGGCACTGGTATCACGCCCCGGTTTTGATCCCAACCTGTTCGTGGACGGCATCGATCCCGTGTCCTGGCGCGAGCTGAATGAATCGCCCGACCATCCCCTGAACAACCGCGCCATCCAGGGCACCTATGCACCCGGCTCCACCTTCAAGCCTTTCATGGCGCTGGGGGCGCTGGAGCTGGGCAAACGCACGGCGGCGCAGGGCATACATGATCCGGGCTTCTTCAACTTCGGCAACCATACCTTCAACGATGACAAGAAGGGCGGGCATGGCTGGGTGAATATGTATACCTCCATCGTGCAGAGCTGCGATACTTACTACTACATGCTGGCCAACGACATGGGCATAGACAATATTGCCCGCTTCATGGCGCCGCTGGGCCTGGGCCAGAAGAGCGGCATCGATCTGCCTGGCGAGAAAGCCGGCATCCTGCCCTCGCCGGAATGGAAGCGCCGCGTGTTCCGCAAGCCAGAGATGAAGAAGTGGTATGCAGGCGAGACGATCAGCATCGGTATCGGCCAAGGCTACAACAGCTATACGCCACTGCAAATGGCGGAAGCCACCTCCATCCTGGCCAGCAACGGCGTGGCGTTCAAGCCGCACCTGGTGCGTTATCTGGAAAACAGCGTATCCATGGCGCGCAGCATCATCGAGCCCAGCCCAACCCGGCAACTGGCACTGAAGCAGGCGAATATCGACGTCATCAAGAATGCCATGGTCGGCGTCAACAAGGAAGGTACGGGGGCGCGGGCGTTCCGCGGCGCCGAGTATATTTCCGCCGGCAAAACGGGCACGGCGCAGAAATTCAGCCTGCGCGGCGAAAAATACAATGCCAACCACCTGGCCAAGCGTCTACAGGATGATGCCTGGTTCATCGCCTTTGCGCCGGCCGACAAGCCCAAGATCGCGCTGGCCGTGATCGTGGAAAACGGCGGCTTCGGCGCGGCGGCGGCAGCGCCGATTGCCCGCAAGATGATCGATTACTACCTGCTGGGCAAGCTGCCCAAGTCCGACGTCAAGGCGGCAGACCCTGCCGCCGCCGATCCCAAGTCAGCGGAGCTGTTGCAAGTTGATTAAGCGCCTGTTGCACCGCATTGCCGAGCCCGTGGATGGCTGGCTGCTGCTGTTCTTGCTCATGCTGTTTTCCGTGAGCATGGTAACCCTGTATTCGGCGTCCAACCAGAGCATGGACAAGGTGGTCAGCCGCGGCATCTCCATGGTGGTGGCGCTCAGCACCATGTGGATCGTGGCGAATTTCAAGCCCATCCAATTGATGCGGCTGGCGCCGCCCCTTTACCTGTTCGGCTTCCTGCTGCTCATCTGCGTGGCGCTGTTCGGCGATGTCACCAATGGTGCGCGGCGCTGGCTGAATGTGGGCTTCACACGTATCCAGCCCTCGGAGCTGATGAAGACCGCCGTGCCGATGATGCTGGCCTGGTATTTCCAGCGCCACGAGGCCGATCTCAAGCTGCGCCACTATGCCATGGCTGGGCTGCTGATCGCCCTGCCGGTGGGGCTGGTGCTCAAGCAGCCGGATCTGGGCACCTCCATCCTGATCTCGGCGGCCGGCTTCTACGTGCTGTTTCTCGCCGGGCTGTCCTGGCGCTTGATCGCACCCATGATCATGGTGGGCGTGGCGGCAATCTGGTTCGTGTCCGACCTGGGGCGCTGCACGCATGTATTTCGCGAGTTCCAATGCCAGCGCGTGCAGGTGCAGATCGACCCCACCTCCGATCCGCTGGGCAAGGGCTACCACATCATCCAGGGGACCATCGCCATCGGCTCCGGCGGTGCGCTGGGCAAGGGTTGGCTCAAAGGCACGCAGACGCATCTCGACTACATTCCTGAGCGCACCACCGACTTTATTTTCGCCGTGTACAGTGAAGAGTTTGGCCTGGCCGGCAATGTTCTGCTGCTGATACTTTATTTACTGGTGATACTGCGCGGCATCATCATCGCCAGCCAGGCTTCCACCATGTTCGGACGCCTCTTGGGCGGCGCCCTGATCATGTCCTTCTTCACCTACGCCTTCGTCAATATGGGCATGGTATCCGGCCTGCTGCCGGTGGTTGGCGTGCCGCTGCCGCTGGTGTCCTACGGCGGTACGGCCATGCTGTCCATCCTCATCGGCTTTGGCATGCTGATGTCGGTGCATCGGGATCGCAAGCTGATGAAGAGCTGAGCGCGGCCGGCCGCGCTGCTAGCAGCCTTACCTGCCCTATAGATCACACGGACCTGCCATCATGCTGCCTTTATCGCATAGCCGCATCGAGACTTGCGGCTTCAATGCATTACCCGCCATCCAGACGCTGCTCTACGATGGTTGGCTGATACGCCTGGCCGGCGGCGGGCCAAGGCGCGCCAATTCCGTCAACGTGGTGGGCGAGTCCAGCATTGATTTTGAGCACAAGCTGCGCCATTGCGCCGCGCTGTTTGCCGCGCAAGATATCCCGCTCACACTGCGCATTACCGACCATGCAGGCAATGCGGAGCTCGACCATGTTCTTGCCGGGAAGGGGCTGGCGCGGCTGGATGAAACCATCGTCATGTCCTGCGAGCTGAGCCATCTAGAGGTGGACGCAGCGCCCGGTTATCGAGCGCTCGACCGCGAAGCCTGGTTTGCGCAGATGCTGCGGCTGGATCAGGCCAGCGACGCGCGCAAGCACAAGCATGTCAATCTGTTGAAAAACCTTGCCTTGCCGGCTATTTATGGTTGTGCAGAAGTGGATGGGCAATGCGCCGCGATCGGTCTTGCGGTGCAGGACGACGAACACGTCGGGCTGTTCGACGTGAATACCGACGAGGCCATGCGCAGGCGCGGCCTTGCGCGGCGCCTGATGTTGGCTATGCTGGGTGAGGCCAAGGCACGCGGCGCCAGGCTCGCCTATTTGCAGGTGGTCGCCGGCAACCGACCGGCCGTCAGCCTATATGAATCACTGGGCTTTGTGCCCTGCTACCGCTATTGGTATCGCACCGCGCCTTGATCGCACACACTGGGTGGTACAGAAGATATTTTGCAGGCTTTTCAGGAGAGAAAGAATGGAAGAAGGTTTTGAAGTACGTGGGCATGATGAGCATATGCTGGAGCATCACGCACACAACGGCGACGATCTGGCGATGCGCATTGCCGTATTGACGGCGATACTGTCCACCTTGGGCGCCGTATTCTCTTATGAGGGCGGCGCCGCGCAAAATGCGGCGATGATACTCAAGAATGAAGCGGTTCTGAAAAAGACCGAGGCATCAGACCAATGGGCCTTCTACCAGGCGAAATCGCAAAAGCAATTGATCGCCGAAACGATGAGCGAACTGGTTGAAGAGGGGCGCGCCGCAAAACTCAAGGAAAAGGCCGCGCGCTACGAAAAAGAAAAGGCGGAGATCAAGCTGGAGGCAGAGAAACTGGACAAGGAGTCGGCGCGTCTAAACCTGGAGAGCGAGCACTCTTTGCATCCCCACCACCGCATCGCCCAGGGTATGACGCTGATACAGGTGGGCATCGCCCTCGCATCCATAGCCGCCTTGACCAAGCGGCGCTGGCTGGTATGGCTGGCGGGCGGCGCGGCAGCGGTTGGGGTGGCGATCGCATCAAGCGGGCTGCTCGCTTAGCCTGCTACGCCATACCTGTCGCTGACCTGGCTGAGCGAAGGCCGGCGCTTTGATCAATATCTATCGTTGCTGGAGAGTCCGATGAATAAATCTTCCTGGGCCCTGGCGGTGATATGCGCCTGCACGCTTCCTTGCTTATCTACAGCAGAGGCGGCCGAAACACTCAAGCTTATCACCGGCGATTTTACGCCCCTCGTCGGCGAGAAACTGCCCGAAGGCGGGCCGCTTGCCGAAATCGTCAAACGGGCCTTCGCCGAAGCGGGCTACCAGAGCACACTGGAGTTCCTGCCCTGGAAGCGTGGTTACGCCAGCACCAAAATCGTCCGCTACGACGCAACCTTCCCCTATGCCAAGACGCCGGAACGCGAGGCCGAGTTCCTGTATTCCGATTTGCTTTACGCGGCGGATCGCCGGGTCTATACCACCGGCGAATGGCGGGCCAATGTCGATGACCTGCAGAGCTTCAAGGGGAAGATGTATTGCCTGCCGCTGGGGTATGGCGCCGTCAAGGAATTGAACCCCCTGCTGGAGGCCAAGGAAGTGCAGGTGAGCACGCCGCCTGACCTTTCCAACTGTGCAAAAATGGTCGCCGTCGGCCGCGCTGATTTCCTGATCGCCTCTCCGGATATCGTTGAATCGGTGCTTGATGCTGTGGGGCTGCACGGCAGGCTCAAGCCTTCCGACAAGTCATTCGGGCGGAGTGAGTATTACGTGATCGTGTCCAAGACGCATGTTCGGGCCAAGGAACTGATTGCAGCATTCAACAAGGGCATCGCGGCACTGAAAGCGCGTGGCGAGGTCGCCAAGATCGTCAAGCGGGGGATGAAGTAGCGGGGATATGGAGCGCAAGTGCCAGCCTGAGCCAGCAGAGTCGGCTGCAGCCCCCCGCTTAAACCAGCCCAAACTCCGCCAGCGCCATGCGCAATCCAGCAACACCGCTGAAATGATGCGCATGCAGCCCGGCTTCAGCCGCGCCTCGCGCATTTTCCGGCAGATCATCGATAAATAGCGTAGCCGCAGCGGCAACGCCTAACTGCGACAGGCAGCGTTGATAGACTTGCGGCTGCGGCTTGGCGGCGCTGAAGCTGGCTGAGCAATACACCTCTGCTGCGAATACCTCGGCTACCGGCGGGCAAAGCTGGCTGATGTATTCACCCACCAGGCGGCAGTTGTTGGTCAGCACGGCGATGCGGCAATGCCGGGAGACGGCTTCGGCAATGGCCAGTGTTTCCTGGTTGGCGCGCATGGCGGCGCGGCGCGCGTCCAGCCATTCGCCCAGCGTCAACGCATAGCCCAGGCGCTCAGCGATCTCGTCCAGGTAAGCCTCGCTGCCGAGGCTGCCGGCATCGGCGCGCCCTTCCAGTCCGGATTCCCAGATGGCACTGCGTACCTTTTGCGGCGTGCAGCCGGAAACATGGGCGATATGCTGTATGCGTGCGCTGCGGTCATAGTGGCAGAGCACGTCGTCCAGGTCGAAAAGGACCAATTGCAGCGGGGTGGTCATAGTGGGCATCGCTGTTTAGCATGTCATGGCGCAAGGTATAGCGCATGTCGGGATTGCCTGCCAGTGGTAAGAGCTGGTGCCTTTCCAAACTCATGAATAGCGAGCTTGGCGTCTTTCGAGACCCTGCGCAGTATGCTGCTGTTCTGGTTCGACGTTGCTTTGGCCGGCTGCGCCGCAAAAAATCAGATTTGCTTATGCGTATGGTTTTTTTCGTTGGATTGCGAAGAATATATCTTTTTGTCATTTTTTTTGAGGGTTGGTATTTTTTTATCCATGAATACATGGCCTTACCCTGTATTTTTAAGCTGTTTTGTAATGATTTTTCCTGTGCGATCTCACGCGTTTTCGCTCGGATTTTCTGAAGTTTGCCGGCGAAAATGTTGCATTTTTATCAATCAAGCAATTGCTTGGTGATTGCCGGCGGGTTTCTTGTTAATCTGCGTCCATTCCCGGTGCAAGCCGACACATCCAGCAAGTAAAAACAAGGAGATAGTCCATGAAACGTATCGTCGCTATGGTTGCCGCAGTCGGCATGTTGTTCGCCCCGATTACGGCATCCGCATCGATTTTTTCTACTACGCCTGCCAACTATACGCAGACGAAGTATCCCATTGTCCTGGTGCATGGCCTGTTTGGCTTTGACAAGGCACTGGGCGTGGATTATTTCTATCGCATACCGGCGGCACTGCAGGCCGATGGCGCCAAGGTATATGTTGCCCAGGTGTCATCCACCAATAGTTCGGAAACGCGCGGCGAGCAGTTGTTGACCCAGGTCAAGCAGATCCTCGCCATTACCGGCGCTGCCAAGGTCAATCTGATCGGGCATAGCCATGGCGGCCCCACCATTCGTTATGTCGCGGCCCTGCGCCCTGACCTCGTCGCCTCCGTCACCAGTGTCGGCGGCGTCAACAAGGGTTCGCGCGTGGCGGATATTGCGCGTGGCGTGCTGCCTGCCGGCAGTGTCAGCGAAGCGCTGGCGGTGACGGTGGCCAAGGGCTTGTCCGGCCTGATTTCGCTGGCATCCAGCGGCACCTCCCTGCCGCAGGACCCCGCTGCTGCGCTGGATGCGCTGACCACGACCGGCACCAATAAATTCAATGCCAAGTATCCGGCTGGCGTGCCGACGACGGCTTGCGGCGAAGGTGCTTACAAGACCAATGGCATCTATTATTTCTCGTGGAGCGGCGGCAAGACCGTGACCAATGTCCTCGACCCGGTAGATGGTCCAATCGGCTTGCTGGGCCTTGCTTTCAACGAAAAGACGGATGGCCTGGTCGCCAGTTGCGCCTCGCACCTCGGCCAAGTGATACGGGATGATTACGGCATGAACCATCTGGATGAAGTCAACCAGACTCTCGGCATCGTCAATCTGTTTGAAACGGACCCGATCACCTTGTATCGTCAGCAAGCCAATCGCTTGAAGAACCTGGGCTTGTAATATGCGCCGATTTTTGTGCTGACTGCTGTGAACTGATTGCAGAGCAAGCCTGTCTGAATGGCCTGGATGTTTCATCTGTGGATGAGATTTTCGGGCCATTTGCTTGTGCAGGCTTCGTTTGTATTCGCATGGCCCGATAAAACCAACATGGCATCCTCCTATGAAAAAGAAACCGTTGGCGATAGGCATCGCTGTGTTCGTTCTTGCCGGGCTGGCGCTGTGGCGCATTGCCGATAAGGCGGCCCCGGTGGTGGCGGGGCCGGCACCCGCAGCGTTCTCGCCAGCGCTCAAAGGCACGGTGCCGGATGGCACCTTGCAGGTGGCAGGCGATACGCTGACGGTGACGGAAGATCTGCGGCGCCTGTTTGATTATTATCTGTCTACGGTTGGGCAGCGCGACATCAGCCAGATCGAGACGGAAATCGGCCGCGAGCTGGATGCCAAACTGCCGCCCGCTGCTGCCCGGCAGGCGCGTGAGGTGCTGAAGCGTTACCTGGATTACAAGCGGGCGCTGGTGGACCTGGAAAAAGATCCGAGCCTCGCCGGCAACGGCAGTGCCAGTCTGCATGCGCGGCTGGTTGCCATGCAGAAAGTGCGCGCGCGCTTCTTTAACGCGCAGGAGTCGCTGGCCATGTTCGGCAGCGAGGAGCGCGACGCCGTTGACGTGCTCGCCCGCCAGCAGATACGTGATGACGCCAGCCTGAGCCCGGCCGAGCGACAAGCCAAGCTGGCGGCACTGGATAGCAAATTGGCACCGGAAGCCCTTGCCGCCCGCCAGGCCCCGGTGCAACATCTGCAACTGGCCGATACGGTGGCGGCGGCGCGGGAGAAGGGCGCGACGCCGGAGCAGGTTTTTCATATCCGCGAACTGAGCGTCGGCGCGGCGGCGGCGGAGCGCTTGGCGGTGCTGGACAGGGAAGAGGATGCCTGGCGGCAGCGCATCCAGCAATATCTTGCGGATCGTGCGATCATCCTCAAGGACGCGGCGCGCAACGACCTCCAAAAGGATAGCGCCGTGCAGCAATTACGTGACGCCAGATTCAATGCCGATGAGCAAAGGCGTCTTTCAGCTTATGAGTGAGCGTGAGTGAAACTGGCCGCACCATGCCATTTTCTCCTGCGCCGATAGCTTGTGTAACGGTCGGTTAAACTATGGCGCCGGCCTATATGCAAGCGCAGAGCGGAGATTACCTATTTGCATGCATGGAGAACCTACACATCGGGCGGGCGGCGCTATCCCTTAGCCGCTGACAGCCTATCCTGGGCATGGCTATTGTCGCTGCTGGTCTTCGCAGGCTGCGCCACGCACAGCCCTGCCCCCGTCAAAATCGCCAGCCGCCCCGCGGAAACGGCACCCCTGCCTTTACCCATACCCGCGCCCGGCCTGCCACCTGCCAAGCCGGAGCAAATCCCCAAGATGGGCGGCGGCTATTACAAGGACGACGGCCCCATCATGGAAGTGCCCTACGATCTGGACGCGCTGCCGGAGCCGGAGCCGCGCCTGGAGCCGCTGCATAAGTTTGCCAACAAACCCTACAGCGTACTCGGCCAGAACTACAGCCCCAAGAGCGCCGTGGAGCCTTTCAAGCAGCGTGGCATCGCCTCCTGGTAC
>Ga0170475_105479822_pt1 | contig 11382 bp, 12 predicted proteins | sample Soicark_Litter_5_FD_111474 | JGI IMG/M metagenome (GOLD analysis project Ga0170475, IMG submission 111474) | Avena fatua rhizosphere microbial communities from Hopland, California, USA. Combined Assembly of 48 SPs | reverse complement strand
GTTTCGCAAGGTGGTCTTTCCCGGCGCGCTTCCGTCGATCTTCGTCGGGCTGCGCTATGCGCTTGGCATCATGTGGCTGACGCTGATCGTCTCGGAATCGATCGCCGCGTCGTCGGGGATCGGCCACATGGCCAATAATGCCCGCGAGTTCATGATGACCGATGTCGTCGTGCTGGCGCTCGTCATCTACGCGCTTCTCGGCAAGCTCGCCGATGTCGTGGCCCGTTCGCTCGAGCGCCGGGCGCTCAGGTGGAACCCGGTCTATCAGAATTAGGAGAGCGGCCATGACCCTCATCGCACATGAGCGCTTCCAGGGCGTTGCCGATGCACCGGAATATACGCATGACGCACATAGGCCTGCGCGCAGCGGTGCCGCCGCGATCACCCTGAAAGGGCTGGAAAAGAGTTTTGGTGCCAACAGGGTGCTGCGGGGGATCAACCTGCACATTCCGGCCGGGCAGTTCGTAGCCGTGATCGGCAAGAGCGGCTGCGGCAAGAGCACGCTTCTGCGCACTCTCATGGGCCTGGATGAGCCGACGTCGGGTGAGCTCACTTTCGATACGCCTGATGGCGGCGAGGCCAATGCGCGTATCGTCTTCCAGGAGCCGAGGCTGCTGCCATGGCTTGATGTTGCCGATAACGTCGCGGTCGGGCTTGGCGACAAGGTCGACCGGCGGGTGGCGGCGCGGGAGGTAGAGGCCGTGCTCTCGGAAGTGCAGCTGGCGGAGAAGGCCGGCGAGTGGCCGGCGCGTCTTTCGGGCGGACAACGGCAGCGCGTGGCGCTTGCCCGCGCGCTGGTGAGCCGTCCCGGTGTGCTGGCGCTGGACGAACCGCTCGGCGCGCTCGATGCGTTGACGCGGATCAGCATGCAGGAGTTGCTTGCGCGGGTGTGGCGCGAGCTTGGCTTCACCGCCGTGCTGGTCACGCATGATGTCAGCGAGGCGGTGCATCTGGCGGACCGGGTGATCGTGCTCGACGAGGGCAGGGTGTCGCTCGACCTCGCCATTCCCTATCCGCATCCGCGCCGGCATGGCAACGCCGATCTGGCGGAGTTAGAGGGTCGGCTGCTGTCGGCCATTCTCGGAACTGATGGCGGTCACTGATTGGTGACGGGCCCACTTCAGGCTTCGGTGTCGCTGGGCCTGAAGCGGGCGGGCAGGTTTTCCTTGTAGGGATAATATTTGAAATAGGGCATGGCTTCCTCGAGCACCCTGGCCACCGACGGGCGCTCCATCAGGCGCTGATGATAGGCTGCAAGCTTCGGGACATCGCTGCCATAGGGGACCAGCGTCTCGGCGTAGAACAGTCCGGGTGCGGCGGCACAATCGGCTATGGTGAAGCTCTCTCCCGCGATCCAGCCTTCAGCCGCAAGCTTGCCCTCGATCACGGCATAGGCGCGCTTCAGCGCATGCCGGGCCTCCTCGGCCCTAGCCTCGCTCCCATCGGCGCGCATGCGCTCGCTGACGATCTGCTGCATCGGTTCCTGAACGTAGTGATCGAAGAAGCGGTCCCACAGGCGCACATCCAGCGCCGCGTCTAAATCGTCGGGGATCAGCCGCGCGCTGCCGGGATGATAGCGGTCGAGATATTCGATGATGATGGAGGTCTCGAAAACTGTGCGCCCGCGGCTTTTATCCTCGAGCGCCGGCATCTTGCCGAGCGGCGAGAGCGCCAGAAAGGCCGTGCGCGAAGCTTCGTCGCCGAGATTGACGAGCACGCGCTCGAACGGCGTGCCGCTTTCGTAAAGCGCGATCAGCACCTTGTGGCAGAAGGAGGCAAGCGGATGCTGATGCAGGACGAGTGTCATGAGAACGGATCCTTCGCGCCATTCCGGGATGTCGAATGGCGCGATATCAGCATGTCGTCATGTAAGCGGCAAGCGATTATCCGTCTGCGGACGCTTTAGCGCAGCTTCGCGATCACCAAATGTCCCGGCGTCGGCTGGCCGTCTTCCATGCGGACGTTGATGTTGGTGATCTCGATTAGCTCGAAGCCGGTGGCGTCGAGGCGTTCGCGGACATAGGCCTCGGAATGCGCGAAGCGCTGGTGCGGGCCGACCATGTAGGCGCGGCCGGCGAGTTTTTCGGCGGGCAGTGTCTCCGAGGAGAAGATGAAGAGGCCGCCAGGTGTCAGGTTCTCGGCGGCGCCGAAGAACAGGGGCTCGAGGCCACCCAGATAGGGCAGGACGTCGGTGGCGGTGATGATGTCGAAGGGGTCTTCGTCATTGTCGTCGAGGAAGTCTTCGACCTCGGCGACGAACAGGGTTTCGTAGAGGTCCTTTTCATGGGCGATCTCGACCATGTTTTCCGAGAGATCGATGCCGGTCATCTCCTCGCAGAGATCGCGCAGCGTGCCGCCGGTCAGCCCAGTGCCGCAGCCGAGATCAAGCAGGCGCTTGAAAGGGCCGAGGTTCAGCGCCTGCAGGCGCTGGCGCACCAGCATCGGCACGTGATAGCCGAGCTGCTCGACGAGAACGTCCTCGAAGACTTCGGCGTGCTGATCGAAGAGGGTTTCGACATAAGCGTCGGGGGCCTTCGCCGGCGTCTCGCCGCGGCCCATGGCGGCGATGCGGACGGCAGCGCCGCCGTGATCGTCGGGATCGATCGCCAGGACTTCCTCGTAGGCCTTCACGGCGGCATCGACATCGCCGGCCTTTTCCAGGGAAAGGGCGCGGTTATAGGCTTCCGCGAGTGCCTCTTCGTCGATCTTCTGGGCCATGTCTGCTCACCATCATTCGTTTGTTGCCCTGCCTCTAAGGCGAGCGGCCCGGTTTTGCAATGGTGACGTTGGTGGCGACGGCTCAGTTGATGATGAACTCGCCTTTCAGCGCGCGCCATTCCGTGGCCGAGATCAGCTTGCGGTGAATGTAGCGCACCGAGTGCAGCGGTCCGTCCAGCGTCTCCTGCCAGAACTTCAGGAAGCCGCGCATTTCGGGAAAGTCGGGTGCGAGATCGTAATCCTGCCAGATGTAGGTCTGCAGGATCGCGTGATGATCCGGCATGCGATAAAGGATCTGGGCCGTCGTCAGGCCATAACCCTGAAGCTGTCTTTCCATGTCCTTGTGCATTTGATGCCTCGCTGTTCCCATTCGGCGCTTATTAGCGTCCGTTTAAATGAGAACATGACATGGTTACGCGAAGCTTGCGAAAAGGCTACAAGAAAATGGATATCATTATTTATGATCAATAGCTTGGCAGCTCTCCGTCGAGAGTGCTGCCAAGATACTTATCGCTTCAGGTGGCGGGTGAGGCGGCGCTCGATCCAGTTCCACAAGTGCCTCAGGCTTTCGACCATGGCGAGATAGAAGATCGCCGCCCAGAGATAGGTCTGGTAGTCGAAGGTGCGCGAGAAGGCGTAGCGTGTCTCGCCCATCAGATCGAGCACGGTGATGATGGCGACGACGGCCGATCCCTTGATCAGGAGAATGATCTCGTTGCCATAGGGGCGCAGCGCGACGATCAGCGCCTGCGGGAGCACGATCTTGCGGAAGGCGATGATCTTGTGGATGCCGAGCGAGGAGGCGGCCTCATGCTGGCCGCGCGGTACGCTCTCGATGGCGCCGCGCAGGATCTCGGCCTGATAGGCGGCGGTGTTGATTGTCATGGAAAACAGGCCGCAGTACCAAGCGTCGCGGAAGAACCACCAGAGGCCCACGGATTCCAGTTGCGGCCGGAACTGGCCGAGGCCGTAGTAGATCAGGAAGAGCTGGGCGAGAAGCGGCGTGCCGCGGAAGATGTAGACGTAGCAGAAGGCGAGCCCGTTGATGACCTTGTTCTTCGACATGCGCGCGAAGGCGAGCGGAACGGAGAGGACGGCGCCGCAGACGACGGAGACGGCAACCAGCACGATCGTGGTCATCAAGCCGTGCAGATAGCGCGGGCCGTAGCGGGTGAATTTCTCGACATCCCAGCCCTCGATGATCATGCCGATCAGCGCGATAGCAAGGACGATCCACAGGGCGACCACGAGGCAGCCCATGACGCGGGCGAGCGTCAGCGGCTTGGCGAGGTTTTTCGGGGCCGGCTGCGGGGGGATCAGGACCTCTGCGTGGCTCATCGGCTGATCTCCGAGCGCTTCGCCCAACGTTCGATATAGCGCAGGCCGAACGAGGAAATGATGGCAAGCCCGAGATAGATGCCGCAGGCCAGCGTGTAGAACAGAAACGCCTCCTTGGTGACCTTCACCGCCACGCCCGTCTGGCGCAGCACGTCGGCAAGGCCGATGATCGAGACGTAGGAGGTATCCTTGAGCAGGATCATCCAGAAATTGACGAGGCCGGGAAGGGCGATCCGCACCAGCTGCGGCAGGATGATCAGCACCATCGTGCGGCCGCGATGCAGGCCGAGCGCGTCGCCGGCTTCGTACTGGCCCTTGGGAATGGCGCGGAAGGCCGACAGCAGCACTTCCGAACAATAGGACGAGAACACGACGGACAGAGCGATGACGCCGGAGACGAAGGCATTGATCTCGATGCGGCCGTCATAGCCGACCCAGGCGAGCAGCGACTGGAGCAGGATCTGCATGCCGTAATAGATGATGAACAGCGTCAGCAGCTCGGGCAGGCCGCGGAAGATGGTGGTGTAGATGCCCGCGGCAAGGCGTACCGCCTTTTCTTCAGATTGCTGGCCAAGCGCCACCATGAAGCCGATCAACAGGCCGATCGGGAGCGTCACGAGGGCGACGGCGACCGTGACCTTCAGGCCGGCGGCGATCTCATCGCCCCAGCCGGTGTCGCCACAGGCCAGAATCGTCGATTGGCCGAGCCATGTGAAAATGCCGACGGGTCCGCATAGCGGGTCAAACACATATCCAATCCAGGTCCAGAGCGAACCCAGTGCGGAGGACAATCCGCCCATGCCAAGTTTCCCCTCGCGGCTTTTGCCGCCTTGATATTGCACTCTTTGTCAAACAAAAATGGCGGAAGGGCAAGCCTCCCGCCATCGCATTTATTAGGCCTACAGCTTATTCGGCGCCGTAGACGTCGAAATCGAAATACTTGTCCTGGATCTTCTTGTAGGTGCCGTCGGCACGGATCGCCGCGATCGCTGCGTTCAGCTTTTCGCGGAGCGGATCGCCCTGACGAACAGCGATACCGGCGCCAACGCCGTTGATTTCCTTGTCGACCGGCAGGGTCGTCAGGATCTTGCAGCATGCGCCGGCATCCGACTTGACCCACTGCGACAGAACGACGACGTCGTCGATGACGGCATCGATACGACCGTTGGAGATGTCGAGCTTGTACTCGTCTGCCGTCGGGTAGAGCTTCAGCTCGGTGTCGGCCAGGTGCTTTTCAGCGTAGTTGGCGTGCGTGGTCGAGGTCTGCGCGCCGATCGTCTTGCCCTTGAGGCCGGCAACGTCGGTGACGGTGGAGTCCTTCGGCACGGCGACTGCCGGCGGGGTGTTGTAATACTTGTTGGTGAAGTCGACGAGCTTCGAACGCTCGGGCGTGATCGACATCGACGAGATGATCATGTCGAACTTCTTGGCGTTGAGGCCGGGAATGATGCCGTCCCAATCGCTGCTGACGATGGTGCAGTCGGCCTTCATCTGCGTGCAGAGCGCACGGGCGATGTCCATGTCGAAGCCGAGGAACTGGCCGCTTGCGTCAACATATTCGAAGGGCGGGTAGGTCGAGTCCGTACCAATGACATACTTCTCGCCATCGGCCATTGCCGAGCCCGCGAAAAGAGACATCGCGGCGATCGAGGCGGCTGCGAGAAAACGGGTGGAGATATGCATGTGAGTCCTCTCTGTTGGTTACCGCATGCCATCCCTTTGTTTTTTTGGTGGCATGAAGCAGGACGCTGCTTTGCAACGCCTTGCCGGGATAATCAAACCTTTTTTACGCGGATTGCAACTGCTTTCACTGCCTTGTCGTGCCGGCCAACTATGGCGAAGCTGAACGTTTGCAGACCGTCATATTCATACCGGGTTAATGCGGCAATTCTTAAGACCGTGGAACGAATCCTGGCGTGCTCAGTTTAGCAAGGCTTGTTTGCGTGCCGAAAAGAGACGTCGTTGCGAACGCGAAGAATAAACAAGAAACGAGGAAACCTTATGGGAATGAAATCCAGATTGTTTGCCAGCGCGGCCTTTCCGCTTCTGTCCCTGTCGCTTGTGCTGCCCCCGGCGCACGTGTTTGCGGCAGCGCCGAGCGTCGAAGAGGTCGGAGCAGGCCATCGGGCCGTCGCGGGCAGCTTCGAGGTAGCGCAGGATGCGACCTCCGAAGAGGAGATTCTGAAGAAGCGTCAGCAGCAGGAACAGGAACAGCAGCAGGCTCCGGCCGAAGCGCCGAAGGCCGCTGAACCTCCCGCCGAGGCGCCGCCGGCACCCAAGCAGGAAGCGCCGGCCGAGGCTCCACCGGCTGCCGCCGAACCGGCGCCGCAGGCCGAAGCACCTGCCGAGAAGCCGAGAAAGCGCCAGCCCGCAGCAGAACAGCCTGCCGCTGAACCGCAGGCCGCCGAGCCCGCCCAGCAGGAAGCCCCTGCCGAAAAGCCGCGCCGCCAGAAGCAGCCTGCCGCCGAACAAGAGCAGGCAGCGCCGAGTGCCGAGCAGCCGGCTGAACAGCCGCGCCGCAAGAAGCGTGACCAGCAGCCGCAGCAGGAAGAAGCCGCGCCGCAGCAGCCCGCCGAGTAGGCCGCCCCGCAGGCTGAACAGCCGCAGGCCGAGCAGGCACAGCCCGAACAGGCAAAGCCACACAAGAAGCCAACGGCCGAAGCACCGCAGGCCGAGCCTGCTCAAAAGCCTGCCGCCGAAACCGCACCCGCAACCGAGCAGCCAGCTCCCGATAACGCCGCCAAGCCGCAGGAAGCACCCGCGGGCAAGACGCCCGTTCCGGCTCAGCAGCCGGCTGAAGCGCAGCCCCAGGTGGCGCCCGGTCAGGCCAAGCCCGGCGAAGCGCCGGCTCAGCAGCAGGGCGAACAGGTCGCTCCGGGCCAGCCGGGCGCGCCAGCCGGTCAGCCCGCTGATCAGGCCGGCCAGCCGCCGGCAGGTCAGCCACCTGTTGCCCAGACCGAGCAGCCGATCCCGGCCCCTGAGAAGGTGACGCCGCAGGAACTCGAGCGCCGCAAGGAGATCGCCGCCGATCCGAGCAAGAGCACGGAGACCGTCGTTCTGCCGGTGCAGAACGGTGCCGCCGTTCTCGACAGCGACAAGGATGCGGATCGTTCCGGCGGTGTGCAGTCGCGCCGCGATCGCGACAAGCAGCGTGGTCAGGAGCAGCAGGTGCGCGTGCCGAAGTCGGACGCCGACGCCCAGTTGGCGGCGCCGGGTGCCGCAAAGCCTGCGCCCATCAAGATCGAAGCGATCACCGCCGAGCAGGGCCAGCGTCTGGACCAGCGCCCGCAATTCGCCCGTCCCGACGGCGCGAACTTCGGCCAGCGTGGCGACGACAACCGCGTCATCATCCAGTTCAACAACCAGACCTATGTTCGTGGCGATGACGACCGCCGCTTCCTGCGCGACGGCGAGCGGCCGATCTACGAGCAGCTGCCGCGTGACCGCTATCGCGAGACGATCGATCGCGACGGCTACCAGATCGTGACGGTGCGCAACCGCTACGGCGATATCATCCAGCGTTCGCGGATCGACAATCGTGGCCGCGAGCACGTGCTCTATTACACGCCTGACCTCTACGATAATCCCGACCGCGACTACTTCGAGGATCCGGGTGCCGATCTGCCGCCAATGCGCCTGCGCATTCCGCTGCAGGACTACATCATGGATACCAGCAGTGACGACAATCGCGACTATTACGACTTCCTGCGTGAGCCGCCGGTCGAGCCGGTCGAGCGTGTCTACTCGCTGAACGAAGTGAAGTATTCGGCACGTATCCGCTACAAGGTTCGCCGTATCGACCTGGATACCGTCACGTTTGCGACCGGTAGCGCCGAAATCCCGATGAGCCAGGCGCGCAGCCTGCGCAAGGTGGCCGACGCGATCAACGAGGTGCTGAAGAAGGACCCAACCGAAACCTTCCTGATCGAAGGTCATACGGATGCCGTCGGCTCCGACCAGAGCAACCTGATCCTGTCCGACCAGCGCGCGGAATCGGTCGCCAACGTGATGACCGACGTCTATGGCATCCCGCCGGAAAACCTTGCGACCCAGGGCTATGGCGAGCGTTACCTGAAGGTCAACACGCAGGGACCGGAGCAGGAAAACCGCCGCGTCACCATTCGCCGCGTGACGGCGCTGGTGCGGCCGGTGGCCTCGCGCAACTAAGAGCGCGCAGCAGTATCGAGAATGGAAAGGCCGCCGAGCGATCGTCGGCCTTTCCTGTTTCAGATGCGCTTATTTCAGCGGCGGAAGAGCGACGGTTGCCGCGATGAAATCGGCGATGGCAAGCGTGTCGTCGAGGTTGAAGACGGGCAGCGTGGTGTCAGCGACCGGATGATCGGCAGCGATGGCGACAATGTGGGGATCGCCTGACGCCAGCGGTTCGCGGTTTGCTGATTCCAGCCGACGGGCCTCGATCTTCGGGATCGGCTCGCGCTTGTAGCCTTCGATGAGGACGAGATCGCAGGGCGCGATGCGGGCGAGGATCTCCTCGAATGTCGGTTCGGCGGCGCCGCGCAGCTCGTGCATGATGGCGTAGCGTGTGCCGGAGACGATCGTCACCTCGTGCGCGCCCGCCTGGCGGTGGCGGTAGCTATCGGCGCCGACCTTGTCGATGTCGAAATCATGGTGGGCATGCTTGATCGTGGAGATGCGATAGCCCCGGCGGGTGAACTCTTCGACGAGGCGAACCGCAAGCCCTGTTTTGCCGGAGTTCTTCCAGCCGGAAATGCCGAAGATCTTTGGCCGCTCGCTCATGTCAGTACCTTCATCCAGCGTTCGGCCTCGGCGAGGTCGTCGGGTGTGTTGACGTTGAAGAACGGGTCGAGGAGGCTTGCCCGCGTTGGGCGCAGCGGGAAGGCAACTTCCGTAACGTCATGCCGTAACAGGAAGTCGCGAACACGGCGTTTTTCATCGGTTGCGATCCAGCTTTCTAGGTCGTCGGCAAGCGCTACCGGCCAGAGGCCGAAGACGGGATGGCTGCGGCCCTCGGAGGTGGCGATGGCGATCTTCATGGGGGTGTCGATGGCGGCCGCCAGCCAGTCGATGAGATCGTGCGGGAAGAATGGGCTGTCGACGGAGACGGTCGCGACATGGGTGACGGCAGGCAAGCTTGCGCCATGCGCCATGGCGGCGTGGATGCCGGCCATCGGGCCGGCCTTGCCGGGGATGATATCGGGAATGAATGGGCGGTTGCAGCGATCTGGTGCGGCGTCGGCATTGACGGCAACAGAGAGGACCTGCGGCGACAGCTGCTCGATGACGCGATCAAGCAGCGTGCGGCCCGACAGCGTGACGCCTGCCTTGTCGCGGCCCATGCGCGAGGAGCGCCCGCCCGCGAGCACGACGCCTGGAATGTTGGATCGGTCGAGCGCGAAGCTGCTCGTGGGGATTGGTGCGGTGGCCATCAGACCGGTACTCTCGGTTCGGATTCCTGTGCGACCGGCGCGCCGCGGCGCTTGGCCTCACGATAGAAGGTGTAGAGCCCGGAGGCGATGACGATCGCAGCGCCGATCACGGTCCAGCTGTCGGGGACTTCGAAGAAGAAGAGCCAGCCGAGCAGCGCCGAGAAGATGAGGCTGGTGTAACGCAGCGGTGCGACGAAGGAGATTTCGCCTGTGCGCATCGCGGCGATGATGCATTGATAGCCGACCAGCACCGTGATCGCAGCCACTGCGATATGCGAGAAGGACGTGGCGGTGACAGGCTTCCAGCCGCCGAGAACGGGCGTCAGCAGCGCGCCGAATACGGTAACCGCCATCGCGGTGATGACCGTTATCATCAGCGAGGGGATTTCGGGATCGATCTTGCGGGTGGCTAGGTCGCGACCGGCGGTGACGAGCACGCTTGCGATGCAAAGGAGGGCTGCAGCCGTAAAACCATCGGCATCAGGACGGACGATGATCATGACGCCGATCAGGCCGGCGAAGATCGCCAGCATCCGCCGCCAGCCCACCGGTTCGCCGAAGAACAGGACCGCGCCGAAGGTGACCACTAGAGGTAGCGACTGGAGAATGGCGGATGCATTGGCAAGCGGCATCATGCCAAGCGCGGTGATATAGGTCGCGGCGGCTAGAATTTCGCAGATGACGCGGGTGGCGACCATGGGCTGCAGCAGTATGCGCCAGGAACGAAGCGCGCCCATGTGGCGGGCGATCAGCCAGACCAGCGCGCTGGTTATGACGCCGCGCATGCACATGATCTGGCCTGCGTTCATTTCCGTTATGACCGATTTCGACAGCGCATCGCCCGCAGAAAAGAAGGCCATCGCGATCGTCATGTAGATCGCACCCTGAGTATTGCTTGACCGCGGCATAAGGCGATTCCGATTCCATCCCGCGCTCTTGTAGAGCGAGAGCGGGACGATTGGAATCGAATGCTGGACACAGCCGTCATAATTCGATTGCGCAGTGCACAATGACGCTGCTCAACCTATCGCGCGCAGAAGGTCACCCGCCGGTGACGCTCATGTGGCGGCTAACGGCGGGGCGGTTATGGGTGCGGTCGATGATGAAGTCGTGACCCTTGGGCTTGCGGGAGATCGCCTCGTCGATCGCGGCGTAGAGCAAGCCGTCGTCTTCGGTGGCGCGCACGGCTGAGCGCAGATCGGCGGCGTCGTTCTGGCCGAGGCACATATAGAGCGTGCCGGTGCAGGTGAGGCGCACGCGGTTGCAGCTCTCGCAGAAATTATGGGTCATCGGGGTGATGAAGCCCATGCGGCCGCCGGTTTCCTCGACGGTGACGTAGCGGGCAGGGCCGCCCGTGCGGTAGCCGATTTCGCTCATGGTGAATTGCTTCTCGAGATCGGCGCGCAGCTTGGAGAGCGGCAGATAGCGATCGGTGCGGTCTTCCTCGATCTCGCCCATCGGCATGGTTTCGATGACGGTCAGATCCATGCCGCGACCATGGGCGAAGCGGATCATCTCGGGCATCTCGAGGTCGTTGAAATCCTTGAGCGCGACGGCGTTGAGCTTGATGTGAAGGCCAGCCTTCTGGGCGGCGTCGATGCCTTCCATCACCTTGTGGAAGTCGCCCCAGCGGGTGATCTCGCGAAACTTGTCGGGGTTGAGCGTATCCAGCGACACGTTGATGCGGCGAACACCGCAATCATAGAGCTCGTCGGCATAGCGCGCGAGCTGCGAGCCGTTGGTGGTCAGCGTCAGCTCGTCGAGACCGGAGCCGATCTGCTGGCCGAGTTGGCGCACGAGATGCATGATGTTCTTGCGCACCAGCGGCTCGCCGCCGGTCAGTCTCAGCTTGCGAACGCCCTTGGCGATAAAGGCGGAACAGAGCCTGTTCAGCTCCTCCAGCGTCAGAAGATCCTTC